>Ga0074044_10000065_pt1 | contig 102885 bp, 96 predicted proteins | sample BogForMeECP23OM1_FD_94443 | JGI IMG/M metagenome (GOLD analysis project Ga0074044, IMG submission 94443) | Bog forest soil microbial communities from Calvert Island, British Columbia, Canada - Bog Forest MetaG ECP23OM1 | ecosystem: Environmental > Terrestrial > Soil > Wetlands ...
ACGGCGACACGGCCTCTTCTCCCGGGTCGATGCCGTTGTGCTGCTCATGTTCGGGAAATCCACCGAACGCCCCCCCACCATCGATCAACAATGTTCTTCCATTCGGAGATACGACAAACAGCGAATCTCCTTGCCCGACATCCAAAACTGTCAATTCCAGCTTTCCAGCCGACCACCGCGGCGCAAAAGGAAATAGGGCAATGGTGAGAGCGCTCATCACCAAAACCGCAGCCGCGCACCTCGAGGCCCACCCGCGCCAAAAGCTGGAACTGCGGGCAGTCACTGCCAAAAACACGCCCGCCAGGAGAAACACCGCAACTAACCAAGCGGGGGGCCCCGGAATGCGGTAACTCCATCGAGGGAATTGCGCGAACCATTGAACGACGTGCACGAGCAACGTCGTTACCCATATCAGCGGCAACGCCAGAAGTTTTCCAAAAGCATGTGAAATGAGTCCGCATCCCAGCGTTAGAAATCCTAGCGGCACGACGATTCCCGTTAGTGGCACGGCTGCCAGGTTGACCAGCGGAGCGCTGAGGGTGACGCGATGAAAGTCGCGAGCCATCAGCGGCAACATTCCGATCTGCAACGCGAGAGTAATCACCAACAATTCCCAAACACGAAGGGAAACGGCGATGCCGCGCGCCAGGGCGTCTCCCGCCAGTGGCTCCAAGCGCGCGGGCAGACGCGAGGAAAGCCAACGCACGGTCGCGCGGAGGTCGATCCGAAATTGCGCTGCTCGCGGCTCGTGAGCTGCATCGCGAGTCACATCGCGCCACCCGTGCAGCGCCGCGACATAAGGTTGAACTGTTTCTGCGAGCCACGGCGCAGCCAGCCCCGCGATGCAACCAATCGCCAGAAATGTAAGTTGAAAGCTCGAATCGCGGACGGCCAGCGGCTTTGCGATGAGAAGAATGAGCGCGGCCATTCCCGCGGAGTTCAATAAGTCCAGCCGCCTGAAGAACAGTCCGCCAATCACTACGATGGCCGTCATCAGAGCCGCGCGAAGCACCGGAGGCCTCTGTTCCACCACGGCCACGTAGGCAAATAGCAGGGTGAGCGTCGCGAGAGCCGTCCAGAACCGCGTGAGTCTCAGCGCACGTCCCATCCAAAACAGAAATACCGCCAGCGCCCCAACATGCAGCCCGGCCACAACCAGCACGTGAAACACGCCCGTCTTCTGAAAATCAGTGGAATCCGAACGGTCGACGAAGCTCCGGTCGCCGAGCAGCATCGCGCGCAAGACTCCGTCAACTTGCGGCGCCCCCGCGAAAAGTTCGTCGATCTCATCTCGCAATCTGCGTCGAGCGCGCGCCAAAAGTGTCGCCGGAGTCGTGGGAGCCGCCGCCCTCCGTTCCATCAGTTCCGCTGCACGCAACGTCGCAATTAGATCGACATTCTGTTGGGCCAGGTACGCGCGCCGGTCAAACGCGCCGTCATCCCTGAAAACCTGCGGCCGCTTGGCTTGTGTCGCGACTACGACTTCGTCTCCTGCATGAACGTCCGGCGCTGGTGTTTGCTCCGGACTCTCCGAAAAGCTGACGCGCAATCCTCCTTGCGCGGCCACAAGCGCGCCTGCGTACTCCGCTCCAGTCAATTCGATCTCGTAGCCGAACCCCCAGGGCAATCGCGCCGGTTCGTCCCTCAGCCGGCCGTGCCACCGCAACGGCGTTTTCAAATCCACGCGACCCGCTTCTACGAGCGACAATACATAGTTTGCAGGCCGTGGCTGATTTGCGATTCCCGCGCCCAGCACGCCCAGAATTATCCAGCTCAGAAGAGAAACCGTGGCAGCAGGGAAGAGAAGTCCGACTTTGACAAATAGTATGCCCGCACAAATCAGGACGCCCACCGACGCAAAGCCGATTGCCAGGTAAAGATGGGAGGAAACTCGTCCCGCGAACCATGCCACCTGGCCGAGCACGGCGCCGCACGCAAATAACGCGGCGATGGCGACGGCCGGCAACTTCATGGGACTCTTCGCAACCTCACTAGCGTTTCGATGTGATACGTCTGAGGAAACAGATCGAACAGGTGCATCTCGGTTATTTCATAGCGCACGCCTGGCTCTGCAATTTCCTTCGGCTTCCGTGGCGAGCTTGTCAGAACGGCCAGGTCCCTTGCCAAAGTGGATGGATCGCAGGAGAGATAAACGATTTCCGCAGCGCCAAGATTCGCAAGCAACGCGGCCGTTTCGGCGCCCAACCCGGCTCGCGGAGGATCCAGTACAACGAACTCCGGGCGCTCCTGGGTTTTCTTCAGAAAATCTTCGGCGTGTTCGTTGTGCGTGGTTACCGAGACTCCCGCCGCTTCTGCATTGGCATAAAGATCGCGCGTGGCGGCGAGGTTTGCGTCCACGCATACGACTTTTTCGAAACCTCGCGCAAGCGCCAGCGTAAAAAACCCGACACCGGAATACATATCGAGCGCCAACTTGCCCTTTGCCCCCGCCGTCACCGTCTTCAACAAATCTTCGATCAGAAAGCGGTTTACCTGGAAAAACGACAGGTGGCTCACGCGAAACTTGAATCTTCCCGCTTCGTGTACTAAATACCCCGGACCAGTCAGTTCGAATTTGTCCTTCTTCTGATCCAGCAGCAGCAAACTATCCACCTGGGGCATCGCTTCTCGCAGAATCACCGCGAGTTCCGCCGCAGGTTCCGGAAATCGTTCGAACGCGACGTTCAACGCGATCTTCTCGTCTGCGGAATCGGCAAATGCTTCGATCTCGAGGATTCCTTCGGGTAGCGCGCCGGACCTCGCCATTTCCTGCAATTGCCCAAATGTCTGCGCGAGTCGCGGAGAAAGCACCGGACACTGGTCAATAGGCACAATGAACGAACTCTCCGGCAAAAAGTATCCCAGCGCGCGAGGCATCCCACTCTTCACCGCCCACTGCGCCCTATTCCGATAGCCGTAAGGCTCCGCGGTGTGTTCTTGAATGGCTCCGTCCCAGGAAATTCCGCCCAGCCGCGACAACGTCTCTCGCAAAATGTCTTTCTTCAAGCGAACTTGCTCGCCGGCCGTGATGTGTTGGTAGTGGCAGCCGCCGCACGTTTGGAAATGCGGGCAGGGCGCTTTGACGCGCTGTTTCGACGGCGACGCTACCTCCAGCAATTTCGCCCAGATCACTTTTTTCTTCTTGGTCTTCTCCGCCGCGCGCACCTCTTCTCCCGGCAGCACGTACGGCACGAAAACAGTATTCCCGTCGGCATGCGCCAGCCCATCGCCGCCGTACACCAGCTTCTCAATCGATAATCGTAACTCGTCAGACATCTTCGTAGGCCCCATTCTGCGTTTTTTCGCGTGGAAAGAAAAGCGGATTGATTCTGGAAAGCGTGCTTCAGGAAAAGTAATACAAGCTCAGCCGCGGCAGGCGAAATTCCTCCAACAGCCGCTTCTGCAAATATTGTTTTTCAACAAGCGCAATCTGCTCCGTTTTCATCTTTCGCCGGTACACCGCAAACTGTCCGTCCATCTCGCGCCGGACCTTCAACATCGTTTCCTCGCTCGCGTGGCTCGTCAGCGTGGCTTGCAGCTTGTCATCCAAAATTGTCAACCGCCTCTCCAAGTCTTCCAAATCCAGCGTGCCCGGTACATCAAGCAGCGTCACCAAGCTGTTCAGTGAATGCGCAATCTCGTGTAGACGGCCCGCCAACTCCCTTTGCCTGGAACTTTCCTCGTCGGCTACGGCGCCAATCTGCACCGCGTTCTTCGCGAAATAAACTCGCAATTCGTCTCGCGAAAACGGCTCTTTGGCAGCCGCGTTCCCGTTCTTCGGAGCGCGTCCCGCGGCAGCCTCGATTTGCTCTTCCGCGGCTTCCAGCACCGCGTCCGTGCAGTACGCCAGGCTCTTCAGCGGCTTCCCCGCGCCGCGTCGCGAGCGCTGATAACCTTCGAATGCTTGGTCGATCCCCTTCAACACAGCTTCCAGCGGCACGCCCGCCTTCTGCCATGTCTCCATGATGGCCCAGTCCAACGGCGACACCAGCAAATGCGCCCCGCGCTTCTTCCAGAAATAGTTTTCGATTTCCGTGAAGTAATTGAAGTAGTTCCAGCCATCCATTTTTTTCGCCATTGTGAAGCGGAGCAGCACGATTCAGCGCGCTCCGAGAGTGCAACGCGGGTCAGTGCCGAACTATCTCTGAGCTTTCTTTGCCGGGACTACCTCCGGTGAGGCAGTTCGCGTCCCACGATTCGCCGCGGCACCTTTGCCCGTCTCGCTGGGCTGATTTTTCTCCCAGATCAGGCGCAGCCCGGTGAGCGTCAAATATTCATCGGTATCTTGAATCTGCTTCGAACCCTTTGCCACCAATCTCGCTTGCCCGCCAGTAGCAACCACCTTCACCTCGCCGCCGAGCTCCGCTTTCATCCGCGCCAGCATCCCGTCAACCATGTCCACCGCGCCGTAATAAAGCCCGGCCTGCATGTGCGTGACCGTATTCGTTCCGATGACTTTTCCCGGATCCTTAATTTCGACCCGAGGCAATCTCGCCGCCCGCGAAAATAGCGCCTCCGATGCAATCCCCAGCCCGGGCGCGATTACTCCGCCAAGATACTCGCCGCGCGCCGAAATCGCATCAAACGTAATCGCCGTTCCAAAATCCACCACGATGCAGGGGCCGCCATATTTGTGAAACGCCGCCACGCCATTCACAATCCGGTCCGCCCCAACTTCCAGTGGATTGTCCACCAATACCGCCATCCCGGTTTTCACGCCCAGTTCCACGAACAGCGCCTTCTGCCCAAAATAAATCCGCGACATCTCCGCCAGTGTCCAATTCACTGGCGGCACAACGGAGCTGATAATCACGCCGCTAATCGACTCACGGTCCAACCCAGCAATCGTGAAGAGATTTCGCGTAAGCACGCCGTACTCGTCGATCGTCTGCTGTCTCGCGGTTGTGAGCCGCCAGTTGGCAATCAACTCCTCACCGCGAAAAACACCCAGCACCGTATTCGTGTTCCCCACATCAATCGTCAGCAGCATGCAGTCTCAGCCCCTTGTAGGGGCGCAGCATGCTGCGCCCCAAGTGCCCGAAACGTAATCCGCGAGCAACGCTTCATCAATTACCTCGCCTCCGCCACGTCCCCCGAAATCACCGTAACCACCGCGCCGTCGTCCTTCTTAACCAGCAGCAATCCCTCCGGCCCGAGACCCGCCGTAGTCCCCGCAAAACTCTCCGTGCCGTTTGTCACTCTAACTCGTTTGCCCTGAGCGTAGCTGGAGACTGCCTCAAATTTTCGCGTCACTCCGGCCGGGCCTTCTCGCACAAAACGATTGTAGTCGTTCTCGAATTCGCGCAGCAACCGGACCAGCAATTCCAGCCGCGACACCTGCTTGCCCGTTTCCAGCCGCAGCGAACTCGCCGTCGTCCCCAAATCTCCCGCGAATTTCTCCTGATTCACATTCAAACCGATTCCCACGATCACAAATCGCACTTGCGACGGCTCGGCGTGCATTTCCGTCAGGATTCCGCCTATTTTTTTTCCTCCAATGAGCAGGTCATTGGGCCACTTAAGGTCGGGTGCCAATCCCGTTTGCGCTTCGATAGCTGCGCGCGCCGAAAGGCCTGCCATCATCGTCAAAAGCGGCGCCTGAACCGGAGCAAGGCGTGGCCTCAATAGCAGCGTCACGTAAATTCCAGCTGCCCGGTCGGATTGCCACGCTCGTCCCGCGCGGCCTTTGCCGGCCGTCTGCTCTTCCGCCAGCACCACTGTGCCTTCGGGCTCACCCGCGTGCCCCAACTCCAGCGCCACGCGATTTGTAGAATCCGTTTTGAAAAAGTGATGGATATGCTTCCCGAAAAGACTGCCCTTCAATCGCTGCCGCAACATGCCCGGAGTCAAAATATCCGGCACTCGTTCCAGAAAATATCCCTCGCCCGCCTTACCCTTCACGCGCACGCCCAGACCGCGCAATTGCCGCACCCACTGCCATACCATCGAGCGCGACACACCAATTTCCCGCGCAATTCGCGCCCCGCTGATTACAATGGTCGCGTTCTCCGCCAGCAGCGTCAGCAATGCCGCCAGCCGTTTGTCCGTTGTTCCTGGAAGGGTCTCTTGAGCCATTGACGTGGCACAGACTTCAGTCTGTGCAAACTTAAACTGTCCTGTAACGCTCGCGACAGCCTAAGCTTACGTTTCTTCACCGCGATGGACAAGCGCGGCGCAGCTTCCCACTAGAGCTGCCCCAATCGTTCCACAATCTTTTGCAACTCGATCCGCTGCTCCGCCAATGTCGCTTCCAGCCCGCGAATAATCTTCTCCGGCGCCCGGCTGCGAAAAGTTTCGTTCCCCAACTGGCTCTCTTTCGACGAAATTGCCTTCTGCAATCCTTCCATCTCTTTCTTAAGCCGTGCTTTCTCCGCCTCCGCATCCACCACATCCGAATAAGCAATCCGAACGTCAAACTCCGCCGTTGACCGCACCGCACCGCCCGCTTGCTCCAGCGGTTTACTTGAAATTACGAGATCAGAGAGCGATGCGAGTCGAACGATGCCATCCTTACTGCGTTCGATGGCCTCTCGCGTCATTCCATCGAAGCTATACAATTCTGCGGAAATTCTCTTCTTGGGGTCGAGCTTCATTTCAGCACGGATATTGCGCAACGCAGTCACAACTTCCTGCATCATCTGGAACTGGCCCATCAATCCAAGCTCTTTGCCGCCATTCGCCCAACGGGCTCGCGGTGTAGGGAATCGATCCAAAGCAATCGACTTTGCGCCCGCCGCCTGCGGCAGTTGATGCCACAACTCCTCCGTCAAAAACGCCATGAACGGATGCAGCAGCCTCAACGCATCATTGAACGCCGCAAACAAATTCTTCCAAGCCACCACAGCTCGTTCGCGATTTTCGCTCTGCAGTTCCGGCTTGACCCACTCGATATACCAATCGCAGAAATCCCCCCAGAAAAATTGATAAACGTTTTGCGCTGCCTCATGGAATCGGTAATTTTTCAGCGCTTCGTTTACAGTCTCAATCGTGATCGCCAGCCGCGAATAGAGCCACTGATCCACCAGCGGCACGCTTCCCTCGAACGCGTACGGCGCTCCCGCCCGCACGCTCGGCGAAGCCAACTCTTCGATCCTCGTCCCGCCTTGCTCAAATTTCTCCAAATTCATAAACAAGAATCGCGCCGCGTTCCAGATCTTGTTTGCGAAATTCCGCGCGCCCGCCAGCCTGTCGTCCGACAACACAATATCCGTCCCCGGCGCCGCCATCGACGCCAGGCAAAAACGCATCGCGTCCGTCCCGTACTGTTGATTCAAGACCACCGGATCGAGGCCCGTTCCCTTCGACTTCGACATCTTTTCCCCGCTGCCGGTGCGCACGAGCGAATGCAAATACACCGCTCGAAACGGAACCTTTCCGGTGAAGTGGATGCCCAGCATGGCCATCCGCGCCACCCAGAAAAATAAAATGTCATATCCCGTGATCAGCAAACTCGTCGGATAGTATTTCTCGAAATCCGGCGTCTTTTCCGGCCAGCCCAAGGTGGAAAACGGCCAAAGCCCCGAACTAAACCACGTATCCAGCACGTCCGGATCTTGCTGCAGTTTCCCGGAACCGCACTTCGTGCATTTCGACGGCGGTTCTTCCGCGACGATCATCTCTTCGCAATCGCCGCAGTACCACGCCGGGATGCGATGCCCCCACCACAATTGCCGTGACAACGTCCAATCCCGAATATTGTCCAGCCAGTTCAAAAATTCCTGCCGCCGGTTGTCCGGCACAATCTGGATCGTATTTTCTTTCCCCGGCTCGTATTCCCGCACCGCTTTGATCGCAGGTTCCGCCAGTCCCTTCATCTTGCAGAACCACTGCGTCGAGATTCGCGGCTCGACAATGGTCTTGCTCCGCTCGCAAATTCCAATCGCGTGCGTGTGGTCCGTCACCTTTTCCAAAAGATCCAGCGCCTTCAAATCCTCCACAATCTTCTTCCGCGCTTCGAACCGGTCGAGCCCCGCATAAGCTCCCGCCGCCGCACTCATGTGCCCGTCATCGGTCATCACATCAATTTCCGCAAGCCCATGCCGCTTGCCCACTTCAAAGTCATTGGGATCATGCGCAGGCGTAATTTTCACTGCGCCTGTCCCGAATTCCCGGTCCACCATCGCATCCGCAATAATCGGGATCTCCCGGTTCATCAACGGCAGCACGACACTCTTGCCCACCAGCCCCGCGTACCGTTCGTCCTCCGGATTCACCGCCACTCCCGTGTCGCCCAGCATCGTTTCCGGCCGCGTGGTCGCCACAACGACGTATTCCTTCGTCCCTGCCACCGGGTAGCGGATGTGCCACAAATTCCCATGGCGCTCTTCGTGGTTCACTTCCAGGTCGCTCAGCACCGTCAGGCAAACCGGGCACCAGTTCACCAGGCGCGTCTCGCGGTAAATCAATCCCTCTTTGTAAAGCTGTACGAAAACCTTGCGCACAACGCGCGACATTTCCGGCGAAAGAGTAAACCGCTCCCTGGACCAGTCGCAGCTTTCTCCAATCCCGCGCATCTGCTCCGTGATTTGGCTGCCAGCCTCCGCCTTCCAAGCCCAAACTCTTTTCTCAAACTCCTCGCGCCCCAGCTTCTGGTAATCGATCCCCTGATCCATCAGCTGTTTCACAACGACCCGTTGCGTCGAAATGCCCGCGTGGTCTGTCCCCGGCAGAAATAAAGTGTTGTACCCGCGCATTCGATGCCAGCGCGTCAAAATGTCGATCTCCGTGTGCTCCAGCATGTGCCCGATGTGCAGCGAGCCGGTCACGTTCGGCGGCGGAATCACAATGGAAAACACGGGTCCCGGAGCGTTCACATCCGCTTTAAACAGCTCTTCTTTGACCCAGTATTCCGCCCAGCGCGGCTCTATCTGCTGCGGTTCGTACGCTTTGGCTATCTCTCGAGCCATTCGGCAATCATCTCCCAATATGATTCACGTTCTGACGGATGCACGCGCATACACGTGTCCCAATTCAAGAACAAGGCAATCTCCGACTATACGGGGGAAAATCCAGCTCCGTCAATTCCGCGCCAAACGAGAGCTGATTTCTTAGAGAAGAGGGAAGAGAACTATTTCTTCTTCGCGTTCATTTCGTCCTTAACCATCGATTCCACGACATTCTTGAGGATGTCTCGCGTGACCGCCTGCAACATATCCGGGCTCATCTTCGAGAGTACTTTGGCTACCATGTCTTCCATGCTGGGTTCAGGGGCCTTAGAGGGTGTATCCACGGTGGGCGCCTCCTGCACTGCAGTTTCCGCAACATGCTGGGCCTCTTCGCGAATTGCTTCCACTGTCGCCGGTGGCAACGCTGCCTCTGCCACACGCGACTTAAATTCCTCGCTCAAGGCTGGCGTGAGAGCGTCAACTGTGGCAGCTGGATCTTCCTTCACAACCTCTTCCTGGACATAAGAGGTAACCGCCTCAGGAGTCGGTGCTGCTGCGGGTATGCTCGTAACCGGAGTGTCCCAGGTAGATGCAAGCCGGCTTGCTTTCTGCGCTTCGGTGTCCCATGGACTGGCCACAGAAGAAAACCAAGAACTCGCCGCGGGTTTTTCGGGTTCTGGGGCCGGCTCCGCGATCACCGGTGTGCTGACCGGTGCCTCCGCTTGAACCACTGGTTGAGCCGCTGCCAGAGCTTCTTCTCGCACTTCCTCTTTTAGAGGCGCAGGCATCGGCGGAGCGGCCACTGCAATTTTATGACTCAGCGCGGCAGCCCATGCGTCTTCAGAGAACGGCGCAGCGGGCGCGACCTCCAGCCTGGATTCCGCAGTTGGCGCGTCCGTTACCATCGCGCCCACGCTTTGCTCTGTTTCCGCGGCCTCTTCAAACCTGGAAATCTCTTTTTGTGGCGCCCAGGAGTCGTTCCTCATTTTTCGCGCGGGCGCTTCTGAAAACGCCGTCTCGCGCCAATCCTTCACCGGGCCGGTTGCTGCTTCCTCTTCGCCCATGGAGTCGCCCGCATCGCGCCGCCAGGAGCCGGTTTCCTTTTCCTCTTCTTCCTCTTCAACCTCGTCTTCCTTGTCTCCCGAACTCCAATCGCGCTCCAACTCCGGTCGCGCCGTTGTTGCGTAGCCGATTTCTTCTTCCGACTCCGTTACTGGCGATTCCAACATGCTCCCGAACGCCAGCGGCTGCGATCCCGCGTCAATTTTAACGGGTGCCGGCACGCCGGGCATCTCTTCGTGCACTGGTTCGCTCTCGATCGAGGGGAATTCTGGAATGGACGCCTGCGCACCCATGCTCGGAATCGAGCGCGGTGTCGGTACAGCCCGCGGGCTCAACATTTCCGACACGCGTGCGGGCTCTGCCTGCGCCGTCGGCGCAGGTGCCGCCGCGCCAATCGAAACGCCAGCCCGGGCCAAGGCGGACTTCACCATGGAAATGAGCGGATCGGGCGGCACAAACGGCTTCTTCAAAACTCCGTCCGCGCCAACGCGTTGTGCTTCTTGTTCGTCCAGCGGGTCAAAAGCTCCGACCAGCAATATCACCGGAATGTGCGCAAGCGTGCTGTCCGATTTCACGTATTGGCAAACTTCGTATCCGTTTCGGACAGGCATGAATACATCGGCGAGCACCAGATCCGGGCGTATATCGGAAATCTTTCGGACTGCCGCTTCACCATTGCCCACGGCGACGACGTCGATGCCCTGATCCTTCAGGGCAAGCCCCACCATCTTCTGGATGTTGCTGTTATCGTCGGCTACGAGGATCCTGGCCACTAATCTTCCTCCGGATGTACATCACCCGTGTATTGCAGGTCGACCGCTTCGCGGTCGCTCTAGAATTTCGACCGCCTTGCGGTCGCGTGTTCATTAAGACTCCACAGTATTGGAGCACCCGCCGTATTGGCCGTCAATCTCCTAGCTGTACCTGTGTGTCGGAAATGAATATGCCCTCCCTGTCCCTTCGAGCAGCCTCCCTCGGCCAAAAAATAAGGGGTGCAGCCTTGGCCGCACCCCCATTCCAATCCCGGTTTTGTATCGGAGCAAACTACCAGGGCACTAGCTTGCGCAATCCCTTTTTCTTCTTGCTACTGGATTCTTTCTTGGAATCATCGCTGCTCTGGGAGTCACCGGTTTTCGCCGCATCTGCTGCTGGTGCCGTGCCGGCCGCCGGTGTTGCACCTGCTGTTGATGCATCACTCTTTGTCTCTGCACCCGCAGGCACCGCATCGCTCTTCGCCGGCGTTTCTGTTGCACTCGCCTCCGCAGGAGGAGTCTTTACAGCCGCGTCGTTTGTAGCAGCGCTTGGTGTTGCTGGCGCTGGCGCCGCCGCCGCTGGCGTCACGACTGCAGGTGTCAACTCTGTGCCAGCATCCTTTGGCGGTTCACTCGTCGCAGGCGTATTCGCCGTGCCGTCACTGCCGGTAGGCGCCGTATTCTCCTGTCCGCCTACACTTTCTGCCGTAGTCCCCGGCGTTCCAGGGACAACCGTCTGCACGATTGCCGTCCCAGGTGCAGCCGACCCAGTTGTCGGTTTTGCTCCGGGCTTCAGTATGTCCGCTGTAGACATGGTGTCGGATTCCGGCGCCATGTTCGGAGTTCCAGTTCGAGCGGCGGTCAGGAACTCGCCATTTGGCCCGTTCTTCATCAAATCCAGCGGTTTCTTGATAAGGGGCGTGTGCGGCCTCGGTGTGTTCTGTTCTGCCGTCATCCATTTAAGAGCGTCGGGATCGGGCTGCGGCACGGGCACTCCAGCCGCCTTCAACTTGTCCTTGGCCTGAGGCGCCAGAGCGGACAACGGATAATTCTTGACTATTCTCGCGTAATACAGCGAAGCGACCTCTTTGTGCTCGCTCTTATCAAAAATGTCTCCCATCATCCACAGCGCCTGATCCGATTTGCTATAGAGGGGATATCTCGCCGTCACCATCAGCAGTCTCGCGGCGGCGGCTCTCTTATCATTCTTCACGTAATAGTAGTAGCCGATGCGGTATTCACCTTCCGCCAGCACTTCTTGCACTTCTCTCAGGTGCTGCTCCGCCTGCGGGGCCAGAGGGTCATTCGGATATTTTTGGAGAAAAGTCTGGAACTCTTCCTCAGCTGCAAGCGCATGCGTCCGGTCCCGATCCGGCTTGTCCATCTGTTTGTAGTGGGTCATCGCCACTTGCATCTGCGCGTAGGTGGCCTCGGGAAGGAATGGGAAGAAAACTTCAAAGTCTTTGTAACCAGAAACTGCTAGGGCCAAGTTGGATGTCCCGCCCTCTTTGTAGTACGAATCCGCGATCGCCAGCTTCGCTTTGGCCAGATATTCGCTATCCGGATAGGTATTGATGAGCGTCTGCATGTTTAGCCGGCCAACCTCTTGCCGGCCGTGCTGGATGTCGTCTACGGCTCTGTCATACAAAATCTTGTCCGGCTGCGCGTTGTTGTCTGCGCTCGTTGACTTATCAACCTTCTTCTTCTTGTGGAAAATCTGGGAGACCTGCGCGTTGCACGTCGTCGCCCCCAGCAAAAATAGCGCCCCCAGAACACTGAGCGCTAGACCTTTACCGGTAACAAATAGCTTTGAGGTTGCACAACTTACAGTTCGGCCCAAACTTCACCTCTCTTGCGAATGTCGGGTTCCTCGCCGCACTCCTGGAACATGCCTTCCAAAACCGGGATGTCCCTGCTCTTCGATGTAGCGGGAACAACCAAGTATAACCTGAACCAAAGGACAGGTGGAGCAAGAAATTTGTCCCGCCGGACAGGTCGTGTTTACCCTGGAAAGGGTTTACCCGGTTGGGGCCCCGTCATCCCCATCCCCTGTGATGCGCAATTTGGCCCCCGCGGGTTGCCTCGCGGTGCTCCGCCACTTCAATTATTTTCAACGAAATGTAACAATGTTCCCGCGAGCCATCGCTACTATACGGCGTTCACGATTCCGAGGAGCCGCGGCCAGCCGCCTACTCATCTAAATGGATAAACGCAAATTTCTCTTCGTCTCGCTCTCTGGTCTCACCGGTGACATCGCCTGGCAGGTCCTCAAGGAAGGCCACGACGTTCGCTACTATATCGAAGCCGAAAAAGAGCGCGACATCGCCGACGGTTTCGTCCCTAAATCCAAAGACTGGGAGCGCGACGCCAAGTGGGCCGACATCGTTGTTTTTGACGACACTCTGGGCCAGGGCGCGAAAGCGCACGCTCTCCGCGCTGCAGGCAAGCCCGTCATCGGCGGCACCGAGTACACCGATCGCCTCGAAGATGATCGGTCTTTCGGACAAGAGGAGTTGAAGAAAGCCGGCGTCAACATCATTCCTTATCAGGATTTCGACTCCTTCGATCCGGCCATCGAATTCGTCATGAAAAATCCTGACCGCTACGTCATCAAACCCAGCGGCGAAGCCCAAAACGTCAAACGCCGCCTGTTTGTCGGCGAGGAAGAAGACGGCGACGACGTGGTGCGCATGCTCGAGGCCTATAAGCGCGCCTTCTCCGACGAAATCAAAGTCTTCCAGTTGCAGCGCCGTGTCACCGGCGTGGAAGTCGCCGTCGGCGCCTTCTTCAACGGCAAAAAATTCATCACGCCGGTCAACATCAATTTCGAGCACAAAAAGCTTTTCCCCGGCAACATCGGCCCGCCCACCGGCGAAATGGGCACCTCCATGTTTTGGAGCGATCCCAACCGCCTCTTCAACCAAACCCTGGTCAAAATGGAGCCCAAGCTAGCCGAGGAGGGCTACGTCGGCTACATCGATCTGAATTGCATCGTCAACAACAACGGGATCTACCCGCTAGAATTCACCAGCCGTTTCGGCTATCCCACCATCAGCATCCAGCAAGAGGGCATGCTCACGCCTATCAGCGATCTCTTCTGGGAGCTCGCCACTGGCGCCGAGCCCAAGTGGCGCACGCGCAGCGGTTTCCAAATCGGCGTCCGCATCGTCGTCCCGCCGTTTCCCTTCGACGACGAGCCCACCTTCGAATCCTTCTCCAAAAATGGCGCCATCGTTCTCAAAAAGCCCAATTTTGACGGCATCCACATCGAAGATGTAAAAGAAGTCAAAGGCCAGTGGCTCATCGCCGGCACGAGCGGCGTCGTCTTGGTCGTCATCGGCACCGGCCAAACCATGTTGCAAGCCCAAGCCCAGGTCTACTCCCGCATCAAAAACATCATGATCGCCAACATGTACTACCGCACCGACATCGGCGACCGCTGGGTCGAAGACTCCGACAAATTGCATAACTGGGGATATTTGCGTTAACCCAGGCTGCCGCCGCAGCGTTTTTCGCTCCGGCGAACTCCACAACTGGGGCTCTCTCCGCCAACGGTGGCACAGACTTCAGTCTGTGCTCTTTGCACTTTGTAGGGGCGCAGCATGTTTAGCCTGAGCCCCGAAGGGCTGCGCCCCAATCGCCCGAGCCGCACAGTCACCGCGATGTCATTCCGCCTGCCCTTAGCCCCGAAGGGAGCCAAGCGACCGACCCAAGGCTCCGCCCTTGTCGGAAGGAATCCGCTTTTTTCTTTTGTTCTCTGCGCCCTCTGCGTCTCTGCGTTCCGCCACTCTTCCTTTACACCTTCAACGTTAAACTTCGAACTTTAAACTCCTCACTTTTTTCCCCGGCTCCCGAGGTTTATCACCGGGTGTATAATAAGCACATGCCCAAGTCCGGTGCCACGCAAGACCGTCAGCAGGCCCATGCGCTGCTCGACCTATTGCCAGTCGAAAAGCTCCCCGCCGTCGTTCATCTTCTTCAGTCGTTGACCGATCCGCTCGCCCGCAGCCTTGCCAATGCACCCTTCGAAGACGAACCGATCAGCGAAGACGAGGTGCGCTCGGTTGACGCTTCCCAGGCTTGGCTCAGAACCCACGCACCGATTCCTAACGACGATGTGCTCGCCGAATTAGGCCTCACTCCTGAAGACTTCGCGCGCATGGCCCGCACTCCGCTCGATTCGCACGGCTCCGGCCACTAGCAATGGGCAAGAGCGTAGCCTGGACCCAGCAGGCCAAAGCTCACCTGCGCGCAATCGACCAAACCGCCGCTCTCCACATCCTCCGCATACTAGCTCGCTTTCTCTCTACCGGCGAAGGCGATGTCAAGCGCCTCCAGGACATCGAGCCTCCGGAATTTCGTCTCAGGGCTGGCGACTATCGCGTCCGCTTCCGCGATCTTGGCGATTCCATCCTCGTCTTGGCCGTCAAGCACCGCCGCGAAGCCTACCGCTGACGTTCGCAGGTCCTCGCCGACTCTCTCCCCAGCCCTCAAGGTGCCAAACCGGCCATCCTCTAACACACGCAGAATTAATACTTGCAAAACTGCATCAAATCAAAGGACTTTGACCGGGATCGTGTACCTCACGCAAAAGTGGATGTGGACTGCCGTTCAGTGGACAATCCGTCGCCAGCCATGCGCAAGCTTCGTATTTTGGTATTTGAGGATATTGGATTTGGACTGCTCATTGGTTGGCTCATGTGGAAATATCCTGAGCTAATTGACGATGTTATTCCTTGGGTTTCCGTGGGGATAGCTTGGCTTTTGACCCGCGATTACGCCTTGGACATGGAGACGTTCAGGAGATGGGCGCTTAGTTTCGGAGAGAAGGCCTCTTGCTTTTTTTGCACTGCGAAACTCCACAACTCTTTTAGGTTCAATCGCTTGCGCACTCTCTCTCCAAAACACCCGGGGGTGGGGCGTCTCTTCGTCCTCTACTTCCTCTACTTCATTTACATCCTGTGCTTCCTCCATCCTCACTCGCCACTTCATCTCGAAAAATACCCCGTCTTGGCCCGCACTTTCACTCGGTCGCTCTTCGGCTTAATCACAATTTTCCGAAACGTATCGTCTTTCAACGGATCGGTCGGGTAATAACCCAACTCATACGATGTCCTCAACTCTTCCGCGATCTGCCGGAAATACACGTGCGGGTCCGTCGTCTCCGCGTCGATATGCGCGCCGCCTGTCTCGCGCGCCACGCGGTCCATCACGCTCGTCCCATACTTGTTCCGGGCTGTGAGCTTCCCGTGTTCTTTGTCCGTATACCGTATCGCGTACACCACCACGTTCTCGCTCTGCGCCGTCTCAATTGCAGTCATCATGTCATGCGAACTCGAGTTGTCTTCTCCGTCGCTAAAAAGCAAAATAGCCCGTCTTCCATTTTCCTGCGCCAGTTTTTCCGTCACGGAATAAAAAATGGAGTCATAGAACGCCGTCCCCAAATCCCGCGATTCCTGAGGCCCGAGCTCTGGAAATCTCCCCGTCGACTTCTGGTATTGCTTCCACTGTTCCAGCAAATCCCCACCCGACTGCGAAAAATCGCTCACCAGCCGGATGTGGTTCCCAAACCCCACCAAAAACACGCGGTCCTTGGGCCCCAAAACATCCTTGAAAAAAACTTCCAAGTCATTCTTATGCTGTTTCGAGAAGTGATCCTGACTGCCGCTGGCGTCCACCACCAATCCCAGCGTCAAAGGCACATCCGCGCTGCGCGAAAAGAAGGCTATCTTCTGCGGGATCGCATCTTCAAATACGTCGACGTCGTCCTGCGCGAGATTGTTCACCAAGGCGCCGTTCGCATCCCGCGCCACAAACGCCACACTCACCAAATTGACTTTGACGCGTATCGGCTCTTGGCCCCGGCTCAACACTACGCCCAGAGTGAGAAGTCCAAGGCCCGCCAGCGCCGGCAATCTTTTGCGAAGGCGCAATCGCATTAGCATTCCGCGAAGCATCAAGCCGGAGTCTTGTCTTCGCTGCGCGCCTCAATATAGAGCAGGTTAAAAATGCAGCCCGTTCCATTGGGCTTCACGCTCACGAGATGCTGTTTCTCCTTCGTTCCCGCTTTGAACAGCAACTCGCCCGCATCAGCGTGATCATCGTCGCAGGTAAGTCTCTTCGAAGTGTCGCTTCTATCCTTGTCGCTCTGCGGTTTCGACCCTCCGCTGCAATTCAGAACCGTCCCGTATTTCGCGAGCGCCTTCTGATAAAACGCCGCCACTTTCTCTGGCGAGTCGCTCGACTCCATCTTCAGAACCACCAGCTTGAACCCAAACGTGGATCCCCACAGCCCCAAATTCGCCGCGGCAGAACCGTTGCCGTCTTCCTTGCTTGGCCTGGCCCCAGGATACAGCGGCAACCCAGCTTCTTTCGCCGTCGCCTGCGCGCTGATCACCAAGCCAGCTTCGCTCCCATCCTTGCTCGTCACCGTTACATTCACGCCGCTCTTATCCTTATCCTGTCCAGACGCGGAAAGCCCCGCCAAACCAATCACCCCGCACAAAGCCGCGCAGATGACCGCCGCTCGCACGCTGCCATGCTCTCGTTTCCTCATACCGCCCCTCCTCTACAGCCGACTCATCTTATACGACGGTACACCACCGCCATTCTTTCACCGTGATCTCGCCCCTCCACCTCACATACGTCAAGCACCCCCTCGAAGTTCCCACTCTTCGCTTCCAAAAGCCAGCTCCCCCTAAACCGCTGGCAGACGCCCTGGGAATACTTTTGAGTGTTCCCCAGTCCTCCCTCTTGGTAGGGTGTATTTGCTGTTCGTTTCTCAATCTATCCCTATGACTGGAGAGTGCGAATGAAACGTTCCTTAGCTCTGCTGGTTTTGCTCGCCGCTACGCCTGTGGCTCCGCCACTCGCGCAAGAGGTGCAAAAACCAGAAATGGCAAAAATGTCGCTGAAAGTCGGTGACACCGCGCCAGACTTCATCCTGCTCAGCGACGAATGGAAAAATGTAAAGCTGAGCGACTTCCGCGGCAAGAAGAACGTCTTTCTCGCCGTCTACGTCCTGGCTTTTACTGGCGGTTGAACGAAACAACTTCAGGCGGTCCAGGCTGGAATCGCCTCGGGTAAGATCGACACCTCAGATACAGCAGTTTTCGGCATTAGCATGGATAGTCCCGCCGCCAATGCCGCCTTCGCCAAGCAGATCAATGTCAGTTTCCCGCTCCTCAGCGACATGAACCACAAGATGCTCACTTCCTACGGCATCCTCAAGGGCTACGACGTCCAGAACGAAACCTACAAGTGGGCGCTGCGGGCCAACATCGTCATAGACAAAGAGGGCGTCATCCGCCTCATCGAAGAAGGCGACAGCGCCGTCGATCCCAACACGGCTCTAACCGCCTGCTCCACGCTGCACAAAAAGGACGCGTCAAAATAATTTCTCAAATGCCAGCTTCGAGCCACGGGACCAATTGTCTCGTGGCTCGAAGTACAACTCCGCTCGCTTCACCAACTCAATTCAATCTCGCGCTCTCCGCCCCTCACTCGTGCAATATACTTCCCGTCTTCTAATCGACAGTTCACCATTCACCCCGCTCTTATGTACAAGACGCGATACCTTCGAGACGGCGGCTCTTCTGTATCAAAGTAATTCTCGAAGCTCTGCTCCGCGAGCCCCGAACGAACAAACTCCTCTAGTTCCGCCCGTGTCAACGGCCACGGCAGCTCGCCCTCCGGCTCTTCCGCCTCTCGTCCCCTGACTATCACCAGCAACCTGCCTCCCGACCCGACAAATGACGCGATTTTCTGCATCGCCTGTGCGCGAATCTGGGCAGGAAGCGCCTGTACCGTATTCGCCTCGAAAACGAAATCAAACTTCCGCTCCCATTCCTCCGGCGGCCGAAATAAATCCGCCACCCGATAGTTCACTTCACTCTGCGGAAACCGCGTGCGTGCCTTCCGAATAGCCGTCTCCGAAATATCAAAAGCCGTCGTCGCGAATCCCCACGCTGCTAATTGTTCAGCGTCATCCCCTAGCCCGCACGCAATCACCAGCGCGTTCTTCCCGTCCGTCGTTTGCGGATTCGCATTCCAATACTCAACGAGACCAGGATTGGCTCCGCGGTCTGCCCATGGCACAATGCTCTTGCCCTCTTCCGCCTCCCTGTAAAGCACTTCAAACCATCCCGTCGGATCGCCCTTTTCGATGTACTCCGACGCCAACTCCCGCGCTCTTTTCCGGTCTCGCATAGAACGCGATTCTACCCCGAAGACGGAACGAAGGTAGTATTCTTAGCGTCGTGTCGCCCTGGGAATGAGGTGGAACGATGTCATTGCGCGATCTCGCTTTCGCTGGCCGGACACTACGGAAAAGCCCCTTGTTCGCGCTCACTGCCGCACTGACCATTGCTCTAGGCGTTGGCGCGAGCACCGCCATCTTCAGTGTCACCAATGCCGTGCTATTGCGCCCGCTCCCGTATCTGAACCCCGATCAGCTCGTCATTATTCCCACCGACATGCGCAATCGCGGCGTCAAGGACTTCCCCTTTTCCAACGCAAATTTTATCGATTTGCGCGAAGCAACGAAGAGCGAATTTCAAGGCCTCGCAGGCGTGTTCACGTTCCCATTAACTTTGACCGGCGAAGATGGCATGCCCGAACGAGTCCAGGCAGGCGTTGTGACCACGAACTACTTCCGGTTGGTGGGGGCGGGGATCGCGCTCGGTCGCGATTTCTCCGACGAGGACGGCCAACCGCAACCGCCTCCGCCAGCGCCGGGAACTCAATCGGCAGCGCCCGCTCCCCGCCTGCCGGATATGGCGATCATCAGTTACGAATACTTCCAGCGCCAGTTCGGCTCGAATCCCGATGTCATCGGAAAATCCTTAAATAGAGGGAAGCCCTTCAGCCCGCGAATCATCGGAGTCCTCGCGCCCCACTTTCAGATTTACTTCCCGCCTTCCTCGGATTTGGAAGCCGCGCCAGAGGTTTGGCTTGCCAATCGCCTTGGCTACGACGCCGAGCAACGAAGTTCAGTTTCAATGCGCGTGATCGGCAGATTGAAACCAGGCATAACCATCGGACGGGCTCAAGCTGCCGCCGATCAAGTCGCCACGGAGACGCGGAAAAATTTCAATATCTTAAACACCGCTGGCTACGCCATCCGCGTGGAGCCAATGCGGCAGCATCTCGTCTCCGAAGTTCGCCCCGCGATTCTCGCCCTGATGGGTGCGGTGATTTTTCTTCTGCTCATTGCCTGCGCCAACGTGGCGAACCTCTTGTTGGTACGGGGTTCTTTGCGCGAACGCGAACTTGCCATTCGCTCTGCCATCGGCGCCACCAGATGGGATCTCGCTCGCCAGATCCTTTCCGAAGCATTGCTGCTGGCCACTATCGGCGCGTTAGGTGGTCTAGGCATCGCGTGGGTCGGCATTCACGAACTGCTTGCCATCGCTCCCGCGCATCTCCCGCGCCTCGATACCATTCGAATTGATTCGACCGTGCTGATTTTCACAGTCATCTCGAGCCTCATCGCCGCTGCGATCTTTGGCTTGGCGCCGGCGTGGCGCGCGGCTCGTCCGGACGTGATGATCGTTCTGCGTGGCACGAGCCGCAGCGAGGGCCTCGCCACCGGCGGTCTCTCCCGCAAGATCGTTGTCGGCCTTGAAGTCGCTCTCGCTTATGTGCTCCTCATCGGCTCGGGACTTATGGTCCGCAGCTTCCTGGAATTGCAGCGCATCGATCCGGGGTTCAATCCTCATGGCCTGCTCACGTTTCAGGTCCAGTCCGATCGACTTCTGGAGAAGCCCGAAGAACGCGCCGTCGCTACTCGCCAACTTGAAGAACATCTGCGCGCCATCCCCGGCGTCCAAAGCGTAACCGCCGCAACTCCATTTCCGCTCACCGGCGGCTACAGCCCGATTCGCTGGGGTACCGAAGAAGCGCTCACCGACCCGAGCAGATACAAGGCAGTCGATCCTCTGATCGTTCTTCCAGGCTACTTCGAAACTATGCATACTCCTTTGCTCGAGGGCCGCACCTTCACCGAGGAAGACAACCAGCCGGGCCACACGCAAGTCGTGATCGATAAGATACTGGCGGATCGCGCCTATCCAGGCCAGTCCCCGATCGGCAAACGCATTCTTATCCGCATTCAAACGCCCGAACCTGTATGGGTCGAAATCATTGGTGTCGTTGCCCACGAGCGCGGTGTATCGCTGAGCGAGCCCGGACGCGAGCAAGTCTACTTTACCGACGCCTACATCGGTTCAGGTGCTACCGATCGGTGGGCCCTTCGAATCGGCGGCGATCCAGCACACTACGCGAACGACGTTCGTGCTGCGATCAAGGCATTCGACCCGCACCTCTTGATCACCGACATGCAGCCCATGGATGCTGTCGTCGAGAAGGCGCAAGCCAGCACGCGATTTTCGTTGCTCCTCATTGGATCGTTCGCGGTCATCGCAGCGCTGCTCGCCGGCGTCGGACTTTACGGCGTCCTTGCGACCGTCGTACGGCAGCGTACCGCCGAAATCGGTATTCGGATGGCCTTGGGTGCCCAGTCCGGCAACATTTTTCAGCTTGTCGTGGGCCAGGGGCTTCGCCTCGCAGGCATTGGGATTGCCGCCGGTCTGATTTTCGCCTTCTTCCTCACCCGCGGAATGACCACAATGCTGGTCGGCGTGAAGGCCGCCGACCCCGCAACCTATACCACCATGGCGGTACTATTCTTCCTCATCGCTGCCACGGCATCCTGGCTGCCCGCATTGCGCGCGTCCGGCTTGGATCCGATCGTTGCACTTCGCGACGAGTGATCGTCCTGAGCGCGTGCGGAGTTAGCCCAATCGCCGCTTCCTCAGTTCGGCTGCTTGGGCGGCATCCTGGCCGCTGTCTCTTGGCTGAACAAACAGACCCACTTGCCGGCGCGCTGCGCCCAGATCGAGGAAACGTACGCCTGCGCCGCAAATTCGTGACCGTGAGAGACTCCCTTTTCGTGAATCTTGTATGAAATCAGTCCGGACTCTGCGGATAGCGGCACGAACCTCACATCCTCCATCGAATAATCCGTCAGCGTGAATCCTGCGACGTTTTTCATCACGTCAGCTTTGGTCGCCAGACCGGCTGCGTCCACGAACACCGCCTCTTCAGCCGTTAGGTTCGCAAATATCTCCAAGTTGCTGGTCTTGAGCGCGTCCAATCCCTCGCGTTCTTTCGCGACGATTTGTTGCTGGAGCGAACCGGCGCTCGCTTGCGAATCGCCGGGAGATTCGAAGGATCGCGCGGCCAGAACAGAGCTCCTGTGCTGTCCCATCAAAACAACGCCGAAAATCATGATCGCAGCCGCAAACAAAGCTGAAGCTCTCTTCATAGAGTTTCCTCCGGGAATCTGAATCATTTCGATAGGGGACTCTATCGCGGCCGGGCCCTCACTGGCACTACTTCTTTGCCGAAAGAGATCGACCAAGGGTTTCGATCCGCGCGAGAAACTCTGAACCAAAATCGAAAGGTAATCCCGGTCTTGCTAGTTATGATTTGGATGACTGGAGAACAACAATTCAACAATCCGTCGTACTATCGTAGGAAAGGGGCTGTGGGGCATCCTTTCGGAGGCTACTCATTGGGATCAGAACGTCGTCGCACACCAAGATATACGTTTATCGCCAGTGCGGAGCTTATCGAGGAGACGTCGGATGTGCGCATCGCAACGCGCGTCAGCGAGTTGAGCCTTTACGGCTGCTACCTGGATATGATGAATCCCTTCCCTGTGGGAACCCTCGTTCTGGTAAAGATTTCGGCCGGGGACGCCTTCTTCCAGGCTAGGTCAAAAATAGTATACGCCCAGCCGAATATGGGCGCGGGTGTGGTTTTTCTCGAAACCGAGGCGGAATACCAGCCGGTATTGGAGCGCTGGCTGGATGAAGCCGCGAGGGGTAATGAAAAACGCGTCGGCTGATAGCGCTCGACCCGCCTCTTTTAACCAAATTGCCTGCGGTTCGAGTTCAATTATCTATCTGTTGTGCGCTTTTTCCTGCTGATCCACAGCGTCGTGCAGTCCTTCCAAGAGCTTGCTCTTTTCTTGTGAGTTGGAGGTCTTTCTCACGTCTGACCACAACGTGGTTCCGCTCTTCGGCTCGATCAATGTAATCTTCGTGCAGCCAGGGGGAGCGAGCTCTTCGCCACCCGCGGAGTTTTCGCTGACCGGCTTCGGATTGTAGGTGGCCGAAGCCTCTCCGCCCGGTACAAATTTCACTACGCTGCTTCCCGAAAGACGCAGCACGATATCGGCTTTCTGGGGAGAATCGACAATTTCATAGCGGCCCCACTTGTTCAGCCCCATGTACGCGTCGTGTTGCAGTTCGGCGTCGTTCGTTTGGTTATCTACGTAAATCGTTTTGGCGGAAAGCACTTTGGAGGGAAGCGTGCCGCGCTTGTCATTGGCGTGGGCTAGCTCTAAGCCAAAGAGCATTGCGGCAAGCAGGAAAGCGGACGTTATATTCTTGATATTCATGGATGCACCCCGGTGTTGCCCGTTCTGAAGCTGGTGAGGGCTTCTACTGTAGGTAAGGCGAACGACCCAGGTAACTGGACGTGCGACGCAAAAGAGGCCAAGTGGCGCGGGGTTTAACGGGCCTGTCCGGGAGGGTAGGGAAGTGAGCGTCGGGGAGATATGCTAGGGACGAGCCCGTCTCAACTCTTTCGAGCGCAGTAGATTGTCACTTTTGCCAGTGACGTTCCGCTGCCGCTAATGGCATCATGCTCGGGGTACGAAGGGGCATCGCTCTCTTGAGTGAAGACCTAATTCCCAAACACAGATGAGCTGACTGGGGAAGAAATAGAACCGTTCCTCATGGGAGAAGCCGAGGATTTGGGAGGCATTTGGTAGCCGGGGATGGCGGACTGTTTTTGCAAACAATCAGCTTGGGGCCGCGGGATGGACCGTCCTCGCTCGTGCCCAATGCCTCAAAGGAGAATATATGAAAAAGCTGTGGCTGAGTCTTGGATTGGTTTCGGCGCTAGCGCTACCCGCTTGGGCGCAGGACAAAGAATCCGATCGCGTCGAAAACGCGGGGAAAGTCCTGAAGGAAATTCTGAACGCTCCTGACAGCATTCCGCAGAGCGTTCTCGACAAAGCGGATTGCATCGTAATCTTGCCCTCTGTTCTGAAGTTTGCAATCGGTTTCGGAGGGAGTTACGGACGCGGGGTGATGACATGCCGGGGCGGTAAGACATTCCACGGTGTTTGGAGCGCCCCATCAATGATGGCTCTTGAAGGTGGCAGCGCCGGGTTGCAACTCGGGGGTAATGCCACGGATTTCGTTCTCCTGCTGATGAGCCCACGTTCTGCCACCAGCATTCTCAACAGCAAGGTCAAGATTGGTGGTGACGCCACTGCTGCTGCTGGCCCGGTTGGCCGCACCGCCTCCGCGGAAACAGATGTCACGCTGCGAGCCGAAATTCTTTCCTATTCACGCGCTCGCGGGCTCTTCGCGGGGATCTCCCTGGCAGGTTCCACTCTTCGCCCTGATAATGGCGCCAACAAAAATCTGTACGGCAAGGAAGTGAGCGCTAGCTCCATTGTATTTGCGAAGTCTGTCCCAGTGCCAGATTCCGCCAAGGAGTTGCTGGCGACACTGCAGAAAGCGTCCCCAATAAATAAGAGCGGCAAGTAATCCGCTGTTTTATTTAGCTCGGACTAACTCCTGAAGAGATGGGTGCGAATTCTCTCATGGCATCTAGCTATTGCCATTAGCTTGTCAGGGGAGAGACTGTCACTTCTGACAGTTCAAGAGCTATTCGGGATCGTTGATCATTAGCGCTCGCATTTTTGTTCCTTCTTGCTCAAATGAAGCGTCTTCACTTCCTGTCGATAGTGGTCGCTCTACTTGGCGGCGTCCTGCTGGGGTCGTGGAGACCTGCCAGTTCTGCGAAAACGCATGCCTCTCCGCCCGCCTCTATTCTCATTTGTGGCTTGAAAGATCGCCCGTGCGTGACGTATATGGTCTCTTTCCACGAGCCAACCAAGACCTACGGGGATTCCCAGGGCGAGGGTGTGACCGATTATGAACAAAAAACAATCTCGATCGCCCGGAGCCACGATCGTTTTAGAAACGTTCAAGCGCTGCAACATGAGGTTTTCCACGCGGCGCTTTGGGAACGGGACTTTCATGACGACAGAGAACAATGGGATTTACATGCCTGGATTTATTTTACCGAGGGAGTATTCCCGCTTCTTCTCCACGACAATCCGGACTTCGTCAAATATGTGATGGAAGAGTAGCGGGCTTTGGTGTAGACGATCCCTGAACAAGCCGGGGTCGGGTTATTCGCTAACTTTTTTCAAAACAAGATCGTTTCTAAATCCGCCTTCACAAGGGGAAACTCGCCAAGGGGGTTGGTCAAGAATTCCGTAGGGAAAAGAGGAGAGCTAAATGAGTGCTGAAAATGCCCTCCGAGCCGAGATAAAGAAAAAGGTGGCCCACGAGTTTGAGGAAATGGCCATGATCTCTTTGTATCTGGCCTTTTTCTTTTGCTCGATAGCGACGTACAGTATGTTGCTGCTCAACAAGTTCGAGATCTCGTATTTCACCTATGGCGCCGCGTTGATCAACGCTCTAGTGATCGCCAAAGTCATTCTCATAGGGGAATACGCGCACCTTGGCAAGAAGCAAGAGGCCAAGCCCTTGGCTTATTCGGCGATTAATAAAGCTTTTCTGTTTGGGTTGCTCGTCTTCGCTTTTCATATCCTTGAGGAAGCGATCAAACACCTTGTCCATGGGAAAAGCCTCGTAGAAGCGTGGCACGAGGTGCGCATCGATGACCTGCTCAGCCGCAACGTGATCGTATTCTGCACATTCATTCCGCTCTTTGCATTCCGCGAGATGCGAAGAGTGCTCGGCGAAGAGCAGTTTCGGTCCCTGCTTTTCCGTGGAAGAGAAACGCCAAAGTCCGACGACCAGAGCATAGGCCAGAGCTGAGGCTAGACCAGAAGCGAAATAAGATTGTCCCCTCTGGCGGCATAGATTTAGCCCGCTCCATCGACCCTTTCACAGGTGACTATCCACGCTCGGCAACATTGGTCTGGAGCAAGTAACTGGCAGGCGCAAACAAGTAAGGCAGACTTGCTGAGAGAGGGGATGCGGGGCCCGTCTGGCCCCGCCCTTATGTCAGCCTGCCTATTTCTTGAAATCCATCGGAGGCCCGCTGACGCGCTTCCCCTTTAGATCAACGGTCACCTCGACGCGGTCGGCAATCGTGACGAAAGGAATGCCCTTATTCATCCCGTAGTCCTTGCGGTCGAACGCCATTGTGCCTTTAATCGACCCCACGCCTGTCCCTTCACCGGTAACCGTAAATGTCAGCGATTCGGGTTTAGTCACTCCGCGGATGGTAAAGTCGCCATCCACCTGGATTGTGTCGGGACCCGTCTGTGTGAACTTCGTCGAGTGAAATGTGATCAACGGATCCTGCTTAACGTCAAAGAAATCCTTGCTCTTCAGTTTGCCATCCTTCATGCCGCTTCCACTATTTACGCTGTCTGCCTGAATTTTGATGTCCAAAACTCCTGTAGTGATATCAGGAGACGTAAATGTAACCGTGGCGTCCCACTTGTCGAAAGTACCCTTCAAAGCTACCGACGCCTTCACGTAGAAGGTAACTGCGCTTTCTGGCGTCGGCGAAATCGCGAAGACTGGAGCTTGCGCCCGGCTCATTGAGGGAAGCAGGGCGGACGCTAAGAGAAATACGACTGTCAAACGCATTGAATTCCTCCTCGATCACAAATATGACGACTTGGCCTCGTGCATTCCATCAAGCTGTCACATGAGTGCTAGCTCTTCCAACTGTCAAAACTGACAGGCTGTCGCGCGCTATCAAAAAAGGAAGGAGGTCGGACCAACCATTCCTCTTAGGTGAAATGGCAGACGGCGCAGGAAGTGCAGAAAGGTGGAAGTGGTTCTGACTTTCGCGGGAGAGAAAGCCACTGTGTTTCACAATCGTGAGCGATCAATCATGCTTACTTAGCTGCAGCAACATGTCGATAGAGCCCGTTGCGCGGGCCGCGAGTCCGCTTTTAACCCTGACCTTTTCCTGGAGACATGAGCCCCCCGCTAGGAAGAGACTGGCAGTTTTGACAATGGCGCACACCAGCCCCGTCTGTCACAAATCCACGGTTAGCCTCGAGTTCGAAGGGGCGAGAAGCGACCGAATGATCAGCCGTCGCTACTGACGAAGTATCGGAGACGGCTCCTGTACGCGATGACGGTGTGAACCTATGGAGGAAGTCATGATTAGGCGTTACTACCCCTGGATGGCTGCGCTTGCGCTGCTTTCTTTCTCATTTCTCGGAATCACCCTATTACGACCGAGCGAGGCCAAGGCGCAGCCGCAGCAGTACCCAATCCTCGATAAGGTGGCTGATAAGGTCATTCTGAAGTATCAACAGTCAAGTTGTGAGCAGCTGTGGGCGAAGAAATCCCAAAACGCGCCGCCGAGCGCGGAAGAACAAAAAGCCGTCGCATTTCTTAAGAGCGATCCCCAGATGCGCACCTACTTCATCAACAAAGTTGCGCCGCCTATTGCGAACAAGATGTTCGATTGCGGGATGATTCCTTGATTTCTTTGAGCAAGAGGAGCTGTGGTTGAGGCTCTCGGGAACGACCCTAAATATTCCACACAAGATATTCGGAGCGGCATTTTTGTTGTTCCAGTTGTATTCTCCTGGTGCCGAGGCCGCTGACACTCAAGGCTCATCTCGGATCCCGCAATAGAAAACCATACAAGAAATGAAGCCGGTTGCGACTGCTAGCGATCTACCTACCGGGCTGCGCGGCCCACTCTCTTGAGCAAGAAGAAAGTCGATCAGCCCTGTCAAAACTGACACTAGTCCCACCAGAGCTTTTCGTCGAGCATAGCGCAGATGTGATTGTTTATCTGCTCGGGGACGATTTTCGCAAGGCAAACGGACAGAGAAACCATCCCGTCTGTTAGTCATTTCGTTCTCTGTCAGCGAGCGGCGGCCCTCAGTTCGCGACGGCCAAGCTTGATACCTTTCCGAGCATGGAAAGAATGAGGTGGGGAGTAGAAAATGATCAAAAACTTCACGAAACAACTTCTGTCGGCGACGCTATCCCTCGTAGTGATCTTTGGCGCCGTGCCATTGGACGCTCAGCAGCCCGGTTCGACAGGGTATTCGGGGCAGGGCGTACCTTTGACCGCGGCCGAATTGCAAGCACTGGTGGCGCCCATCGCGCTCTATCCGGACGCTCTGGTGGCTCAGGTACTTTCCGCTGCATCATTTCCAGACCAGGTAGCCTACGCCGAGAACTGGATTCAGATGAACCCAGAACTTACCGGCCAGACTCTAATGGTGGCAGTAAATTCGCAAAGTTGGGAGCCCAGTGTGAAGGCGCTCTCACAGTTTCCCGCCGTGCTAGCCAACATGGCGAAGAATCTGAGTTGGACTTCCTCGCTGGGAGAGGCATATAGCACGCAAGCCGCCGATGTGATGATTGCCGTCCAGGCTCTGCGTGCGAAGGCGTATGCGGCTGGCAACTTGGTTTCCGGTTCACAACTATCCGTCGTGCAGCAGTCGCCGAATGTCATCGTGATTCAGCCCGTGAATCCACAGGTGGTCTACGTCCCTGTATATAACCCCGCAGTGGTGTACGGCTACCCCTATGTGGTTCCCGCCTACGTTCCTCCCCCGGCTTCTTCCGTTGCGGCGGCTGCGATTGTGGGTTTTGGAGTGGGTATCGCGGTCGGCGCGATGATGAGCAGCAGTTGTTGCGCTTGGGGATATAGCAGCTGGTCCTGCAGCAGCACCGCGGTGGTCTATCACGGCTCGGCGTACTACGGAAACACCGCCTACCATGGCGGCTACTATGGATCGAGCGCCTCCGCCTATGGCGCCTACGGCTCCGCGCACGCCAGCAATGGCTATAACCCATCCACTGGCACTTATGCACGCGGCGCCACAGTCTCGAACGGTTACGGGAGTCAAAGCGTCGGTCAAGCGTACAACCCACACACCGGCGCATACGGCGCCACGGAGCAAGGCTCCAATGCCTATGGGAGCTGGGGTAGCTCGACAGCTTCGAAGGACGGCACCACCGTTGACAGCCAGCATCAAACGAACGCGAATGGAACCACCGCACAGGCCCACTCTTCGACTGGCGCATCGGCTTATGGTGCGTCGGGCAAGTACGGCAACAGCGCCGCTGTTGGTCAGACCGCCAACGGCGACAAGTATGCGACAGCCGACGGCAACACCTACAAAAACACCGGAAGTGGTTGGTCCAACACGAATGGAAGTTCCAATTCCTCTAAGGGCTATGGAAGTCAGGACAAGAGCAGCTCATCGGCCTTCAGCGGAAGTAGCGGCGGAGGCTGGGGATCCAAGTCGGCGAGCTCTCGCGGTTGGTCAAGCGGCGGCGGCGGTGGTGGCTGGGGCGGGCGCAGGTAAACCATCCGCTTGATGCACCAGACGAAGTCGCTCTTGTAAGCGGTGCCGTTGAATATTCTTACAGTGGTTGATTGGGAGGATAGGTATGTCGCGCGCAATACGTAGAATTGCTATTACGACTCGGTTTGTACTTTTGGCCCTGATCATCCCCCTTGCCTCCTGCGGCAAGTCCGATAGTCCTTCGTACAAAGTGTTTGCTTCGCCCGACGACGCGGGTAGCGGACTACTGGAAGCGGCAAAGTCCGGAGACCAGAACGCGGTCCTTGCAGTGTTCGGTCCAGATTCGAAAGACATCATCTTCTCGGGCGATGCCGTCCAGGACAAGGCCACAGTGGATGCATTTGTGGCGGCTTATGGCGTGATGCACCGCTGGCGAAAGATGCCGGATGATTCCCAGGTACTGATGATTGGGGCGGACAATTTTGCGTTCCCCATTCCTCTGACAAAGAACGGCTCCGGGCAATGGTATTACGATGTGGCTGCGGGGAAAAAAGAGATTCTTGCGCGCCGAATTGGCAGGAATGAATTGGCAGTCATTGACATCTGCGGAGCGCTATTTGACGCTGAGGCCGAATATTACTCGCAGCGACTCGCTGATGGTAAGACGAAGCAGTTCGCGCTGAAGTTCATCAGTGACGCCGGGCAGAAAAACGGTTTGTACTGGGACTCGCCAGAAGGCCAGCCAAAAAGCCCGCTTGGTCCGCTGGTAGCCTTTGCGACCAACGAAGGATATAACGTAAAGCCCGACGCGCACTCTCCCTTCCATGGCTACTACTTCCACATCCTGACCAGCCAAGGCAGTCAGGCTCCAGGCGGCGCGAAGGACTACATCGTCGATGGAAAGATGGTCAAAGGATTTGCATTCGTAGCCTATCCCGCCGAATACGGCAATTCCGGGATTATGACCTTTATCGCCAGCCAGGACGGCATCCTCCTTCAGAAGGACCTGGGTAAGACCACCGCGGAAACAGCAGCCGCAATGACCAAATTCGATCCCGATCCCAGTTGGACCGTTGCCAAGTAGTGGAATGGCATAAGTCTTCGACCGCAAAAAGTGCATGGGAGGAGCACTCTCACCGGCAGGCCCTCGGAGCGACTATGGGCGCAACTGCTGATTCGAATAGAGATTTTAGTCATCGGCATATGTGAGATGTCTGCAAGGGAACGGATCGCGGTAGGAGAAAGAATTCGACGCAGGAAAAAGGAGAGTTCTAATGAATCGTAGTGATGCAATCACATACGGTAAGGGATTTACGGCAGGCTCGATGGGTCCAATCAGCGGACGTTTGACAATGCTTGGCGTGGCAGCGCTTGCGGTTGCCCTTGCCATTCCTGCTCGGGCGCAGAGTCCTGAACTCCAGCAGAAGCTCGCGGCCGTGAAGCAGGTCATAGCGATCAATAAGCAGAGCCTGCAGCAATATCAATGGACGGAAACAACGCAGCTGACTCTGGATGGAGACCCCAAGCCGCCCACGCAAAATCTTTGCCAGTACGGTCCCGGCGGCCAGGTTCAGAAGACTCCCATTGGCCCTCCACCTCCACCACCCAGCGGCGGCAGACTGAAGCAAAGAATCATTGAGAAGAAAAAAGAAGAGATGCAGCAATACATGACGGAAGTGAAAGGTGTCCTCAGCATGTACGTTCCGCCCGACCCGCAGAAAATGGAGCAAGCCTACGGGTCCGGAAATGCGTTCTTGAATCCCCAAGGTGGCCTCACGAATTTGGTTTTCAAGAACTATGCGCAACCGGGCGATCAGATGACCCTTACGTTCGATCCTGCCGCGGTAAAAGTCATCTCCTTGAGCGTCAACACCTACATGGGACAAGAGAAGGACGCCGTGACGTTGCAGGTTCAAATGGCCGGTCTGCCCGATGGCACCAACTACGTGCAGCAGACGACTCTCAACGCCACCGCCAAGAAACTTGTAGTCGTCACGACCAGCTCCAACTACCAAAAAATGGGGCAGTAACGCAGGGTGGAGGCGTTTGGACTGCGATTGATTTAGCCAGCGCCTTCATTTTTGTTTTCTGGGGAACCAGTCTTCTTAAGAAGCAATGCAACAAGAATGAGTATATGGTCTGACGATTTTAAGGCTCCCGATCTCCTGCTGTTGGGAAGATTTCATGAGAATCGGCTACAGAAGTAGATTAGCTGGAAGATTCTACGATCAGAGCAGAGCCAAGCAGAAGCAAAGGCGGCTCCATCGACTGCTTGGAAGGCTCCTCAAATTCCTCCAACACTTTCAATACTGAGGTCGTCCTTTATGACTTGGGAGAACTCGTCGTTGTGGAGGCAGCGGCGGCTGAGACACATCGAAAGCCCAGGTGATTTGTTCCGGTACTAACCTCTCCTTTACCGCGGGTTCCCACCATATAGCGAGAGCAATATTGGTCCGTGCAAAGAAACGAACCGCCGCGATGGACTTTTTTCTTCTCTGATGGTTCGGCGGGGTCAAAGGGAGTATCCGGTCCTTTTGGATTGCGCGCTACTCCGCCGGCGCCAGCCAGTTCAGTGTAATAGTTAGGTCGATACCAGTCCGATGTCCACTGCCAGACATTTCCCGCCATGTCGTACAGGCCGTATCCGTTCGGTGCATACTGCGATACGGGGGCAAGCCCAGTAAAGCCGTCACTTCCTGCGTCTTGCTCGGGGAAATGACCTTGAAATGTGTTGGCCATCCACTTCCCGTTGGGCCTGAACTCGTCACCCCAGACGAAAGGTTTCCCCGCAAGTCCACCGCGCGCTGCGAATTCCCATTCCGCTTCGGTGGGCAACCGCTTATGAGCCCATTTCGCATACGCTTCAGCATCTTCGTAGGCTATCTGGACGACGGGATAGTTTTCTCTTCCTTGGAGGGAACTCTTGGGGCCCGTTGGGTGGCGCCAGTTTGCGCCTTTCACATAGCTCCACCATTGAAAGTGGTCGTTCAAAGCGACCGCATGATCGGGTGGAGCGAAGGCAACGCCGCCCGCAACCAGATTCTCAGGTGCGGCCCCAGGAAAATCCTCGGCGCGAGGCGCTTTCTCAGCAACGGTTATGTAGCCTGTGGCTTTGACGAACTCGGCGAATTGCGCGTTGGTTACGTCCGTCTTGTCCATGAAAAAGCCGTCCACGTAGACTCTGTGGATGGGCCGGGAATCCTTCGTGGCTTGCATGCCGACATTATCCATCTCTGGGGGATCCTGCGCGCCCATAGAAAACTCGCCTCCCGTGATCCAAACCATGCCTTGCGGCGCACCGCCAGGGACCGGATCCGCATTCGGCACGGTGGGGAGGAAATTAGCATTCTTCGTTGGGAGCTCGGGCGCAGACGCTACCGCAGGATGATTGTCGGGAGGGACGGCGACCGAGGCGGACGCAGGAGACCTCGAATAGAGAGCTCCGCCGACGATACCGGCGAACAGGAGAACCGCGAACAGAAATGCCAAGACGCCGCGCCGCGTTGCTGAGGGTTGGGTTGCCTTCGCGGCCGTTTTGGAATGATTTCTTGCCATCGCCGAGGCCCCCCTCAGGACTAACTTACTTCAAAGTTAGGGTGGCACCAAACAAGACGCCGGCAGTCGTGGCGTTGAAAACGACACCGCGCTTGCCAGGGTAGTCCAGATTTAGATAACGATACCCCGCTTGCAAGGTTAACGCCGGCTTGATTCTGTAACCGAGTATGCCAGCCACCTGGTACTCGAGCTTCGAGCCAGTATTCCAGCCTCCAACGTCACCCGCAATTACCACCACGACTTTCGGTGCAAGGTCCAGCTGAATGCGTCCGCCCACCAGCGGGTCCACGAAGTTTTGAGAACCGTTAAAATTAAGGCCAATCGTCGATGGAAGGAAGCTCAAGCTTTCACCGAAATGCCAGAAGCGAAACCCCGTCAAAGCGTCAATTTTGATTTTTTCCTGATTGATCAGCCGATAGCCGATTTTGGGAGTCAGAAAAAACTCAGTAGCATGAATTTTGGCGCCAATTGCCCCATCCCCAACGGCCGGGGGGAGCGGGATTGCCTTGGTGTCCTGAAGCCTAATCCAAAATACGTCCAATGTTGTGACGACCCGCTTGTAGCGAGCTTCGGCGATCCCCATCAGTCCGATTTGGAAATTCGAGAGAAGATCGCTGGGGCTGGCACGGAAGCCGAGGCCGTTGTCGTTCGGGCCCACCGCGGTGCCGTGGACTCCCGGAAACCAGAGATAGGGGCTCACGGCAAAATGCCAGCCGTCATCTGGACTGGCCTTGCTAGCCTGAGGGGCGGGGGAATCAGCGGGGTCGCCAATGGTTGGCTGCTCGGTGACGACGGAATCAGTGGAGACGGAATCGGTGGAAACGGAGTCTGGCGCAACCCATGGTTTCAGCGCGTTAGTAGCGAAAGGGTAAGCATCGCCCGTAGAAGACGTGCTTGCTTGGGCACGGCAAGGAACTGCAGAAACGAACAAAAACAGGCTAAGAATCAATGTGGTATATGTTGCCGTGGTAGCAAGTTGCTTTTTTGAGGCCATCGAGGATTCCTTTTGCTGTTTGGCGAGTTTGCGGAATGAATCTCCGCATCGGGCTGTTCTTGCTGGCAGAGGCAGAGGGGACACTTCTTGCCGAATAGCCACTTATCTCTTCCTCCGCAGGATTGTCATTGAGCTCGAAACACTTTTCCCACGAATTCGATCAAGCACATCCATCGCGCTCGGGTTCAGGAAGGATGCCCCGCGCAGAGGTATTGCGAGAACTGTCAAAACTAACAGTCTCAGCGACCGGCTGTTACAGCGGGACTTCTGGATGCGACTGTCACTTTTGTCAATACGCACCGGTCCGAGATTGGCTCAGCATGAATCGTGACCGATTCGAAGCCTCTTTCCGGTCAGGCCATCTCCCACTATTGCGTCCTGGAGAAACTTGGCGGCGGTGGGATGGGAGTGGTCTATCGCGCCGAAGATCTAACCCTACGCCGGTTTGTCGCACTGAAGTTCCTTCCTGACCATTTGTCGCGCGACCCGCAAATTCTCGAACGATTTCGGCGAGAAGCGCAGGCCGCTTCGGCGCTGAATCATCCAAATATCTGCACGATTTATGAGATCGGCGAGGATAACGGGCAAATCTATATAGCGATGGAGATGCTCGAAGGCGAGCCGCTGAACCGTCGCATAGCCGAGGGCGCGTTAGACATGGAGACTCTGCTGGAATTGAGTATCGAAATCGCTGACGCACTCGAGGCTGCACACGCGCAAGGCATCGTGCATCGCGACATCAAGCCCGCCAATATTTTTGTAACCAAGCGCGGCCACGCCAAACTTCTGGATTTTGGGCTGGCGAAAGTGACGTTTTGCAAAGGAAGGCCTGGTTCGCACGCAGGGGTCGATTGGGGCGACACATTGGGAGTCAGCGCGGAACACCTGACGAGTCCTGGGACATCTCTTGGCACGGTGTATTACATGTCGCCGGAGCAAGTGCGAGCGAAAGAATTGGATCCGCGCACGGACATTTTTTCTTTTGGAGTCGTGCTCTATGAGATGGCAACAGGGACCATGCCGTTCCGAGGAGAAAGTTCGGGGGTGATTACAGAAGCTATCTTGAATCGTACTCCTCCGGACCCCGTTCGGCTGAACCCCGCCGTTCCTCCAAAGCTTGAACAGATTATTAGCAGAGCGATGGAGAAGGATATCAATCTGCGTTATCAAACTGTGACGGACATGCGGGCCGAACTGAAGCGACTAAAAAGAGATAGTGACCCGGGCCGAGCGCTAGTAACTGAAGAAGACCTCGTGGGACTGCAACCTGCAAGCAAGCCGCGCAGGAATGAAAGCAAGAATGCAGCGTTTTCGCCGCGAGGCGTTGCGGGAGTGAGGTGGCATTGGCGTTGGAAATTATTGCTTTCCTTGGCAGTGCTCCTGACTGTAACGCTTGCTGCTGGAGGCCTCTATTGGCGTTCGCGGGCGGCGGTCAAACTGACGGATAGAGATACGTTGTTGCTGGCTGATTTCGAGAACAAGACCGGGGATCCCATCTTCGATGGAACACTTCGGGAGGGTTTGGCGGTGCAGCTTCAGCAGTCCCCGTTTCTAACTTTATTGCCTGGGCCGGAAGTGCGGCGGACATTGCAATTGATGGGACAGCCCGCGGATGTCCGAATTACACCGGAATTGGGACGAGAAATCTGCGAACGCGAAGGACTGAAAGCCTACGTCGCAGGAAAAATCGCTCCGATGGGAAGCCATTATGTTCTCACCCTCGTGGCGGCCGATGGGCACACGGGCACGGTGTTGGCGCATGAACAGGTGGAGGCTGCAAGTAAAGAGCAGGTGCTCGGAGCGCTTTCTGGGGCCGCCACGCAACTGCGCAAACAGCTAGGCGAATCTCTCAGCTCGATCTCGAAGTACGACACATCCTTAGAACATGCCACGACGCGATCGCTCGAGGCACTGCAGGCCTACAGCCTGGGACTGAAAATGATGATAGTCCGAGGCGATTTCACAGCCGCAACGCAACAATTCCAGCATGCCATTAAGCTCGATCCCAGCTTCGCCATGGCTTATGCCTTGCTCGGAACAGCCACCCACAATCTGGGAGAGAAAAGTCTCGCGTCAGAAAGCACGAGGAAAAGCTTTGAACTGCGGGAGCACGTAAGCGAGAGAGAAAAATATTATATCGAGTCTCATTACTATCATTTCGTCACCGGAAACCTGGAGGAATCGCGCAGAGTTTATGAACTCTGGGGGCAAACCTATCCGCGAGAAATCGTGCCACTGGCAAACCTGGGTGTTCTTTATCAGAGTCTCGGGCAATACGAAAAAGCGCTAGAGGAATTTCGCGAAGCGTTGCATATTTCTCCACAGGATGCCGTGACATACGGCAACCTCACAATTTCCTATATCTGCCTGAATCGATTGCAAGAGGCTCAGGCCATCGCCGAAGAAGCTCAGGCAAAGAATTTCGACTCCGCCGATCTGCACCTTTATCGATACGAGTTGGGTTTTTTGAAACAGGATACATCGCAGATGGCGCAGCAGATAAAGTGGGCCGTGGGCAAGCCGGGACCGGAGAGCTTGCTGCAGTACTTCGACGCCAATTCGGCAGCCTATTCCGGGCAGATGAAGAAGTCTCGAGAGCTTTTCCGGCAGGCGGAGGCTTCCGCAGAGCGTGCCGGAGAGAAGGATAGGTCGGCAGGCGCTGAAGCCACCGCGGCTCTGTCCGAAGCGCTCTACGGGAATGCAACGCAGGGCCGACAGCTCGCCTCGGATGCAGTGGCTCGATCAATTAGCAAAGATGGTGAGTATGTCGCGGCACTGGCTTTGGCATTGAGTGGCGATTCTTTGGGAGCGCAAAGGATTGCAGGAGACCTGGCCAAACACTTTCCCGAAGATACGATTGTGCAGTTCAACTACCTGCCCACGATTCGCGCGGAACTCGCTCTCAAAGGAAATCCCGCCGAAGCGGCCGAAGCATTGCAGGCTGCCGTGCCGTACGAACTGGGTCTTGCCGGTGGCACCACGTTCTCAACTAACTTGTATCCTGTTTACATACGAGGAGAAGCATATCTCGCCGCGCATCAAGGCGGCCAGGCCGCAATCGAGTTTCAGAAAATTCTCGATCATCCCGGAATTGTATTGAACGAGCCTATTGGCGCATTGGCGCATCTGGGGCTCGCTCGTGCTTCCTCGATGCAAGGCGACATTGCCAAAGCCCGAGTGGAGTATCAGAAATTCCTCGAGCTCTGGAAGGACGCCGACTCCGACATTCCCATCTTCATCGCAGCTAAATCCGAGAGTGCAAGACTGCAATAGTAGGCCTGCGGCCTGCCTATTAATGAACACATGCGCGTTTCTCGTTACCTGGCTGGTGAGACTCCCCACAACCAGACTTCTCGGGAGTTAGCACGAGTTCGTCGGCAATCTTTTTCCCTGTTCCTCGAGACACAAGCCTGGTCGGCCCCTACCAATGTCGATGACGGTTTTTTCGCACGTTGGACACGCAGAGTTGAAGCGGTTAACATCTCCCTTTTTGCCGGGCATTCAGCCACAACTCTAACGGCAAAGAATAGAAACAAAAAGGGCCAGGGCGATTTTCGTAGCGAAAGCGCTCACCGGGAAAGTCGCTTCGGTGTCGCCGTCTGCAACTAGGATGAAGATCGCATGAACCGAAGGGATTTTGTGCGGTTTGGATGGGCCACCGTGATCGCGACGGGGACAGGCATGCGGCCCGCGTTCGCGCAGTCGCTAGCGCCGCGGCAGGTCCCGATGCCGCCACAGCGTCCGATGGCGGCGATGTCGGAACGGAGAGCCACCGGGCCCACGGCGGATTTCACCTTGCGAATCGCACCTATGATGGTTGAGCTGGCTCCGCAGGTTGCAATCAGCACAATCGGCTACAGCAATAAAGTCCCCGGTCCCCTCCTGCGAGTGCGCGAGGGCCAACCCGTCACCGTCGACGTTGTGAACGACACGGACGTTCCGGAGTACGTGCATTGGCATGGTCTGTTCGTTCCGTCGGAAGTAGATGGGGCCGAAGAAGAAGGCACTCCGCCGGTCCCACCCCACGGCCGCCAGCGCTATCAATTCGTGGCCAAGCCGGCGGGTTCGCGATGGTACCACTCGCACACCGAAGCCATGATGGATCTGCATCGGGGCGCCTACACCGGCCAGTTCGGTTTCTTCATGATCGATTCCGCGAATGACCCCGGACTCTACGACCAAGAGGTGTTTCTCGCGCTGCGTGAGTGGGAGCCTTATCTGACCACGATGGATCAGGATGCAGCGGCGGCGGACCCCAACGACCCAATGCCCGAAAAACCCGCCACACCTGACCCGCGTCCGAACGGGCTCGAAGTCAGCGCTCCTCTTTACTCGATTAACGACAAAATGCTGGGCGCGGGAGATCCTCTCCGCGTGCGGCCAGGTGAGCGCGTCCTGATGCACTTGCTCAATGCCAGCGCCTCGCAAATTCATCGGATAGGTCTTTTCGGTCATCATTTTCAGGTGATCGCTCTCGACGGCAATCCTGTGCCCACGCCTCAGCTGGTCGACGTGATTGAGATCGCTCCGGGTGAGCGCGTGGATGCGATCGTGGAGATGAACCTGCCGGGCGTTTGGATTTTAGGTGAGTTGCGCGATGTCGCGAGGCAATCCGGCATGGGAATCGTCGTGGAGTATGCCAATCAGGCACAGCCGCGCCCACAATGGCTTCAGCCTGCGAAGGCGCGCTGGGACTACACCATCTTTGGCAAGCCCGCTCCGCATCCCCCGCCAGACGAGACCATCGACATGGTCTTTGAAAAAGTGCCCGGCGGACCCCACGGGATCAATCACTGGCTCGTTAACGGCAAGGAATATCCGCATGAACGGGAATTCGTGTTCCAGCAGGGACGCCGCTATCGGATGGTGTTTCACAATCGCAGTGACGACAGCCACCCGCTGCACCTTCACCGGCATGTGTTCGAGCTCGTCGAGATCAACGGAAAGCCGAGTGCGGGCATCAAGAAAGATACGGTGGTCGTTCCCGCATTTGGACGCGCGGCCGTGGACCTGGTCGCCGACCAGCCGGGCCTTGCGCTGTTTCACTGCCATATCCAGCAACACATGGACTATGGTTTCAAGGCGCTGTTTCGCTACGCCTAACGACGGCATCGCCTGCAAGCCAGGCGAGGTGTCGCTCACAGGGATCAGTTCTATTAGTTCTAGGTAGCGTCAAGGCATTCGTTTTTTTGCCGATGGTTTAAACGACCTCCGAAACAATTCATGTTACGGCTTTTTCACACATCTGACACGCACACGAAATGTCGAAGGAATAGAAGTCGAGACTTTGGCAACTATCCAATCACGGGATTTAAACGGGAGGAGCCGCGTGAAAACGATCCGAGAAAAGTTCCGAGCGGTAGTGCTCACGGGAGCGGTCGCCTCGGTGCTGGTATTCGCACCTGGGGCAAGGGCACAGAATCAAAACGGCAACGGCGATCCATCGCAACACGACAATAAGTGGCCTTACGCAAAAACGGGGCGCTCGCCTGTGCTTGCAGTGGTTGGCGATATCGCCTGCCAGCCAGGCGAGTCGGAGCCGACAGGTGAGTCCAAAAGTGAACTCTGCATCAACCCCAAGTCCCCGTACACTATCACCTCTCTGTGGCAATCCCAGGAAGCCACTGCGAATTTGATCGAGGCCATGAAGCCCGACGCCGTCGCGATCGCCGGAGATCTGCAATACCAGGTAGGCCAATATTCGGACTTTCAACAATCGTTCGACTTGACCTACGGCGCTTTCAAATTTCTCCATAGGCCCGCGCCTGGCAACCACGAGTTTTATAACGAACATGGTGCGACGGGCGTTGCCGGCTACGGCTACTTTTCCTATTATAACGGCTTCCAGATTGATACGAGCGGGAACCCGATCACGACAACGGTCCCGGACCCGTGCCCAACAGCTTCGGCGGCGGCATGCGGCTCGGGCGCTACCACTCCCAACCCTCAACCCATACCGCGGGCCAATGGACAGGCGGGGCACTTCGAATTGGGGGCGAACGGAGGCGTGAATGGGAGCGGAGTCGCAGATGGCTGGTATTCCTATAATCTGGGCTCGTGGCACCTTATTTCGCTCAATATAGAGTGCTCGACGCAGCCGGGCGGCTGTTCGAACACAGGCTCCTGGTTTGGCGCCGAGCTCGCGTGGCTGAAAAAGGATCTCGAGGAGAATCATTCCGCGTGCACAGTCGCCTACTGGCATCAGCCCACGTTCAGCGCCACCAACGGCATCACTCCAGAGGGCGTCACCGCTCAGGCCTTTTGGCAGCTGCTATACGAACACAAGGCCGACTTGGTGCTGAACGGACACGATCACCTCTATGCCCACTACCGCCCCCTTGACCCTTCCGGGAATTACGATCCAAGGAACGGCATACGGGAATTCATCGTGGGCACCGGCGGCGAGACCCTTGATCCGGTCGTCACAACCACTGTGACGAGCGGCGCAAACGAAACAAACCAGGAAGATCCTACCGGCAACCCGAACTTCAACGCATTGAATCTCGAGGTGGGTTCAACCGGGAACTTCTGGGGTGTGATGGCCCTGACGCTTGAGCCGAACGGCTATAGGTGGTATTTCCAGTCGGCACTGCAAGCTCCTGTTGCGCCTGCAGGGACACCGGCTACTTTCACCGACCAGGGCGTCGGCTCCTGCCACGGTGGGCCCAATTGGGGTGGTAACAACAACCAATAACTAGCTCGGCTTCGCCGCGTTATCACCGACGTTTCGCTCAGTACGTATCCCCCACCCTCCGCGAGTCGCGAAGGGTGGGATTTTTTCACTTGCAGAGGCCGACCTTCTGGACCTTGCACTCAGCGTGGTGAATCGAACTGGAGACCGCGGTCACGGTCGGGGGGGACCTGTATGGAATCCTCAGGCCAGCGGACTGCAAAGCCAAATCCCGCGAAACGGGGTTCTGGGAAATGATGATCAAGTTGCGGACAAATTGTCAGCCACTCGGAAGCGATCTTACGCTCCCTTACCACGATTAGTGATGGGAAGTCGGCTTGTAGGATAGGAAGCGATTATCGCGTCTGTCGCCAATTCTCGGAAGATTACGCGCCATCCGGAAGTTGAGACGGATGGACGCTGTGGAGGTACAACAATCTGGCCGGGCGAAAAGGAACCGGGCTGTGCTGGGACGCAACCATGTTGCGGGATGGCTCCGTGGTCACAACGATGCCTTGAAGATTCTCGCCCCAAGGATGGAATACTCACTAACGGAAAGCGCCCTCTTTCTATTTCACGCTGAACCAACACACTCTTCGTATTGAACTCCCGCGTTACTGGCCGAGATGGGCGAGGGCGGAGCGGAGCGGAGTGTCTCGGATTCGAATCAGTCCCGTGTACGGGGAATACATTTCCAAGATTAGGAGGACGGCACAAGAAACGGATACCGCGGAAACAAATAAGGTGACGACCACTGTCGCGTTGCGAGGGGCGAAGAGACCGAAGCTGATGAAAAGAGCGGTGAGCCAGAACATCAGCACAATCAGCAACGGTGGTGAAACCGAACCGACAGTCTGTTCATACATGAGCCAGCGTGTTTGCCCAAGACCGATCGCAATGTTTAATGCCTGGGACTTAATCGAGCTTTGGGCGTCGTTCTGCGGCGATAGCGCCTGGATTTTATCGTAGAGAACTTCTGAGTGAGTGGCGGGCGGCTCTATTTGGGAAGGCCCCTCGTGGTCCTTCGATTGCATCTGTGCGAGGGCGACGACGGCAGTCCCGCGCAACTGGTCGCGGGCTTCTTTCGCCTCCGGGCCATAATGGGCAAGAACGCGGTCAAGCAAGATTATCTTGCTGGACAGATCTGTAAGTTCGCTGTTCTGCGTATCGTACGAAGACTTGGCAGAAGCGATCAGCAGGCCAAGAACGAGTGCGACCATCGTCGCGACCAACCCCATTCCGACCTTCACTGCGTCTTTCGAATCAGAACTCAAGTGGTGCTCTGGCAAAACGGCCCGAAGAGCCATGCCTAGAAGGCCGCCCCCAAAAACGAAAACGAACGTGATCGAGCTAACTGCGATGGAGCCCATGCTCATCCCGGTTGCTCGCTCCTCATGGAGATAGTTCCGCCCTCGGGCGGTAATCTTAGGTCGATTTCAAAGCTGAGGCACCACTTGCGCCCGCTAGAATAGGCGTAAGTTCTCATGACGTCCACTGTAAGTTCTACCAATCGTCTCTAGATCGTCCTCGACAGCAGATCTACGCCTCATCGATGACTGTCGAGTTCAAGCCAATCGCACTTTGTGCGGGCAATTTCGGAAATCGGAGAACGAGGTCGTTCCCGACTACATAGAAGCCCCGCGAAACCCCTACTGGTACTTTTGCCAGTATCTTAGCATCGCCCAGTCGTTGTGGTATATCGGGCGCGCGCACCAGTCAGTAGCGTCAGGTCAAGCTCAGGCTCGTTGTCACCAGTGGAGGCGTTTTGCATGTTTAAGCGTAGCACTGGCGCCCTGAGACCGGTCCAGAAGCGACAGCCTTGCGCATTAGCGAGAAGAGGTAGAGACTCCCGGTAATGCGTTTCACTGCATTGCCCGACGGTTCGGCGCACCTCCGAATCTCCAGTGTGTTCGGAAGGGCCGCGTGTTGTGTGCTTCGATGGTCCTGGATTGCCAGGATGGCGCGAAGTCTGCTGGTGATCCTCGGCCTGTCCTCCGTCGCTGCGGCTCAATCTAATGAACCGAAGCGAATCCTGATCGTTTCGCAGGAAGATCTCACCTGGCCTGCCTATCGTCTGATCGACGAAAATGCCCGCACCGCCTTGCGCGCTGGATCTCCGGAAGGGATCCTGATTTTCAGCGAGCACCTGGATCGCGTCCATTTTCCGGATCCGCAATTTCAAGAGCAGCAGGAAAAATGGATTCAGCGAAAGTATGCGGACGCAAAACTCGATTTAGTGATTGGTGTCGCCGACGTTCCGACGGACATCTTTCCGGGTGTGCCCGTGCTCCACGTCGGCACCGATCCTCTGAAGAAGCGTCCCGTTTCGCCGGCTTCCGCAAAAGGCGTCACCACGATTTGGATCGACCTTGATGCCCGAAAGACTTTGGAAGCAGCGCGCCGGCTTCAGCCTCAGGCTACTCAAGTGGTGGTGATTGGAAGCACCTCTACTACCGGCCGGAACCTGGTCGATCAAGTTCGCGATCAAATCGGCGGTGAGCTGGATCATTTGCCCGTCTCTTATCTGACGAACCTCACGATGCAGGAAATATATGAAAAGGTGTCGACCCTTGGGCCCGAGAGCATGGTGCTGTACGTAAGTTTTGCCCGGGACGCCGCGGGGCAACAGTTCATAAGCACGGAAGTCATGTCTAAAATAAATGCCGTTTCCAAGGCTCCTGTGTATGTCGTCCTGGAAACAAATGTTGGCCTGGGCGCAGTCGGAGGCTACGTAACCAGTTTTGCCGAGTTAGGCAAGCAAGCCGGCGAAATGGGACTTCAATTACTTGCAGGCAAACATCCTGAAGATGCAGTCGCCCGAAGTGAGTACGTTTTTGATTCGCGGCAACTTCGACGTTGGAACATTCCAGAGTCCGCGCTGCCTGCGGGCAGTGTTGTTTCGTTCCGCCAGCGTTCCGTTTGGGAAACTTACAAGTGGTACATTTTCGCCGCCGTTTTGCTGTCTCTGTTAGAGACGTTGCTTCTGCTTAGCCTGCTGCGGCAACGAAGGGAAAAAAGAAAAGTCGAAGCCTCTCTAGTCGAGCGGCTGAGCTTCGAGAAACTGCTTTCGGGTCTTTCCGCCGAGTTTATCAGCATGCCTGAGGATCAGTTCGACGTAAATATTGGACATGGTCTTCGCCGGGTCGCTGAGTTTCTGAAAATGGATCGCGTGACCCTCTCCGAGCTTTCTCCAGACAAGACAGAATTCACATCGAGGTTTTCCTGGACAACCGAAGGGACTACCCCTATTCCCACTACTTTGAAGGCAGCCGACTTGCCTTGGTGGAGATTGCCGCTCCTTCGTGGCGAGGTAGTCTTTGTTTCCGATCGAAATGACCTTCCGGAGGACGCGCTCCCGGAAAGGGAATACTTCCGGCGGTTGGGCACCATGTCAGCTGCGACAGTTCCGCTCATGGTTGGCGGTGAGATCAATGGCGTGATCTCATTCATCACTACGAAGCGCCGAGTGACGTGGACTAAGGATTTGTTGAATCGTATCAGGGTCCTGGGGGAAGTTTTCTGGAACGCCCTGATGCGCAAACGCTCACAGGAGGAGCTGTTCCGCCACGCCTCCATTGTCGAATCATCCGATGATGCGATCATCTCCAAGAACTTGGACGGGATCATCTTGAGTTGGAACGCTGCCGCGGAGCGGCTCTTCGAGTTCACAAAATCGGAAATCGTCGGACAATCCATCACAAAGATAATCCCGGATGAACTGCATGGGGAGGAAAGAGACATCCTGCAACGATTGCAGGCAGGGGAACACATTGAGCATTATGAAACGGTCCGTCGCACGAAGGGCGGCAAGAAAATCGATGTGTCCTTGACCATTTCCCCGGCGAGAAACTCAGCGGGCGTGGTGGTGGGCGCGTCAAAAATTGCTCGCGACATCACCGATCGCAAGCGCGCGGAAGCGGTATTGCGCGAGAGCGAAGAACGATTTCGCTTGGTTGCGAACACGGCTCCCGTTCTCATCTGGATGTCCGGCACGGACAAACACTGCACTTTTTTTAACCAAGGTTGGTTGAGCTTTACGGGCCGGTCCATGCAACAGGAATTGGGAGAAGGTTGGGTGATTGGCGTGCACCCAGAGGATGTCCAACGCTGTATCAAGACCTACTCGGCATCGTTTGATGCTCGCGCCCCTTTTGAAATGGAATACCGGCTGCGGCGGCACGACGGGGAGTTTCGCTGGATCGTTGACTACGGGACGCCCAGATTTGAAATCGACGGGACCTTCTGCGGCTATATAGGTTCGGCCCTCGATATAACGGAGCGGAAGTCATCCGAAGAATCGCTTCAGAGCTTGAGCGGCCGCCTGATTCACGCCCAGGAGCAAGAACGAGCTCGCATCGCCAGGGAGCTCCACGACGACTTCAGCCAGCGATTGGCGCTTCTAGGTATTAGTCTCGGACAGCTTTGGAAGGATCTCCCCGAGTCACAAATCGACCAACGATCCGAGGTCCTGGAAATACTGAAGGGAACCAAGGAAATGTCTACAGATCTTCATTCTCTCTCTCATCAACTGCACTCCAGCAAGCTGGAGCTCGTGGGACTGGAGCCGGCTCTGCACGGCCTTTGCAAGGAAATGAGCGAGAAGTACAAGATCGACATTCATTTCAGCAAGAGTGGATCCCCCCGGAAAATGAGAAAAGAGGTGGAACTTTGTCTGTTTCGAGTCACCCAGGAGGCGCTCGGCAACGTAGTTAAGCACAGTCAGACGAAGAGCGCGCAAGTTGAGCTTGGAGCGAATTCGATGGGCATTAGTCTTCGCATTGTGGATGCGGGCAGGGGTTTTGAGCCTGACCTAAGTAACCCGGCGGCTGGAATCGGGTTAGTAGGAATGCGCGAGAGGCTGCGCCTCGTGGGGGGGAGGCTTTCCGTGAAGTCGGAACTCCAGCACGGAACCGAAATTATCGCTGAGGTGCCGTTTACCGGCGCCGTGAATGAGACGCCGTGGAGAGCGAGAGCCGTGGAGAACTAGCATTTTGGGACCTCAGCGCCGGGCTACACGCACAGATCTACGACAATGGGGCGCGCCCGGATTGAGATAACGGCGAAGCTGGCACATCGCCCCCAAGAACCGAATCCTTTCAACCTGATTTTGCCAATTTCCAGCCCTTACTAGAACGCGTCTCATAAATGGCTTAACACGTGGAGTAGGAGTTTCTTCAGGGTCTAAAGCCCTTGCTTTGTTGCCCCCAATGCAGGAGCTAAAGCTCCGACCTCCTAGAAAGCATTTAGGAGATGACTTCTAGTAAGTTTTACCAATAGCTAGACGCTTGAATCGCTGCCAAATTGGCTGTGGAGACTGGCCGTATGGCGAAAGAATTGGGCTCCGGGCGGGAGATACCCTGCAAGCCGAGCTCCCTCTGAAACTCCGCTCCAGGAATTGGCCGGGGCGAACATCGCAGGGTGAATTGTCCATGTCTCAACGCCGGGTAGTGGTGGCGGACGATGTCGCTCCCGTATTGACGGCGGTGTCAGAGCTGTTGCGGGAGTCGTTCGATATCGTTGCGATGGTTGGCGATGGCAACGCCGCCCTGGAAGCAATCCTAAGGCTCGAACCTGAACTAGCTGTCTTAGATATCTCGATGCCCGGCCTGAGCGGAATAGACGTGGCCCGGGAGCTCGATAGAAAAGGCAGTAAGACCAGGATCGTATTTCTCACTGTCCATCAAGATGCCGACATCCTGTCGACCTGTCTTTCCGTGAAAGGACTTGGTTACGTCGTGAAAGTGTCGATGGACAATGACTTAATTCCTGCGATGAATGCGGCGCTCACCGGCCGAGTATTTGTCTCACGTTTCTCGTAGCGGCCGGGTGCGCGTTTTAGAGAGATAGCGTCCGCGTAAGTCCTTTCGTGGAGGATGGAAGTTTGAGCAGCGCACTTGAACTTAGGAGGAAGGCATGATTAAGCGCTACTACCCTTGGATAGTCATGCTTGCTGTGTTTACTGTGCTGATGTCCGTTATCCCGCTACTTCGCCCTAGCGATGCGAAAGCGCCGCCGCAACAATACCCGATCATGGACAAGGTGGCCGATAAGATCATTCTCAAGTACCAACAGTCCACCTGCGAACAACTTTGGATAAAGAAGTCCGAAAAGGCGCCGCCGACTCTTGAAGAGCAAAAAGCCGTTGTATTTCTTAAGAGCGATCCCCAGATGCGAATTGCGTTCATCAACAAAGTTGCGCCACCTATCGCGAACAAAATGTTCGATTGCGGAATGATTCCTTAAAAGTCTCATTGCCACGAGTTTGACTCTGGCGAACGAGAAAGGCCAGAACCACGCTGACGATTCGTGCCGCCGAAGGTGCGGCGGCGAGCGGGGAAGTGAGTTTGCGTGGCTCGGCTTCTGAGACGATCATTAGCGAGATGTTGGGCGTGGATTGAAGAGCCGGGCTAAAGCCCGGCACCTACACGAGCCTCCTGCACTGACCATCTGCCCAGGCCGACTGCAATTGCGAAGACGGGCACGGCGTGCGGTGCCCCTACGACTTTGTCGTTGAGTTCCTCAGGCTGACGTTTAGTCCCCCCTCTTTTTCTGTAGGTGTTGCTGATAAAGGATTTAGTGTGCCGGTAGGTAGTTGAGAATCAATGATTGCCTGGGCGGGTGTAGATGTTGGTTCCGAAGGGGTGAATGGAGGCATTGTGGTGGCGTCGACGGGAGAAGAAGTGCGGTCCAGAGTGGGATGCGGCTTCTGGGGAAGGATTCGTGGGAATTGTTGGTTGAGGCGCGGGGGAGGCGGAATCCATTGTGGGGACGGTGGGTTGGGATGGGGCTGCGTTGGAGCGGTTGGGAAAGATTGAACGGGCTACGGCGAGGGCGGCATCGGTGTCGGCGGGCGAGGGGCGCGTGGTGCTCGGTGGGCGGGTCTCGGCGATGGGTCGTGGAGTGGGCTGGGCGGGACAATCGGGCCGGGCTCTTCGAGGCTCAGAGTTAACAGGCCCGGCCCCTACAAGCGTTGAGGAGGCGGGTTGATGGGCGTCGGGTTCGGGAGCGTCCTCGGAATCGTCGTCGGATTGATCGTCGGGATCGGGATCGGGCGGAAATAGGTAGTCTTGGTTGGCGGTGACGGAGGTGTGGACGGCTTCGCGCCAGCCGGTGGTGCCGAAGGCGTTGATGTATTCGTGTTGGGCCAGGCGGGTGGATTGGAGGAGAGTTTGGAGCATGTAGGCTACGGTGCGGGCGACGCGGGGCTTAATTTCGCCGCGAATTACGGCGGGGATTAGGCGCGAGAGAGCGGTGTTTAGGTCGCAGGCGGAAAGGTAGTCGCCGGAGAAGAAATAGGACAGGTCTTTGGCTAGTTTTTCGGCGGCTTGGGATTGGGCTTCTTTTTGGGCGTGGTAGAAGCAGAAGTGCGGATGAGTGCCAGTGCGTGGGGTGCGGCAGCGGCGGCCATCGGCGAAACTGAATAGACAGAGGGATACGCGGTCCTTTGGATTGAGAGAAGGCATAGATTTCTCCTTGTTTTATTTTTGATTTAGTTTGTGAAACGACGCGCGTTTGGAAACAGTGAGTAGTGAACAGTGAGTAGTGAGTAGCGGAAGATGGGGCTCACTGCCAACGGTGCGTGTGATACAGGGCCTGATGCGTGACGGAAAAAGAAAGAGCACAGGCTGAAGCCTGTGCCACTAAAAACAGAAGCGCCGGCAAGATGCCGGGCTAAAGCCCGGCGCTACGGGACTGACGGAAAAAGAAGGAGCGCAGCCAAGATTCATCGCACAAGGCGCGATGGAGAAGAGTTGGGCTGTGCCACTTAAAAGAAAAAGAGCACAGCCGAGATTGGCTGCGCCACCAAAACATGGGCCTGAAAAGGAAAGCGCCTCGCGGGATCGCGAGGCGCAGTACTGAACAGGAATATTATATCGCAACTATAATGCGGATCAAATTAAAAAGCTCGGGCCAAAGAGAGAAGAATTGAGAGCGGCAGCTTTGAAAACCCTAAAGCCGAAGGCTGCGGCACCTCATCTGGCGCGTTCTCTGCCCCCCAAATTATTTCGAGGAGCTGTATTGATATTCCTCGTGGGTCTCTGTCTCCCAAGGCTGCTCGCAATTGGGTGTTAGTTTTGACAGTTACAACGTCGCGTGACTAACGGCAGTATCGCCCAGTCTGCACGGTTCCGTTTCGCTATTCGGCGAAAAATCGGCGGAGGATTCTAAATTTCGAGTGGGAAGCAGGAAGAGAGGCCGTTAATGAAGCGGATGGCAAAGATTAGTCTGGCATTGGCGCTGTTTTCCCTGGTTTTTGGGCTGGCGGCACCTCAGCCGGCCTCAGCGCAGGCGAAGAAACCCAACATTCTTGTCATCATGGGCGATGACATCGGGATATCGAACATTGGCGTCTATAGCCACGGCATGATGGCGGGCAAGACGCCGAACCTGGACAAACTCGCCAAGGAAGGCATGCTGTTCACGGATTATTACGCCGAGGCGAGCTGCACGGCGGGTCGCGCGAACTTCATTATGGGTGAACTGCCCATCCGAACGGGTATGACTACGGTGGGCCAGGCTGGAGCGCCTATCGGCATCCCAGCGGAAGCTGTCACGATCGCTACGGTGCTGAAAGCACAGGGCTATGCGACAGGCCAGTTCGGCAAGAACCATCTTGGTGACAAGAATGAATTCCTGCCCACTGTCCACGGCTTCGATGAATTCTTTGGCTATCTGTATCACCTGGACGCCATGGAAGATCCGTTCCACCCGAATTACCCGCAGAATTTGCGGGATAAGGTCGGCCCGCGCAACCTGGTTCATTCCTGGGCCACGGATACGGATGATCCCACCGAGATGCCGCGCTGGGGCAAGGTCGGCAAGCAGAAGATCGTAGATGAGGGGCCATTGTCGCCGCACCCGACAGAAGGCATCAAATACAACATGGAGACAGTGGACGACACGATCCGCGACCTGTCTCTCAAGTTTATCGACAAGGCCAAGGCCGATGGGAAGCCATTCTTTGTCTGGCTGAACCCGACGCGCATGCACGTGGTGACCCACCTCTCGCCGAAATACACGGCGATGATGAACTCAGAGAATAATTGGAGCATCGAAGAAGCCGGCATGGCGCAGTTGGATGACGACATCGGGCTCGTGATGCAACACCTGAAGGACGCGGGGCTAGACGACAATACCATCGTGGTTTTCACGACGGACAACGGCACCGAAACGTTCACCTGGCCCGATGGCGGCACCACGCCGTTCGCACAGGCGAAAGGAACGATCATGGAAGGCGGCTTCCGCGTGCCATGCATCGCGCGGTGGCCCGGCCATATCGCGCCGGATTCCGTGCAGAACGGGATCATCTCCGGCTTAGACTGGTTGCCTACGTTCGCCACCCTCGCCGGAAACCCGAACATCACCGAGCAGTTGCTGAAAGGAGTGAAACTCGGCGATCGGACTTACAAGAACCATTTGGATGGCTATGACCAGACCGCCATGCTGACCGGCAAAGGCCCGTCCAATCGCCACGAGATCTTCTACCTGGGCGAAAGCACGATTGGCGCGGTGCGCATTGACGACTACAAGTATCGCTTCATCGACCAACCCCAAGGCTGGCTGGGAGTCAAAAACCATCCGGACGTGCCGTCGATTATCAATCTGCGGCTTGATCCGTTCGAGAAAATGGGCTTTCCAGAAGACCTGACGAGGAATGGGTCGCTGTTGTTTTTCAGTGATTGGTACATGTATCAATTCTGGCGTTTTGTGTTCGTCCAGCAGATGATGGCCAAGGAAATCCAGACTTTCCTGGAATTCCCGCCGATGCAACGTGGAGCAAGCTTCAACCTCGATGCTCTGAAAGCCGAAATGGCCGCCAAGATGGCGCAGGCGGAGGCGGCGTCCAAAGGCCCGAGCAACTAACAGAAACCAACCTCACGGAGGGCGGCTCGAAAGAGCCGCCTTTCTTTTTTGAGTGTCACTTTTGACAGTTACAAACTCTGGGGACAAAAGGCAGTATCGCCAACGTTCCTTAAGTTTTCGCGGACGCTTCAGCGAAGGCACCGGCCGAATCGTAGCTCTGCCAAGAATGCGGAGGAGTGTGTTTATGACAGGCGCTGGAAAAACCAGTCTCAGCCTTGCAGTGTTTCTCTGTGTCCTAGGGCTCATCGCGACAAGTGCAAACGCTCAGCAGGTGACGGGCACGCCGGGTTCGCCAAGCGCCACGACGACCATAGACGGAAAACAGATTCCTCCGCCTCCTCCTAAATTCGGAGGAGTGATTAAGGAAGGCGCTAAAGATTCCACGCCCTGGTGGCCGCCGCGCATCGTGCCGCCCAAAGGTGCGCCAAATGTTTTGCTCATTATGACGGACGACCAAGGTTACGGTGTGCCGGGCACATTTGGAGGCGTCATACCGACGCCGACACTGGACCGCATCGCGAAGAATGGGTTGCGGTACACGCAGTTCCACTCCACTGCTCTCTGCTCGCCGACACGGGCGGCGCTGATCACGGGCCGGAACCACCACTCGGTCGGCTACGGCGTCATCGGCGAATTGTCGACCGGCTATCCTGGCTACGACTCAGTGATTGGTCCCGAGAGCGCAACGGTCGGCGAGATCCTCAAGGAAAACGGCTACGCCACTTCCTGGTTCGGGAAAAACCATAACACGCCCGGATTCCAATACAGCAGCACGGCCGGACCTTTCGAACAATGGCCCTCCGGTATGGGGTTCCAATACTTCTATGGATTCCTGGGAGGCGAGACCGATCAGTGGGAGCCGTATTTGTTTCGCGATCATACACAAATCTATCCATGGGTCGGAAAGCCCGGCTACAACCTCATCACCGACATGGCCGACGACGCGATCAGGTACTTGAGCGATCTGAACGCCTCGGCGCCCGAAAAACCGTTCTTCCTCTACTACGTTCCCGGAGGAAGCCACTCGCCGCACCAGCCGACGCAAGAGTGGATCGACAAGTTCAAAGGCAAGTTCGACATGGGTTGGGAAAAGATGCGCGACGAGATTTTTGCAAACCAGAAGCGGCTGGGCGTGATTCCGGCCAACACAACTCTGACGCCGTGGCCGGACGGACAGGCAGACTACGGGGGAGCAAAGCTGCCGAAGTGGGACTCGCTCAACGCAGTGGAAAAGAAGATGTATGCCCGCGAAGCGGAAGTATTTGCCGCCTACACTGCCTATACCGACTATGAGATTGGGCGCGTGATCCAGCAAGTCGAGGACATGGGAAAACTCGACAATACGCTGATTATTTACATTGATGGTGACAATGGTACCAGCGCCGAAGGCAGCGTGTACGGCACGTTCAACCAGATGACGGCCTACAACGGCATCCTTAACGAGCCGGCCGTCAACGCCGTCCGAGCGCTGAATGTACTGCACTATAAGGACTGGGGTTCGAGCGAGACCTACGCACACATGTCGGTGGCTTGGTCTTGGGCGTTCGATACGCCCTTCAAGTGGACGAAGCAGGTGGCGTCGCATTTCGGCGGAACTCGACAAGGACTAGCGATATCGTGGCCCGGCCACATCAAGGACGTCGGCGGCATCCGCACGCAGTTCCACCATGTCATTGATATTGTCCCGACTATCCTGGAAGCCGCAGGCATTCAAGCTCCGACGATGGTCAATGGCATCGCGCAGAAACCGATCGAGGGCGTGAGCATGGGCTACACGCTTGACCAGGCGAATGCCAATGCGCCGTCGAAGCGCGACACGCAGTACTTCGAGATGGTTGGTAACCGCGCGATTTACCACAGCGGTTGGATTGGCGCCACGACGCCGCCCTCCCCGTCCTGGGAGCTAGGAACGGGCACGATGCCGGCCCTCGACGCTTACCATTGGGAGCTCTACAACATCGCCGAGGACTATTCGGAGTACAACGACCTGGCGACAAAAATGCCCGACAAGCTGAAGGAAATGCAGGCGCTGTTTCTGAAGGAGGCGGCGAAATACCAAGTATTTCCGTTGGATAACTCCGGCTTCGTGCGCTTGCTTACGGCGCGGCCCAGCGCCGTCGCCGGACGAACCGTATTCACCTACACGGGTGAGAATGTCGGCATTCCCGTCGGAAATGCTCCGAGCATTTTAGATCGGGACTACACCATCACCTCTGTCGTGACCATCCCCGAGGGCGGAGCGGAAGGAATGATCGCAACTCTGGGCGGTCGCTTCGGTGGCTACGGACTCTATCTGAGCAGGAGCTTCAATTGGTGGTATCACGAGCGGTCATTTAGACGGATAGGTTTGTGGTTGTTCCTTGCGGGGCTGCTGCTTGCGTGGCTTAGCAAAAAAAGCAGATGGTCGCGGCTTGGCCACGCCTTACTGGTCTTCGCTGTGCTCTGGGTGGTTGTGGTTTTTGTTGCAGGCTTGTTGGGAATGGGGAGAGGCAGACCGGTATTCCTCTACAACATGCTAGATATGGAGCGATTCAAGTGGGAGGGTAGTTCGCTCAGCGCCGGCCAGCACACCATTGTGTTCGAGTTCAAGTACGACGGGCCCGGTCCTGGCAAAGGAGGGACTGGCGTGCTCTCGGTGGATGGGAAGGAGGTGGACCGCAAGACTATCGCGCACACGATTCCATTACTCATGGCCGTGGACGAGACCTTCGACATTGGAGTCGATACTCGCACGGGCGTAGACGACCTCGAGTATCACTTGCCGTTCCACTTCACTGGGAAAATCGACAAGCTGACTTACAACCTCGGACCGGAGCAGTTGTCGGCAGAGGACAGAGCGAACGCTGCGCGAATACTCGCGGCAGCCAAAGACTAGTCAGGAAATACGAAACAAAGCGCTCTCCAATCGCAAGGCCAGGAGCGCTTGTAAAGGAGATCAGGCAATGAGCCAGAGTCACTTTACTCTCCGTTTTCTATTGAAGTCGCCGGCGGATGCAAAGGCGATGGCGGAGCAGCTTCCGCCTCTGATGCCGGGAATATTTCAGGCGCAGGATGCCATCGGGACGATTCACTACTCGCGTTTCACAATTCTTAGCGAAAAGACGCTCCTTTTTCTGGGCGACTTCGACGGTGAGCTCAGTCAGATTATGGCCGAGCTCGCTAAGCACGCCGGCCGTGTGCTCGATGCGATCTTCCAACACGTGGTCGATCCGCCGCCCGCTCCGGTCTCGGGTCACGCAGATGCGTTCGTTGAATGGACTGCGGAGCATCTCCTTGATCCGATAAATATCTACACGGCCTACCCGAGTGTGACCGCCAAGGAGATCAAGGCTCTTGCGGCCGCCGCAGACGTCAGTGGTGCCGGTGAACTACATCCATTCCTCGTGATTCTGCCGATGAAATCACGTCTCGCCTTTGCGGAAGTAAAACTGATTCTGCGAGCGAGGGGGCACGGGACAACGAAAGACCTGGACAAAGTTGGCACGCCTCATTTCGCGCAGTTTGTTCCGCTAGAGGACAACCAGGTTGGATTCTTTACGGTGTATGACGGCTCTTTCGACAAATACATCGCCGATTTCACCAAGAACATAGGAGAGGTCTTCGATCTTCTCTTCAAATTCACTAAGGGCGCGCCGCCCTCGCCATGCAGAAAGTACCTCCAGGAGTTTATTGATTTCGCGGCGGGGGCGAACCGAGCTCCGATCGGTTTCTATCAAGCGTATCCGGGGTTAAGTGTTCAGGACATTCACGCGCTGATCGCCGATAGCGCGTCACAAGCTGCATCAGCTGGATAGCCCCGCCTCCAATGCCGCTATCGATTTTGCCATGGTGGAGAACGCATATTTAGGAACGCGGAGCAGGCGGGGGACGCGGAGTGAGCCAGGACATTAAGACACAAGCGCCACAAGGAAAAGAAGGTGGTGGCCTCCTGCACAGGCTGTTCAGGCAAGGCGATCTCAAGACCGCTGGCCCGGATGCCCATTCGGGAGCACGTGCGAAGTCCACGCTCGACCTCGGTGATATTCAGGGTTTCATCCTGCGCGGTTACAGAATGCCGATGGTGCGGCACTTCTTGCTGACGGTTGGTGTGCCCGCGGCCGCGCGCAAGATGCTAGGACGGCTCGTCAGTGGCGATGAGTCTGATGCACCGCAAATCACCACATCCGAAGACTGGCACGTGGGGTTCGAGCCAGGACCCGGAGACAATCCTGCCGAGATCCCTCGCCGGAAACCCGACTATTGCCTCAACGTCGGTATCACCTGGCTCGGACTGATTGCGCTGGAGATTAAGGATCGCGTCCCGACACTGGCGTTTAAATCCTTCGGCGCATTCACAGCCGGTGCTGCTGAACGTGCGAAGTTGGTCGGCGATACCGGACCAAGTGCGCCGCAGAACTGGATTGGCGGCTTTGGAAAGGGAAGTGATCATGTTCTCGTGACCCTGCACGCCATCAGTCCCGGGGCGATGTCGGGCTACAGCGATCGACTGTCCGCACTCTTTGCCGGAGGCGATGCGTTTCGCGAGATCTGGCGTACCGACGGGATGGCCTGGATTGAGAAGAAAGACGGCAAAGATGAATTCTGTGCCAGGGTTCCCTTCGGATACACAGACGGGATCAGCCTGACCACTATTCGCGGGGGCCCCGAGCGGTATCACCCGGATCACCAGCAGCCGTGCGAACCGTGGCTGTTCGTCTTGCAAGACGAAGCTGAAAATTATTTCGTTCCTGAGCCTCGTGAACTTGGGCTGAACGGCAGCTTTGCTGTTTTCAAGATGATCAAGACGGACGTGGTTGGATTCGAAAATTTCTTGCAATCGAACAAGGACAAGATCGATCCCGAACTGCTCGCCGCTAAAATCTGCGGGCGGTGGCGCAACGGCGTTCCGCTGGCGTTGTCGCCAGAAACAGATAGCCCACCGGGTGGGATTCCACTCGAGCAGATGAACAACTACGAATACGTAAACGCGGACGGGTCAGGCGATCCAAAGGGACTGCGCTGTCCCGTTGGAGCGCACATGAGACGCATAAATCCTCGTGGCCAGCCGGTCACGGGCCAAGGTCAACCTGGCGGCAGCAACAACACTCATAGGTTGATTCGCCGCGGCATGCCCTACGGGCCGAACTTTGATCCGAAGCAACCCTACGACGGCATTGAGCGGGGGCTCCTCGGCTATTTCATCAACTCAAGCATCGAGAACCAGTACGAGTTCGTGCTGGGGCATTGGGTAAATGACAGTGAATTTGCAGGGTCGGTCAGGCTAAACCCAAAATCGAAGGACCCCATGATCGGCACGCAGGACCCAGCGGAGAGCATTTTCGTGATTCCGCAATCGAATGGCGCACCCGCGATCAAGGTTACCGGGTTTTCAAGCTTCGTCACGACGAAGGCCGCCGCCTATTGTTTTCTGCCAAGCATCACGGCGATCAAATTCATCTCGCAATTGGGTTGAGGGAGTTCTCTATGTTGTTTGTGACGCGATGGTTCGGGGTAACCGCCAGCGACGCTGACAGAGACCCCGCAAAAGAAAAGCTTGAGATCGAACAGATCGTCGAGATGAGCCTCTTGATGCAGAAGAATGCCGCTGATCAGCAGCATCGTCCCCTCTGTCGCGGAACTCACGCGAAGGGAGTTTGTGCGCGGGCGGAATTCGAGGTACTCGACGTCACCACCGGTCGGGACCCCGTGTTGTCAGCGCGTCTTGCAAAAGGGATTTTCGCGAAGCCTGGCGTTTATCCAGCCATTGTGCGATTTGGGAATGCCGACGCGAAAATAAATTCTGACTTTAAACCGGACGTCCGATCGATGTCCTTCTCAGTTGACCTCGCTCACAATGGCGCGGTTATTTCCGATGGGAGGGCCGCCAGGCAGGATTTCTCGCTGCAAAACACGACAACTCTTCCCATTAACGATTCGACAGCGTTTCTGGCGATCATGAAACTGCTTACGGCTGCGAGCCCGGCCGCGGGATTGTGGTCTCTGCCGTTCAAAGACAAGTTGAGAGTGCTGAGGACCATGACCTTGGTGCAAGTGCAGATGCATCAAGAAATCAGACCTTATCAGCAACTGCGGTATGGGAGTAACGTGCCGTTTCGTCACGGACCGATCGATGTTGTGAAATATTCGGCAACGCCCTTCCCGGACAATCCGGCGCGCCCTCTTCAGAAGAGCAACCCGAAAGGCCTGCAGGATGAGTTGATTCGGCACCTTAAGGAAGATGGAAGGATGAGTGGCTTTGATTTTGGAGTCCAATTCCTTGACGCCGACAGAATGACCTATTGGGGAAAACATCAAGACCCCAGCTTCTGGATCGAAAATGCGAGTGTCAACTGGAAACAGGCGGAAGCTCCGTTTCATACGGTGGCGCGTCTTACGCTCCAGCGGGATTCGCAACTTCAGCCGGATGAGGATGCGTCTACCTATTTCGATGTAACGGGGAACTCGACACCGGACAGCACTCCAGTCGGGAGTATCAATCGCGCCCGCTGGCCTTCGGAGGTGGCGAGCCGAAAGGCGCGGGCGCAAGTGAACGGCAGTCGTGAAAAATCGGCCGCAGCGGGCTGCCCGCGTTGATAGAAATTATCAACCGAAGCGGCTGCAAGGCACAGCAGATGAAGCTAGAGGTTGAGAAGAAAATGAGGTCCGGGCGTAGCGATGAAATGCCAGAAGAGAGCGGAGCTCGCACAAGCTCTCGTGATTGGATTCTGAATAAGGAAAGGGCGGGCCGCAGTATCCCGGAGTTCAAACCACTGGCGCGAGATCCCAAAAATGACGCGACTCCATAAGATTATTTTGCGATCGGCTGTTCTCGCTTGTTTCGCGTGCCAGCCTGTTCGCGCGCAAGACACGCAATTCATACCGGAGGTTGATGGGTATCTCAAACTGAATTCCGTGGTTCGGACGTATGTTCAGGCCAAGGACGACCGGGAGGGCGGCGACTCGACGCAATTTGCAATAGGTCCGAGCATCGAGTTCTATCTGAAACCCCTGCTCAAGCTTAAGCATGTGACGGTCTTCGATCTGGACGATGCAAAGTCACGGGCCCTGGTTGTGGAGGTTGGGTACCGCTATATCGACCAGCCGGGGACTCCTACGGAAAATCGCATGGTGCTGGCTGTCACTTCGCACTTTCCCATGAAAGCGAATTTCCTGATCACGGACCGGAATCGCGCGGATCTCGATTGGAAAAAGGGCGTTTTCAACTATCGGTATAGGAACAGAGTGACTCTGGAAAGAACCTTTTCCATCCACTCGTATCATCTTATCCCGTATGCCTCTGCCGAACTATTTTACGAGAGTCAATACGGCAAGATAAGCACCACTTCCATCTATGCGGGTAGCTTATTTCCCGTGGGCAAACATGTGGAATTCAATCCGTATTATGAGCACGACAACAACACCGGCAAACACCCGAACAAACAAGTGAACTCGGCCGGTCTGGCTGTCTATTTTTTCTTTTCGCTGGAGAACAAATAAATCTCGAAGCGGTACTAGCTCCGAGTGGCGATAAAACGGTTTACTGCTGGCCGATCACGCCACGACGATATGGTTCTTGATGGCGAATTGGATCAGTTCGGCCGTGGACTTGAGCGCTAGCTCTTCCATAGTCCTGTATTTGTGGAAGGCGACAGTCCGCGGAGTGACATGAAGGACGTCCGCTATTTCTTTCATGGACTTTCCCTCGGCCAGGAGTTGTACAACCTCGCACTGCCGCGGTGTCAACGATTTAGTCCCCTGCTTGCCCCTCGGGTCGCGAATGAAACTCTTTTCCATTCCTTTAGAAATATGCGGCGTAACGTAAGTCCTTCCCTTGAGCGCCAGTTGAATTGCGTGGAGCAACTCTGATGCGGCGGAAGTTTTCAGCAAGTATCCGGACGCGCCGGCACGCATGGCCTCGATCGCCAGATTGGGATCTTCGTGCATGGTAAGGAAGATAAGCTTAACTCCCGGCAATTTGCTCTTGAGCTGCCGCGCGGCTTCGAGACCATTCAGTAGCGGCATGCCGATATCAAGCAAAATCACGTCCGGTTTCAGCGTCCCGGCAACATCCACTAGAGCGCGGCCATCCGATACAGCGGCTACGACCTCAAAATGAGGCTCTAAAAGCTTGCGGAAAGCCTCTACCAGAATTTTGTGATCATCTGCCAAAATTACCCTTGGAAGCTTCATTGTGCCCTCCGGACCTAGCTGAAAACCATGCGCTCGCGGCGCTTGAATTTCGAGAACAGCTTCTATTCAGATCGAGGCCCCTCCCGGTGTGATCTTCAGAGACTAACCCAATTTTAATTAATGCATTGTGAAGCGAATCCCATCTCCTCGTAATGGCATTTCATTGACTCATCCAAGCTCATAACAGTTGCGGCGAACATCACGAGCAGAGACTTTGGTATCCCAGACGAAGTGAAACAGCCGTTGCGAGACGCTCCCCGGTCACGATGCATTGCGGAGAGAATAGCACTTATCTGCTCAATATTGTTTATACACACAGAATTTCTCCGATTGGACCGCGTCGCGGCCTTGAGTCAGGCCACAGGATCCATTTGGCCAAGATCGAGCTCGGAAACAAGCGCGCCTCCGCCGAGTGCGGCAACGCTTAAGTCGATCTCCGTAATCGATCCTGTGCGTGTCGAAGAATCTTCCGATACCAAGTTGTGAAAGGCCAAACCCCGCGCAAAGGATGGCGGAGCGGCCCAGAAACTACAACTGTATGTTTTACCAGTGGCACGAATCCGAGACTGGTAGGTCGTGCAGCGTGGCGTGATTAGAGCCTAGGCCCGATAAGTCATTTATTCTTAACATGTTATCGAGGCATTTTACCGAACATGGTGTCGCTCGGCTCGCCCGGAAAGCCAGGCTGAGGGGGAGTACTAAAACCAGTATTTCTGCCACTATGCAGGTGAGGGCTAAACGGGTAACTACGATGGGGGAGCCGTGCTAAATTCAGAGGTTGGTGGCGAAACCTGAGGAGTATGCCTGGAGATTTCGGTGTCTCTGGGGCCGATGGATTTGCGCCTCTTTCCAGGGAGATTCATCTATGCCCGCCACGGGAATTGCTGCCCTACCCGCGGGCCAAAAATCGCGACTGTTTGAAGGAATCTCACAGCATGATCTCGCGATCATCCGCGCCGCTGCGACCGAGCGGAAGTTCCTCGCCAATTTTGTGATCACAAACCAAGGAAACCCCGCGGAGCATTTGTTTCTATTGACTAGTGGCCGCGCTAGATATTTTTTTATTACGGAAGAGGGACAGAAAACTCTTCTCCTTTGGCTTACACAAGGAGAGATCGTTGGCGGCGCCGCGTTTCTCCACAAAGCGTCTAACTATTTCCTCAGCGCGGAGACGGTGAAAGACAGCTCGCTCTTGGTATGGAACCGAGCCACGCTCCGAAGCCTCGCTGCCAGGTACCCAAGGCTGCTGGAGAATGCGTTGATGATGGCGTCTGACTATCTGGCTTGGTATGTCGCAGATCATGTGGCACTGAGCTGCCACACGGCTCGCCAGAGGCTTGCCCAGGTTCTGATTCGACTGGCGGGAGTGATTGGACAAAAGGTCCCCGGCGGTGTTGAATTTGACGCCACAAATGAAGAGTTAGCTAGCGCGGCAAACATCACTCCTTTTACCGCAAGCCGTTTAGTCAGCGAGTGGCAAGTTAACCGCGCCGTTGTAAAACGACGCGGCAAGATTCTTCTTCGGTCTCCCGAGCGGCTGTTCCTGAGCATAGCTTAGCTCCCGCTAAGAATTCCTCTCCGGCCATACCATTTCCTCATTGTTCTTGCGCAAATTCATAGTTGCCTTCGGGCAACGACGGAAATTAGCGCGCGTGCGAATCTTCCGAGGTGTGCAATGAACTAGAAATAGGCACGGAAATGTCGAGGGGTAGGAATGTTGGAATTGCCCGGGATTTGCAAATGTCTTTAGTCACTATTCTGATTGTGGATGATTTTGATCTTTGGAAGGGCTTCGTAATCGCGCGCCTACGGGAACGGTCCGACCTCAACATAGTTGGGTTCGCATCGGACGGGTTGCAGGCCGTACAAAAAGCGGAAGAATTGCAACCGGATTTGATTTTGCTGGATGTGATGCTGCCAGAGCTGAATGGCATTCAAGCTGCTCGTCATATACGGAGAGTGGCACCGCAGTCTAAGATACTATTCGTAAGTTCGGAATCTGATTTAGACTCGGTGCGAACCGCTTTTCAGGCTGGCGGATCCGGTTTTGTTTCGAAGATGGAGGCCGCAGCAGGGTTATTGGCCGGTATCGACGCTGTTCTTCGTGGAGAGCGGTATGTCAGTGCCGGTTTAGCTCGGCCGGATGATGTGGACGATGCGCGGGAGCCGGAGGTTGAAGACGAAGAGAGCGCTACTTGAAGAGATTGCGGTGGATTCGGATGCCGTCGGGTGACCGCTAAATTTGGAGAAGCAACTCACTTTGTCAAACTGGGAGAGGTTAGCGACTTTCGAGCCCGTTTTGGGTTAGACAAAGGAGGGAGCAACAGAAATTGGGCCAAACATGTCGGTAGTTCGGGTACTTATAGTGGATGACTTCGATCCCTGGCGGGTATTCGTCACTCAACAACTAAACGACCAGCCCCATATGCGCGTTCTCGGCTGCGCATCCGATGGGTTGGAGGGTGTTCAGAAAGCGGAAGAGCTTCAACCCGACCTGATTTTGCTGGATATCAGCCTTCCAAAATTGAATGGCATTGACCTGGCTCGAAAAGTCCGGAAGATAGTTCCGAAAGCGAAAATACTTTTTTTGAGTTCAAATGCCGATCCCGATGTGGTGCGGGCCGCCTTCTGCGCGGGCGGAGCTGGATATGTTCTTAAGGTGGACGCAGGGGGAGCACTCTTGGCCGGCATGGAAGCCGTTCTCCTTGGAAAGCAATTTGTGAGTAGCAGTCTAAGCGGGATAGAGGATTTGGCCGACTCGCAAGAATAACGCCTTGAACAGGAAATGACTGGTAGTTTTGACAGTTAACCCTCGATTCTGCGCCCTCCTATACTTGTAGTGATTCCCGCTCGTTTCGCAAAGAAGTGCACTCAAATGCTGCTAGCTAGGTATCCGACTTTAAGGTTTCACAAGAGATCCGGCAACGGTCTGTTGATTTTTGGTGCGTTAATCCACCCAGCCCTCGTCGATTTTTGCCAAAACAGACTCAAGCTAGAGAACTTCGAAACCAACACTAAACGAGCCTGGCGGAATCACGCGTTTCTACGCACTGAACTCTCACCATCTTGACGGACCATGGATACCTCCGGCGCTACAGAGAGTTCGGTAGGCATCTGACGATTCAACGGATGCGCGTCGTTCTCGAACTCGTATTGACAGCGATGTTCGTTGCTTGTCCGCTTCGTACGCTGGATGCGCAGGACCTAGCGCCTCGAGCCTATGTAATAACGCCGGTGCATTCGAACGCCATTACCATCACCTGGTCGTTCTATGATGGTGGCGTAAACTTCAACGGCACGATACCGGTAACCAATGCCACCGGTACTTACTACGTGTCGATCTTCAGCTACTATCACTCACTGAGTTTCTTTGGACGCTCGGCGAACATAACGGCTGCGCTGCCCTACGCCGTGGGAAATTTTCAGGGAGATCTCAAGGGGCAATCGAGGTCGCTGTACCGTTCGGGCTTGCTGGATTCCACTTTCCGGTTTTCCGTCAACCTAATAGGGGGGCCGGCGATGCAAGCAAAAGAAATGGCGAAGTGGAAGCAAAAGAGGCTGCTGGGAGTGAGTCTGAAAATGATTGCGCCCACGGGGCAATATAGCAGCACCAAATTGGTCAACTGGGGCAGCAACCGGTGGGCATTCAAACCTGAGCTTGGCTATTCCGAGCGCTGGGGCCATTGGGTGCTCGATGGCTACGCTGGAGGGTGGTTCTACACCACGAACCCGGCATCTTACGCGGGCGCGGTCACCAAACCTCAGAGTGAATCGCCGATCGGTTCTCTGGAGGGGCATTTGAGTCACGACATAAAACCGCGCTTGTGGCTGTCACTGGACGCAAACTTCTGGTGGGGCGGCATTACCAGCTTAAGCGGCACACAAAACCTAGCCACAAAACAGACGGGTTCGCGCCTCGGAGGCACTGTTTCCATACCGATCACCAAGCACCAATCCATCAAAATGAGCTATAGCAATGGTACATATATTACCTTCGGCGGGAACTATCAAAGCGTTTCTGCCGCATGGCAGTATTCGTGGCTGGGCCGGCCGAATTAGAATTCGGACCGGCCCGATTAACGCGCAAATAACGTGGTTTAGTTGCTGGCCATATTCGGGGAGCGTCTGTTAGTTGCCAGCTACTCCTTTATTTTGGAGGATCCTGACGACCACTCTGCGGTTCTCAGCTTGACCCTCCGCGGTTGCGTTGGGAGCCACCTGTTGGCTGGTGCCCATGGCGCCGGGAGCCAATACATTCGTAAGAGGAACGTTTGCTTGTTGTTCGAGAAATTCCAACACATTATTCGCGCGCTCCGTGCTGAGCTTTTGGTTGAAAGCTGCGCTGCCGACTTTTGATGCGTACCCTTGGACTTGTATTACATAGCCGCTGATACCCAAGGCTTGCTGCGCCAGCTGCAGTAGCTGAGGCTTGTACTGCTGCTCGATGGCAACCTGACCGTTTGCAAAGTAAACGGTAACCTCTCCCATGATGTTGTAATCACCAAGCTCACCAAAACGCTTGTTGGCGGCCGCAATCGCTGCTCTATTGGCGGCACTCCTTTGCTGCGCGGCTTGAATCTGTTGCTCCTGCTGTTGGAGATTCTGTTGTTGAGCCGCAACTTGCTGCTCTGTGGCCTGCACTTGCTGGTTAGTGGCCTGAAGCTGCTGTTGGGTCGCCTGGACTTGCTGCTCCGTCGGAGCCAATCCCGCTTGAATGTCTTGTGCGGTTTTGAGATCGGAGCCTTTGAATTTGACGCTGTCCGCTACGATCTGGCTCTGGGTATTGTTGGAGCCCTTCACACTCACACGGAGTCCGGGGATTAGCGCAGTTACGCTGGACCGCTTAGAACGTGCCTTCAACAACCCCTCGACTTCTTCGACTTGCGTGGAAGCGGTAAGGATTACGGTGACGATCTCCGTATCCTGGCCCTGAACCTGCATGGTGGCGCCGGTACGGCCAGTGATCAATCCCTGGACCTGCGCGCTCTGGCCGGCAACTACGCCACAAAGGAAAAGAGGCGCTGCCAAAGCGAGAATCATTTTCAATACGATTGTTAAATTCCTATTTCCATTCATCTTTCGGCCATCCTCTCGCGGGTAACGCCCCGGCGGATGTGTTCGCCGGGCAAATCAATGTGGGTGTTTGGAACGAGTTTGCGTTGTGAGCGTCCTGACACCGGTGTCATCTTTGGGGTGTGGAGAGGAACGCGCCAGTGTCAAAACTTACAGCGGTCAGCTCATGTTGCGTTGAAAAACGAACGCGATAATAATTTGCGCGGCGATGGGCTGTCCCTTAATCGTGGCCGCATTGAATCCCCAGGTTTTAACGACATTGACTGCTTGTTGGGTTAGCGTTGGGACGTCGTTAATTACTCGAATTTGTTTGGGTTGGCCCGCCCTGCCTATCGTTACGTCCAGCACCACGGTCCCCTGAGCCGTGCTAGCTGCCGGGTACTTTGCGAAAGATGCCAGAGTGATTTGCGGAGGCGTGAATTGCGACGCATCCGGGTTAATCGGCTGCGCAGGGGTCAAAACCAAACTCTGGTACGCGGCACCTCCTCCTGGATTGAAGATATTAAAGATGACCGTTAGAGAAATTTCGGAAGAAACTGGATTGCCTTTCAGTACTGCAGGCTTGAAGGTCCACAGCTGAACGGCATCCTGGGCGGAGTTTGTCAACGGCGGGACGTCGCGCAAAGCCTGCATGTTTTGGATTTGCGCGTTGTTGTCCAGACTGAGGAGAAGAGACACGGCCCCCGTAGCCTGGGTATCGACGGGGTAGGCGATGTTGCTGGCGTTCAAAACATCTGGAGGGACATATGCTGGAATCTTGTCGGCTCCAGACTGCAGTGGTGTTACTAAGAGGCTCGCCAAGAGAATCGCTCGTGCAGCAAAGTCGAAGCATAGTTTCATGTTCATGGCGTTTGCATTCCTCACAGAAGGGAACAACCGCGGTCGAGAGAAACCGCGGCGTCCCATGCCATCTAGCTGGCCACGTGAGACAACTGGCATGGACGTGAACTGGCCAACTACGCGCGGAAATTTCCGATCAGGCTCCCTCTACTTTTTCTTTTGACAGCCCGCTGCCGTGCGACGTATTGAGATATTTGATCAGCAGTACATCGTTACCCTTCTCGTCGTAGATAAGTTCATCGACGAGTTCTCTGGCAACCAGGACACCATAGCCTCCTGCGCGCATTCCGTGCTCTTCACGGTAGGTAGCATGGCGTATGGGGTCCTCGGGAGGGTTGGCCAAGGCGCTGTGGCGGATTTGATCCAGCGAAAAACCTTCTCCCGGATCTTTGACCCGGCACATCACCATGTGCCGGGACCGGATGTAAGAAATCTCAACGAATTGACTGGGATCGAAATGCGCGCCGTGCTCGATCGCGTTCATGAGGATTTCGCGGAAGGCTGTTGCGACATCTTCTCTTTCACCGTCTGGAAGATCGGCGATCTCGTTGATGAACTGAACCAGGCGCTCGGCAGTTCGCATATCGCAACTCGCAGCGAGGCGGATCCAGTTGGGTGTCGCTGAGAGAACCTCGATACCCTCATCCCAGCACGGGCCTTCGGCGGCGGAACGAATCATGCTGGCGAGCGTTTCCGATGAGAATGGACGGGAGAAGAAGCTAAAAGCGCGCTCGCGCATGGAGGCGATGACATCTGCCGGCGTTGCTTCATCCGTGAGAATAATCAGCTTGGTATGAGGCCGAATACGCCGAATCATACGCAGAAGTTCGACATCTTGCTTGCCGGAAGTTTTCTCGCTTGTGAGGATGAGGTCACAATGAGTTGCTTCCGCGAATGCCAGCGCCGCGAGGTTGTTGGAAACGTGGCGGATACACCAGCCATTGGGGACGAGCGTGATGTTGAGGACGTCGTCGACGTCGGGGTTGGCGTCAACCACGAGGGCAGTGCGAACGGGGAACGGTCGATTCTCAAGTTGTAGCGCGGGATTCATACATTCCAACCGCGCAGACTTTATTGGAGCACGGGCCGAAAACCTATTGTCAGAAGTACCAGATGCTAGTGGGCAATTGCACCGAGGCGAGAGTGAGTTCAATCAGCTAGTGGTCGCCGCGAGCCCTGGGATTCTGAGGATTAACGTGGTTCATTGACACGAACCGTCGTCCATAAACTGACCACTGGCAGCCATTGCTGCCAAGGAGTGTCCGCAGTTGATAATCTTTTGGTTCAAGTCGTCGTTCGCGAGGGCGTCAGGGGCGATGTAATCAAGCGATTGGCGCGCGGCCACGTAATTGCTGCTCAAAGTCTTCATGTTCTCGAATTCGTTGCTCAGCAACTGATAGGCGCTTTGATCGGAATCGGTTGACGCAGCCACAGAGGCCAATCTAAGCCCGGCAGCAGCCTGGATGCGGTATCCGGAGAGCCAGCTTTCGGCAATGGGGAACCCATTCTGGATGGCATTAGCAAGCGCGCTGTGCCACTCACGGACCAGAGACATAGCTTCAATACCCGCCTTCAGGAAGCCTTTGGATAATCCTGGAGTTGCCGGCGCGCTACTTGAGGGAGTTGGGGCCGGGGGCGTGTTTGCCGAACCAGGCAAAGTTAACGTGATCTGGTTCCCATTAAAGCTGATGGAGCCATTTGCAATCCGCGCCACTGCTTCCAGGTCCACGTAGGAGCGGCCATTCACCTGAACGACGCTCACTTGTCCCAGCTGGCCGTTTACAACCAGAATGCGAGTGTCCTGCGCGGCTTGGGACAAGGCAAGCGCCGGTACAACCAGGAGCATGGCGAGTATCGACGGTACTATAGATGTTCTTGTTCGCATGATGACGCTCCTACTCGGGGCGGTTATATTGTTCAGCATACCTTAGCGAGGGGAGGGCATGCAGAGGGTAAACCTGAGCTCAAGGCGGACTTGAAATTTGCAAATTAATCGTGCACTAGCCGATCGGAGTGGGGGGCCATCTCCAATCGGCTTGTGCGCGTTTACTGTTCTACTTGCTATTGCTTCAGCGAGAGAACCTTATTGGCCAATTAGGCTCTCGGGCTGGCAAGACGTGACATCGTGCCACGAATCGCCATGATCGCCAGGGAAAGTCCGCAGAAGAGCACCCCAAGCAGACCGATGAGAGGCAGCTCGCTCGCTGTCTTGGGAAGCTTCGTGGGAGCAGGCTCTGGTGCTGCAGCCGCTGTTTCGACTGGAGCAGGTGCCGGGGCCGGAACTGGCACAAGAATCAGAATGGCAACATCCGGCTTTGGCGCAGGCGGTGGCGGTGGCATGGTTCCCGTACGCTTCACTATCTGTGCGACCACGGTTGCCGGCTGCTCGATCACTTGCTGAGCATCCACCTTCATACCTTTCCTGAGGCCGAACGCATCCGTCACCTGCCCGTTTACGGTGAATTTCTGGCCAGTCGGAATTTTGAACTCCTGATTCTTCCCATTATCCATCGTCAAGATCACGGAGTTCGGCGGATTAATGAACCAGACTGTGCCGCTAACGGTTTTAATGGTGGTGATAATCTTCGGTGTGGTCGTGGTAATGGTCTGTCTTTCGACGGTCATGCCTGGCTGGAGCTGATGAATGTTCAGTTGTTTTCCGTCGACAGTCACGGTGACGCTATCCGGAACATTGTCGAAATGGCGCAGTGTTCCATCATCTGCCTTGATAACGCAGCTGTTGCCCGATACGTAGACCACAGTACCGCGTTCGACCTTGACGGTCTTTGTAGCCGCTCCGTCTTGGGTCGTTTTCGTTGTAGTTTCTACTTGCCCTGAGGCTGTCAAGCAGAAGGCGAAACAAAAGCTTCCTCCGACTAACAGACCACGCAAAATAGTTCCTGAGAACCTACTTGACTTCATCTTGTTTCTCCTTTTTTTTGTTGGTTTTCTTGCCCGTAGAAATCGAGTTGTCGTTCGCACTCTCATCCGCTCGGTCAGAAAGCTGGTAGGACGCGGTCACTATGTAGCGTTGAGGGGCGTTACCGACGTAATAAAAGGGGTAGCAAGTGACCAGCGTCAGAGTCTCTGTGGGTGTGGGAGCCAGAACAGAAACATTCGCAGGGTCGACAATCTGTATCTGAGTGATGGCATACAGGTCCGTTTGCCCAGGCCGCATGACTTCGATGACGTCGTCTCGGCCTAGGTCCTTGAGGCCGCGGAAAAAGCCGTCCCGGTGTCCAGCGATTCCAATATTGCCAGGCTGTCCGATTTGGGCGGTGCCAAGAATGCGGCCCACGCCGCGATTCAGTGTTAGATCATCCGTGTCGTTGAACACAGGCACTTCTAGGTTGATCTCGGGAATGCGGAGGATCGCAAGGGGAAGATCTGTCTTAGCGGAAAGGCTTTCCTTGTAAGCTATAACCCGTTTGGGGTTCCACAGCGTGAAATCCACAGCGGAGTTACCTAGGTAAGCGTCCTGCGTCCGGGCGCCGTTGTCAGTGCCCGATAGCGCTGAGGTATTAGCTTGGAATCGGAGGATCGCGGCGCGAGAGGCCATGCTTCCGTAGATCCGTGCGCCAGCCCAGATACCCAAGAGCGTAAGACCGATGGCCAAGAAAATACGCTCGCCTTTTCGAATGTTCGTGGGACCAACTGAAACCGTATCTCTCATGCTGCTTTTGGTCCTATAGGGCTAGTTCTGCTTTTGCCCTGGCATAGTCAGTCCAGCGACCTAGCATCGGATCGAAACTGAGCTCGCCGTGCTAGAGCCTCATCTGGGGGCGTGGCCTGTTCTCCGCCTCGTCCGGTGCAATGCACACTGCGCATTTGGATGCCGACGCAATCAGGACGAGGTCCCACTGCCGTGGGCACAAAGTAGGCGATTGTTCGGGGTGCCGAAACTGTCAAAAGTAACAGAGGACCAGAGGGCCAGAGATGCGGGCCGCGGTCGAGAACGAGTCCCTGCGCTGCCACTTATATCCAGCGATACAAAGTTCTCCTACTCCCGAGGAAGGTAGGGGGTGCTCGGTGGACGGCACTAGATACTGTCTATCTATTCCAATACGCTGACGGCGCCGGTGGAGAGGTCGTAATAACCGGCCAGAACCTTAAGTTTTTTATCTTTCACCAGACCCGCGATCACCGTGGAGGCCTCTCGCAGGAGAGCTGCCTGGATTTTGGCATTTGCCTTGGTGGCCGCTTCAAGATTGGTGCCCGCCTGATCTACGGCAGGCTGAATATGTGGAAAAAGCGCGCTGATCTGCCCGGGTACTTCCTTACCCTGAATCGTGGCCTTCACGGCTCCGCAGCTGGCGTGCCCAATCACGAGTATCACCTTTGTGCCTAACACGACTGCTCCATATTCAAGGCTCGCAATGATCTCCGGGGTGACCACATTTCCGGCGACTCGCGTCACAAATAGATGACCGATGGTCTGATCGAAAATCAACTCGACCGGAACACGAGAATCGGCACAAGACAGTATCGCAGCGAAAGGTTCCTGCCTATCGACGGTATTCTGTTTGAGGATCGTGAGGTCTTGCTCGTGGGCAGTGAGACGACCCGAAATGAAGCGCTTATTGCCATCCATGAGTTCTTGTAGCGCCGCATCCGGGCTGAGTTTGCTTTGCGCCACAACTGGAGGCGGATCCGAGAACCTCATGCCCGCTGCAGTAGCAACGCCGGCCAATGCCCCTCCCAGCGTTAGCTGCAGGAAGCGTCGCCTCGAAGATTCATTGTCTGGCAGGCAGGTCTCCGACCTTCCTCCAGAGAAATACTGTCTTGGTAGGAACTCCTGAGTGTCTCTCGCGCCATTTTTTTTTGCATCAGGAAGAGATGTCATCCTAAGTCTCCTTCAGGTTCATCAGAACATCAGAGGGCTGCCAGGTGGATCGTCCACAAACGGCCAAAGCGTTGACCCCATGCAGAGCATCTCCTGGGCGTGAATATTAATGGTGGCAGAAGTTTTGCGGAACGGTGATTTTTGGCCCGTGGCGCCTCAGTTGGTGCGTCACGCGCTCAAGCGCCGTTCCGTCCATGTATCACTTTCCTGCTGGCACCCACACATTGTCGGCAGCCGCGATATCGGTGTTCGCCACTTCGGTCGTAACGTCTACACGCTGGAGCCCTTCTTTCTTTCGCGGCACAGCTTGAAAGACGAGGTAGTACTGGCTGTTCAGAATCCTTTGTAGACGGTCCAAGTAAGGCTTGAAGCTGATGGCATTTTGAGTTCCCAGCGCAAAATATTCGCCGCCAGTTTCGTCGGCGATTTTCGCGACCCCGGACTGGCCTAGTTGCGCTTCCCAAGCGTTTCGACCACGCCGGCCTACCCCAAGGGCATAGATCGAGTGAACGATCACACCGTACCGCTGGCTATTTCTGCTTGCCGAATCCGCGTCCGGGCTGATGGTGGGCATCGTGCTGGGTCCCGACACCAGATTAGGTCCCCCAACGCCCCGCGAGGGGTTCGGCGAAAAGGAGGATCTGTCGCCGCGGAGCCGGTCAATTCCGTCTGTGATCATCAGAACCTCACGACGCACTTTTTGCTGTGGCCAGCTCTTGACCAAGTTCATGAGCGACAAATACGGACTATCCATAGACGACAAAGTTCCCCGGGGAAGACGTACTGCCTTGACTGCTAAGTCATGGTCGGACGTGAAATTCTGCGCGATTTGAACTGTCGCGTTGGACATGTAAGCAACACCTATCAGGGTTGTCGCCGGCTGAGCATTAATGAACTCCCGGAGGTCGGTTAGGTTGTTTCCGATGATCGGATCACACGTGTCGTCGATCAGAATGAACAACTGGAGGGCGGCGTTGTCTCCTTGAGCGGGGATCAACTGAGTTACCTTGAGGGAGTCCTTGCCCTGTTTAACTTTGATGGCGTCCGGACGAAGAGCGGGAACCTCGCTGTTGTCACTGAGCGCCTGGTCTGTGATAACCATGTGAACCGGAACGCTGGTAGGGGATGTGGCCTCTTGCGAATGCACCATGCGAGCGCTCAGCGCCAACAGACACAGTGAACCTGACAGGCCCAATAGAATTTTGTAAGTTTTCATCGCGCTCCTCCGAGCACAATATCTATAAAACTTAGGCATCGAAGCTAGATACTGTCAATTCTGACAGTGGGGATAGGATCACCCGAGAGCTGGTTCGTGGTAATCCGTGAATTCGAGGGCCAACAGAGGAGGGATGGCCACCGCTACTTTTTTGTTTGGAGTTCCGAATTTCGTGAATCGCTGCGCAGGCGGCCCGCCATGCTGAAGACCCTGTCCGAGATACATACAAAGATAGCCAGACTCAGTACGCCCAACACCAGGAAAAAGCCCATTCGCGCGGCTCCTCCTCAATTCTTGGAGGGAGACATTTTCAGGGAGGAATCATGATTCTGATCCACTCAGGTCGGAGGCGTCTCCCTCCTTCCAGAAGCTATCGTTCATCCGAGCCGGTCGGAACTGGCAAAACTAACAGGTTGAACGACAAACATTGAAAAAAGTAAAAGGGAAGTACGTTTTCCGCGGGAAGACTAAGCTTTTCAGAGGAAATTACCTGATCTGGCTGGGGTTACATGGTCCTCTAAACGACCCCTGCTGGGTTTGCCGCGAACTGGCAATGTGCAGTGTTTCATCCGCCGGTGGTCAGGACAGTTGATTGCATCATGACTTTACTCGATTCGAGAGTAGCCACGTTTGTAATACGGGACCCCATATCCAGCATATTTATCTTTCGGGCGCAATTCGATGTGGAGTTTATGCCATTTGGCTTTGCCTTCGGAGACCTCGCCGGCGTTTGGTTTTGGGATGGGCTTGTACGTGAGAACGTATTGATATCGGACTGCAAGCCCGAGAGTCCGAACGATTCGCGGAAGATCGTCCAAATTTTGGGCGGTAAAAACACTGCCCCCGGTGGCTTCTGTGAGTGTTTTCATGTTGTGAGGTCCGTGCTGCTCCGCGGGACCGATGTAATCATTCGGCGAACTGGGGAAGGGGAGACTGGGAAGCTGTTGTTTCGGATCCTCCCCCGGCCAAGAAGGTGGCTTCGATTTATTCCGCGGAGGCGCAAAAAGATCGGAAAGTTCGAATGATGGCCCTGCCATCACGGCGAAGACGGGCACATCGGCCTCTTGCAGGAACCCTTTTATGTCGCGCAAGCTATACCGGCTGTGGTTGTCTCCGCCGTCGGAGATAATGACTACGGCGCGTCGCTTATTTATCGCCTCGCGTTTTAGCGCAGTTACACCCACGTAGATCCCATCAAAAAGAGCCGTGCTCCCATTGGTAGGGACGAGAAGAGAGGGGAGCCTCCGCCCCAGGTCTTCTTGATCACCGGTGAAAGGCGCCAGACGCGTCACGCGAGTTTCCACACCGAACACAGAAAACTCATCGCGCAACTGAGCTTCCGGCTGGACGGGTTCGAGAATCGAAAGCGTGGCTTCTTGGACGAAGGGAATCTTGCCGGTCATGCTGGAGCTGAGATCCGCGAGGATCACGAAAGAAACCGGCTGGCGGTCCCTCTCACAGGACATTATTCGTTGCTCTACACCATCTTCCTGGATGAGAAAGTCGTTTTTATTGAGGTTTATGGCGACTGAGCCTTTATCATCGAAAACGGTAACCGGTATTTGCACCAACTCGACGCTTGTAGAGATGCGCACTTGGGACTGCGATTGCGCCATAGGACCGCCGGCCGCGCACACCAGCGAGCCGACGGCGAGAAATAAGAATATTCCTCGCGTTGCAGCCATTCATCCCCCCGAGCCAAAACCAATTGTTAGGTGGTATACGCCCGCGTTGCGGTGGTGTCAACGTGCAGCAGTATTATGTTACCTAGGAGCCGTCTGAGCAGGCCCGGCCTCGTGGGGGGGACGATAACCGTAGCAGGGAAGGCTGACGTGGGTTATTCGTGTAGGACAACACTAAGCAGGGAACTATGGACCTGCAATCCACCGTTGTATTCAATGAAGCCGAGCTTCCTGAATTTGTTCATAAAGAAGTTCACTCGCGAGCGGGTTGTGCCAATCATTTCCGCTAGTGTCTCCTGTCTTACGCCCGGGATCACTTCTTCAGACCTACCTTCTTTTCCGAAACGTGCCAGGATGAGAAGCGCCCGCGCCAGTCGTTTTTCGCTCGAATTGAACAGCTGATCGACTAAGTCTGCTTGGGTGTGGTTGTGACGCTGAACCACGTACGCCACGAACATGTCGGAGAACTGGTGTTCCTCGTGCAGGGTGCGTAGCATTTCTTGCTTTTGAATCTTCAGGGCGGAACAGTCCGTAATTGCAGTCGCGGTTGCCATTCGTACGGGTTGATCCGTGGCGATGCATCCCTCGCCCAAAAAATCGCCTGGGCCAAGCAATGCGATTGTTGCTTCCTTGCCTTGTTTGGAGAGCACGCTAAGCCGCACACTGCCACTCTGGATGTAATAAACCGCCTCGGCAGGCTCTCCCTGCGAGAAAACGACCTGATTCGATTTGTAGTGACGTATAGTCTTGCCAATACCAGCGCTCGACAAAAACTGAGCGGGATTAAAAATCCCGGGGTCTTTTTTGGAGCGGGCTCGCCGTGGCGGCGAGCGGCGACGCGATGGCATGTTAAGCTCCGGAAGCTCTCAGCGTCTCGACGTGCCTAGAATTGTGGCACGGATATTTTCGCTGTTTCAAGGAAAAATCGTGACTGCCAACTGGCGCTGAGGGACAAGCATTCTGTCGCAATGTCACCGATAGCATGGGAAGAGAAGGGCAGCCGCAAGACTCGACTTTGATCTCCGGTGTCAGTTAGATTGAACGGACTTTTGGTTATGCTCCAAGGTGTTCTTGATCGAGGTCAATGATTTTTGGAGGGAAGACGCAGACCGACTCACGGCGGCTTTGCGTACGATCGAGCCCTTGAAGCCGGTCAGCCCGGCCTGCTCTGATCCCATTACCATTATTAAGTAAAAGCCCGGCTGGCTCGGCGAGTCATCCCGGATGCAATAGGTGAGATCCAAGGCGGTCTCAAAGTAGTGGCTCGAGTAGATTTGTTTCTCAGCGATGGTGTAGGCCGGTTCATGGGGATTGTTGCTCTGCATGGTCACAACTTGCACCATCCGTAAAGTCGGCTTCAAGCCAAACTTCACTCTTGCCCAGTAAAACATGTCCTCCACGTTGGCTGGCTGGGCATTGGAATAGTCGAGAAGGTAGTTGTAGAAATCAGGCAGGACTCTCGGCAAGGCTTTGGTGTAGCTGAGGATGTACTTAAATTGCTCCGGCACCTGCGTGGGGTTTTTCTTGTCGTTGTACACTCCCAATGCCTGATTCCCGCCCTTCTGGTAGGCGAGTAGACGTTCTATTAACCTATCGTCGACAAACTGATTCACCTTCTCCTCCGCGTCGGGAGCTGACAAATCAACGGATTTGTGCAGTGCTTCGATGCTACCCGCGGGCAGCTGGATTTGACAGTTGTTGGGTTTGCAACTCTTCAACTCCTTAATGTCATCGCTGTCGAGCGCGAGCCCCTTTAAGTCGGAAGGTTGCGCAGGATTACTGAATTTCCCGACGGCCAGGTATTCGGGGAGCTGGCGAAGGCGGTTAAAATCATAGGCGAGTTGGAAATAGCTTTCCGGAGTCGACTTGACGTAGATCGCGCCGAACACGAAAATCTCATCAGGAATGCGCGATGGCATGTTCAGAGCAACTGCCTGCCCCGCCCGGATGGCGGCAATCTGGTCCGGGCGCAGCCCTACGTATTGTTGAAAATAGGTATTCAGCTCAGCAACCGTTTGAGCGCCGCAGGGCACCGCGACCCCGGAAATCAAGTCGACAAGCAGAGCCATCTTTGAAACGCCTCGCATAGCTGCGTCCTCCACAGATATTGTTAGATCATTCCGACAGGCCTTTTGCAAGCTCGTCAGCGGTTGCGTCGAAACTCCAACGGGCCGGCGCAAATACTAGAGGCTGCAACCAGTTGTACCGAAGTCTTCCTAGGGAGCGGCCTGATCCGAGAACGGGGGAGAAATGAAGACGCGTCCTGCGAGAGCTTCCCGAATGGCAGGCAGGAGGTCACTTATAATTCGAGGCTTCAGGACGTACCCTGCGGCTCCGGTAGCTAGGCATGCCTGGACAAAGTCGACGTCGGAATGAACCGTCAAGAATATGATCTTTGCTGCGGACCCCGTGTCGCACAACCGCTTGCTGGCCTCTATACCACTGAGAATCGGCATAGTGATATCTGTCACGATGACATCGGGCTGAAGGCGTCCTGCAGCATCGAACAGGGATTGACCGTCAGACACGCTCCCAACAACTTCGCATGTTGGTGTCAACAAACTTTCCACCATGTTTAGGAACGGTCGATGGTCATCCGCCAATAGAATTCGTACCTTCCCCAATTGATCCGCCTATCGAATGCGCGGTGCGACAAGTAGCCTCTTGTGCTGCTCCGAGGAAGGCATAAGGGACATTCCCTTGTCTTACGCGGCCGGTGCGGGCATCTTTGGAGCCTAGTCTCCAGAAAAGTGCTTGGATAGTGTCAACATTACCAGTGGTAGGGCGGGCGCCCGGAGTATGGAGGCTGCTCTGGGGGGATTTCTTGGCTTGGATCGTCAAACCCCGTATATGGACTATCCCGGATGTTTATACCCAGGTTGCAAATGTCCCAAAATGGGAGTGTGTGCTAAAGTGATGCCCTCGGGCTAGTACGCCTTGGATTGGCGAGCAGATGCCCTAAAGAGCCGCATACCCAGTGGTGCGCATTCAGTTTGGAGTAATTCATGGCTTGTAAAGGATGTGCTTCTGCGAACCTTCAAAGGTTGAGGGGCGAATTGTCGGCCAGTTTTCCTGATCTAAAGAGAGCGAATCTCCCGCCTATCTATGTTTGCCAAGAAGTTATGGTCTGTCTGGACTGTGGTTTTGCAGAACTTGTGATCCCGGCGCCTGAATTGGACCGACTCAAGAAGGGAACTGCGGCATCCGGCGCATAGGCTTTTTAATAGACACTCCGCTGAAGGCGAAACGCTCCGCACGACCCACTCCTCTTCCGTTATGGATACCCATTCACCAGCGCAGATGTCGGGGCATCTTAAAGCGGTGACTGGAGTCTATGGAAGATATTGCGATTGCAACAGCCATCAGCCGTTGGCTTTAAGTCGGCGCCTAACAGGTAGTCCGGTCAACGGCACCTTGCGAGGATCGAATCAGCAAAGCGACTGGAGTTGGTGTTGCATCCGGGCACGCGTGCGGAAAATGCGCGACTTAACGGTCGCAACGGCAATTCCCATGGAGGCTGCCAACTCGCTGTGCGTCCATCCTTCGCCTTTGTGCAGGATGAATGTTTGTCTAAGCGACGGATGCAGTCCGTGGAACGCTTTCTCTGCCAGGTCGCCAGCGATATATTGGCGCTCCGGGTCGGGGGAACCATCCTTAATTTCCAGCACAAAATTATTTTCGCTGACTTCCGCGGGCAGATCTGTCTGACCGGCGTCGCGCGCGAAGTTCTCCTTGCGGATCTTCATCAAGGCTTCGTTAATGGTGATGCGAACGAGCCAGGTCGAGAAGCGGGAGCGCCCTTGGAACCGATTGAGGTTCTTATAGACCTTGCAGAGGACATCTTGCAGATTGTCCTCCGCGTCCGCATGATTCTTCAAGATTCTGAGAGATACACTGTAAATGCGCCGTGTGTGCATGCGAACCAATTCGGAAAATGCTTCCGAGTTGCCCCGGCGGGCTTGGGTGATAAGCGGTCCTTCGGACTGCATGTAATCGATATTGTTTTTCATGGTTTGCCCGAGGCTCTCTGCTGACCTACGGCCGTCGCCTGAATCGTTTCGCGCTTGGATTTGTCCCGCGTTCCATCCTCAAGGGTGGCTAGGTGGAAGAGGCCGCAGATGGGCGCTGTTGCGACCGTCAAGGTTAAAGCGAAAGGAAACCGTCTTCTGATCATCGAGGCTCTTCCCCTTGCATGCAGACTCACACAAACTGCGCCCTGGTTTTAACTGTCAAAAGTACCAGTTAGTCGCGGAAAATTTACGGATGCTTGGCTCCAACGCTGGAATGAAATTCATCCGAAGGCCGACTTCCGTGTGCTCTGGGCATAAGGCTAATTACATTTGGCGCCATCAAAAGGTAGTAAACGGAAGGGCTGCAAATGGCCTAACTTATACTGTTGTGTCTTTCGAGCTGCACGCCACGCAATGCATGTAGACAAACAGGTAATATACTCAACACCATAACATCAAGCAGACCGAGCCCAGGTAAGTCACACAATTTTTGCCTTTCGGTGCTTCCTGGAATGCTTTTATTGTTTTCTCAGCCTGAATTTTTGCAAGCGGCCACTTGCCGCTCATGTGAAGGACACAGTCCTTTCGCCTCGCGCCGAGCTGCTGTATCCGGTCCTTGCCGCGCGCACGTGCGTCTGCGCAGATTGGAGTTGCACATCGGCTAACGCAGGAGCGCGAGAGAGAAAACGCGGGTGGAATGGGTCCACAGGGGAAGCTGTTGCATTCAACCAGTAAGTTTCCCATACATCTGGCCGCCCCACATTCCTTTCGTCGTGAGGTTCAACGTTGCAATGGCGGAGGGATGATCGGGCCCGGGGGGCCGACGTGGCGGTTGCTCAACTTAGCAAGGCGCGTTATCCCGGCGGTCATCCATAGAATGGCTCGGCGTACCCCGGCTTGAAACAGAACGAAGCCGACTAGAAGGATCAGGATGATTGCTACGCAGATGGCAATCACGAGCATCACGACCAGAGCCTCCTGCACCATATAAACCTTCTTCCCGAGCGCCAGCACAACAAGGAGTGACAGGGCGAGCATGGCCGTCACCCCCAGCTGCCAGATCAAGCGTCCAATTGCCGTTCGATAGGTTCTGTCTAGCATTTCGTCCCACCCATGGGCTGCTCGTCTCATAAGGCTGCGGTCCGGATCGTGCGGAATGCGGGCAATTCAGGGTCTACCCGCAATCCGAATACTTGCATGCTAGGTCTCGCCGGAGCAGGAGGGAACTGTCAGTTTTATCAGAGGACAGACCTGCTTTCTCGGTAGACATCCTGGGAGCAGAAAGTGGACTAGCTAGAGCTTATTCGACTTTGCGTAGTACCCGTACCTAGCGCGGGGTCTCTACCCTCCTCGAGCGCCAGAGCTTGCACCGGCCCGAGGGCTCCTCATAGGCGTTTCGCTCTGTAAGAACTGACAGTTACGCGTCTCGACCTAGTCCGCTATTTTTTGTGACGAATCCAGTTGTCCCAAGTGCAGGGTGGGCTCCAATGACCCGCGAGTTTGCAGTGATTTCTCAACCAACCACATCAAGTACCGAGAAGGAGCACCGCCGCCAAATCTGCAGAATCGGGCGCTGGATGTATTCGCGGGGCCACGTTGTCGCGAACGAAGGCAATCTCTCGGTGCGACTCGATGACGAACGAATTCTTGTGACACCTGCCGGCAAGTGCAAAGGCCGCTTGGCGATGGAAAACCTACTGGTTACGGATATGAGCGGCAGAGTTCTCCGTGGAGCCGGGCGGCCGTCCTCGGAGTTGCTAATGCATCTTCTCTACTACCGGTCCAGGCCAGATGTTCGAGCCATCTGCCATGCCCACCCGCCGACTGCGACCGGATTTGCCGCTGCTGGGCGCGCTCTTGAAGAACCAGTACTTCCGGAAGTAATCGTCGGGCTCGGCAAAATTCCCCTGGCTTCCTATGGAACCCCTGGCACCTGGGAACTCTGTGCGGGGCTGGAACCGCTTGTGCACAAATACGATGCGATCTTGCTCGAGAATCACGGCGTTGTGACCTGCGGGCCGGATCTCGGAACGGCCTTTCAACGCATGGAAACGGTGGAGCAATTTGCGCGGGTGATGCTTACCGCGGAATTGCTCGGCGGACCACATCTACTGCCGCGCGCGGAAGTGCAGAAGCTAGTCAGTGTCAAGCATCGTGGCGGGACTGGGCGTCCCGGCGAGAGTTTGGAGCTCCCCCTAACTGCCGAGGCTGTCCGTGATCGGCTCGCACTGGTCCGTCCAGAACTTGAACCGGTCGACAAGTGAGGAGTTCCCAGGAACCGCGACGTGCTGGGCGTCCGCACGCCGCAAACTTTGACGATTTGCGCATACGCTAAAATTCTGCGATCAACATCGAGAGTGTTCTGGGATATGTCGGCCCGCGACAAATTTGAGTTGCATGTCAATTTTGACAATTCCAAATCGTCCTTGCTGGATAAAGTATCGCAATCGTCGTGAGACTTTCGTCGTCGGTACCGGCACTCGAACGTCAGTGAACGAACAGGATTACCAGGTGAAGTTCGGGTTCAACGGCACCATCAGGGAGCCACCTATAACTTGGGTCGGCTGTAGATGTGGGAAAAGGAACAATAGAAAGTCGGGAAAGGAGTCGCGGTAAGCAGCAACGAGGCGGGCCGTACCAAACCGCTGGGAAGCAAGCAAAAGCGCAGCCAGGCCCAAAGCTGGCGCGTATCAAGAATACGAAAGGGATAACGATCATGAAGACTAGATTTGCGTTGTACGCGATGCTGTTGTGCCTTACATCCACGGTTGCGGTCGGGCAACAGGTTTCGGTCAATTACGATCATAACGCGAGTTTCTCTCAATACCACACCTACGCCTGGGGGTCCAACAACGCCAACCAGATTCAAAACTCGATCTTGGCGCAAGTGGCGCAGCAAGACATCAACGCTGCCTTGCAAGGCAAGGGCTTCCAATTGGTGCAGGAGAATCAGAACCCCGACCTAATCCTCACTGCAAGCGGCGGCTTGAAGCAACAGACCTCCTGGAGCGCCTGGGGCATGCGCGGGATTGGCGGGGGAATGGGTGGAATCACTCCGGAGCAGAACGTGGAAGGGACTCTGATCGTCGACTTGTACGCTGCAAAGGCCCAGTCACTGGTCTGGCGGGGGATTGCTCAAGATACGTTGAGCAACAATGGCAGCAAGAACCAGAAGACGGTCGGGAACGCCGTAACAAAGATGTTCAAGCAGTGGCCGAAGAGCTAAACCGCAAGTTTTGCGGCTACCGCGGTACGCGGGCCAAGACAGCGATTGGAGAGACTCGTCGGCGGAACCTTGGGTCTGTTCGTTTATTCCAGGTAGACGAAGCAGACCCATAGGGTCGTCGAGGTCAGGGCCACTGTGCGCAGAGCTCCCGATTCTGAACTTGTTCTGTCCCAGATCGAGTTCACGGACCCAGACTAGGGATACTGCCGTCGACCCTCAGCGCTCATCGGATGAGCAATTGACCAGGTCAGGACGGAAGGTTGCGGCACTTGAACCAAACAGTGAGATATCCACAGCTCGTCTTGGCGCTCTCTCTCGTAACGCTGTGGCTCGCGGCGCAGATTGGCGCTTATTTTCGCGAGACGCGATCGAACCCTGAACAAGCCGAGCGCGAAGATTTCGGTGTGATTCTGTCGGCCACCTTGACCCTCCTCGCCTTCATCGTTGGATTCAGGTTTTCGATGGCCAGCGGCCGCTTAGATCAGCGCAAAAATCTCGAGGAGTCCGAGGCTAATGCAATCGGCACGGAGTACGTCCGGGCAGGTTTTCTGCCCGCCGCCGCCGCAAAGGTACACGCCCTGCTGAGAACCTAAATCGATCAGCGCGTTTTGTTCTACGAAACTCGGGATGATCGCCAACTTCGCCAAATTGATGCGGCAACTGCTCAGATAGAGACCGATCTTTGGTCCACCGTTCAGGCTCCAGCTGCGGCGCAGCCGACACCGGTTGTCGCCCTGGCAGCTTCGGGCATGAATGATGTTTTGAACGCGCGCGGATACACGCAAGCCGCCTGGTTGAACCGCATCCCACTTGCAGCCTGGCGCCTGATGACAGCAATCGCTATCTGCTGCAACTTGATGATCGGTTATGGCGCGCGTCGCGGCGAAGCTAAGGTCATCCTGCTTCTCGTTCTGCCGCTTACTGAGTTCATCTCATTCTTTCTCATAGCAAACATTGATAGCCCCCGAGGCGGGATTGTTCGCGTGCACCCGCAGAACCTGGCGGGCCTTGCTCAGTCTTTACGCGCGCACTAGCACTCATCGTGGCCCGCAAAGCCAGAGTGGGCGGCGACCTCTCTCGCCACGCCGCTAACGTTTGCCGTCGCCGGATTTAGGATAGGTTTGGAAGTCAACCTGGGATGGCAAATTGTAGACAGTGGCTGACCTGACTGGCGCCTTGCTTGCTACTCACACAAACTCCAGATCTGCGCAAGATATAAATTTGGCGCTGGCTGTAAATCCGAATAAGTAGCGCGCCGCTGTTTTATTTCAGAGCTAAAATTTTCAAGAGCTACTTCTACTGCGACGCCGCAGGGCTGCCAATCTTTGTGCCGATGACCTCACCGGAGATGATGATCTCTACCCGCCGGTTTTGCTGGCGGCCTTGCGGTGTGTCATTGCTAGCCACCGGATTCGCAGGCCCAAAACCCTGTGCCGTGATGGAACCGGCATCGAGGCCTTGCTGGATCAGATTGTCTCGCACGGCATTCGCGCGCTGCTCCGACAGAGTTTGATTGAACGCCGCCGGCCCGGTGGTATCCGTGTAGCCCTCGACGGCGAGCTTGAGGCCCGGGTGAGACAACACGATGCCCGCAAGCTTTGCCAATCCCAACTGCGCTTCCATCCTCAGTCTGTACTTTCCAGTATCGAAAAGAACGTCGCCCATGTTGACTTGGAGGCCGCGCGGCGTGTCCGTCGTTGGTAGCACCTTGTTGAATTGCTCGAGCAGTTGGGCACGCAGGTCGGCTGCAGCCTGACGCGCACGTTCAGCCTCCGCTTTGGCCGCGTCTTCTTTTGCCTTTAAAGTATCCGCTTCCATTTTCGCCTTGAGGGCGGCCGCATCGGCTTCTGCCTGCATCTGAGCTTGCTTTGCGGCCGCGAGTTCGGCCTGTCGTTTGGCTTCCGCCTGGATCTGAGCTTGCTTAGCAGCAGCGAGCTCGGCTTGGCGTTTGGCCTCTTCGTCGGCCTTACGCTTGGCTTCCGCAGCTTCTGCCGCGGCCTTGGCTTCCGCTTGCGACCTGGCAGCGGCTGCCGCCGCCACTTGCTCCGCCGCTATTCGTTCCTGATCTTGGCGTTCGGCGGCGAACGCGCGAGCATCCTCCGCGAATTGGACGGCTTGCTTAGCGGTGGAGATGATTTGCTTTTTGTCGGCATTGCTGGTGAGAGCGTTTTCCGCCATTTGCAGGCTCGCTTGGGCCTTGGAAAAAATATCGGGCGCGTACTGAGCGGCTCCGCGCGCCTTTGCTATATCCACGGCATTGCGAGCCTCATACATCTCGAGGGGCACTCGCGAAAGATCCGGCGTGAGCGAGAGCGGATTTCCGAGCTTTGCGTACTGACTGCGCTTCATCAGATTGTATGAGGTAATAGGGAAGAGCTTGCCCTTTGTGTTTTTCCGCGTCTCCATCTCCAGGACTATCATCTCGCTGGGCACGCGGACGGCAAAATAAGGTTCCGCGGTAATAATCATGGAAAACGTTTGGGCCGGAGTAGTGGCGCTCAGCTTTCCCTGGCCGTTTTTGTTGATGAGAATCTCGCCTGAATTGCCAGTGTGCCCGTCGGGTGTAACAACCCAGAGCACGAAAGTAAGGTATTCGGCGCCGAGCTTGGAAGGAGGGGTCATGCCCTGGAGCGTTAGCTCAATGTTCGTTAGGCCTGCGTTAGCCCTGGCCTGAACCTTCGCCTCACCGTTGGCCTGAGACATCAATTCGGTGCCCGTCATATCAACCTTCGTGCTGCCGCCGCCGACCGTGAAGCCGATCGCGACAGTGGACTTGCTGATAAGGCTGGACGCAGGTATTTCTTGAGAGGTCTGCGCGTGTGCCGAGAGGCCCATGGCTCCGAGGACTATGCACGCGATAACTGTTTGAATCGATTTCATTGTTTTATCCGCCCTTAGACCAACTGAATCTGTCTGCTGCTCGCTCCGAAACTGTCGTATCAAGTTGCCGCTCGCCCATCTGCATCTGCGATGACTGGCGATTCGACCGCATCCATCGCGCGCAGCTCAGCCTTTTGCCCCTTCTGGTCGCCAGTGGATCTCGTTGTACACCGGAGGACCGAATACTCCAAGTGCGAAAAGATTATTCTGGCAGCGCATTCGCCAAACACTGTCAAAACTAACAGGCGGGAGTTTGCCTACGGGGCAGCTACACGGCGTCGACGATAGCCTTTGGCGTGCTACGAGTAAGGGTCAACTTCAGGAGTGGTGGCGTCAACTGGTCTACGAAGGAATAGACTGCAAGAATTTTCAGTCCGCGTGGGCCTTCCAGGATTCCCGCAATTTCTTCCGTGTGAGGCCCGGGAGGAAGTATCTGCCTGGCCGCCTCGCCGATCGTCATCTTTTGAAGGAGCGCTGCTTGCTCGATGGTCGAAATTGAGTCGCCCTCGCGAATGACCGAAATTGCGGGTTGGTGATAGTAGTAAGCGACATTGGCAACGAGGACGCCGATCAAGAGTTCGCCAAGAACCGCCGCCTGTCCGAATCGCTGCATGACGCGCCCGCCGATGGCGGCCGCGAATGACATCAAGACAAGCGCAATTAGAATGGGGGCGACAGGATCGTCGTGCGACCCAGATGCGGGAGACGCTGCGAAGAAGAGAACGCTGGCAAGTGCAGTCATCGAACGAGCCTGCCCCTAAACGCGGACAACTTCAAGACAATCTGTTCGCTTTGAGTTGCACCCGAGTCCTTCAGGAAATTTGGTTATGACGAGCCACTACTCCGCGTCGTTCGTGCGATGCCATGTCTTGTCCGGGTTGTAGCGCTCCATCGCAGAAGCGATCTTTTCGGTATCCGGTCCCAGATCCCTTTGATAGACGACACCGTCATAACTAATGATAAAAGTCTCCACGCCGGTAATTTTATACTCCGCCGGCCAAGCAACCAGGGCGAAGCCGCCGATCATCACCCCTTCCACAACATAATCGAGCTGGCCCAATGGCGCCGCAGGTCCCTGACCTGTCAGAGTTTTGAAATAATAACCGTGGTAGGGCCCGGACTTGCTCGTATAGCCTTCCTCGATGGCTTTCGCTACTGCCGCTGCGATCGGGCCGCCCTCAGTCCCATCAGGATTTTGCCACGCCAGGCCATCGTGTTTTCCGGGCGTGCTGATAATACGCTGCGCGTACTGATTTACTCCGCTGTCGTCGTGTATTTCCGACGCATACTCTTTCTGGGCTTCCGCGTAACCTCGGCAAATGGTTATCGCATCCAGCTCGTTCGCCCCGATACGCCGGTCCAGGATCTCAGTCCGGCCCGCCTGCGAATCGAAATGCCATTTTCCGGCCTGCTTCACGATCGGCACCGGTGTGGGCCATTCCTCGTTTCCGACGGAAAGGATTGCACGGTTTGGATGATGGGGATCGATTTCCACACTCATTTTCTCTTGAGCCAGCGCGGCAAACTCGGCGCGCGAGTTTTTATCCTGGACGTCGTCTCCGGTGGAGACAAAATCCTTGCCGGCGGGGCCGAAGATTTCCAAAAGTGCGGTCACATCGTCGTTTTTCACCGCGAGAATCATGGCATCTGCTGCTTGCTGGGGAGTGTCAAAGGTCTTCTGTTGAACGGCGGCCGTTTCTGTTGTTGCCGTCGTCCGTGGTGTGGCGCTCAGCACCATCGCGAATGCGCAGCACGCCGCAGTGCCACCGATCGCAAGGACAATCCTCGCGTAGAGAGTATTGATTCTTGTGGAGTTCATATTTTTTTCCTTATGGTTCATAGCTCAATCAGCGCGGGCGTCCGCCGCCACCGGGACGCGCTGCTCCGCCACTCGGACGCGAAGCTCCCAGGCTGGAGGCACCTCGCGCACTGCTGGCTTGGGCGCTGGCCCTGTTCGATGCTCCTCCGAAGGCGGTGGTGTTCCGTGATGCGTCGGTTTTCGGAACTTGCCGGTTGCCAATATTGTTTCCACTGCCACCGCGGTTCGCTCCTGCGTTGCCCGCACCCGCGCCGACATTCGCTCCAGGCCGGTTTGTTGCGGCGTTGCCCGGGCTTGCACCGCCGCGATTTCCCGCTCCGCCTTGGTTGATCGCGCCAGTCTGCGGCCGGTTGCCCGCTCCTTGCTGCTGGCGCGCATTCGCCTGTCGCGTGGAAATCGAATCCCCGCGAGCTGTGCCGCCATATTGCTTGGCCACCGCCTGATTCGAATAGGGAGTCCCGCCTCTGTGCTTGGCATTGTGCTGCCAGTTATTCCCGCCACCGGCAGGCAGCTGCGATGGCCGGTTGTTGAAGTTGTTACGATTTCCGTTATTGATGGTTGTCCGGTTGTAGTGGCTGATGTAATTGTTGTTGCGGTTGACGATTATGGTGGTGTGCCGCCCCCATCCGCAGTTGTAGCCCCATCCACCGCGGTAATACGATCCCACCGCGATGCCGACGCCAAACGCAAAAAACATACCCGCTGCGTAATACGAAGGTGGAGGGTAATAAATCGGAGGGTACGGATACATGTAAACGGGCGGTCCATAAACGACCACGGGGTTGTAGGTGGGCACATAAACAATTTGAGGGTTCGCGGGTTGAATGACCACCACGGTCTTGCTTTCAACAGTCTGTGTCTCTACTTTCATCTGCTCATTGGATTTCAGTTTCCCGGCATCCATCGCCTTCGTGCGCATGCGCTGCACCGCGTCCATGACGTCGGACTGCTGCGCCAGGAAAGCGTTTCCAAGGTCCGTGGTCCACTTGATGTCATCGGCCAGGCGCTTGACCAAGTCCGGGAATATGGCCATGGATTGGATACTGGGGTCCCAGTCTTGTGTTTGGACGGCGTTCGTCAAAGCATCGCCTGTGAGGCCGCTATTCTTCTGCAGCCATTGCTGCAGCTGGATAATTTCGAGCGGGTAAGTCGAAGCCACCAGGACTTGTGTTAGAAGCGGGTCCGGATACAGAGCGATTGGCGCTACCAGCGCATCCAATTGGCCATCGGGAATTGCCGGGGCAGCTTGATCCGCCGGTGCATTTTGCAGCGGCGTCGGCTGAGCGTAGACCGCGGTATCACCAGGTGCGAGCGACAGCACGCACAGAATAGCCACAAGACTCTGGCCTATCACGCGGAATTTTTTCCGAAGCGGTTTCTTGGTCATATGGATTAGCACCCTGTTGATCGTGATGCTCCGATCGACGAGCTCACAGATCCAATTTCTTCTTCCCCAATTCGATACTCAATAACTGCGAGCCAAGCTTGGTCCCAGCTTGGCCCTCTTCTTTGTGCGTTCGTTACTGGCCGCAGCGCCGCTCGCTGTTTTTGGCAGGTATTTTTCGATCCCTACTCGGACAATCCAGATGGCTACGGAAGAACTTAGCCAAATCTCCGAGGCGCACTTTTTTATATCTTCAGGATTCGGTTATTGACACTGGTAAAACTACCAGGGCAGAGAGGGCCCGAACCGGCCGCGTTTGCAGAAACTCACCCAATCCTGGCAGTTTTCGCAAAGGACAAAAAGAAGACGGATCCGTGGAACAAAAGCCGGACCGAACTCACTTCTCCGCGCTTTCCTAACTTAACTCGAGCCCAAACTTGAGGGGTCTGTCACTTTTGCCAGTTCCCCCGTATGTGTACCGGCCCTATGTTAGCGAGTGCCGGGATACCGAAGACCTGCGAAGAGGCGGGGCTCACTCGAGAAGGGAATCACAAGACGCACCTTCTGGGCCTTTCTTCCGGGTCCTCCGGTTGGACGGGGCTTATGAGAACGGTTACAGCGGCAAGATTTGAAGCGCGGGCGGATGCACATTCGCAACCTCCGTAGGCGCAATGCACCTGATCCGAAGATGGGACTCCCCGGCTGGCCGTTGAGTCCGCTGAGGGAGTGGGAGCGTGGCTGCAAATGGGGTTCTCGAATAAAAATCTAGAAATGAGGAGAAAAGAGATGAAGATCAGAAGCGCAATTGTTTTGGGGTTAGTTCTGCTGTTTGGAAGCGCGGCATTTGCCCAGGATTTTCCGAAGCTTGAAACGTCACCGGCATTCATGTACATCCGCACCCCTATTTCCTTCACGATCCCGGCGGGGGCGCCGGAGGGAATTGCGGGCACCAGCTTTAACGAAAGCTTTAACTGCGCTGGTGGTGGTGGCACGATCGCTTATAACGTGACTAGCCTACTCGGCATTGCTGCTGACTTGGGCGGCTGCAAATATTTTGGTAATACAGTTCCCGCCTTGAGTGCAAAGCTCAACGGGAATGACTTTACCTACATGTTCGGGCCGCGAATCACCTACCGAAAGAGCAGCAAGGTCCATCCATTCGGCGAGCTGAACTTCGGCGGAAATCGCCTCAGTATCAGTTGCAACAACAGCACTCCGTGCAGCGGGGTCACTTATTCCAAGAACGCTTTCGCCTTGACGGTGGGTGGGGGCTTTGACGTCGTGCTGAGCAAGAAGTTCGCCATTCGACTCATCCAGGCAGAGTATCTCTACACCCGCTTCGGCAATAACTGCAATTTGGCACTCTGCAGCAACAACAACAATCAGAACAGCTTTCGGTTGAAGAGTGGACTTGTCATTGCTTGGTGAGGTAGAAGCATCTGCGCAAAGGCTGTTTGAGTGACGCACTAGCATCCGTGCAGGAACGTGGTACGGCGCAAGCTTCGCCGGATTCGCCGCCAACTCTGGCAATGCCAGGGCTGGCGGCGAGCCACGTAATCACATAAAAAGCCACTACAGTCTTCCGCTCTGAATGAGATTGCTTACCTGCTTTTCCGCACGCGTAGAAATGGTGAGCGCTTCGATGTTTATCCGCCTGAAAGTTCCCACTGTTACTTTTGACAATTTACAGGAAATCAGCGTGAGCGATATTGTCGCTTCACTTGAACCGCGAGGGGATCCGGCTTGAGAGACCAACCTCCCTCCGACAGCGGGGCGCGATTAGCCTCGGCTTTCTCTCAATCATTGCCGGGTCCTCCTCCGAATTTTGGGCGGACTGATATCACCAGTGGCCAATCACCTGTTCACACCCTCGTTAACGATTCTTGCGGAGCCCCGTCTCGCCACCTCCGGGAGACTGTTAGTAATGACAGTATCGCGCTGAGGGATGGACCGTTAACTTGTGGCATTTTAGTGCGGATTCATTTCGCTTTCTTGGGAAACATGCGCCCTTTTTGGCCGGTCCCCGCACGGATCGAATTGGTTCGAGCAAGAACGGCCCACTGTGAGCTTCACGGGTACGGACGAACGAAATTCTCATGAGATCGATCCGAGTCTGGTGTGAGTTTCGTATGTGGACCGCGGAGGTTCGCTTGAGTTCTAAATCGGGCATCAAGAGCGCCCTCGTGGCAATCGGCCTCACGGACGTGTGCGAACGACTCCGAGTAGTGGCCGAAAGACACACATTTCAAGCTGCGCCGGGGAATAGAACGAAGACTTTAGGTGATCTGCCCCTGATGACGTTATCCCGCGGGGCGCGGGCAACAACCGTTTTTGCCGGGAGGTAGAGCTTGAGTCGTACTCGTGTTCTGCTCGCTGACGACCATCTGATGTTGGTCGAAGCGCTCAAGAAAGTGCTGGAAGCTGAATATGACGTCGTAGGCTCGGCCGGTGACGGGCTTGCACTCTTGAGTGCTGCCGAAAAGCTGCGGCCCGACGTCGTCGTACTCGATATTGCCATGCCCCTGTTGAACGGGCTCGACGCGGCTCGCCAGCTGCGACACAATCTTCCAGCGGTAAAACTGGTTTTCCTGACGATGAACGAAGACCCGTACTTGGTAGGCGAGGCATTTCGGGCGGGAGCTTCCGCGTATTTGCTCAAGCAGGGAGCAGCTTTAGAGCTCACCAAAGCAATCTCCGATGTTTTGAAAGGCTTGACCTACGTGACGCCATGTATCGCCGGAGGTCTGGCCAATATCTCATTACTCGACCCCGAGGCTCGCGAGCATGCACCTCAACCCACGGCGCGGCAGCGGCAGGTGATTCAATTACTGGCAGAAGGGCGCTCGATGAAGGAAATAGCGGATTTGCTGCATATCACCATGCGGACTGTCGCTTCGCACAAATACCGTGTGATGGAAATCCTGCAGATCAAAACGAGCGCCGAACTCGTGCGCTATGCCGTGAAGCACAGAATCGTCTGAGACTCTCCACTTTTCGTGGGCGCTGGATTGGTTCCGCCGATAGATGAGGCACTCGTTGATAATTCATTGGTTCACCGCATGCGGTCCTAACAAGCCCTGCCTTGATCACTGTTAGCGCGCATCTCCAGATGCAGGTTTATGAGCACGGAATTGTGAATAGCTGCTGGAGGCTGTCAGTTTTGACAGGTTCATCTTGCCTCTTCTAAGCACAGTATCGGCAAATGTGTAGGGGTTCGTCGCACTGTTTGCTTCCGGATTCCGCCGCATTGCTTTTGTTCCCAGGAATATGGGGTAAGGAGGAGTTTAATGAGACGCGTTGGGAGGCAAGCCCTTGTCCTTGTAGTATTTTTCGCAGTCGTGGGGCTAGTCTCGGCGTCACCCGCCTCGGCACAGGCAAAGAAACCCAATATCCTTGTCATTTTTGGTGACGATATCGGTTACTCCAACATCAGCGCATATAATATGGGCGTGATGGGCTACCGCACGCCGAATATCGACCGCGTCGCGCAGCAGGGCGCCATCTTTACCGACTACTACGCCTTTCTCGAGCAGCGCGCGCGTGGCTTGGACGTGTGGCGTGACCCCCTGATCGTTTTGCGTGTGCCGTTGATCGAAGACCTGCGTGCCGACCCCTATGAGCGAGCGCCCATCGAAGCTTCTGATTATGACCATTGGATGATTGACCGTGTTTACCTTCTTGTTCCCGCTCAGGCGCTCGTCGGAAAGTTCTTGATGACGTTCAAGGAATTTCCGCCGCGCCAGTCGTCCGCCACTTTCGGCATTGATCAGGTGATGCAGAAGCTGCGTGAGGGGGCCCAAGACAATAATTGAATTCGAGTTCGAGGTCCTCATTTTCGGCAGCCGGACACCGCATATCCGCCAAGTCGGCCCGGTGCGATCTGAGTGGCGTAGCCAGCCTCAGATCAACGCCGGATCAAGACATTCCTGTTTTGCACCGAGGCGAACCCGGCAGGCCGCTCGACTCCGGCAATCTCTTTATGTCCGAACTTCTCCAGGAGCTCTGAGCATTAGAGAAGTCGTGGCAATCGTAGGAGTCAAAAAATGACTACTCGAACTCTTGCGTGTCTCCGCGCGGGTAGTTTTTTTCTGCTCGCGCTTTCCTTGGGATGTCTCTCTTCGGCTGCTCAGGAAAAACGAAAAGACGTGGTCGTGATGAACAACGGAGACCGTTTCACGGGGAAAGTAAAACGCCTTCAAAATGGCTTGTTGTACATCGAGACGGACTACGTATCCACGAACATTGCCCTGGATTGGAATCAAGTGGAATCCGTCCAAACCGCCGCCACCTTCCAGATTGTGTTAGTCGATGGTCGAAGACTTATTGGGAAGATTGAAAAGACTTCCGGTGCGCAGACCGAACATGGAGACTTTGTGATTCGCGAAGCCACCGCGGAAGTTCAAGTACCCTCGGCTTCCATAGCGACCATCGAAACGAAAAAGGCCACATTCTGGCAGGAGTTGCAGGGCTCCATCGATTTGGGTTACAGCTTCACCAGCGGAAATAGCCAGTCGACATTAAACGCAGATACTAACGCGGCTTACAAGACCACAGGATGGGAGGCCACGACCTCTTTTGATTCGACGTTTAGCGGTCAATCGGGAGCATCCAGTACCAATCGCGAAGATCTCCAGGGAACGCTTTTTAAGTTTTTGAACAGGAATTCTTTCGTAGCTGGTCTTTCCGATTTTCTTCACAGCAGTCGGCAAGATTTGAACTTGCGCACAACCCTGGGCGGCGGGTATGGACGCTACCTGAAGCGCACGACCAACAGTAACCTGGCCTGGCTGGGTGGTGTCGTCTACATTCATGAGTCCTTCGATACCACGGCAAGTCAGCCGTCGGACCAGAGCATGGAGGCCGTGGCGGGGTTGCAATACAGCTACGTTCGTTTCAATCTCGGCGAGTTCGACTCTCAGCTGCGGATATATCCGGGACTGACAGACACAGGGCGCGTGCGTCTAACCACCAATAATTCGCTATCGATCAAACTAAGAAACAATTTTTACCTCCTGTTCACGTTCTGGGATAACTTCGATAGCCGTCCGCCGGCGACGGCAAGAAAGAATGAGCTCGGCACGAGTACGGGGATTGGTTGGTCTTTCTAGACGCCATGCGCGCGGCACCGTGCTCAAGATTAGAAAATAAGATAAAGAGCACATGCATGGCACAAAGCGGAACCTGTGAGAGGGTTTCCGAGTGAGACCTATCGCCTGTCCTTCACGTTCGCCGGCTGATGACGCTCTCCTTTTCCAACGCATCGATGACAACCTTAACCAGGCCCTTAATCGCCTTCATAGGTGAATTGCCATCAAAAGTATTGGTCGTTCCCGTCCACACAAGCTCTCCTTCCGGCTTTGCCGTGGAATAAAAATTTGTCTCCACCTGCGCTAGCCTCTCCTTGACCATATACCCGGGGGAGTAGACCAAGGGAGATACCGTGCTGTAATACCCGTAAAAGTTCCCGTACAGAGGGTACGGATTGTAAACCTCACCGGGCACGTAGGTGGTCTTCTTCTCGGCTTTGGTGAGCCGCGCAACGACGATTGCATCAAATTTCTGTTCCTGTATCAGCTCCTTCAAATCTTTCATATCGATGGGCGTCGCATTTGGCCGCGGCAGAAACACATAGCTCTGAGTAGCCTGAACCCCTGGCCTGGCGATCGCCGCGACCAGTTCATCTTCGAATTCCGCGCGGTTCGCTGCCTGGCCATTCAGAGCCAGCACCAGAATATTCGTAAACTGTCCTCCCGAATAGTTCGGATTCTTCCAACTCAAAAGCAATTTTGGTGAACTGGCGGCCATGATCGCCGGGATGGCCAGAATAGCCGCTAATAAGAGTGACTTTTTTCTCAAGTAGGTTCCTCCCAAATGCACTCGTTGCATTGCCGCTCAAACGCCGCTTCAGTCTCAGTAGACGATGGGGCAGTTCCAGCCTCTGCTGCCTGCACGGATTGGCTCAGTCCTTTTCCACTCAGCATCAAAGCATTGTGTGCCAACAGCATCTTCACCTTAGACCCGGCTGAGGAAAGTTTATACTTTTATTGAACCTATAACGGGCCACAAATCATCGTATATTGTCAAAACTTACAGATTTTTCACCGGGATGTTCTGAGTGCGTACCCACAGCGGCCAGAACTGGGCACGCTCGGCAACAAGTCATTTATATCGTAGCGATGAAGTTCAGATGCGTATATGATTCGCGGCATCCGCTGTGATTAACGCGTCCCTTGCCTGGCTCAGGAGACGCTTGCACCCTGAAGATGAACGTCCAAATGCTCATAAGCCCCAACTCCGATTGCACTCTCTGCCCAACGTCTTACCCAGCGGGACCCTACTCCATTTTCCCGAAGTGTGGGCTGTCCTTGATTCGGCAGGGCACACGTACCAACGCCTGCAGCTTGCTGGTCGTCCCGGCAGCGTATTCCTGGTCGGAACCGTTCGGAAACTCGGGGTACCTATGAGTTCCGACCAGAGTCACCTATCGTCGACCACCCCTAGTCCTGATTCCCGGATCCACACGGCTGTCCTCGCATTCCTTGCGACCGCAGTGTGCTACCTTGCCGCCAGACTAGCTGGGGCTTTGGCCATCTCCGTCCCTCAAACGGTTTGGCCACTCTGGCCGGGGTGCGCAGTTTTGGTCGCGATCCTCCTGCTCGTGCCGCGGAGAATCTGGCCAGTTCTTCTCCCTGCGGGCCTGGCCGGTTTTGTTTTCTGTGACTTACAGGCTCGTGTCTCGATTCCCTCCATTGCGTGGCTCATCTTGGCCGATACCGTTGAAATCCTGGTCGCAGTTTGGGGGATTGGCTATTTTTTGAAGGGTAAGCCCAAGTTGAACAGCTTGAGGGCCCTTGCTCAGTACTCGTTCTTTACGGTGTTCCTCGCGTCCCTCATCGTCGCCTCCCTCGGTGGCCTTGGTCTGAGTGGGAACTATTGGCTCAGCTGGAAGTTCAGTTTTCTGTCCGAGGCGCTGGCCTTTCTCACCGTTACCCCCGCGATAATCGGGCTGCTAGGCGAGGGCCGCCCCTCTCTAGGCACCCCGCGGACGCGTTATCTGGAAGCGGCCATCTTGGTGTCTACATTGGCTTTCTTGGGCTACCTCATGTTCTTAGCTCCCGAGAGGCGAGATCCGCCCGCGCTTCTATATTTTCTAGTGCCATTTCTCGTCTGGTCCGCGTTGCGTTTTGGCTCCGCTGGCGTTGGTTCCTCGGCGACTATCATCGCCCTGATGTCCATTTGGGGCGCGGTCCATGGACGCGGTCCCTTCACCGAAGCGGACCCCATCAACCGCGTCTTATCGCTGCAATTGTTCTTGTTTTGTACTTCCGGTCCTTTCTTGGTTTTGGCGGTCCTTGTGGAAGAGCGCAAGGTCGCCCAAGACGAGCTAGGCGAAAGCGAAGAGCGCTTACGATTGTCGATGGAATGCGGTAAAGCCGTCGGTTGGGAATGGGACCTTAAGACCGGAAGAGACTCCTGGTTCGGTGACCTGAAAACCATGTTCGGAATCCAGGCCGAGCGCTTTGTTGGGCGTCCAGAAGACTTCCATCGTTACGTGCATCCCGAAGACCGACGTCAAGTCGCAGAAGCGGTGGCCACAGCAAGGGAAAGCCATCGGCCTTATGCAGAGGAATTTCGCGTCGTTTGGCCCAACGGAACGGTCCGATGGGTCGCAGCCACCGGGAAATTCTATTACTCAGCGAGCGGCTCTCCCGAGCGCATGCTGGGCATGGCCCAAGATGTCACGGAGCGTAAACTCGCTGAACAGGCATTGCGCGAGAGCGAGGCAGATCTCCACGAAGCGCAACGGCTTGCAAATATGGGCAGTTGGCAATGGGATGTGCAAACCGACACGGTCACCTGGTCAGAACAACTTTATCGCATCGCTGGCATTGATCCCTCTTTGCCTGCCGTTAGTTCCAAAGATCACGCAACACTCTATACGCCCGAAAGCTGGCTCCGCCTGCGTAGAGCTATGGAAGAAGCGTTGCGCTCGGGAGCTCCCTACGAACTCGATCTCGAGATGAATCGCTCTGACGGCACAACGAAATGGATCATCGCCAAGGGCGAAGTAAGGCGCGATGGCGCGGGTCACATTGTTAAGCTACGCGGTACTGTCGATGACTTTACTGATCGCAAGAAAGCGCAAGAGGAGCTTCGCAAAAGCGAAGAGCGATTACGTCTCGCAATTCGGGCCGGAAAGATGTTCACCTGCGACTGGGATGCCGCCACCGATGTGTTCACACACTCGCCAGAGAGCGCCCACATTCTCGCATTGGAGCAGGCGGCGCATAGCACCCGCGATCAAGTCTTGCGAACTGTACATCCAGAAGATCGAGAGAAATTTATAGCTGCTGCTGCAAGGCTTAGTCCTGAAAAGCCAGACATCAAGATCAGCTACCGCACGGTGCGCCCCGACGGAACTGTGATTTGGTTGGAAAGAAATAGCGTTGCGCAGTTTGACCATCACGGCAAGTTGTTGCGAATTATCGGCATTGTAGCGGACATCACGGAGCGCAAGCGGGCGGAAGAGGCTCTCCGCTCGAGCGAAGAGCGTTTACGCCTGGCCGTACAGGCCGGAAAAATGTTTGCATATGAGTGGGATGCAGCCACCGACCTGCTCGTTCGCTCCGCGGAAAGCGCCCGGATTCTCGGAATACCGGAAGTGACACCTCTTACCGGTCAACAAGTCCTGGCCAAAGTACACCCGGATGATCGGGAAAGACTTGTCGCCGCGGTTGGCGAACTCAGCCCCGAAAAGCCCAGCCTTGCAATCACTTATCGCATGCTTCGTCCTGACGGTTCGGTGGTTTGGTTGGAGAGGAATAGTCGCGCACAATTCGACGAACAAGGCAAGTTGCTGCGGATCATCGGCATTGTAGCGGACATCACGGAACGCAAGCACGTCGACGTGGCCCTGCGCGAGAGCGAACAGCGTTTTCGCCTGGTGGCCAATACCGCCCCAATGCTGATTTGGATGTCGGATACCAATAAGCTGTGCACCTACTTCAATCATCCTTGGTTGGTATTCACCGGTCGCTCCATGGAGCAGGAGCTTGGAAACGGTTGGGTCGAAGGCGTTCACCCCGACGATTTGCACAGATGTCTCGCCACATACACAGGGGCTTTTGACGCGCGCGAGGAGTTCACGATGGAGTATCGGCTCCTGCGCCACGACGGTGAATATCGATGGCTCTTGGACATTGGGGTGCCGAGGTTCAATCAAGATGGTTCCTTTGCTGGCTATATCGGCTCGTGCGTTGATGTCACCGACCGCAAACTCGCTGCAGAAGCCCTCTCAGGTGTTAACAGCCGGTTGATTGATGCTCAAGAGCGTGAGCGCGCCCGCATAGCGAGGGAACTCCATGATGATATCGGCCAGCGCCTCGCGTTATTGACAATCGAGTTGGAGCAGTTCCGGCAAAAGTTCTCCGATTTGCCTGCTGAACCGCTTCACCGCATTGGCGAATTGAGGAATAGAAGCTCTGATATCGCCACCGATGTTCAAACCTTGTCTCACGAATTGCATTCCTCAAAGATTGAATACCTGGGCATTGCTACCGCTTTGCGAGCTTTCTGCCATGACTTCTCCCATCAGCAGAATGTCGAAGTTTCGTTTTCACATGATGAGATTCCGCGCACGCTCCCGCAGGAGATTTCGCTCTGCCTTTTCCGAGTCTCACAGGAAGCTTTGCAAAATGCATTAAAGCATAGCGGCGTACGGCACTTCGACGTGGAGTTGCGGCACGTGTTTGACGCAATTCACCTCACCGTGCGCGATTCGGGATCTGGATTTGACTCCGGAGTGGCGCTGAATACGCATGGGCTTGGCCTGATCAGCATGGCGGAGCGCGTGAAACTCGTGGGCGGGCAGCTTGCGATCGATTCGCAACCTCACCGGGGTACAACCATCCACGCCGCAGTTCCCCTGCGCAAAGCCGCGAGCGCATCCGCCTAGGACCGAAGTCCACCTTCGAACGATTCTCGGCGTTTCCTGCCATGGCACAATTTCATCGGGCGTTTATTAACTGACTGTCATTTTTGCCAGTTCACTCGAGCGGAGCTCTCGGTTAGTGTGTCGTGGAGGAATAGCAAGCTAGGGGAATATGCATCGGAACGTTTTCCTGAGGCATTATGTCCTGTAAGAAATGCGGGTCGGAACAGATAGCTGAGTATGGTTCGGAGCTCAATGTGCATTTTCATGGGCACAGAGACCTCAACGAGCAGGCCCTCTTGCTCTTCCCAAAGCTCTTGGTCTGCTTAAAGTGCGGGTTTACGGAGTTCACTCTCTCGGAAAGCGAATTGCCCCTATTCTCAAAGGATGTACGACTTTAAGTCTCCCGTGCTTATGAGCTTCGCATTTATCCCGATAAACGGGTGAGCGCTCTGTGCAAACACGCTGCGAGATTTCGCGGCCATCATCGTTATGCAAACGATTCAAAGCTTGCTGACAAACTGTTTTCCCTGAAGTACTGCTTCCACTGCCGCGAGCAGGTCGCTTCCAGCGCGAGTTTTCACGACATAACCCTGCGCACCCAGTTCGAGAGCTTCTTTGACCACATCCGCCGAAGATTCTTGGGAGACGAAAATTATTTTCGCATGGGGAACAAGCTTGCGTATTTGTCGAGCTGCTTCAATCCCATTCAAAGTGGGGAGGCCGATATCGAGCAGGATCAGATCCGGGTTGAGTTCTTCAGCTTTGCGGACTGCGGCTAACCCGTCCGAGAGTTCGCAGACAACTTCCAGCCCCGGCTTTTGTTGTAGCGTCGAACAAACGAAAGCGCGAAAAGGTTCGAAATCCTCGACGACCAGAACACGTGTCCGCAGCGTTGTCAGTTGGCCCCGTTTCCGAAGAGGTCACAAGCGTGTCTGTGGGGACTGGACGATACTAGTCGAAATTCTTCCGCGAACGCAAGTCATTCGTTTTCCTTTTGTCGTTCGATTAGTTCTCGCCCTCCGTCGACTTTGCCGCGAAAGCCTCTTGGCTCCCGAGGCCGGTTCGAGGTCCTTAGCTTCCGCGGCGTCAAGCACTGACAATCGGTCGCCACGAGCAACGGGAAAAATTTGAAATGATAGGTAGGCGTCGGGCGCTTGGTGTCGCGAGGGATCCGGTACCGTTGTCGGCAGGCGATAGAATGCATGGTGGAAAACGAACAAATTGGCTAGAATCCGCGTCGTAGCCTTCTTTCGCCAGAGTTAATCATCGTTACCGCAGCCAACAGCTTGACTCTCTTACATAATTCTGTAGCGATGTTCGAGAAAAAATGAAACCTGACGAGTCTAAAGACGGGGTTACCCGGAGGAAACTAAGCGCCATCGGAAAAATTGATATTCTTTGGATGATGGCGCATGGAAATGTTTAAACTGTCAGCCAAAACCGGTGAAGGAATGACTGAATATCTTGAGTTTCCTGAAAGCGGGCGGATGCGCTCACTGGCCGCCGCTGCGATCGCAAAATAAATGATCACTCTGTTTTCCATTATTGTTCTCGGTTTCTTTCTGGGCATGCGGCACGCTACTGATCCGGACCACGTCATCGCGGTAACGACGATTGTGAGCCGCCAGCGCAGCATTCGCCACGCCGCTTTGATTGGCGTTCTTTGGGGGCTGGGTCATACGATCACGATTCTCGCGGTAGGTTCCGCAATCATCCTGTTTGGCATCGTGATCCCACCAAGACTCGGCCTAACGATGGAATTATCGGTTGGCCTCATGCTGATACTTTTGGGAATTCTCAATCTTTCTGGAATCATGCGCTGGATTACGGAAACCTTCACGCCGGCGCACCTGGGACATCATTCGCACCCACACGGGCACGGGGACTACATTCACAGCCATCCGCACGGCCACAGCCCCGAAAATCATGGTCATGCGGAAAACGCCACACCTGTTGGGTGGATGGATCGTATTTTTGGCAGGCTTGGCGTATATCAGGTCGTCCGCCCATTGGCGGTGGGTATCGTTCACGGTCTCGCGGGATCAGCGGCCGTCGCTTTGTTGGTACTCACAACGATTCGTGTTCCATCCTGGGCTATTTTGTATCTTTTGGTGTTCGGGCTTGGCACAGTTGCCGGGATGATGTTGATCACTGCAGCGATTGCTGTTCCATTTGCGTTTTCCGAAAGCCGTTTCGTCAGGCTCAATCGCGGATTGGGGCTGGTCTCCGGACTCGTAAGTCTGGCCTTCGGCCTTTTCATTGTCTACCAAATGGGTTTCGTCAATGGCCTCTTCACGCACAATCCAACTTGGGTCCCTCGCTGATCATTTTTGTTCAGCGGCCTGCATCACACAGTACGATCACAAGCCAGTTCATCTAAATTGTTAATTTAGATGAATCTACAGGGCAGAGGAGATCGAGGTGCCGGCGGCGGCAAAAACCGTGGCCATCTCGGCTTGAGCGAAAGAAATGAAACAGCGCACGACGGCGGGATCAAACTGTGTGCCGCTGGACTCGATGAGCCGGCGAACTGCTTCTTCATGGGGAAGGCCAACGCGATAAGGGCGCGAGGAGACCATGGCGTCGAATGCGTCGATCACGGAGACAATTCGAGATACAACAGGAATTTCCAATTCTTTTAACCCCGCTGGATAGCCTGTCCCGTTGAAATTCTCATGATGGTGAAGAATGTCCAATGCGGCGCGTTCAAATCCTGGCAGCATGCGGAGCACCGCCCATCCGTATTCCGGATGTTTTTTCATTAGAGCGTATTCGTCCGCGTCGAGGCGTCCAGGTTTTCGCAAGATGGCGTCAGGAATTCCAACTTTGCCGATATCGTGCAGAAGCGCGGCGACTTCCAGGTTCTTAAGTTCCGATTCTTCGAGGCCAAGTTCCTGTCCGACGCGCATGCCCCATTCCGCGAGGCGGGTGCTGTGAAGGCCGGTGTTGAGATCCTTCAGGTCCAAAAGCTGGTTGAAAGCGCAGATCACCGAACTGCGCAACGCCGTGACCTGCTCTTCGACTTGTTTAACGAGAAGCGAATCGGGCGTCCAGTGAAAATTGGTCTTCACGGTGGACACCTTTGCGTGGTCGTTTTTCACGCTGGTTACAAGCACAACAAACCGCAGGAGCTTGAGGCTGAGCTACCATTCAGCCACGCGGAAACCGTTTGGTAGACATCGAGACGACCGTAGTGGAGGTCTGGCGTTAGGGTGATCGCATGGGTCAGCGCGTTGGACGCACTCGCCTGGTTCAACCCTGGCTTGGCATTCAATAGCAGCGCCGTTGTGCCAGCGACCAAGGGAGAGCTGAAGGAAGTTCCCGAAGCGCTGGCATAAGTGCCGCCAGGGAAAGTGCTGATAACATTTTCGCCGGGGGCGGCGATCCAGACGTCGGTGTTGCCATAGTTGGAGAAGGTGGAGCGAGTATCCTCATCCGAGGTGGAAGCAATGCCCATCACGATGCCGTCGAGCGCGGCGGGGTAGACGGGCGCGCTGGTATCGGCGTTGCCCGCTGCTGCGACCAGGACGACGCCGGCCTTGTTCGCGTAAGAAGTTGCCTGAGAAAGCGCTTGCGAAGGGGTGGAGACGTCGAAGCTCATATTCACGACATTGGCATTGTTTTGAACGGCGTAGTATAGAGCAGCGATGATGTTGGAAAGGTAGCCTGTGCCGTTTGCGCTAAACGCTTTGAGGGGAAGAATTTGCGCTGTGGGCGCGGCTAAATGGACGAGGCCCGTGGTCATGGTACCGTGGCCGAAGTCCGAGTACGGTCCGCCATCGAGAATGGCTACCGAAGACTGATCCAGAATCGCGACGCTCGACTGTTGGACCAGAACAGGGCCTTGAGCGCCAGAGTTGCCGTCGTTTTCGCTGACTTGTAATTGAGGAACATCCAGCCATTCGGAAGCGCCTGGCTGGTTACGGGTAAAGTCGTAGCCAGGCAGAAGCACTGGGTAGAGAACAGGGTGGTAGATATCCACTCCCGTATCAATGACTGCCACGATGCCGGAGCCACTTATGTTGAACCCGTTCTGAGCATCTGTGAGGCGGATGATCTGGGCAGCAGGCTGGGCGGCGTAGCCATGCGTGACAACCGTCCCGTAGTAATTCACTGGGGTAGTGTCATAGAGACCGGCGGGTATCGTGTTGACCGATGTCTGAGGAAGCGGCAGGAGCTGATCGGGCTCGATGCTCTTGATACCGAGGAGGGATTCGAGAAGATTCAAAGTCCCATTCAATAGATTTGAAATGAGATTGCCCGTCGAGGTGACAAGAAAGGTATGGCCGACGGAGCCGTCGAGTGCTCCTTGTACCTGGCAGTTGGCGGCGAGGCACAGGTTCAACACGGCATTCAGTCCGCCCGTAGTCTGAACAATATAGCGGTTCTGTGCGGCGGCGGGCTGCGCGCATGTAGTGATTATGGCAATTATGACGGCAAAAATTAGTAAGCTACGTTTCATAGAATGGATCCCTTCCGGGGGACTCCTGCTTAAGTTTCACTCCGCCTTTGGCACAAAGGGATACCCGCCTAGTTTTGCGGACTCTTCCTTTCGGGCCAATGGTACGAGCGTGATGACTGTCACAATCATTCGAGCTAATTGCCTTTGGTACCCTCGTACCATCGGGCAAATATCCCAAAATCTCAATGTGGCGCGAGCCCGTCACGCTTTGCTCCCCGGCAAATTGCCGAGCGCATTGCGAAGCGAAATCGCGATGGATTTTTCGCCGGCGCCAGGGAAGGAAAGTTCCAGGTCGCCACTGTTTTCGATTTCGCCGCGGAATTCACCAAACTGGTTGGTGACCGTGTGGAAGACGCTCCCGCGATGATTCGAGATCGTGATCCTTACGTCCCGTCCTGCAATACCCGGAGAGCTGGCGTCTAAGAGTTGCCCAGTGACCATGAGCTGATTGCCCTCCGGCTTCGCTTCAATCTGGATATCGATCTGGTAAGGGTCGGTGCGGTAGAGCATTTGCCTGGTCCCCATGCTGCCGGCCCGCGCGCCTGCCAGCATCGGCTGCAAGAAACTGTCGAACAGTAGCTCGACGAAGCCGCTTTTCTCTTGCGCTTGCGTTGTCTGGCCAGGCGCAGAGAATGCCGCCTTGGCGATACGAACATCCGCCGCTAGAGGCTGGTACGTAGCTTCTAGTGCTGCCAGGTTGTGAACTTTTTGCCATAGAGCTACCGTTCCCATGCACCGCTTGCAACCAGTACCCAAGTGCTTCTGCATTGCTCCCTGCTGCTTTGGAGAACTCACCTGGTTCACAAAATCAATCCACTCCTCCGTCGTAAAGTGCTTCATTTTCTTCCCCCCATGAACCTTTCTTTGAACTTCCGCTCCCCAGCGGATGAGAGCCAGTACAGCTCTCATGGAATAAGGGGACTGGAGGTGGTGAAAAATATAGGGTAGGAGATTCAGCTAAGTTCTGTATTTTCAGCGATTTTCCCGACAAGTACAAAGGGAGCCCAAAAATACGGGTGGTTGTGCTGCTGGCGTAACTGCTTCATAGCGGATTGCAGAGCACCGGCCGAGTCGCCGGTTTGGGTGTAATTCTTGTAGAACTCCTGCATGAGCGCCGAGGTGCTCTCGTCATGGACGTCCCATAAGGAGAGCAATAGGGAGGTCGCCCCGGCGCAAAATAGGCCGCGCTGCAATCCAAGGAGTTCGTCTCCGGCGGAAACGAAGTTCATTCCAGTGGCGCAACCACTCAGAGTTACCAGTTTGGCGGGCAAGCGAATCTGGTAGAGATCGTACAAATTCAAGTAGCCGTCTCCGAGCCGGATTCCGGAAAACATAGGGTTGTCCTGACGATAGGTCCCGTGGGTCGCGATGTGAAGGAGGCTACTCGCTGAACCGCGCTCGCGAAGGACCTGCGAGGTGGCTTGTGCGCCGAGGAAAAGTTCGGGATGCGGCAAGAGCTTGGCGACGGACCGCACTTCACTAAGGATGTGCGGCGCCCGCTCGTCGGGGATCCCCATCACCAGCGAATTGGGCTGGTCATTCCCGGTTTTTTCCTGGCAGAGAGCAAAGACGGTTGCGCTGGGTGAGTAGGAGATAGTATGGGCATCGCAGAGGAATTCATCTCCAGTGCGCAAGGCATGGAAAGGAAGAAAATGAAGAGCGCCGTGCGGCACGAAGATCAGACGCTTGGCCTTGAGTTGTTCTTGGATGGGGGCAATCAGTTCGGCATAGAGCGCTTCCAGGTGGCCGTGAGTCGCCGATAACAACGGTTGCTCGAAGCGATGTGTATAAGCGGACCCCATGCGAAATTTCGAAAGCTGGAAGCGCAGCAAGTGCAGATAATGGATGATGCGAGAGACCACGCTGATGGCGGTGATCTTGATGGTTTCCCGTGTAATCACCGCTGCTATGAGACGATCCCCGGTCGAATAGTATTCCACCAGCGCCGTGTCCCCCGGCAACGTGGATTGCAGCCCCGCGAGCGAGAAATCCGCGGGCGCTTCGAGAGTGGCGTATTCCCGTTCTCTCGCGGGTAATTCTCTCAGCGTGCGAAGAAGTTCGTTCTCGTGGGAGACCGCCTTTTCCTGCAGTTGCTGCAGACGCTTGGATGAGCTTTCTTCTGGGCGCAACTGTTCCAACTCGATGCGGTGGTAATACCAGTTCAGATCTTCGCGCAAGTCGCGAATTCGGCGTACGAGTTCGCTCTGGCCGGTATCTCCCATGGGCAGGCTCTGGCCGCTCTGGAAAATCATTTCGGTCATGCTGCGAGATTTTGCGGCTTCGATACATGCGAAGGCTTGCGTAGCAGAGGCTTCGCCAGTCTCATCGTTGAGGTGCAAATCGACCAACGCCTCGTACACTTGAAGCCGGTTTTTCACGAAAGAGATTTTCAGTTCCTCAGAGTGCAGCCGGCTACGAAGGCTTTCGAGTGCTTCTCGAGCCTCTCCATACGCCGCGAGAGCCGCCGAACGGTCTCCTCGCCCCTGGGCGAGCTGCCCACGCAGGAAATGGGCCTGGTAAGCGAGCACCGGCGCTTGTAAACGCTCAAGCCTGATAAGCGCAGCTTCCGTCTCCGATTCCGCAACGGCCAGCTCTCCGACCTGCATCGCAATACGCGCCAAAATCAGGTGCGCGAGGACGGCTTTTCCGGAAAGCAACGATTTATCGAAAAACTCAGCTGCGCCGGCGCACAGCCGCCGCGCTTCAAAGAAGCGGCCTTCATGGAAAAGCAGCAGGCCCTGGTATAAATCCAGAAGCAAGGGCCACACCAGGTTCTTTTCCCGCGCGAACATCTCGCGAGCCTTGCTGAATCTTTCGAGCGCTTGGACCGTTTTTCGCTGCTGCCCGTAGGCGATCGCTTCGTTCGCAAGCGTTTTTGCGGCTTCGTAACCCATGCCCAGCTTTTCAAAACGCGCGAATCCTTCTTGCGCCATCTCGCGGGCTTCTTCGCTAAGGTTCAACTCGAGGTAAATTTCCGAAAGGTCGAGGTGACAGAGGGCCAGATGGTAAGCGTCGCCCGATACCTCGCAGGAGCGGCGCGTGGCAAATAGCATTTCGATGGCCCGGCTGTATTCACCACGGAAATAGTGCAAGTAAGCGATGTTATAGTCGGCTTGCGCCACCAGCAGCGGCATATTGTTCTGCTCGCATAAATGGCGCGCCTGCTGATAGCAATCCAATGATCGCGCAAAATCGTTGAGGCTGATA
>Ga0074044_10000066_pt1 | contig 102846 bp, 79 predicted proteins | sample BogForMeECP23OM1_FD_94443 | JGI IMG/M metagenome (GOLD analysis project Ga0074044, IMG submission 94443) | Bog forest soil microbial communities from Calvert Island, British Columbia, Canada - Bog Forest MetaG ECP23OM1 | ecosystem: Environmental > Terrestrial > Soil > Wetlands ...
CGCCGCATACGGCCTGGCGGTAGTCTTCACCGGGCTCATCGCCATTAACAGCTCCAGTTCTCATCCCCTGATCGATGTGATTTATGCCAAGGGAAGGCTCATCGATCCCGCCACCGTCGAATATACCCACTGGAACTCCATCTCCCGCGTTGAGGTCAAGCGGCGCCCGGATGGGTCAAGGCGCATTTTCATCGACGCAGACGCCACGACCGTCCTGATGAATGTCGATGCGAAAAACTTAACACCCCAGGACCGGAACTGGCTGATGGATGAAGTTCCCTCTCTCGCCAACGCACTCCGGCCCCACGGTCAATTTGCCATCATTGGCCCCGGCGGTGGTCCGGACGTGGTTCGCGCTGTGGCTAGCGGCAGCCCAAAGGTGACCGGAATTGAAATCAACCCGATCATCGTAACGCAGATTATGCAAGGCCGCTATGCCGACTATTCTCACCATTTGTACGAACTTCCTGAAGTCGATATCCATGTGAGCGACGGCCGCTCCTTCGTCCGCAGTTCCAGCGATAGCTATGACGTCGTGCAGATGACTCTGGTCGACACCTGGGCATCCACCGCTGCTGGCGCTTTCGCGCTCAGCGAAAATAATTTGTATACGGTGCAGGCGTTCGAAGAATATTTTCGCCACCTCCATGATGACGGGATGATCGCGATCACGCGCTGGGAATTCAGGGAGCCCCGAGAGGCGCTGCGCGTGGTCTCAGTGGCTATGGAAGCGCTCCATCGATTGGGTGTCGCGAACCCCGCGCAGAATCTTATGGTGGTGTCCGACGGAGAATTGAACTCCGACGGGCGCAGTGTCCTGGTTCTGGCTAAGAGGAGCGCCTTTACCACCGACGAAGAAAAGATTGCCTCGGATCACCTCGCAGCGCATCCCCATCTGGTGTTTCTGTATCGCCCGGATCATGCGGTGCACAACCCGTTCGGGCAGTTGATTGCCAGCAATGACCCGGACGCCTTCGCCAGTCAATACAAGTTCAACGTCTCGCCGGTTTATGACGATGCCCCGTTCTTTTTCTTCAATCTGAAACTTGGGCAGATGCTCCACAAGAGCGTGGACCAGGGAATCGATTGGAAGGTAAACCTTGGCATCGTAGTGCTAGGAATCGTGCTTTTGCTTTCGATCATTGCCGTTCTTGGCTTTCTCATACTCCCGCTAGCCCTTGGCACTCGCGAGCATCGCCAACGGATTCTTCCCCTGCTCTACTTCGTGGCCATTGGCTTGGGATACATACTGGTTGAGATCACATTCATTCAGAGATTTGTTTTGTTCCTGGGGCACCCAACTTATGCCCTCACCGTGGTGGTTTTTCTGATGATGCTTTCCAGCGGAATCGGAAGCCTGGCTTCCCGGCGCTGGTTGCCCCAGGCTTCACTGGTGCGTTGGCCGCTGTTGGCGATAGGGGCAGGTCTGCTCGCTTACATTTTCCTTCTTCCCGCGATCCTGCCGGCACTGGTCGGTCAGAATTTCAATTTGAAACTAGTGATCAGCGGATTGCTGCTCGTACCCCTGGGATTCGCCATGGGAATGCCCTTCCCTGCCGGATTACGCGCCCTCGGTGAGGCGGGATCTGCTGGGCTTGAGCCGGAAGGTTCTCGCAGCGACAATTCGATCGAGTGGGCCTGGGCCATGAACGCGTCCGCCAGCGTTTTGGGTTCCGCGCTGGCGATCGTCCTTGCGATGCGCTTTGGACTGAACGTTACGCTGGCGTGCGGCGCCGTGTCATACGCCTTGGCTACCATCCTGATCGGCACAGTGGAGCCTGCGTCCGCGTAACAACACAGGTGTCAGCGAGTGCTCGTCCTTGCCTAGGCTATCCGCATAGCTTGCTGAGAATTCATCACAAATTAACTTCCGCATCACGCAGCTTTCGCGTGCATATGCTAAGTTTTCGCACTCAGGATTCTGGCTGGAATAGGAGAGCTCCGACGGATGCTACTGCTCTAAGACTGCAGGTCTCCAGCCGGTTCTCTCCGCTAGAGATGTGGCGCCGCCGCGTGCCGGTGCTTGCCAGGCGATACCGTCAGAACCTGCCCTGTCCTCATCTTTTGTTCGAAAATTTCCTTGAGCCTGAAGTGGCACTGACAATGGCGAAGGAGTTCCCGCAGCCAACCGGCGATGCCTGGACCCAATATAGGCACGTCAACGAAAACAAGCTAGGCTTGCCCAAGAGGGAACTTTTCCCACCCATGCTGGGAGCCGTAACGGATGAGCTAAATTCCCCGGAGTTCGTCGAGTGGCTTTCGGCTCTGACCGGAATTCCGAAGCTACTCGCCGATCCGTCCCTCGACGGCGGAGGGTTGCACCAGTCGGAGCGTGGCGGATATCTGAACGTGCATACAGACTTTTCGACTCACCATGCGAACATTAGTTGGTACCGGCGGGTGAATTTGATCTTGTATTTGAATCCCGGCTGGGACGAGCGGTGGGGCGGTGCGATCGAGTTGTGGGAAAAATCCATGGAAGGAAAAATGACGCGCTGCCGTGCCAAGTATTCGCCGTACCTGAATAACGCGCTCATCTTTACGACCGACGAGAGATCGTTACACGGCTTTCCCGATCCTCTGACTTGTCCGGCGGGGGAATCGCGCAAGAGTCTTGCCTTGTACTATTACACGCTGGAGCGGCCGGAGCAGTGCGCCACGCGTTCGACCGATTATTACGCGCGCCCTCAGGATGGACGGCCGAAAGCAGTCATGATCTGGCTGGACAAGAAAGCGATTGATCTCTATTCTCGGGCCAAAGCGCATCTCGGCTTCTCTGATGAACTTGCGAGCAAGGTGTTGGGATTCCTATGGGAAAAGAAGAAGCGCAGCTGATTGGACTCGAAGCTTCTGACGCAACCGGCGCTGCGTCCCCCATCGAATCCAAATTAGACCTGTGGCTCCGCGCATATTCGGGCCGACTTGTGGCTCTGCTGGCTGCTCTAGCCGCGATTCGAATTCTGATTCTCTGCGCCGCCTTTCCCCTCACGAACACGATTGACGAGCGATTTCATCTCGCGACGATTCAGATGTACGCTCAGGGAAGATGGCCGGGCAGAGAACTTCCCCCGGTCGACAGCGAATCCACCCGAACCTTGCTGCTTTACTGGTCGCCGGAGTTTGGTTTATCACCGGAGACAATGAACCAGGATGGTATCGTCGGGCCACTCTACAACCTTTCTCCTGCCGCGAGAGAGGCTGCTTTGGCCGAACCTTATTATTCCAAGAAGCTGAAGCAGTGGGTGCGCCGACCTAATTTTGAGGGCCAATCCGCGCCGCTCTACTATTTAGTCGCAGCAGGGTGGTACCGGCTGGGAGCTGCCGCAGGTATGCGCGACTGGGTTCTGGACTACTGGCCGAGATTTCTCAATCCGCTGGCCTATGCATTGCTGGTCTGGCTTTCCTATGAGTTCGTGCGCAGGGTTTACCCAGAGCGGACATTCCTGCACCTCGCCGTCCCCGCCCTGATCGCAGTATTTCCGCAGGACGTTTTCTACGGAATGAATCGAGATGTTTTTTCGGCACCGCTCACGGCCGCCGCACTCCTCGCCATGGTCGCTGCAGTCGAGATGAAGCCCGGCCACGATCGATATTTGATCGTCTGCTCGTTCCTTGCCGGATTGGCATTCGTGTCGAGCGTCGCCAATTCAGTGGTATATGGGCCCCTGGTGATAACGTTGTGGCTCTGGCTGCGCCACTCGACGGAGGCCCCCAATCGAAAGGTTCGGGTTCTCGGTGCCAGCCTTTTCGCGGCGGGAATTCTTCCCCTCTTGTGGATGCTGCGCAATTACGTGGTCGTAGGGGACGTGACCGGAGGGAAAGCCAAAGCTCACGAATTGGACTGGACTGTTAAGCCCGTTCGGGAAATGCTGCACAATCCCATCTTCTCGCTGCATGGCTTTCATTACTTTGTAATTGCGCTCACCCAAAGGTTCTGGCGCGGGGAATACGTGTGGCACGGCACTGACATGAAGTCTGCCCTTGCCGATAGGTTGTACCTGTTTTCATCGGCGATTTTGCTGCTTGTCTTTTTAATAGACTTCTGGCAGCGACGAAAGGGCATGTCATGGCTCGAAAGGTTCGCTGGACTTGATGCGGTATTGCTAGTGGCAGGTTCTTTTCTGTTTATCGTTGCGATCTCAATACCCTTTGATTACCACGACTGTGCTTATCCATCCCGTGCTATCCCGTTTACGACCTCGGGTCGCATCATTTCCGGGGCGATCCTGCCTTTTGTGCTTCTGTACGCGATCGGTTTGGAACGAGTCACCAGCGTATTCCGGAAGTGGTTTCCACCGGTCGCGGTGCTGGCTTGCATCATGCTTTTCATCACTGCTTCAGAGATTCGGGTGAGACGTGTGGTCTTTTCCAGTCCTTATAATTTCTTTGCTCTTGCCGGGTGGCGGCGCTAGACAGCATAACGCGCTTAACGAGGCACAACGTGAGAAACAACAACTCTACGGCCGGCGGCGCGCCGGTCACTGATCGACTTTCCTTCTTACCGTTACCGTCTATTCCGATACTTCCTCCTGATGCCTCACCTATGAATGTGTCATCGCAAAGAAAGCGCTTCTTGTTAGTTGTGATTTTCGCCATCGCCGCATTTTTTCGGTTCTACGCTCTACCCTCTACGCCACCCGGCCTCTACCGCGATGAAGGCATGGACGGCTGTGACGCGCTCGCGGCCCTCGAAACGCACCATTTCGATGTTTTCTATCCCCTGGACCATGGTCGCGAAGGACTTTATGTAAACCTGGCAGCCCTTTGCATCGCTTGCTTTGGAAACCACACCTGGGTGCTGCGTCTGCCGGCTGCGATCTTTGGATTCCTGACGGTTTCCGGCCTGTACGTGCTAGCTTCCGAACTGTTTTCGGTCCCTGTTGGCCTTCTAGCGGCATTCTTCGCGGCCACCAGCGCCTGGCACATTAACTTTTCGCGGATTGCGTTTCGCGCGATCGCTGGGCCATTCTTCTTGGTGTGGTGCCTTTACCTGTTGCTTCTGGCTGCCAGGAAACAGCACGAGCAGAAGCACTTCTTGAGCCTGGTTGCACTCGCGGGAGTCACTTACGGTCTTGGGTTTTATACGTACATCGCGTACCGCGCCACATTCCTGCTGATTGGGGTGGCGATGCTTTACTATTTTCTTTTGTCCCGCAGCAAGAAGATGCAACGCAACTTCTTGAGAACGGTGGTCACATTCCTTGTCGCGGCGCTTCTTGTCATAACTCCGCTAGCGCTGTACTTCGTTCGTCACCCGGGAACGTTCTCTGGACGCATGGCGAAGGTCTCAATCTTCAACACCCCTCACCCTTTAAAATCAGTCGCCGTAAATGTTGTCCGGACCGCGCTGATGTTTTACACGCGTGGTGACCGGAACTGGAGAAGCAACTACTCGGGCCGACCGGAGGTTTACTGGCCTGTGGCGGCATTCATGACCCTGGGGCTTTTTCTCGCAATAGCGAGAAGTTGTTCCAGGGAAGAAGGCTCGCGGCGGTGGTCCTATCTCGTCGTTCTGACCTGGCTATTGGTTGGCGCGCTGCCCGTCGTCGCTTCGGATCCAGATGCTGTGCCCCATGCCCTACGGACAATCCTCATGGTGCCTCCCGTCTTCATGCTCGCGGCCGTCGGTGCGTGGACTGTCTATTCGCGGCTACGGCTTGTAGTCCCTAATCCTGCGCTCCCGGTCGCCGCAACAGCGGTTCTGCTGGCACTTACGTTCGAGCCCGCCTATACGTACTTCGTGCGATGGGCGCGAGATCCGGCGGTTCCGCCCTACTTCGACGTCGAACAAGCGGACCTTGCGAGAGGAATCAATACGTACTCCCGAGATCTTCCGAAAGTAGTTGCGCTGCCATACTTGAATCGCAAGCACCTACCGCTGCGCGTCGCATCGTTAATGTATCTCACGAAGACCTATACACCACGCGAACAGGCGGAGGCGCATATCCAGTACGTGACTCCAGATACATTCGAGATTCCCATTCCCGACGATCTGCGCGCACTTCCCTTCTGCGAACAGGTCGTCACCCTGACGCCGAACGCCACGGTCTTCTGCGTGGACTTTCAATGAACTCTCGGGGCCTAGCGGGAATAGCGTGGCAAGCGAGCTGGAGTCTTGAGCAATACACGACGTCGGGAAGCGAGGTCTTCGCGCAGTTTCCTTGTCCTATGAGTGAGCCGAATGACAGATTGGCGCTCTGGCCTTTAACCGTTGTGATTCTTTTTTCCTGCGTTGTGAACTGGCCCTGCCTGCTTTGGGGCCTTCAATTTGGCCATGATCATAACCTCCACATAACCTACCTTCACTTTTTCGATGCACAACTCCGGGCAGGAGAACTGTATCCTCATTGGATTAGCGGATTGAACTTCGGAGCTGGAAGTCCAATCTTCTTTGTTCAGTATCCACTGCCCTTCTATGCCGCGGCTGGTCTGCGATGGGCGTTTCATATTTCGGCCACTCCGGTAGGCTACGCACACGCTTTGGGACTCTTCGTATTTCTTACCGGCATTTGTTCTGGCATGTTCACTTGGTTGTGGTGTCGCTCACTGGCAAATCCTTGGGCGGCTGTCTTAGCATCGATGGCTTGCCTCACTATGCCTTATATATATAGCTGTGACGTCTACTACCGGGGCGCGATTGGAGAGTATAGTGCGCTAGCCTGGGTTCCCCTTGCGTTATTTTTCGCACATCGAACTGACGCGAGTCCCGTGCGCGCTGTCGCCGGCATCGCGTCCGCTTTCGCAATGATTGTGTTGTCTCACCTCTTCACAGCGCTCCTGTTTGCTCCCTTCCTGATACTTTATGGGGTTTTCCGTGTAAATCGAGCCCGGGTCCGCGTGACCGTATTGATTGTCGGCTGTGCACTGCTGCTGGGTCTGGGCCTTTCGGCCGTTTACTTTCTCCCGCTGAATGTCCATCGATCATTATTTAGCATGGCAAACCTGATTCGCTTTGGGTCCAATAACTTTTTTTACGGAACGCACTTATTCCCGTTCGACGGCTTCCCATCTACGGACTCCCGATTGCGTTTGCGATTAGTTGGTCTGTTGAGCGCGGCACTCGGATGCTTAAGTGTAGGAGTACTAATTGTCCGTCGCCGGACCGCTGGGTCTCTGGGGTCGAGAGTGGTCTTGGGCGGCGCGGTGATTTGTGTGGTATTGACCTGCGCGCCGCTGCTGCTACGTTCGACTAGTTCGGTTCCGCAATCGGAGGCGGCGAACGTCAACGTCATCGACGTGCGTAGCCGGATTTTCATTGCCACTCTTCTCACGCTGGACGCCGCGCTGTTGGCCTTTGGTTGCCTTCGAAACTATGCCGAGCGCCTGCCACAGTTTCTCCTAGCTGCTTCCCTTCTCTGCTATTTCCTGACGACGCGGTGGAGCGAATGGGTCTGGCGGGATGCGCCGCTTTTGTGGAACATCCAGTTTCCTTGGCGCTTCACCGGATTGCTTTCTATTTTTACGGCTGGACTTATAGCTTTCGCCCTACGGGATCTCTGGGTTTCTCCGCATCGTCGAAGACTTCTGATTATGTGCGCGGCATTCTGGCTTTCAGTCGTGGTTGCGGGCTGCGTCTCTTTGGACCTGGACAAGGACTTCGCTCCACCATTCTTCACGGAGTTCAGATCGCGGGTAGAAACTCCATTTTTCGCCTATGCGAACATATCGCGCGAACCTACACTAGACGATCTCGGGCCTAACGACGGTCTGACCAGCGGAGTTTCCTTCGTAGCAGGGGATGGCACAGCTTCCCTCAATACCATCACGGCGAGACACCTTCACTTGACGGTCGATTGTCTTCGGCCCTGCACCCTTCTGCTGAAGCTGGTCTACTATCCTTTTTGGCGAGCTTATGAAGGGCCTGGCATTTCGATCCCATTGCGGCCTTCGAACCGGGCCGGCCTCACAGAACTTTCACTTACTCCTGGCATTCACGAAGTTAACTTGGAGTTACCCGTTGGCAGATCTGAAGTTTGGGGTGCCTGGTTGAGCCTGAGTTCACTAGGCATCACGTTGATTCTTTGTTGTCTTTCTTCGGCACGGTTTGGAAAACGTTGCTCGAACTGTTTTTCGAACGATCACACTTGACAGCTGAAACCACTGCCAACATCTGGCAACTGCTTGAGCTGTTCACGCGATGCGCCAACCAAAGCTAAACCCGGAGACGATCATTTCAAAGAACACGCCGCCGGACAAGATTAGGATTAGAAGATTGGCACCCCATCGCCCTCATTGCCCTCGGGGCAGAAGGTGTAGGCCGGGTTCCTCGTTCCGAAATACTCGCCCGCAGCGGTCGCGTCCGTCAGGTCCCACACTTTCTTGCTCCGGTAATCGTAGACCTTGAGGCTTGGCCCATACGGATAGTATCTGGAGCGGCCGTAGATGACGGTTTCGATGTCTTCTGGATGTACCCGCAATCGAGGGCTGACCACATCGCCAAGCAGCGTTGGATCTTGATAGAGCAGTTGCAAGGAACCACCCATATCGCCACCACCTTCGAACACAATGCCGGGGCCAACGTACGGACACACTCCATCGACCAGGAGCACGCTATGCGCCGGTAGCATCGGAATGTCACGCTTGATGGAACTGAGGACCAACCTCTGCTGATGAGCCGCCTCCGTCCAGAACGAACCGATGGTTCCAGTGGCCAGCAAGCCGGAAGCGCTAAAGAAAGCGATCAGCAGCGAGGAGATCAGGCCGTGGTGAGCCTTCGACAGCGCGCCCAGGCACAACGCCAATCCCGAAAAAATAAACGCCATCCCTAGTGAGGCCGCGACGGCAGTCCGATTCTCGACACCTGTGGCGGTGAAAGCCATTGACCCGGCCGAGACAAAGAAAAGAGAAACGCCGAACGTGAAAACAAGGAAACCAAAAGCCAGAAAACTGAAAGCGTTCCTTAGGCTCGGCCACCTGTCATCTGATGTCCGTTGAAGCCGCCACAAGTAATAGAAGAAGGCGATTCCGAACAATGCGGTTAGCACAACCAGCTTCAAGTTCCAATATACGAAAATCACTTTAGCCGCAACGATTGGCAGGCGGAGCCCCAGCTTATAAAAATGGATTAGCAGCCCCTGAGTTACGAAGTCACGTAGGGTCAGTACTCCGTGATACCGCATTGTTCTTAATGCCTTAAAGATGAGCACACCGATAAGGGCTGCAGCATTCGATATCAATAACAGGGCGAGAGTGCGCTGCCGAAGCTGCTCGGAAAGCGGCTTCCTGCGTCCTACAATCCAGACCACCGATAAATTAACGACAAACAACGGAAGCGATACTTCATACGCGAGTCCGCTAAGAATCAGCGCAGCGACGCTCGCGAGACTCCAGCCGATCGCGAACGTCGGGCCCTGTACGGCTTTCAGCATGCCGCAGAGATTAAGGAAAAAGAAAACCAAGCTCAGCCCGATCATAAAAGTGAACGGCACGAACCGGGCACTGGAGTAGTTGGGCAGTAACAAAAACAGAACCGGAACGGAAAGCGCAACTAGTCTTTCGCGCAACACCAACCTGATCGACAAATAGAGCAGCAGAGCAGAGATGAAGAATACGAAGGCGTTCACCGCGTGATAACCAAGAGGATTAACCCCGAACCATCGAAACAATATGGCCCCATACAGGTCCATGAGGGGGCGCGAATGCGTCACTGGTAAGGAGTAAAAGGTGCGGAAATATTCTGCGATGGTTCTGTCCCCATGACCTCGAAAACGCGCGAACATGCTCCAATCATCGGCGTAGATACCTAGATCGCGAATATACAAAATAACCGGCAGGAGCGTCGCAACAGCCAGAACCGCGCAGTCGGCAGCCGTTTCCCCGAGTTTTCGGAGAGATATTTCCCCTGAGGGAGTTGCGCGGGGTTCCGAATATTTGTATGTTTCAACCAGCATTATCCAAGCCCTCTCGGCTCAATCGCCCACGCTGCTCCCAGGAGTCAGATCAGGGCGTTATGGAGTTGCTTGCGTCACCTTCTCCAGACCGCTGTCCGGGATTTCAAAGAGAAGAATTGTTTTCCCGACGTGGGCAACGGGACGGTACTGCTTAAGCCATGAAAGTGAGTCGTCTGGATAGCCAGCCTCCGGCACAATCCGTCCGTTCTGAAAAAAGCCAAATTGTCCTGTCTTGAGTCCACGGAGGCTCACTGCGATCCATCCCGTAACCGGCTTATGAGGTAGCAGGATTTCAAATGGAGGCAGGTCCATCAGCGCCAGGTCAGCGCTGGTCCAGATACCCATACTTACGTGGGTCACGTGACGGGCCCGCAACTCGCGGCTGAGTCGGAACACGTCTTGCCCGCAGTCGAGATCACATCCTTTGACCAGTGCCTCGCTCGGGTCCGCAGGGGCAAGTTCGTTGAAGTAAGCCAGAAAGTCATCCTGCGCACGAATGCTGGCGGTGGCATGCCAGGCTAACAAGAGGCACAACGCCAGGCGTCCCCATATCAGTCTTTCGCCCGACATCCGCCATAGCCGTGAAGCGCCGTAACCGGCCAGTAGGGCCAGTAGCGGCAATAATACCAACACATGTCGGGTACCGACGCGTAGCGTTACGAATAGTGTGGAGATCAAAATTCCGGCGGCGGCTAGCGCCGGCATTAAGGCAGACCAGTCGCCTCGATAGCCCAATCGAATCGTACACACCAAACCGATGATGGCCAGGATAGAGAACGGAAGCGGCGTTTTTAAGGCGAGAGCCAACGGAAAAAAATACCACCAGCCTCCTGGCTTTGCCGTTCCTAACAAATAAGTCTCGGACTCGTAACTGTTCTTGTGACGGGCTATTTCGATTCCTCGGAGCAGGTCAGGAGCCGGAATCACAGGATTTGCCAGTGTTAGGGCTTCAAACATTTTGCTTGCCATGCCACGCGGTGCGGATGACGGAATCGATCTGGGACTCAGACCGAGGGCATCCTGTAAGTGCCCTCGCGAAAAAGCGTAGCTCCCCCAAAGGATCACGAAGCCAATGCAGAGTGCTACAGCCAACTGCCCCGCCCTCCGCCAATTAAATTTGATCTCAGCCCGCTGAAACCAGATTTTCACCAACAGCATTGCGGCGCAAGCTAAGGGAAGAAATAGAAATGATGTCAGTTTCGAGGAGAGAGCCAGGCCGGAACTGGTTCCAAGCAGCAGGGTCCGAATCGTCGTTGGTTTTTTCAACCAGAGTGCGAACGCAAAGAGGAACGCAAACTGGGTGCACATGGTCGGCAAGTCTGTGTAAGCCAGGCTGGAGAAGGCAAGGACGCTGGGGAGTGTCGAGAAAAGAAACGCCGCAGTGCACCCAGCAAAAGTCCCGAATTCGTAACGCCCCCACAAAAAGACAACCACCACAGCTAGACATAGGAACGGAAGAATGCCCAGGCGCGCCAGAAGCAGGTTCCGGGCGTAGTGCCCTCCGTCCGACAAGATCGCGTTCCCTATTTCCGTACAGTACGACTGACCTGTATCCTGCGGCTGGATTTTTGGAAAACGCTCTCCATAAACGTAGAGCGGAAAAGCGATTGCGTCACGGGACAAGGGTGGATGAAGTGCATCTAAGGTGTAATCATGCTGGTCCAGCCACTTGATCCCTGCGGCGATGTGGCACGGCTCATCGAAGCCCTGGGGGATACTTTGATCCGTCAGAACAGTCCGAGCGACTGCAACCAGGACAAAAAGCAGTAGCAGAGAACCCGGAAGAATCTTCTGAACCAATTTTTGAGCCAAAATCTGACCTCACTCTTGCATCACAATTGCGTCGCACGGCCGATGCGCTCAGCCAGCTCTTGGGTCGAAGCTGATGACACATGGATCGCATTACGCAATTGTGACTCGGGAATGAATTTTATGTGAAATTGTCGAATACACGCCTTTCGACCGCACTCCGCGCGTCGCGGTCTTCTCAACCGCCAGCAGCTGGGGATCATAACCCATTCAGGTATCGGTCCGGCGCGCGTGATGATGCGTCGAAAGATCGGTCGATATTCACGAAAAATTCATCATTTCGTAGCATTGCGGTAACGAGGTTTGCCTACCCTTTCTGTTTCAGTTTCATCTGACAGCGGAGATCATACAATCCCATGAAAACGCTGGGGGCGATTGCGTTGGTGTTAGCGATGATCTCGACCGGTTGTGGGACTTCCAGCAGTAGCAAGCCTCCAACCGACAATCTTTCTGGAAATTGGCAGATGACGCTGCAGAGTGCAACCTCCTCGGAGACGCAGTCTGGATTTCTCCTTCAATCGGGAACGACGATCACGGGGAGCATTTTGTTTTCCGGCCAGACAATTTCTGGCCAGACCAGTTGTGCGGGCGTTGGCGCGACGGTAGGTCAATTATCCGGAGGCGGTGTCACGATGACGGAGAGCCCCGTTGGGGACACCATAAGTTTGACGGGCGTTCCCTCGACGAATTTCACCTCCATGAGCGGAAGTTATTCGATTCTGGCGTCCGGCTGTGGGCAAACTGAAGTCGGGACGTGGACGGGCACCAAGGTGAGTCCCCTGACCGGCAATTTCGGAGCGACCTTCACCTTGGCTGGGGCTAACGACTTTCACTTTTTGGGCACTATCACTCAGGGCCCCAACACCGGCGGCAGCGACGCAAACCTTACCGGAACCATGACGTCCACCGATTCACCTTGCTTTGCACAGGCCACAATCGCAGGAGTGATAAGCGGAACCTCCGTTGTTCTCAATTTGCTCACGTCCGACGGGGTGACACTCGGAAAGTTTTCAGGAACGATGACGACCGATGCTGCGTCGGTCACTGGCGGCTATAAATTCTCGAACGCATCGGATCCGACAGCACTGGGTGCCTGTGACGGTTATGGTGGCAACTCGACAATTACTGTTCAGGCACCTCCAGCCAGCTGACCGTGGGCAACAGTCCGCCCGCTCACTTTAGGGGAGCGTAGTGATTTTCTCGCCTGGTGGCTTTCGGAGCGTGCGGGCTTGGAGATGGCATTCTTCGTAAGAAAGATCCTGGAGAAAACTGTGAAATTGCTCTCCGCCGTTTTCGTTTTATGCGTGCTTGCCATTGCTGTCGCTTGTGGTGGCGGAAGCAAGAGTTCCGCAACTTCCGGTGCGATCTCAGGCAACTGGGAGATCACTATGGTGAGGCACAATCTTGCGACCCCATTTATCTATTCCGGATTCCTGCTCCAATCGGGCAGCACCATTACCGGGAGCGTGATATTGAACGGGGGAAACGGCTGCTCCGGAGTTGGGCCCGTGAGTGGAACTATAGACAGCCAGAATCTGCAGTTGGACATCAACGAATCCGGACAAGAGGTGAGCCTTACCGGAGCCCTGTCGCAGACCGGGGGGGCCCCTTCCATCGCCGGCCAATTTTCCAGCGTGGCGGGCGGATGTGAAGACTTCACCTCGACTGGCACCTGGACGGCCGTGCAGATACCGCCCTTAACAGGCACCTTTCATGGCAGCTTCAGCACCACGGGCAACAGCGCTACCACGATCGACGTCAGTGGGACCCTAACCCAAGGACCGAATATTGGGGCCAGCAATGCCGCTCTTTCCGGGACTATGACTGCGACGAGTTCGACAGCCTTCTGTGCCTACCTGACCACGGCCTCGGTAACCGGATTGATAAGCGGAACCTCGGTTACGTTGAATCTTTTTGGCCCGGACGGCTCGCAGATCGGACAAGTACCCGCTCCCGCATCCCCGCCCGCAACGATAGCGCCTGATGCCAGCTCGCTCACGGGTAGCTTTACTTTGGCCCCAATTTCCAATAGCTGTGGTCAATTGTCTGGCGCCGCCGGCGCACTGACGCTGACCTTTCCCTGATTGCAGCGCCCGTGATCCTGGGACAAGGATCTGCCGGAGCGATTCGCCCCTACAAACAGCGCTGTAGCTTACTTAACCTCTCCGCCGCATCGAGGGACTCCGAACTCTGCGCTCCAACAATCGCCCTGACGATCTAAACCTACCGATCGGAAGCTTTGTCCGCGGCCAGAGGTTGAGTCGTACTTTTCGGCTCGGTTTCCTGCGCGGCTACGGTTGGAGTCACCACTTGTTGCTGTATCCAGTCGAATATTCTCTTGGACGTGATCATCTTGGCCATGAAATCTTTCTGGCTTTCATACTGAACGATCGTCGCGCTGGCGGGCGCTGCAGCCAACACGCGTGTCTTTGCGGCATCCGGAGTAACGTGGTCGCTTTTCAAATACTGCAGCCGGACCTTCTGTTTGGTTAACTGCGGCAAGTATTTGACCGGATCCAGGTTTTCCACCGTCTTCAAGAATTCCGGCTTCAGATAGTCCGCTCGTTCGTCTTCCAATTGGATGAGCGATGAATGTGCCAGCCAATCCGGCCAATCTCCCCATGCATCAAACAGATCCACCGCCTGGATTCTGGGGTCGGTGGCTGCCGATAAGATCGCAATACTCGCTCCTGATCCATCCCCGAACATCCCGACCCGCGTCATGTCCAGATCGCCCCGCTTGGTCAGATAATTAAGAATGAGCTGCACATCATGAACTGAAGAGCCCAGCGCCTCCTGCAAATCGCTCACAAACCATTCCTTCATCGGCCGGTCATGAAAGCGCTCTCCGGTCAACGCGGATACGAAACCGACTGCCGCGAATCCGTTCTCGGTGACCGTTTGGTCGAATTCATCTTGCTTAAAGCGACTGGTGTCGGTGGGAAAGCTGTAGAGGTACACGATCACCGGCGGCTTCGCGACCCCAACCGGCTTGATCACGTAAAGATTAATTATGTCTCGCGGTCGCCAGATAAGCTGGATGAATTCCCGCGTGTACTTTGGGGTGCTTACCTTCAGTGGTGGTGCGGGGGCGGGAACCAGAAGTTCGCTGGGAATTGCCAGCGTGTTCCAATCCTCGACCGGAGCGGTCTTTGGCGCCGTTTCGGCGTCCCCGATCGATGTCGGGTCGGTGTAACCGTCATTCGGCGCGTCCTTGCCCTTAGCGCCCTTAGCGTTACCTGTGTCCTTTTCTGTTCCGGTCGCGGCGGGGGCCGGGGGGGTGGCACTCTGCGGCGGTGTCACAGATGGCGGATTCGCACTCTGCGATGCATCCACCGCGGAAGCCTGCCCGACTACGGCGACAGAGTAAGAAAAGAGGAACGAAAACAGGGACAAAGCAACGAGCGCTTTTCGAGTTAGACCGAATGACCTCATAAGACGAATTCTTCTCCTTGGTAAAAGATAAACGGGGCGTGCGCTGAACTCAAAAAGAGGCAGATCCCGAAGCGGCGATCTGCCTCATTATTTCATTTCTACAACTAGTTACGGTTAAAGCTCCACTGGCTTACTGCGCGCAACCAGTCGAGACGGTCAGCTGAGAGCCACTCGTGTTGGTGGTCACACCCGTCAGAGTCATCGGGGTTTTCACCTTCAAGGCACCAGGGATAACGATCTTCGTTACCTGGAAGACTCCGTTAAACTGGTTGTTGGCTTCGCCGGTCACAGCAAGCGACATGCCTTGCGGTGGTGGGTTGCAAGTGGAGTTCACGCCGCACTGTAGTGGGCCCGGCGCGCCGGAAGCGGGGGTGTTGCTTTGATCGCAAGCCCCACCCACGACCGCGGGTGCTGTAACGCCAGGTCCGCAGACTCCAATGACCGCCGTAGCAGGAGTGTAGTTGAACTTGACGTGTTGCGTGTTGACGGCTGGATAAACGAACGAAGTGATACCACCCTCGATACCGCTGTCGTCGATCGCGATGATGCAACCACCTGCATCGCCGCCATTTTCAACACCGGGGCCGACTCCGTTCGCCATGTCTGCGTTCAGCCCTGAAACCGGTGCCAGGCTATATCCCGCAGGAGTGATGGTGTGGGTGTTGGGATACTCGTCGGCAGTCACGCCGATTGCTGAGTTGAACGCGTAGTGAGAACGAACCACGCCCGCGTCGCCGAAGATCGTGCCCGTCGGACCGAACGACTTGTCCAAGCTGAAGGGCAGGAAGTCAGCGGAAGCGTTCATGGGGTGGCAAATTCCGCAGGCTTCGCCGTGGATGTCATCTTGAGCAGCCTCGATGATCGCCTCGGTGCCAAATGGGTCCGCCGTCGAAAGACAAATCGGGCCGGACTTGTCGCAAACCGCCCGCAGGAGTGACCATGCCCGATAGGTGCCGTCAACCAGGTGGGGGAAGTAGTCTCCACCCTTCCAGACGTCGCCTCTCAAGCAACCACCGGCGCCACCGTTATTCTCCACGGCGCAGCCGGGTAGTACACCCTGTACCTGTGTGCCCAAGTTGTCGGGTTGTCCGGTGTCGCCAGCGCCACCAACGTAATTGTGGAAGATCGGGTCAACCCCGTCCACGGTCAGATACCCGTAGGTAGCCAAATTGGCGTACGGCGATACGTTGCCGAAACTGAAGAACGTGTAGCCCAGGTTGTTAGCTGCAAAGCCGACACCGGTTCCGCCAGGCTTTCCAACTTCTTCGCCGGTACCGATGGCGCGGAAGCGGGTTCCCAAACCAGTGGTGCAAGCAGTGCCGCCAGGGGTCTTGCCCAGGTTCACGCCGCCGACATTCGCTTCCTGCGACGTGGTTACTGCCGTCAGTGCGTTGCTTACTTCGCTGTCGAAGACATTCGCCAGGTTACCACCGAAGGAACGGAAAACGCTGAACTCGGTAGTGTTCATGGTTCCGGAAAGGGCTTCGCGGAGAACTGGGTTAACCGGGAAATCCCCGCCGGGAGGTACTGCGCCACTCAAGCCGAAGGCCGGGCTGGAGCCGCTGCAGAGAGTGCCGCCGAACAACTGTCCAACCGGACTTGCTGCGTACGGCCACACGTTGTAGTTGTCAACCAGATTCGTGTACATCGGAACGAATGTGCCCGCACCGCCGGGAAGATAGCCGAGACCCGTGTTGCTTGTGCGGTTGGCGAGGAACACAATCGGCTCTTCGCCGACTGAAAGGGTCGTCATCGATGCAGGAACCGGTTGAGCGGTGATAGGGTCGACGCCACCGGGGAGCGCGAAGGCCGTCGGGGTAGCGAACGAAGTGCTAAACGAGCTGACGATGTTGGCGCCGACTGGACCAGGACCGAAGCCGAGGCAACCCCACTGGCTAGGCCCGCCGCAACCGGCAATAGGCGCTAACAGACGCTGCGTCGCGAAGTACGCATCGTCCGGGGTGATATCGGTCATGCCGGTGTTAACGGCTGCGTCCTGGGCCAAATTGAACACATCGGTCGGTATTTCGGTGGAGTCGCAGGTGGTCAAGTGGCCAGCCACGCATCCGTTCTGTGGCGCAGCATCGGTGTCGCCGCTGAGGAACAGGCTGGAGTGGATGAGGTCTAGTTGAAGGTTAGGCGCCGTGTCGAGAGCGGCAGCGAGAACGTTTTCGTTCGACGGCGTCGCCAGGATCGAACGTACGCCCACTGTAGAGTCAACCTGGTCGTATTCCCATACATCGGTCACGTTTGCGTTGTTGCAAGCCGCAGCGCACACGTAAACGATCCAGAAGGTGCCAGCGGTGTCCGGGGGTCCGCCGGGGCGAACGTCATGAAGGTTAACGCAGTTGCCACCGCATCCGGTGGAACCTTTGATTGTGTAGTGGTGGATGGTTCCACCCGCCTTGGCAGCGGCTGTGTTCGGGGCAACGTCGTTTACGACTGCGACGGCAAATTGTTGAAACATAGCCGAAGACCCAGCGGCCACATAGTGCACGCAGGGCGCAGCCACGGTACCTCCGGTGGCGGCGCAACCGGCAGCATGCGCCGAGGGGACGGCAGCCACGGCCAAGGTACAAACCAGGGCCGCAAGCAGCACTTTCATTCTGATCATCTGAAAATCTCCTTTTCGGAAGTCGTTAGTGCGTTGGTGGGTTGCGCACTGCACCCTTACGGGGCCAGCAACAGTGCAGGGTGAGAGTGTTGAATCGCGAGCAGTATCGCCGAGCCCTGTGATGGCAAGATGACCGGAACATTAAACTCCGATGAATTTTTTGGGTTCGACGAATCGGTGCTGTGGAAATACAGGAACAAAACCTGCGAGTTGGTCCGCCTGTCCTGTGCCCGGAAAAACTCGCGGAATCCCGTGGTTGTCATTCGATTTTAACGTTGCCGTCATCGGGGTGTAACACTGCATCCCTAGACTTGCGTACTCTCGTTTGACCCTTGCTCAAAGATTTACAGATTTCTTGGACATCCGAAGCGCATAACCAGCTTGCTCAATCGGTTGGGTCACGTCTGGCCTGTTGAGATGGAGGTAGGTTCGTGAGGTCAATCCCGGTACTGCTGGGTTTGTGGATAATCATTTTGCTTTCGACACTGGGCGCAGCCGCACAGAGTGATGCTGCCGGTGCGACCTCGAAGCCTGGCAGCAACGCGGCGCTCACCGGCACGGTCAGCGATCAAACGGGTAAGGGAGTAGCTGGCGCAATAGTGACGGCCGACAATGGCACCGGAGTTGCTCAGAGCGCAACTACCGACGGACAGGGTTTGTATGTGGTGGAGTTACCTGCAGGGTCGTACGACGTTTCCGTGGTGGCAAGCGGCAACAAGATTTTTCAGGGCAACGTAACGTTAAGCCCGAGTCAGGTATTAACCTTCGGAGTGGCAGGCGCGGTCGTCCCAACGGCGAACGCTTCCGCCTCGGCAGCCAAAGGCGCAATCACCGGAACGGTTAGCGATCAGAAGGGGTCACCGGTCGCTGGTGCCACGGTGGCGGTCGATGATGGAGCCAGTTTCTCGCAGAGCGCAACCACGGATGGTCAGGGTTTATATGTCGTTGAATTGCCCGCAGGGTCGTACAACGTTTCGGTAGCGGCGAACGGCGTAAAGTTCTTTCGGGCGAAAGCCGTCTTGAGCCCCAGTCAAGCACTGACTTTGGGCGTGTCGGGCGCTTTGATTGAACAGGCGGCAAGCTCGCCCGCGCCGCAAACTCCACCTGCAGTGGCCACAACTGCTGCGGTTCCGCCGACAACTGCTCCGGTTCCGGCTGCCATTCCTGCTGCTCCGGCCGCAGTGCCTTCAACGCAAACCGCACCCCCGGTAGTTGCCTCAGTCCAGCAGACCGCTCCTTCAGCCGGAGGAACTGGCTCCATTACGGGCATCGTGACCGATCAGACGGGTGCCGCGTTGGTGGGCGCTGCTGTGAAGATCAGTGCTGCTTCCAAAATTGTCGCGACCACTGTAAGCGACGATAAGGGAAACTACTCGTTCGCTGGTTTGCCGCCGGGGTCGTACACCGTTACGGCAACACAAACGGGGTTCAAGGACTTTGTCGCCAGCGATATTACGCTTACTGCGGGAATTCAACTGCCCTTAGACGCGACCCTGGAGCCGGCGACAGAGAAAACTGAAGTGAACGTTCAGGGCCAGACTGTCGGCCAGGTAGAAACGGAAAGCGCATCGGTATCGGGCACGATCACACAAAAAGAAGTCACGACGCTCGGCCTGAACGGCCGCAACTTCACGCAACTGATTGCATTGACTCCCGGCGTGAGCAACCAGACAGGGCAGGATGAAGCTAAAGTTGGCGTAGTTGGCAGCGTCAAGTACAGCGTCAACGGTGGCCGGGTTGAGTACAACACTTTCGAGGTGGACGGTAGCGACGTTCTCAATGCCGGGTTAAATGGCGCTGAGAGTACTCTTGTTGTTTATCCCAGTCTGGATGCTATCCAAGAAGTCAAAGTCCTTACTTCGAACTATGGAGCGATGTACGGACGGACGGCATCCGGGACGGTTCTCGTTACGACCAAGAGCGGGGGAGAGCATTGGCATGGGGATGGGTACGAATTTATCCGTAACGAAGCCTTCAATGCGCGCAATTTCTTTGATCAGACTGTAAAAGCTCCGAAGTACCGCAGAAATGATTTTGGATTTACGATTGGTGGGCCGATCAAGAAAAACAAGACTTATATTTTCTGGTCGCAAGAATTCCGAATTGAGGATTCTCCCAGCGATCAGCACCCCAACTTCAATCACGGCGTACCTTCACTGGCCGAACGCGGTGGTGATTTTAGTGACGTTTGTCCGGCACCTGGCACCGGTCCCGGTGGTACGAGCGATTTTCTACGCTCCCAATGGCCGGATTGTCCTAATGTCGTACCCGGCGGTTCGAATTTTGGCTATGAAAAAGAGTTTCCCAATAACAACGTTTTTTCCGGGCTGGGAACCCCAAACGGTTATTTCGGAGAAAGCAGCGCGGGGGCGGCCCTTTTGAGCACAAATTTGATTCCGCTTCCGAATTCCTCAACCGGCTGCACTTCCAGTATCGGATCTTGTTATGATGCGGTTATATCCGAACCGACTCGCTGGCGGGAAGAACTGGTCCGGTTAGACCACAATATCACTCCCAGTCTGCGCCTTTCGCTCCATGGAATTTATGACAACTGGAGCACAACGGTACCAGTTCCGCAGTGGCCGTGGAACAACATCGATAACAGCTTTCCCACCGTGCAGAATCGATTTGTCGGTCCCGGCATCAGCTTGGTAGCTCATCTGACCCACACCATTACTCCCACGCTTCTGAATGAGGTCGAAGCTAGCTTTATTAACTCTCACATCACTCTCGCGGACGTGAATGGACCTGGAAACGCAAACTACCAGCGGCCAAATGGCCTCGGTATGCCCGGGGGCAACTGCAATCAAGCTTTTACTTCGATCTCACCCCTCCCGTTCCCCGACTGCCCGTTAGGCGCCATCTTCAACAACGGGTTTGGCGGAAAGGCCCCCGGAATTATAGTTGGAGGAACCAACGCAGAGTATGGAGGGAACGGTTTCGTCATAGACCCGGCCTACATGCCATTCGTACACACCGATCCGACTTACAGTGCCCGGGAGAACTTGAGCAAGGCGATTGGCAAGCACACACTACAGGCCGGGGTTCAGGCAATCTTCGCCCAGAGAAGTGAAACGAGCGGGGCTACCGGCGCCGCGAGTGGCGACGTGCAAGGATTGTTAAACTTCAACAACGTCGACGGCGGAGCAGTAAATACCGGAAACGCCTTTGCGAACTTGCTTTACTTTACTACCTACTCCACTGGCGTCTATAACGCTATTCGTAGCTACACCCAGGACAGCACGCAGTCCAAGTACTACAACAACTATTGGATCGAGGAGCCCTATGTTCAAGATGATTGGAAAGTCAGCTCCCGTTTAACCCTGAACCTCGGCGTTCGGTTTAGCCTTTTTGGTCTCTGGTATGAGAAGTACCATCAAGCCTATAACTGGACACCTGGTACGTTCAGCGCTGCAACCGCAGCCCAGCTCAGGGTGGATCCGTGCACCGGCCGGCTTCTGGATGCTAGTTCGCCGGTTTCAATCAACTGCACCTTTGCAGGGTCGCAGGCGCCACCACAAACGCCAATTCCAATAAATATCGGCAACCTGGATCCGCGCATTACGAATGGCTTGATCCGCTGTGGGACAAATGGCGTGCCGAATGGCTGTATGACAGGCCACCTTTTTAACCCGGCGCCTCGCGTCGGCTTGGCTTGGGACCCGTTCGGCGACGGCAAGACATCGATTCGGGGTGGCTACGGCATTTTCTACGAACACGGAACGGGAGAAGAGGCAAACACTGGATCTCTGGAAGCCAGCTCTCCTACTGTGCTGAGCATGACTCAAAACTTCCCCGTCAATTATGGGTGTATTGGCGCTTCCTCGTTCACGACCGATCCGCTATGCGCACAGACGCTATCGGGCGGATCTGGAGCATTCCCCCTGAACGTTACCTCGATTCCGACCAAAGCCGTCTGGCCGTACGCTCAACAGTGGAGCTTGAGCGCGCAGCGCGAGCTGCCCGCGTCGATGGTTGCAACCGTCGCCTATGTAGGTAGCAAAGGAACTCACCTCACCGTGGAGCGTCAACTCAATCAGCTGAAGCCGATTTCGGCAGCTCAGAATCCATTTGGTCCCAGCGAACCGCTCATTCCGACCGTTCCCGGGACTAACCCGGGGAGTCCCGTCGCGGGTGACTGCGGGGCTTTTATTGCTGGCCCACCGAGCACCTTTCAATTGACAAACGGTACTTTGATTCCGCAGACGGACCCTGCATACTACAATCTGGTTGCTGCTTGTGCAGGTGAAAATACCTCCCACAATCCGACTCCGGATGTGAATACTGTGCGTCCTTATCCCGGCCTTGCTCAGATTTTCTCCCTGCAAAACGTCGCTGACTCGTCCTACCATGCGCTTCAGACTACGATACGCCGGGTCAGCGGGCCACTGACTGTCGGCGTTTCTTACACCTACAGCCATTCCCTTGACGACTCCTCTGACCGCTCCGATTCGACCTTCGTGAATTCATATGACCTCCGCTCCAACAAGGCCAGTTCTAACTTTGACCAACGGCACTTGGTAAATGTCAGCTACATTTACACGCTACCCGCTTTGAGCCAAAAAGTGGAGGCTTGGACAACCGGACGTGCTGGTGAGCCAACGGCGGACGGTCAGGACCAACCATTGCCGTCTGCGCCTTCTCGCTTTCTCCGCGCGCTGGCCGACGGCTGGCAACTTTCCGGAATCACCGTCTTCCAGTCGGGCACACCTTTCAGCGTAATTAACGGGAGCAGCAGTTCGGTCTCGGTGCTCGATAACGCCGGTGTGGCGAATGGCGTCGGGGCTGCCTCGTACCCCGACATAAACCCGAATCGCGGTGCGCCGCCTGATGACCGATTCAACACGAGCAGCTTCGGGCCCTTGCTGGGAAATCCGAACATATTCGTGGCACCTCGTGGTCTCACGTTTGGGAATGCAGGCCGCAACTTTCTTAACAATCCTCATCGAATAAACTTCGACATGAGTCTGCTGAAACACTTTCCGATTACGGAAGGCAGCAATCTGGAATTCCGCGCGGAGGCCTTCAACATTTTCAACCACACGCAGTTTCGACTGTATAACCCGGACTTGGGCAACACCGGCAGCAACACAATCAGCTGTTATGGTGGCCCAAACTATACCGCCGGATTTCAGGGTCCGACGGTGAACGGCGTAATAACGGGCACGGACTGTATTACAGGAAATTCGTTTCTGCATCCTGTCGACGCCCATCGTCCCAGAACGATCCAATTCGGACTGAAATATACTTTCTAGCTGGGTCTCGGATTCGGCCGGATGCGTCAAGCACCTGTTCACTTTCTCCACGTCCGCAAGACCGGCGGAACCGCGATCGCCGAGGCGCTTCGCCCTTTCGCGGACGCTTATGGCATCGTTCTGCATGAGCACACCACTAGACTCAGCGACGTACCTCGCGACGATCGTGTGGTTTTTTTTGTTCGCCATCCCCTTTCCCGATTTGTGAGCGGCTTCTTCAGCCGTCTTCGTTGCGGGCTTCCACGTCACTATTACCGATGGAATGAAGCCGAGGTCAAAGCCTTCCGCCATTTCCAAAAAGCCAACGACCTTGCCGAGGCTTTGTCCGCCACCAACCCGGAGACACTGACGTGCGCTTATGAGGCAATGACAGGTATTTCCCACATAAAGAACACGTACCGAGACTGGTTTTCCGGAACACAGGAACTGGATGACAGGTTGGACTCGATCGTCCTGATCGGACTTCAGGAAACCCTGAGTACTGATTTTGTGCATTTGAAAGGACTCCTGCAACTGCCGAGGACCGTCTCTCTGCCAGCTGATGACACGTTGGCCCACCGAACTCCGTTAGGGTTCGATCGGCAGTTAAGTCCCCTGGCTGTGGAAAACCTGTCACGATGGTTTGCGGAGGATATTCGATTCTACGAATACTGTGTGCAACTGCGCTCCGCTCGCGGCCTGTAGATCGGTGAGGGAAATAAATTGCCTATCTTTGAGTCGTGAGCCGAATCGTGCGGGCAAAAAATCGAGAGAAGGTAACCGATCGAAGTAGTTTACCGTTCAGTTCCAGTGCGGACCCGGCTCAAACGCGCAAACCCCAAACTCACGCGAGGGCTTGTTTGACAGAAGTTTACTTGACAGAGTTCATGGCCAAGTGTAGGTTTCCCCCACCGCGTGTTGAGCCCTGCGTGGCAGCCGCTTGCTGCAAACCAGTAAAAAACATTTCCTTAAAGGAGCATGAGAATGAAAGCCAATGGGCGCCGAATTATGTTAGTGGTAGCCGTGCTGTTGACTTTGGGCATCGTCTCGCAAGCTTCGGCACAAACTGTGGTGGGAACCTGCGTTCCTGCTTTGGAGTCGTATACGACGATCCAACAAGCAGTCAACGTGTCCGCGAGCGGTACGGTTATTGAGATCTGCCCTGGAAACTATCCCGAGCAGGTGACGATCACTCAGTCGATGACTTTAATAGGAGTAGCGAATCCGTCGACGGGCCAGGATGCCGCCGTCATCGTCTCGCCTGCGGGGGGAGTGCACCGGACAGCCTATGACTTCGACAACAACAGTTTTCCGATTGCGGCGCAAGTGTTAGTGCAGGGTACGTTCGGAATTCCAACGCAAGTAACGCTGCAAAATCTTACCGTGGACGGAGCAGGCAACGGGCTCAACGGTTGCGGGACTGACATTGTGGGAATTCTCTTTCAAAACGCCTCCGGGACGCTGCAGAATGTCGCGACTCGCAACCAGACTCTACCTCCTGCAGATGCTGGCTGCCAGGACGGCGAGGGAATTTTCGTTGAGACGCAAAGCAAGTACGGATTTTCGTCCACTGTCACGGTTGAGAACAGCTCCGTACACGATTACCAGAAGAATGGGATTACCGGGAATGATCTTGGAACCTCGATCACGATCACCTCAAACTCGGTGCGCGGCTGGGGAGCGACTCCTGCCATCGCCCAGAACGGAATTCAGATTTGCTGCGGAGCCACCGGCACCGTCACGTCTAACTCCGTGATCGATGATGACTACACGGGTCCGTCCTACGGCTCTTCCGGAATCTTGTTGTTCGACACCTTGGAGAACAGCGGGATTACAGTGAGCAGCAACATTATCGGAAACACACAGCTTCCGGTCGCGGTTTATACCGACGAATTTGCGGCCAATCAGTACGGAGACGGCGTAACAATCCTGAGCAACCAAATATTCGGTGCACTCACTTTCGACGCAATTGACGTCTGCACCAATGGCAACACTGTCAAGAAGAACAGCATTACCAACAGCACGGACTCCGCCATACACCTGGACGCCAGTTGCTCCGGAAGCGGCAACAACACCGGAAACAATAACACCGTCACCAAGAACGTCATCTTCGAAGGCGACTGCGCCGGTATCTTGACCGACCCGGGCACGACAAATCCAGCGCCCAGCTCGAATACTTACACCAGCGTGGTGTACGAAACGGCAACTTCAACGAGCAGCTGTTCGTTTACGCCCGCGGCTGCCGCGTCGATCGCTTCGAGAGGCACTGAGCGCAGCCCACAGCCATTGATCCGGAGAGCAAAGAAATAGCAATGCACCGCAAAAGTTAACGAACAAATCATCACAAGGTTCCAATATACTGTGCGCTGCCGGCATGGCTGGCAGCGCACAGTTTCTTCAGAGCTCAGTTCATTTCTTAGTCCGCGTCCGGGTCCTCTTTCCTCGCTGACGTTCTTGCGTCAGGTCCACCGCCTTTTCGCGATGGACACCTTTGTCGCGCGCCGCCCGATTGCTCCCCCTTTTCGCCCACAAAACCGAGCCTGATTCCGGCGAAAGAAGCGGGAACGGGATTATGTCGAAGAGCAGCCACACGGAAGCGCAGATAAACAGCAAGCTGAAGAAGTGGAGACGGGTCGAAGGGTGAACTTCAGAGCGCGAAGTGGGTATTTCGACGCCCACGCGCTGCCAGATGGGATTACTTGCCCGCCGAATCTCTCTGAGGAGAAACCGAGGCGCGAGATGTGGGCGAGGTCCCGGCTAGAGCCAAAGCCATATCGAGGGCTGCTCGTATGTCAGCGATTGAATACGCGCCGTCGATTTCCTGCCCATTGATGAACACAGTAGGTGTAGCACTCACGCCGACTTTCGCAGCTTCGCTCCTCGAAGCCATGATTGCATCTTCCTTTTGCTCCTTGACGCAAGAGTGCAGCTTACCCTGATCGAGGCTGTGTTTTTGCGCCTGTAATGCGGCGATCCGATCGAGATCGGCAAATTGAGCATCGCGTGCTTTTTGTGAGTTCACGTCAGACTGGTTAGCATGGACATAGTCGGCGAAGTCCCAATAAGCATCGCCGTTCTGCGCTGCCAGGCAGTTGGCATCAACGGCCGCATGCATAGCCCAGGGATGAATTTCGATCAAGGGGTAATCTTTGTAAACGAATTTTACTTGGTCCCCGTATTCCTTCAGCAACTCCGGAAACAGAGTCCCATGCAAGCTGGAGCAGAACGGGCACTGAAAATCATCGAAGCTGACGACGGCCACCTTGGCATCCTTGTTCCCGCGAACGGGGCGGCCGCTCAGGTTGATCTTCTTCATGACCTCAGCATATGGATCTTGGGTGAGGTCCAGCTTGATCCACTCCACCAGCGTTTTGTTGTCCTTGGAAACCAGGAATTCGTGAGGCAGTTTTCCGTCGCCGTCCACGGTGACCGTTACATTGTCATAATTGGCGAACTCGCTCGGCTGAGCAAACTGAACTGTGATCTTCACGCTCGGAGGGAGTTTGTAGGTAGCACGGACTAGACGCTCAATCTTTTGCGAAAGATTCGTGGGCGACGACTGCGCCCAACTTCCGAGGCAAGTGAGCACGAGGACTATGACAGAAAGTCGAAGAATCACCACAATACCACCCATGCAACGTGAGTCGTGATTATCGCATGGGCCCGACGCAGCTCGCGTCGGAATCCAGAGAATTAACTGAAATTTAATAATGATAGTCTGCCCATACGCAGTTCGTGATGTCTGAGAATTGTTCAGCAAAACATTGTTTTATATCCAGTGCAGGGATCCGGCGTCACTTGGATTCTCGGGAGGTACGTCAGCGCATGGCGAGTTTGTATTTATTGGGAGCCCGACAGAGAAATTTATTGCTCCGACACGAAGAGGAATGGAGTCTCTACGAGGCGGCTCTGATTCTGGAACTCGATACTGAGTCCGGTGATGTTCGCACCTGCGTCGAATACAAGACTCCACCCGAGGCACGGGCGAAGGAAACCTCATCGAGCGTGTTCAAGAGCGGCACTTTGATCGACGATATGCTCTACACTTGCACTTCAACCGAGGTCTTGATTTTCAAATTACCTTCGTTCCAGAGAATTGATTACATCTCTCTGCCTTGTTTTAACGACCTGCACCACGTCACGCCGACGTCTGACGGGGCTTTGCTGGCGGCCAACACCGGACTCGACATGGTCGCCAAGTTTAACCGGCGGGGTGAACTCCTCGCCGAATGGAATGTGTTGCCGGAAGTTCCCTGGTCACGATTCTCGCGAGCGACAGATTATCGGAAAGTCGAGACCACCAAGCCTCATAAATCCCATCCAAACTTTGTTTTTGAACTCGACGGAGAAGTGTGGGTGACGCGATTTCATCAGCGGGACGCCATCTGCCTGAATAATTCCGGGAAACGAATCGATATCGCGGTGCAGTCGCCACATGACGGCCTGCTTTTTCACGAAAGAATTTATTTCACGTCCGTGGACGGAAGAGTGATCATTGCCAATCCCGCCACCTTGCAAGTGGAGAGAATGATCGATCTGAAACAGATTGACGGCCAGGATGCACTGCTTGGCTGGTGCCGCGGTTTACTGCCCCTCGATGATAGACGGGTTTGGGTGGGTTTCACGCGGATTCGTAAGACTCGCTTTCGAGAAAATATTCTCTGGGTGAGGAGCGTTCTTCGCGAGGATATGCGCGAAAAGCCGTCGCACATCGCACTCTATGACCTTGAAAACATGCGGTGCATCCAAGAGTTCGATCTGGAAGTCCACGGAATGAATGTTGTGTTCAGCATCTTTTCAGCGGGCACCAGCGGCTCAAATCCCCAGTTTTAGACAGGTCCTGCTGGTCTATGCAATCGGCCGCAGCCTGATTAAGCACGAAGGACGCGGAGTTCACAACGGCTCTGACCAAGCGAGGACGTTTTCATTCGCCGGCTGCGCCAGAATCGAACGGACGCCGACCGTCGAGTCAACTGAGTCGTACTCCCACACATCGGTCACGTTTGAGCCGGTGCAAGTCGCGGCGGCGCATATGTAAACGATCCAGAAAGTACCGGCGAGGTCTGGGGCTCCGCCGGGGCGAACGTCATGAAGAGTAACGCAGTTGCCGCTGCAACCGGTGGAGCCTTTAACGGTGTAGTGATGAATGGATCCGCCGGCCTTAAAAGCGGCTGTGTTGGGCGCGATGTCGTTCACAGCTGCGACGGCAACTTTTTGGAAAATCGATGAAGATCCAGCGGCAACGTAATGTACGCATGGGTTAGCCACGGTACCGCCGGTAGCGGCGCAACCCGCAGCATGCGCCGAGGGAACCGCAGCCACGGCCAGAGCCGCAACCAGAGCCGCGAGCATCACCTTCAGTCTCATCATCTGAAAATCTCCTTTTCGGAAGTCGGTTCTTGTACGTAGCTATCCACGATGTACAAGTATGTCGATTAACATACTCGTATTTGATCGCGGATTATCGCCGACCGCTGTGATAGCTAGATGACCGGAATATTAAACTCCTGTGAATTTCGCGGCCGCGTCGCAGAAGGGGTATCTGGAGTGAGAAGATTCTTCGTAATTTCGAGGGTGGCAACGATGGAACGCGCCCCCATGGCGGATTAGTGCTGGACGCTGCAGGCAACGTATAGGGAGCCACTCTCACACGAACTCGGTGTGCCCGCTCAAACCGCTTAATTAGGAGTAGTTAAATGAAGTCACATGGCCGCTTATTTGTCGGATTACTCGGGATTCTGGCGGTGGCCTTGAGCTCTTGCTCCAAGATTGTATTAGAGTACGACCAGCCACCGGCAGTAACCGTACCTACAGTACCTTTTGTTCACGTTTTGGCCGCGGGTTCATCGGCCTTGTTTCAGGGTTTGGAAGCCGCCGCGGTCAATGATATCGCTCCGAGCATGGCAGCTTGCGTGAACGGCGTGCTGAATCCTCCCGCCGTTGTGGCTGGCCCAGGAGTTTGCACTATCCACCACTACTCCATCGAGACCAGCGACTGTCCGAGCTGCGCGACATTGAAAGATGGCCGCAGCAGTGGCACTTCCGTTCCCGCGCCCCAGACCGGAGATCTCTGGGTTGTCTGGGTAGCGTCTTCGACGACGGGTCTCGTAAGCGACGTTTGGTCCGGTGTCTCGGTCGACTCCGCGGTGGGCGTCCGCAGCATCCTGGCTCGCGGGTCGAACCCCAACGGTGGCGCGGTGACGCTCGTGCTTGATCCTGGCACGCAAGGCGAAGGCGGAACGCCTCATCCCTCCGACAACGCCAGTGCGCCATCCCTCATGCTCTATGGAACTGGCTCGGCCGGCGGCACCGGCTACGTTGGCGGAACGGGTTGCGGCGACGTAACCCCAGGCTGCGACGACGAATACATTGCTGCCGATGTGTATGCTCTTCTCACTACCCCTCCTAACAATCAACTCACGGCGGGTCTCACCGACATCCGTGCTGAGGATGCGAGATACGCTACGAAGCGCATCAACAAGCGGCTCGATCCAGGTGGATACTTCTCCGGTTTGTGCGACCTCAGCCTCGGTCCCTGCGGCGGGAAGTTACTGGTCGGACAAAGCATCCTCAGCGGAACCGGAAGCAGCACGGCGTTCGCGCAGCCCGTCAACTTCCGTCTGCCCGGCTACACTGATCCGTTCAACGACTCAGCTGTCCCGACTACCTTCACCACGATCGGCGTCGGCGAATCGCCAGTTGTAATCCTTACCAACCGCGAGAACACTGCAGGCGGCCTTGGCACGTTCGACCCGAATGGAAACCCCTATTACGGCGGGGTGTGGGACTATGTCCTGAACTCGCCCAACTTGGCCTCTACAGCCAAACCCGGCTATGTCACCAAGCTGGGCAAGCTGTTCGAAGGTAAAGACTGCACTGGTGACGCGGATGCGTTCAGCAACACTGGCGTTCTCATTCCCTCTCCGCCGACGGCTGGCTGGCCGGCAACCACCGTGCAAATCTCCAAAATCATCATTCCTGGCCTCGGTGGCCCAGGAACGATTGACTTTAAGGTTCCGAACGGCCTCCTAGGCGGTTTCAACTCCTTGGCGGATGGAGATGGTGTTTTCGTGACCGGCTCGGGCACTGCCTATGACGGATATTACGTGATCTCAGGTATTGGCACCGACCCAACGAGCCCTGTCAGCGGCGCCGACAAGTTCGAAGTAATTTCCTACGGCGCACCGATTCCGGGCGAACCTGCGTTTGCCCGATTCATCGTGAACCCCGCGCCAACAACCTTTGTACTAGCCAATCCCATCAACGTTACCTACTGGACGCTGCCCGCGAATGACACTCCGCTGCACGTGATCATCCGCGAGGCTCTGTCCGGAACCTACAACACTTTCGAATGGACCTCGGTCCGTATCTTTGGCGGTCCGGCGGGTTCCAATGACTCCAAAGATAGTATCCTCTCAGCCAAAAGCCAGGACGCCAACTTCACCGATTCAACAGCCACGACTCCTGCCCCAATGCCGCAACAGGTGAAAGCGTTGCCTTGCTGGTACCCAGGGTCTGATGGCGTCACGACGGGCGACCGCACGCGCGCCATTGGAACGAGCGAAATGGTGAACGGCTCCGGCGGAGGCGGAGTTCTGGGCACGACCGACTCCATCGGATACGCCTTCTTCAGCTTCTCCAACGTCAGCAAGATCGCCAAGTCCGCGAACTATGGATACCTGACACTGGATGGCGTGGATCCCATCTTCGCCAGTTACATCGGTGGCGACCCGGGACAACCGGCGACGGACGGGGCAGAGTGGGGCGAGTTGCCCGCCTGCAACCCGGCGCTGAACGGAAGCCCGGGAGGCTGCACTGCGACCGACCTATGGGCGGGCGGCAACTCCTTTCCGCACCTGCGAGACGGCACCTATCGGGCGTGGTCGCTGTTGCGGGCCATTTGCGATACGGCTCAGCCGGCTTGCATCAACACCAAAGTCGCCACCAGTGCGGCTAGTGCTGGCACGGGTGTCTACACGTACACCCTGATCAGTGGCTCGCCGCTGGCAGCGGGCCAGACGATCACTATCACCGGAATGTCGAATCCCGCTAACAACGGCACGTTCCTCATCACTGCGGTAACGAACACCACCTTCACCACAAATAACACTGCTGGCGTCGCCGAAGCTGAAAGCAACGGCTTGGGCGTGTATAGCGGTGGCCTGGAAGGACTGATCGCTAACGTCCAGGACGACATCCACAACAACAAGAGCGTTGCCGACTTCCTCCCCTTCAGTGAAGACGGCAGCTTCGGAACGGGTTGTGTTGCTGGAACTCCCTGCCAGGGAGATGCAGCGTACATGCGTTCGCACTTCGTACCGCAGGATGAGTACACTGTCGAATTCCCCGGTTCGACGGTCACCTTCATGAACATGAACCCCAACCAACCGAACACTCCGGTGCCACAACTCGAGCTCGAAGCGGGTGGCGACGTGGGTGGTTGCATTATCCCGATCGCTAACGAAAGTACGCCGGCGAACAACAACACCTACACCGCTCCTACAGGCTCCGTACCGGGGACCTTGTTAAGCAATCCGGCAATTCCGGCGGATGCTGCCTGGCCGGCCTTGACTGCCACGCCGTCGCTCCAGTGCCATCAGTAGGGAGGTTAAGCACTTGCTGTAGATTGCCAGTAGGATCACAAGGCAGGCCGCCCTCAAGCCCGGGTCAGAATTTAACAGTCAGTTCACTGGCAGTTCACTGGGAGAACCGAAATAATGTTACGTGTGCGGACGAAAGGGCTGCTGATCCTCCTTCAGCAGCCGGTTGTCGGGCACCGTAGACCCAGGATGAGGTCTGCGGGGAAGCTCGGCACTGTGCTGCTTTTAGTTGCCGCGACTGCCCTGGGGCAGAGTGGTGCGAAGTCGGGACCATCGCCCGCCGCCAGCGGTCCGGACTTTGCCCTTAGTGCTGGCTACACATTTCTCTCGCTACCGATCGCCAACGTGGGACACCAGAACCTAAATGGTTTCGATTTAGGCGGACATCTGGATTTCAGTCCCCGGTGGGGTGCTACGGTGGACATCAGTTACGCGCGCGGTTCCGAAGTAGCCAGTACCGGTCACTCTACTTATGTCCTAAGCGCTCTTGTCGGCCCGGTGTTCTACCCGATGGAATGGAAGAGTGACCGCGTGTTTGTCCATGCGCTGGTCGGCGCCGGTATGGTGGACAGCGCAGTACCGCTTAAGGGCGCTCGTCTGGTTGGATACATGACACGGTTTTCCGACGCTGTCGGCGGAGGCATCGAGCACCACATCAAGGGGCCATTTTCAGTCCGCATCAGCGCGGACTTGCTCCGCACAACGTTCGTCAACGGCACAGCGGTTGCGCGTGGTCAGAGCGATCTTCGGGCAACGGTCAGTTTGATGTTTCGGGGGAGCGGGCGTTAGCCCGGAAATGTCAGTCTGCTGATCTGGTCGTACCCGGGCGCTCTTTCCGTTCGGTGGCCGACCGGCTCACAACCTTTGTGAGAATGCATTGGCCTCGGCCACCCGGCGGAACGACTTCATTCGACCTATTTCACATCGTCCGCAATCCGCGCTAGAGGGCGAACAGACGGCGCGAACTTGTGCTAACGCCTAGTTTCAACACCTGACCCGAGAGGCGCGGCTCAGATCGTTTCTATAACGCAGCTTCGCGTACTCCGCTATGGTCTCTTTTAGAATGGGGAGGTCCGCGTCGGGGCTGGAATGATCCCACACACACTGTCACTGCTGCGCTCCGCTTTGCGGTCTTTCGGATGCGTCCAGCCGCCTGAGATACGGATGAAATGGAGTTACTTCGAAGGGAATCTTCTCCGCCTTCGACAGCAGCAGCACGGGCTTACTCTTGAGCATTTCAATTCGGTCCGACCACGGATCGACCACGATTCGCGACGCCACCGGCAGAGCAGAAATCTGATCCAGCCGATTTGTCTTCGGAAGCTTGTGAGAGTCGGCCCCTTGCACGACGACGAGGTGAATGCTCCCGAAGTCGCTGCTGAAGCGTCCATGCAGCAGAATCGGGAATCGCCGAGAGTTCGCCTCCAACTGCTTCATGAAGAGGCCAGCAGTCACGAATTTGTCCTTATAAGGTGACTTCGAAAACAGTTCCATTGCTTTCTTGTTGGCATCCGCCTCCTGTGTGCGTGTGAAATGGAAGTCGAGGGCGGCAAAGATTTGAGAATCGGGAACGGGCAAGGCAGAACCTGTCGAGTATCCAGCGCTGACGGTACGACCTAAAACGACATGAGCCAGTTCGTGTGCCAGCACGGCGGCAAGAGTCGCCTCGTCGGGCAGCACGTCGAGAAGTCCGCGGCTGAGCACGATGGTACGGCCCACTACGAACGATTCCAGTGGAGTGGTGAGCAGCACACGGCAGCGGACACCGGCAATATCGAGGTTGTTGGTAATCAGTATATTGTTGACCACCGTCTCCAGGATTTGGTTGACCTCGCCGTCTGGAGCCATAAATCCAGCAACTTGCGCATTCTCCACTAGGGTTTCTTCCGGCCGGGATGTCGCTTCGCCCGCACTCGGGTCCGGAAAGTCTTCCGGGGTATCCGACTGTTTGGCATTCTCCCGATGATCGCCTGCGTTTCGCAGATCGTACCCCCATACGCGAGTTTGGGACTTGAACCAAAGCTTGTGGCTGGATAGGTCGTTAGGCTTCGACTCCTCGGTGTAGACGTAGGCAGGCATCCACCAGGTGCCCAGCGTGTTCAGCCGCCAACTGTCGAAGTGAAATGCGCGCTTGGCACGGCCCTTCGAAGTGAAGGTTCCCTTGAAGCGCACAATGCCATAGTCCCGATCCTCTGCCCAGATCTGGCCGATAAAGCCGCTATTCTTCGAATTTGCACGGGGCCTTACATCTATCGCGGCACACCGCACCTCTCCAAGAACATCCCAGCGGACGAATTCGAAGGCGTAGTTCTGACGGTCGAAATGGCCAAAGTCAGGGAACAACGCCTGCGCAAAGGCGACTTGGCTAAAAGGTAGCGGGTCTTGAACAAAGAATCTCTCTGCACCTTGATACCAGGTCTCCTCGTCTGCCAATGGCACAATGGACGGTGAATTCCGGGTCAGATCGAGACGGCTCAAGAAGTAATCATCACCATTAGGAATGACGCCTTTCTGGAACCGCATCTGGGTCCCTTCCTCCTGGATGTAGGTCTCGATGATGGGCTTGAAACCTCGCATCAAATCAGTCAAACGACGTTCCTGCCGGACGACCGAGTCGACAAAGTCATCAAAGACAATGCGCTGTCTAGTAGAAGTTAAAGGTGCTGTCTGGGCAGCATCCCGGGGCGAAGCCTCAGGAGTGGAGGCCTGACCTGCGACGAGGCCAACGAAAAAGAACACGAAGAAACTCAGCCAGGAGAACATTCTAGAGGCGAACATACGCGTAATAGTCTAAACCGTGCCCTCCATCAAGGGATGATTGAGCTGCTGAATCATGGAACGGTCTTGTTCGTGGGAGGAATTTCATCGTCAGAGCAAAACAACATGCGGGGGCAGCGGCACAGCTCTAAATAACGGCAGATAGAGGGATTGGAAATGAACGGGGTTGGGACTCAATAAACCAAAGCGCACAACGATGAGTGTATGGAGGCAAACGGATGCCTCACGGCGTCTTGCACAGGCGAAGCGATGTTTGCAGTTTTATCTGATAGTATTCCGCCCCATCAACATTCTTGGAAAAAGCCAAGGGATCGGAGCGGCCGCTGACACCCAGGCGAGGTAGTTGGTAGGGATCGGCCCTGTTTGTAACCATGCCAAAATCGGCGACCACTGCGCCGGCATATCCTGCGTCGATGACCTGCTGGACTTGACTGGGCCGATAATCACCTGGTTTTCCATTAGGAAAGCAAAAAGACTGAACTGGTCGCTCCAGGGCTTCTTCAATCTGAGCACGAGAGACACTAAGCTCGCGCCAGGATTCCTCCTCGGTTATGCTGGCCAGGATTGGATGGGTCATGGTGTGTGAACCGATCTCTACTAAACCGGAGCTTGCCATTTCGCACAATTCACTCCAGGAACAAGCGGCATATCTCGGGGGAGCTTCTCCGGGAATAGAGACTCCCATGCGCGCCGCAGTATCCGCTATGAATGCATTGCGGGCTTCTGGTCGCAACTGGTTGAGGCGTCCAAATAACGATTCAATCTCGCCCGCGGAAAATTCGACCGGTCGTAGCGGTTGCTCACTCAGCCATAGGACCTTGTCCGTCCATATCCAGTCTTCGCCCCGTACGAAGGAGGTGACCACAAAAATCGTTGCGGGAATTTCGAATTCCTTGAGCAGCGGAAAGAGAATCTCGTAACAATTTCGACGACCGTCATCGACAGTCACGGCCACGGTTAACCGGTCGAGCGGAGCGCCTCTTTTCAATTGCTCAAATATTTGAGTCAAAGGAACGACCTGAAAGTGGCGGCGCAAGTATGCCAGTTGCCTCCTCAGTTCGAAGGCATCGATTGCATCGGTATCGGAGCCGGCAGCCGAAAAATTGTGATACATGAGGATTCGACTCATCCTTGCCGTCATGGCCCGCGCAAGAGCGAGCCCGCCACTTTTCTCGATGAGCCGTAAGACAGTTTTCTTCATAGCCGTGCCGAATTCACAGAGGGTGATCCTCACTGATACTACAACGCATTCATTTCACTGAATGCTGGACGCCGAAGAATCGCAAATCACGAACGGCCAATCTCGCCTCTACGTATAATGCCAATTGGCGCGACGCGGCGCGAGTTCCCAGAATGGCGCAAACGCTAATTTCGCGGGCCGGGACTGAAGGTGGTTTCCAGGTGAACGTGGCAAGAACTTTTAGAGATCGCCTCACCCGGAGTGTCAAACAACTGCTTCCCGAATCAATAGTCCGGGAAATCCAACAGTATCGAGCCTATGGACCGGATGAGAGGCCACTTTACCTGGGAGTAAGAATCGCCAATCAGTTTGCTCTGACAAATCCAAAGTCCCGCGTGCCGCAAGCGGTGCGTACGGTCGTCTTCGTTTGCTTTGGAAATATCATGCGCAGTCCAATGTGTGAAGCACTCCTGAACAAGGAACTGGGCATTCATGGCGCTCAATATACCGTCATGTCGGCGGGACTGAATGCGACTCCCGGAAGACCGGCGCACGAATGGGCGATCAGAGCCGCGGGGGAATTGTGCATTTCGCTGGAGAATCATCGCGCCCAATTATTAACTTCCGAAATGGTGGAGCGAGCGGACGTGATTTTTGCGATGGATTATCAAAATCAGGTTCAGCTGCTATCGCGCTGGCCGGATGCGAAGAAAAAGATATTCCTGCTGGGCGCTTACTCAAGCCCGGGCTTGAGAATCGGAGAGATCGCCGATCCCTATTATCTGGGCTTTGAAGGAACTCGCCACTGCTACGCTATTCTGACAACCTGCATCCAGAATCTTGCTCGATCCATGCTCCTTCAAAGAACAACAATTGCGCCGGCTGAAAATCTGCCCCAGCAATCTTAGCGGACCAGGCTTACGCGGAAAACCTGCTCACGATCGCGTCGCCCGATCCCGGCCATGTGGAGTTAAGCTCGTCCCTAAGAGCACGGTTGCGGGGTGCGTAATACTCGCGCAGACGTGATCGAACCGTTGCCGACATAGGCGGATACTTCCCAACGTGCTCAGCCGGATATGAAGGCAACTCCCAGGGCGGTAAATCCAGAAATTTCAAAACTTTTCTGTACTCCGCGGCTGGGCTCTGGAAAAACTGCTCGCTGCTCAGAATCAGGATCTGATCAGGACCGTAGTAATTTAACCAGCGGCGTATTTGCACGGAGTAGATGCCGCGCTCGAGATACGTAAAGTGTTGATAGTTAAAACCTGCATAAGAGGGGTCGGCGTCCAGCTTTTGCAGTTCACCTGCAATACGAGCGTGCTCGGCCTCAATCGCCTGTTCAAAGGTCAGAGTCTCGAATCCCAGACGGACCTCATGATGATAGTGAGAATACGCCCGATCCACGGGATCACGGAGCAGCACGATGATCCGCGCAGCTGGAATCAACCGAGAGGCGCGCAACGGCACTTGGGGGTGCATCAGGTAGTAAGGAGTTGCGTCAAATGCCCGGAGGCGTCGGCCGTGAAAGCGAGTCCCAAGCCGCCGACGTGCGCCGATGGGAAAGTGCGATCGATACCACTCGGTCCCTCTCGTGTAGTTAGAGTCAAAATAATGCACTTCCTTGAAGGCTGGTGCCAGCACACTGGGATGCGCAGCCAGATAACTGGCGAGAGAAGTCGTGCCCGCCTTCTGTGCGCCGATGATCAGGAAGTCCGGTAACCTGTGAACTCGGAAAAGCCTGGCGATAAAAGCTCTCGCTTGCGCCGGTGGCCTTGTATCCGGCGTCACCAGAGTCGGCGAGGCTGTTCTGCCAAGTTCGGTGCCGCTCAGCGGGCCCATACCACTCTGCGTCCTGTCGCAAAATTGGCGAGGGCTACAACAGCAGCAGTATTGAGCAGCACGAGTGTAAAGGCTGCATCCGCAATGCGAGCCAGCAGACCGCTGCCCTTCGGTCCTACAAAAGCCCAGGCTCCCAAACCGTAAAATGCCAGTTGCAGAAGCAGGCTGAGCCGATAGAACGTCCCTGTCAGCAGGATCGACGAAAGAAATAATGCGACCAGCGCAAAGGGCACAAACAACCGGATCAGCTTGTGGCTGACAAAACCAAACCGGGCCGGATTGGCGCTCCCTAACAGCCACGGGCACAATCCTAACAACTGATAGTTGCCGCTCAACGTCCGTACCTTTCGTGCAAACTCACGTTTTGTGCCTTGATCTGGGATGTCCCAGACGCGCGCCCGGGGATCGAACACGACGCGCGCTCCCTGCTGCAACACATGCATGGGAATATATAGATCGTCCAAGATCGTATCCGGGGGCAATTTAACCAGCAGACTGCGCCGAACTGCGTACAAGGCGCCAGTGGCGCCGATCACGGATCCCGCAGCAGATTCCATCTCGCGAATTCTCTTCTCAATTCGCCAATACAAGCCCAACCCTTGAGTTGTCTCACCAGAGTCGGGATCGCCCAGCATGAGTTCGCCACTGACGCAGCCAACTTCCGGGTCAGTAAAATTCTCCAACAGAAAACGCACCGCATCCGGTTCGATTTGTTGCCGCGCGTCGGTAAAGACGACGATCTCTCCGGTCGCGGCTCCAGTCGCGTCGTTCAGGCCGGCCGCCTTGCCGCGTGAATCGTTGCTGAAGAGAATTCGCACGTGGGGAGTGGCTGCAAATTCCCGGAGGATGTTGTTCGTTCCATCGGTCGAACCGTCGGAAATCACCACAATCTCGGTTCGGTCGCAGGGATAGGTGAGCTGCAATATATTCTTCACCTTACGTTGCAGAACGCTCTCCTCGTTGTGCACGACCATGACGATGGAAACTGATGGCAGCGAGGTACTGCGGTGGATGGGCCGCACTCGCCACCGGCTCCAAATCCACAACCACGCCGCGTAGCCAAAGTATGCGTAGCCGATCACCACGGCCGCTGTCCAAAAGATCCAAGTCATCGTGTCTCCGTTTGATGCGGAGTGGCCTCGTTCGAACCAGCTCCCTCCGAAGCAGGGACGTCCCGACCGGCAAGGGTTTCGTCTTCTAGACCTTCGGCGAAGCTTCTGTGTCGATCTTGTTGAGCACGACTCCCACGAGAGACTCTTCTCGAAATCTCCCCCGTGCTTTTCGCACTACGTCAAATGGAGTGGAGTGGGAGCGCACCACGAGCAGAACACCATCGCAACAGTCGGCCAGCAAACAGGCATCGGTAACCGCAATCGCGGGCGGAGAATCGATAATGATCCAATCAAACAACGGTTCCATCTGATCAATAAGGAGCTGCAAACGACCGTTTGCCACGAGCTCGGAGTGATCTTGCTGCACGGGGCGTCCACAGGGAATCAAAAAGAGGTTATCTGTGCGGCCTCTTTGCATAACTTCCAACTCGTCGGCCCCCTGCTGTAGATATTCCGAAAAACCGGGCGCCGAGGAAGTTCCGAAAGCAGAATGGAGTCGGGGATTTCGCAGATCAGCATCGATCAGTAACACCCGGCAGCCCGGCTGGAGCGCCAGAACCTGCGCCAGATTCACCGCTACGAAAGATCTTCCTTCCCCCGGCAATGCGCTGGCGACCAGGATCGATTTCAAATTCTGTTGTTTCTGCATGTTGCATAACCGGGACCGAAGTGAACGGAACTCCTCTGCGCCGCGGGACAAACCTTTTCCGCCGAAGACGATGGTCATGTCTGGGTCTGATACCCAGTTGTTCCGGCGACAGCCCGCAAGCAAGGACGCGGGAAGAAGGGTGGCATCAGACTTGGAGGACCCATTGGCTTCGGTCGGCCCAGTTTGCCCGGCAATTTCCTCTACGGCAACCGGTCCTGTCGCGGGGCTTTCCATCCGCGCCAGTTCCGTATCGAAATCCTGGATAGTAGTCTCGTCCAATTCAACGCTCTTCCGTGCGTTACGAATCGTCCTCATGCAGTCAATTCCCCGGGGGACCTTCGCCACTGGCCGAAAGCAGGTTGATCCCGCAGTCGGATTTCGACCCTCAATTCCTCGAATCAGATGCCGGCTCGCTCTAGAGCCAGAGGGCACCGAATCCTTATTGCAAACCAGTACCTGTCTGCTCCAGTTGCGGGGAGCGCCGCAATTTGTTCCTCCAGCCCTTGCCGTGCGATTCAAGACCCACCCAGGGCACGGAGCCCAGCATGGGCAGTTCCAGCGCTGCCAGAACATCGCCCTCATTGCGGATCGCCTTGTCTTGAAGCTCGAGCCAAAGCGCTATGCTGACACCGACACCCAAGCCAGCAGCGAGCCCATACAACGCAAACATCCCCCGCACCGGAAAACTCGGGGCGCCCGGCAAACTTGCCGGATCAAGCAGCTTCAACTGTTCTCCTTCTTGGTTGTGTTCCATTTCGGTCGATATCTCGGCGGTGCTCTTGTTGGTCAGGAGTTCGTTATAGATACCGTGCGCAGTGGAAGTATCTCGAGTGAGCTGTTTCCATTCTTCCTCTATTTCCGGGTCGGCTGAGAATCGACTCTGAAACGTATCGATTCGCTGCTCAAGCTTTTTTTGGGCTTCCGTAGCATGGTCGATGGCCTTGTCATTGCGATAGATTTGCTCACGAAGTGCCATGATCTGCGGCGGCTCGAGTTTTGTTCCTCCCCTGGGAACGGTTGCCTCCTGGAGAGCATCTGAGCTGTCGGCTTCGGTATTTATTTCCTTCAGCTTGGCCTGCAATTGTTCGATTTGGTGCTTGGTTTTTATGACATCGGGAAAGTCATCGGTATACCGGATTTGTAGAACGACTAGTTCGTTCTGCAGTCTTAGAAGTTGTTGCCGCAAGGTCGGATACGTCGGAGCCGCCTGCGCGGTCTTCCAGGCCTCCAGTTGCTGTTCCAGAATCGTCTCGGTGTGAGTCTTTTCCTGCTGCAACCGGCTGATATTCTGGGTGCTGGCATCGATCTGCGAATTCATGATTGCCAGGATTCTGAAATTCGCTTCCATGTCCCCGGGCATCCGCCCGAAGTGCTGGATCTTGAACTGCGCCAGCTTGGCATCCATGTCGTCAAGGTTATGCTTCGCCTGATCAAGCTGACGGGATAGAAATTCCGTGGTGCTCCGCGCCACTTGCTCACGCACCTCCAGATTTTCTGCCAGAATCATGGAGGTTATCTCGGCGCAAACCTGCTGTGCGTCGCGCGGATTGTCGGTCGAATAGCTCACGTGGAAACCGGAGACATCGGCGGTTCCACCTGGTCCCTTTTTCTCGTAAGGGGCAGTGGGTGACTCGGAGGATTTACCGAGCTCCGCTTCGGTTACGTTAACGTTATTTCTAATTTGATCGATTACAGCATCTGCGCTCTTTCCTTTTCGCACCAATCCCAGGCGCGCCACGAGGGGTTGCAAACGGCTGCGGCTGAGCACGTTCTGCTGCAAGGTGGTCATGCGATCGCTGACGCGCTCGGTGACGATAGGCTTGACATAGCCCGTCGGAACCACTTGCCCTTCGACCAGCAACAAAGATCGTGAAGTGTACTTTGGAGTCAGCGCAAACGAAACCAAGAATCCAAGTAGCGGCGCGACCAGCGCTGGAACCGCAACCAAGGTAATACGCCGCCGAGCGATCGCTAGGTAATCCTCCATCCCTAGTTCGCGATTGGCAATCATAGCGACTTGGCCTTCCTTACTCTGTGTCTGTCGGTCAACAAAACCGTCTCGCGCAGCAGCCCGATTCAAAATACTGATCAAAAACAACCGGGAAACTGCCGCTTCTTCGTTGCGAAGAATTATTACGGCACAACCACCATGTCGCCTGGCTTTAGCACAATATTCTGGTTCATGCTCTTGCCGTTAACCAACCGTTTATAGTTCACGGGAAATCTCTGCTCGACACCGTTCACTGGCCGCAGCACATAAATTTTCCGAGTGTTGGCGAATGTCGTCATTCCGGCAGTCACCAGGGCTTGCAGCACAGTCATGTTTGTTGTCAGAGGCATCGGGCCGTTTTTCCCAACCTGTCCCACCATATAAACCACCGGTGGCTTCGCCTGCGAAACAATAACGGTGACGTGCGGGTCGGCAAGGTAATGTTGCAGCTGATGGGACAGCGATGCGGCTAAATCCATAGGTTTAAAACCCACCGCCTGGACATCATTCAGAAGGGGAACAGAAATCTTGCCGTCGGAACGGACCTGTACGGTCGAACTGACTTCCGGCTCTTTCCACACCGAAATTCGTAATACATCCCCTAATCCAATTACGTAGTCCGGTCCCGGAGTAAACGGGTAGCCGAGACTCGGCGTGGGGCGAGGCGACGAATCAGCAGAAGAAGCCGGGTTGAGCCCCGAAGCCGATGTTGAGATCGCGCCTGACTCAGAAGGAACAATCGGTGCTGCGGACGGCGAGGCATCTTGCGCTGACTTGAGGTTATGTTCCTGCGAGGGCGACTCGCCAAAAGCCTCACCAGCAAGCAACAATGTCAACGCCAATGCGAGCGTGGCCCTCATACTATTCCTCAGCAGTCCAGACCAGCCATAGCGTCCCCCGACGGATCTCAAGAGAAAAATTTCCTGAAGCAAGGCAACGTCCTTACTTTGTCGTCGCCCAATGGGGCGGCGTAGCCTAGCTAGAAGATCGAATCCACGGCGGGGGAAAATTCATCGCGGCGGTCGGCAATCCCTTCGCTTGCCTGTTTTCTAAGAGCACGCGAATAGGGCTGGGCTCAGTCAGGAGTGCACAGTTACTTGCCTGACACTGTCCGCCACCGAAACGCCGCCCGGACTCAGCTAGCGCTCCTGCGCATGCGTTATACGTCTGGGAAACTTATCACAAAACTCACGCCTCATCACACCGGTTCTGTTAATTTTCGGTTAAAGCGTAGGGAAGATAGATTCATTTCTTGGGCTAAATGATGAATAATTAAAGAGTTGTTGTGATACGCTTAGCGCGCCGGAGTCGGCTGGGGACGCTGCCTTCGGAAGAGTATGCCCCTCTGAAGCTTAGCGATTGCCGGAAACGTAAAACATAGCATATCCTTTCCGGGGTTCTGGGCGCGAATGAGCCAAGTCGCACAACTCGAGCCGACGGGCAAGAATATTTCTTCTGCCACCCGATTCTCATCGCCGTGGCCATCTATCTCGTGGCAGCTCCTTATCCCCGTTTTGCTGATTGGCTGGCTCTATTCCTCAATTCTTTTCCATCTCGCATCGCAATGGGCTGAAGATCCGAATCTCTCTCACGGATTCTTCGTGCCGTTGTTCGCGGCTTTCGTCCTTTGGCGTGATCGTACCCGCCTGGCGAACTTGCCCCGGAGGCCGACATCCTGCGGAATTCTAATCGTGGCATTATCCCTCGCGGTGCTCATCGTGGGGATTCTAGGCGCAGAATTGTTTCTGGCCCGGGTTTCCTTGTTGCTCCTGATTGCCGGTCTGGTCTTAGCATTCTTGGGTACAAGCCACTTTCGTGCGGTGCTGTTTCCCTTATCTTTTTTGCTCTTGATGATTCCGATTCCGGCGCTCATCTTTAATCAAGTGACCTTCCCCTTGCAGCTTCTAGCGTCGAAATTCGCGGCGGGTGTCTTGCCCTGGCTGGGAGTTCCAGTTCTGCGCGAAGGAAACATTATCAATCTGCCGGCAATGTCGTTGGAGGTGGCGGAAGCCTGTAGCGGCATTCGGTCGCTGCTCTCGCTCATCACTTTGGCCGTGATATACGGATATCTACGAACTGGCGTGACTTGGTTGCGAGTGGCCTTGGGGCTGGCCGCCGTTCCAATAGCGATCTTCTCGAATAGTTTGCGCATAGTGGTTACGGGATTGATCGTGCAATATTGGAATCCGCACAAAGCCGAGGGTTTTTTTCATTTGTTCTCCGGATGGCTGGTGTTCTTAGTCTCGATCGCAATTCTATGCTTGGTTGAAAAGACACTGTCTCGGTCCGACCTGATGAGGAAACGCAATCGTGGCGTCAAACCTTAGGTTCGTTGCGGTCGCTTTGCTTCTGGTCGGGGCCGCCTTGTTTCTGCATGCTCGGAACAGGGACGAAATCGCCCCCCCCCGGCAAGAATTCGCGTCATTTCCCTACCGCTTGGGGACATGGGTGGGGAATGACATGGAAATCCCTCCGGATGTTCGCCAGACACTCGGGCCAGGAGATTTTCTAAATCGCGAGTACCTGGATAGCTCCATTAGTGGTGCGTCGGTCGACCTGTTCATGGCGTATTTTCCCAGTCAGCGAGCCGGCGATACGCTCCACTCACCCAGGCATTGTTTGCCGGGGTCGGGATGGCAGCCGTTGGAGTCCAGCGAAATCACGATTGCCCTGCCGGGACACACGTCCTTTCCTGTGAATCGTTACCTCATCGTGAAAGGGTCCCAGCGGGGGCTTGCGCTTTTCTGGTTTTGGGCGCATGGTCGACCTGTCGCCAATGAATACTTGGCCAAATTTTATCTGGTGAAGGATTCCATCCGCATGAATCGTAGCGATGGTTCCTTAATCCGGGTTACGACCGAACTGGGGGAGCACGAGAGCGTAGAAGATGCGCAGCGCCGCCTGCTCTCGCTGCTGAGAAATGCGTTTCCATCGATGGAAGAATATATTCCCCGGTAAATTACTCGCGCAGGATAAATCGACAGTGCATTTATAACCAAGGAGAATGAAGTGCAAGGGGCTTCCGCCATGAATCGCTCAGTTTGTTGTTCCCTGATTGTCGTCAGTTTGTTTACGACAGTCTTAATCAGCTGTTCCCGCGACCCCAATGTGCGCAAACAGAAGTATTTCGAGAGCGGGCAACGCTATTTCGAGAAGGGCAAATATCAGGAAGCTCTCATACAGTTTAGTAACGCAGTGCAGGTGGATTCACGTTACGCCGACGCCCACTACCAGCTGGCACAGGTTTACATCAAATTACAGAAATGGACTCCTGCCTACCAGGAACTCGCACGCACCGTCGAACTTCAGCCTGACAATTATCCGGCACGTCTCGATCTCGCAAATTTGCTCATCGCGGGGCACGAACTCAAACTGGCGCAAGAGCAGACCGATTTTCTGCTTAAAGAACAACCCAAGAATCCACTCGCCCATGCGGCTGCTTCACGACTACTTGCCGCTCAAGAAAACTTTCCAGCTGCGCTCAACGAGATGCAGACAGCGATCGGTCTTAGTCCAGATCGGTGGGACCTGCTTCTGGCCTTGGCTTCTTTGCAGATGAAAGCCAATCTGCCCGATGCTGCCGAGCCCAACTTCAAGAAAGCAATCGAACTGAATCCGAAATCAACGGGGCCCAGGCTCGCCCTGGCCGAGTACTATCAGTTCCGCGGCCGATTTCCCGAGTCCGTCAACGAGTTAAAAGCGGCAATCGAGGCTGATCCGAAAGACCCTGAACCTCGCGCTGCTCTGGTCCGAGTCTTCATGGTTCAAGGCAAGAAAGACGATGCCGAACAATCCTTAAGACATGTCAGGGAGGAATTCCCCGACAACTCCGTCGGATACCGAATGCTGGGCGATCTTTACTTCGCGACTGGAGACGTGGAAAAGGCGACCGTCGAATATAGCGAACTGTATCGCGAACACCCTTCAGACATGAAGGTAAAAAAGAACTACATTCAACTTCTCATTCTCAAGAATCGCCTGGACGAGGCTGACAAACTAAACGCCGAAATCCTGCATGTAAGCCCGAATGACGCCGAGGCGCTCACTACTGTCGGGCAGCTTGAACTTCGCGACGGGAAGGCGACTGATGCGGTCGACACTCTGCAGAAAGCGATCAGAGACGACCCGGACAACAGCACGGCCTACTATCAGCTTGGAATGGCCTTTGCTCAACTCACCGATTGGGCGCGAGCCGAGGGTGCGTGGCAGAACGCGGTGCGGCTCAACCCGGACATGAGTGAGGCTCATTTGGCTCTTGCCAGATCCGCTCTGCGCCGCGACGACATGTCGGCTCTTGAGGAGTCCTCGAACGACCTCATACGTTTGCTTCCCAGTGCTCCGGCTGGCTACGCGATGCGGGCCTTATCCTTTTTCAAACGCGGACGGCTCGACCGCGCCGAACAGGATGCCCGCAAGGCAATCAGCCTGGCGCCGCAAGCCCCCGACGGCTACATGCAGATAGGCAACATCAGGGTCGCGCAAAGGAATTATGTGGAAGCGGCTAAGTTCTATCAGCAAACCCTGGAGCGCGACCCCGGTTCTGCGGACGCGCTCGCTAGCCTTATGAATATCTACGAAAACCAGGGTCAGACAGAGAAAGCCCTGTTGGCGGCACAAACCCAGATAGCCAGAGTACCGAACAGCAGCACGTTCTACGATCTGCTCGGTACAGCGAGGTTCGATCACCGAAAAAACAGGAAGGATCTCGATGACGCGGAAGCAAACCTGAAGAAATCTGCCGAACTCGACAATAACAATGCCGACGCCTGGCTGAAATTGAGTCAAGTGCAAGCCGCCCGGGGTGCAATTGATGACGCGATCGCAACCAGCCAACAGGCTCTGAAGGACAACCCGAAGCAAATCAGCTTCTATCTTCTCATTGGGCGGTTATACGAATCCAAACACGATTTGACTCAGGCTCAACAGTGCTACCAGAAGGCGCTGGACATCGAACCAAACAGTCCTCAAGCTGCGAACAACATGGCATCTCTATTGACCCAGACCGGTGGCAATCTGGACGTCGCCTTGTCCCTCGCACAAAATGCCCGGCGCAAAATGCCGAATTCGCCCAATGTTGCCGATACCTTGGGCTGGGTGCTCTACCAGAAGGGCGCCTACAAATCGGCTATTGATTCGTTTCGCGACGCTCTCGAAATGACGGAGAAAAGCAAGTCCCCGGGCAGTCCCACCATCCACTTCCACTTGGGATTGGCCTACCAACGAACCGGCCAGGCCGCTCTAGCCCGCCACCATTTGGAACAAGTACTGAAGATCAATCCGAACTATTCGAGCGCGGACGATGTGAAAAAGATGCTCGGGCAATTGCGCGGATAGGCCTCCCAGCGAGTCGGCCCGAACTCTTGCATTGAACTCCGGCGTCGCAGCGACGTCCCGGATTCGGCTGAAGCGGGGGCCGTTCTCCACAGCGATGCGCTATTCTCCGCAACCAGCCCAGTTTTTCCACAAATTTCGATCAAATCGAAACGAAATTAACACACTGTTCATTTTTCAGTCATGAACGAGTGGACGAGGGATGTCTATACTCACCCAGTGCTTTTACCTGAAGATTTTTCTGTCGGTCGCAGAGGCTGTGCAAGGGGAGGCGTGCGATGAAGTTGGGTAGAGTTCTTTTACTCGCAGCAATCGCAGTTGCTTTACCGATAGCCGCATTGGGGCAGCAGTCGGTGGTCTTCGGGAACAGCGACGGCACGTTTACTTACGATGACACGACCACGACCCTGAGTTTGGGAGTAACCCCTTCCGGCGGAGAAGCCGGAGTCCTTACGTCGATCACCGGCCTAGGTGCGTTTGGAATTCCTGATGCTGCCGTCACTCTGACAACCGGTGGCGCTAGCCCGACGTGCGCGTCTGGCGGTTCGGTAGCCCCGTGTCTGGGCTCAATTACATTCAGCACTGCTGCGGCGATACCCGGTACGAACACCATCACCAACACTTCCGGCAGCGCTCATTTTGGCATGGGCGGGAATTTCATGATCTCGTACGCGGATGGCGTAAGCTTCAGTGGATCCTTCAGCCACGCGAAATGGATTAACATCGGGCCTTCGACTTGGGTGTTCACTGGCTTTATTATGAATGGCACTTTGACTATCCCTATGTCTGGGGGCGGCTTCGAGACATTCAGCAACATCAACGCCGGAACAGTTCAGTTAACAGATACCGACCACCCCGGTACCAATCACCCGGGCAAGGGAACGATAACGTTCCAGGATAGCGCTGGCAGCACCAATTTTTCGGTTGCGCCAGAGCCGGGCACTTTGACGCTGTTCGGTAGTGGACTCGTCGCCTTGGGAATGTTTGCCCGGCGTCGACTCACAGCTCGACCAACAGAATCTCAGGATTAGTTCATTTCGTCTGGGGCTTACAACCTCGGGAGAGTGACGCTTAAAAGGGCAGGCTCAACAGGCTGCCCTTACTTCTTAAGCCGCACCACGTCGTCCCCCGCCTGCCCTTTCAGTTCGACAATTACGCCAGTCGTCCCTTATAATCACTGCCTTAGTATCAGGAACGCAGCAGCTTGCGCCTGCTCACTTCCCCCTTGCCGCTCGTCCTCGCGAAGCTTTGCAGTCGGTCATTCTTGTCCAGTGATCACCGGCAACCGGCTCTATCCGTTTTGCAACTATACGAGCGAATAGAGCCTAGCTCGAAATAGGGAGTACTCCTTGCATCTTCTGCCTCTCAGGTTGAACGGTCTCGGCCCGCACCGGCAGACTCAATCCTCGACTCGAAACTGGGCGCTCGCAACCGCGTTGATCGTCCTGTGCGTAGCTAACGGTTGCTCGAATAGCCAATCTGACAAGTCCTCCGGACCAGTTTTTTCGAACGCAAGCCTGCATGGAAATTACATGTACACGCTTTCGGGTAGCTCTTTCAGCGCAAACGGCACCTCGCAGTACAAAGAATCCGGCAGCTTCGTGGCAGATGGCAATGGAAACATCACCGGAGGCGTCGACGATTTTGTTCAGAATTCGAATCTTTCCACCAGTCAGCCAACGGGGACGTACAAGATCGATAGCGATGGCACGGGCACGGTTACCCTCGCGTTGAACCGCGGGACCGTGCAGTTCGCTTTGTCTCTCATTTCTCCTTCCTCTTTCTACATGATGGAGTTCGACTCGTCTGCCAGCGGTGATGGTGAGGGCACCCAACAGACTACCGACGCGTTTTCTGCGACTCCAAACGGAACCTTGATTTTCCGCCTGAGTTCCTCCAGCGGCAACAATGCACTGGGAGCGGTCGTAAGCGTCGGCCAAATGATGATCGAGAGCGGATCGATCACTGGAACGGAAGATTTTGTCCGAGCAGGAGTGCCGGGTTCGTCTGCCATAACGGGATCGATCACCGCGCCAGACGCAAACGGCAGAGGAACCGCAGTTCTCAACGATGATTCAGGCACCCAGTCTGACTACATCTACTACGTGATCGACTCCGAAAACTTGAAATTCTTGCAGACCGATGCCGGGTCTTTGGGTGAGGGCCGCGCCGACGCTCAGAGCGGTACATTCAGCAACGCCAGCCTGAGCAGTGGATTCGTCTTCTGGAGTCGAGGGTCGACACTGTCTCAGTCTTTCGGAGCCAACAGCGCAGGAGCTTTTGTGGGCGACGGAAACGGCAATATTGTCAGCGGCAGCTACGACGCGGTGCTCGACGGCACCCCGGTATCCAACACATCGCTTACTGGAACGTATCAGGTTGATCCAAATGGGCGCGCGACGATAACGCTGACCCCCGCGGGCGCAAGCCCGATCCAGTTGATTGTCTGGATGGTGGATTCCTCGTACGCCCTGTTGCTTGTGAACACCTCGAATCTGGCAGCCGTTGGCAGGCTGGATCAGCAACAAGGCAGCCCCTTCTCGGCCGACTCCCTGAACGGAAGCTATGCCTTTTACATGTTCGGGTCCGAGATGCAGTCATCTCCGTGGCTCACCCGCGTTGGGGTCATGAGCTTCGATGGAAACGGGACTGTAACGTTCTCGGACTACTTCGTAAACACTTCCGGAGTCACACAGCAAAAGGGTCCTCTCACTGGAAATTACTCTGTGAGCGCAAATGGCCGGGTGACCGCTTTCACCGTCGGCGTCGTCAATACGCAAGTCATCTATCTGGTCTCTAATGCCTCAGGTTCTCTTCTGCTGGGAGCAAGTGGGAGCGCTCTGGCCGGCAACTTCAATCAACAGGCGCCACCGTAGAACGCCTATTTCTGACAATTGGCGCCCTGCAAACCCACCTGGATCTTCACCGCCTGCCGCCCTGATCCTCACTGCACTTTCCCAAGAGCATTTCATAATGTTTTAACGGAGAAGTAACAATCCAGCTCTGGATCTCAGCTAGACTTCGTAGCACACCATTCCAACGAAATCCCTGTGAGGTTTGTAGCGATGCTGGAAACGCGAGAGAGGAAGAGGAATAAGATTCAGATGAGGTTCGCAGCACCTCTTTTAGTGCTGCTCGGCGCGAGGGCATGGGCAGCGCCGATAGGTCCCGTGGCTAAGGCAGTGATTCCCTCCTACGTACAGCAGATCATTTCCATCGACTATGGCACTGCGAAGAAATTCGATGGGGCGATGACCTTGAAGGCGCAAGTGTTACCCGAGAATCTTCGGAAATTCGAGAACGCCCTTAAACAGCTTAATGTCAATCCGGATAAAGACCTGTCAAGTCTGGTCTTTGCTTCCTTCGACAATCGCAAGGCTTCCTTCGAGAATCGCAAAAAAGGGTTGAACACGGTCGCGGTGGTCGCGGGGTCGTTTTCTTGGCAGAGTCTCCTGAAAACTTCCCTGCAGCAAGTCAAGCCTGCGAAGTACAACAACGATGAACTGTACCCTCTCTCCGAAACGATGGCTGTAACCTCTCTCAACGACACTACGCTTTTGTTGGGAAGCAGCAGGGCCCTGCAAGTCGTGCTGAGCCTCCGAGACCACCCCAATTCCAATGTGGATTCCAATGCTCAGATTACCGAAATGACCAAGTCGGTCGAGAAATCTACCGTTTGGAGCGTGCTGGATGAACGGGGCACCCAGAATATGCTGCTCTCGAGTCTAGGCGACGCGAGCAAGCTCGTCGATTTCGTAGGGGTCGAGAGACAGCTGCAGGGTTCGTATTACACCATGAATTTTAAACTTGGATTACATCTGGACGTGGTCGTATTAACTTCAGACAACGCCACCGCGACAAAATTGTCCTCTTTGCTGAAGGCAGGCGTACTTTACAAAAAAGTAACGGCGAATCCCGATCAGAGAACTGCATTGGATAAGGTATCGGTGAAGTCCGACCGTTTGCCAGTCGCTGCCGATGCCGCGAGCACCTCCGACCGCTCGTTTATGAGAATGAGGTTCAAGGTTAGTCACGAACAGTTTCAGAGCCTGCTTCACTCTGGGTGCTTTACCGGCGTGTCGAGCGAGCGGAAGGAATTGAGCGGTGTGACCTCCGAGGAAGTGACGGAGGAGCCCAAGTCGGTGGCAGCCAGTTCTCCTCGAATCGAGTAGACGGAAAAATCCGGGGACGTAGAGGGTGTGACATTGAGCGGCGAAAGACGTCAGGACGAAGGTCTTTCCCGAATCCCACCCGCTGAAATCGCCATAGCTTTTTGGCGAAGACAACCTGGCGCCGGCGAACCCCTTGTTAGAACGGATTCTTTTGCCGTGCCGCGACGTACTTTTGCCAATCGATGACCACCGAATCCTGGGGTATTTCCTGAGGCTTGTCGGTCACGAACGTTATTGTCTTGCTTTCCGGCTCAATGCCTGTTTCTGCCAGCACATATCGATAGGCCCCTTCTCGAGTCATATGCAATCGACGTTGGATCGTATGACCGATCCACACTCCACGCGGCTCCGGGCCCGAGTCCGGCACAACCACGATAATGTTACGGTAGGTCGACGGATCCTTGGACATCACTTCGGCTCGTATGAAATTGAGTAGCTGCATCCGGTTGTCCACATAGCCTCGCAGCGTCCCGGCCTGCGCCCCCATCGCGACCAATACCACGAAGAGAATGCCGGCCGTTCTAGCAAGGGTGCCGGAAAGAGCCCGGTACCTTTCAGCGATGACCTGCAAGCAATAGGCGGCGGCAAGAATAGCGATTCCAGAAAACGTGAGCACCATGTGCGGCCGGTGCTCGATGGTGGCCAATGGCGAATCGGCGACGATGAAGACAGCATCGAGACCAAGACAGAAAAGAACCGCAAGCCATTTTCCGAAAACCTCTTTTCTCTCTTGGGTTGTGCGGTCCCTGGCTTCCGTGATGATCGTTCCCAAAATGAGCATGGCCCAGGCGCTCATCAGGCACATCGCAATGCCGATTCTCAAACCATTTAATGGAGGAACAAAATGGAGTGGAAATGGATAAGACCAGATCTCAAATGCGCTCCAATACGGAAAAGGACTCACCGCGTGAAAAAGGACCTCAAGCGGGTGCTGGCCCGCCGCATCAATCGATCCTTCCGCCAGAGCATACCCCTGCCGCCCGTGAGTGTGCAGGTAATTCAGCGCAACTTTGTAGGTCAGAGTCGAAACAATTAACACGACGACAGCGACCGCAATGAATTCGATTACTTTCCGGCGCTGACTTCTCCAGTCAGAAAGAGCAACGTAGGTGAGCGGCACCATTGCGAAGAATGCAAATGTCTGGGTGGACTGCATGGCACAAATCAAGAGTAGAAACGTAGCACCCAGGCGGAGGGGCTTCGCCAATCGCCGCTCATCGACACAGAAATACGTGTAAAACGCCGTGAGACTGAGCCACATAGCAGGCTGCATATTTGAGATCAATTGCAGCGAGTACGCCATGGCTTCCTGTAATGATCCCGTAGAATAGAGAAACAGGATCACAAAAAAGGAAAGCCAGACGTTCCCTGCTTTCTTCGCCAGGAACAGGAAAAGCAGCAAAGCGATAGCTACGAGCGAGCAAAAGTTGACGAACCGCACGATTTGAACGCGAAAAGGGTCATAGCCGACAAATCTGTACACCAGCGTGCAGTAAATCCCGAAAAGGCCTCTCCCCCAGAACAAAAAGGCCTCTTTCGCGCTCTGGATCAAGCTCGAGCGTGAACCGATGAGCTGCCACTCATCGTTCATCAAGTAATCTGTCAGGAAAACCGACGAGTACATCAGGTATAACGTCCCGGCTAAGACGATCGCAGGAAGCCTAACGCACTGATAGAAGCTCTTTTCTGGCGCAATTCGCGGAGTCGCTGCGCGTTCACAAAATTCGGTTGTGCTGGTTCCCATTCTGGCTGACGCTCTCCGAAGCCGGATTGTAAGCCTTCAGGCGCCTTGTAGCGGCCAGAAACGCACAATTCACGAAACTTTCATATCGAGGTAAAACGCGAGGTGAAACGCGCCCAAGGCCGCGATTTAGGACCCGGCGCATTTACGCGGAAGGCTCCCTTGCCGGTACTGCATTTCCGGCAATCAGCCTGCCGTACCAGTGTCCCGACTCTTTGATTGTTCTCTTCTGCGTGGCGAAGTCAACGTAGACCAGCCCGAAGCGTTGGCTATATCCTTCCGCCCATTCGAAGTTGTCAAGTAAGCTCCATGCGTAGTACCCGCGAACATCCGCGCCATCGCGAATCGCACGGCCTAATTCAGTGAGGTATCCCCGATAGAATTCGATTCGCCGCTGGTCGGCGATCACTCCGTCGGGTCGAGGCCCGTCCGAATAAGCGCAGCCATTTTCCGTAATCTCGATGGCGGGACGGTCGTAGTCTCTTGTGATCCGCATGACGATGTCATAGAGAGCCTTAGGATGGACCTCCCAGCCGAGATCGGTCCTGGGGCCGTTCTGGCCGCGGTCTGTACTTTCTACCGGAAAGAGTTTGCTGAAAGGATCCGCCGATGCTTTGCGAGGATCGACGGCGGCGAAGATCGTACGAAGATAGTTATTGATTGCGATGAAGTCGAATGGCGCGCGAATCATCTCCATGTCCCCCGGCTTGACCCCCAGCCTTTCCGGGCTCACACCCAGGAGTGCATCCGGATACGAACCCCGCATCGCCGGGTGAAGAAACCAGATGTTCTGCCAGCCATGTGCCCGTTCAGCGGCCTCCCGGTTCTCTCTGGACCCGGTGGCAGGCTCGCAAGGCCACATGCTGAATGCCGATCCTACTCTGGCCTGGCCGCTCCGGTTCTTGATTGTTCGAAACGCCATACCCTGAGCGAGATTCACTACATGGCTGGAGCGCAAATATGCATCCACGTCGGCACGGCCAGGCGCGTGAGATCGCCGCAGGTAGCCGAGCGTGGTAAACATCCATGGTTCGTTGAAGATCGTAAAGGCGTGCACCCGGTCGGTCAGAGCATGCGCGACGATGTCGGCATACTCTGCAAAACGCAGTGCCGTGTCACGATTCGGCCAGCCACCCGCATCCTCCAACGCCTGAGGAAGGTCCCAGTGATACAGAGTAGGAAAAGGGCGTATCCCGGCTTCAAGCAACGCGTCGACAAGCCGATTGTAGAAATCCAGACCTTTCTGGTTTGGTCTTCCCTGCCCCGAAGGCTGAATCCGCGGCCACGCGAGGGAGAAGCGGTATCCCTTAACCCCGATCTCCTTCATGATTGCGATGTCTTCCCGATAGCGGTGATAGTGATCAACGGCGATGTCGCCGGTTTCGCCATTCTTTATCTTGCCCGAGGTACGCGCGAACCTGTCCCATATGGACTCGCCGCGACCGTCATCGCTGACCGCGCCCTCAATCTGATAGGAAGCCGTCGCCACTCCCCAGACAAAGCCATCGGGAAATGGCACTGGAGTGGAAGGAATGAAAGCCCTGAGTATACGCAGACCCTCAGCCTTTGCCGTCGATGCAAGTTTTCGGCCGTGGCGGGCAAGACTCCGCCAGATGAATAATTCCCGATACCGAGCCATCTGTCAGTTTTCCTTCTAACCGATTCCTATGCCGAGGTCGAGTTCACGGGCTTGCAAGGCAACCTTCAACATTTCACGAACAGTTCACCTTCGTGTCATATTAGAACAGTGCGTTCCCTCGCTAATGTAAGACCCACAATTGTGATGGAGCAGAAATTTGGCCGTTTGCTGGAATCGGGAGAAACTCTGTTACCTCGTAAAATTCCTTTTTTTCTGAGGGAGCGTCTTGCGTTGGCCTGATGGAAAACGCTTCGCCTTTTCCATTTTCGATGACCCTGACAGCCAGACTTTACAGGACAGCACCACTATCTACGAATTCCTTTCGGATATTGGAGTACGCAGCACGGTTGGTGTCTGGCCGATCGCGGCCGATCCAGCACTGCGCTCAGATGCAGGGTTGACCTGCGCCGATCCGGAATATCTGAAGTGGATTCTGGAATTGCAGTCGCGAGGCTTCGAGATCGGCTTTCACAATGCGACGTCTCATACCTCGGTACGAGGGCAGACAGAACGCGCGCTCCAGCAGTTTGAAGGATTGTTCGGTAGACCTCCGACAACCATGTCGAATCACTACCACTCAAGAGAAGCGTTGTATTGGGGCGATGATCGTCTCTCTGGAATTCAGCGGACGTTGTACAATCTCGCCACGCGATGGAGGAATCGGAATTTCTCGTTTGGACACAAGCCGGGCCATCCAACGTTTTGGGGGGACCTCGCGCACAAGAAGATCCGTTACTGCCGCAACTTCGTTTTCGGCGATATTAATACGCTGAAACAGTGTCCACAGATGCCGTATCACGATCCGGATCGATCGTTCGTGAACTACTGGTACGCATCCAGCGAAGGAGCCAATATTCAGTCCTGTCTGAACCGGATCGGTGAGCGCGATCAGGACCGTCTGGAGCAAGAAGGAGGGGCGTGTATTCTTTATGTCCATTTTGGACACGGTTTTCAAGAGAATGGACAGGTGACCCCGCGATTCCGACATCTCATGCAGCGCATCGCGGCCAAGCAGGGTTGGTTCGTTCCGGTTGGCGATTTGCTCGATCACTTACTGACACAACGGAAAGATCTCGTGATTAATCCGAAAGAGCGATCTGCGATAGAGCGCCGCTGGCTGTTACACAAATTTCGTCACGGTTCGGAATAGCGTGGCTCTGCGACTGGAGCTATACTCACCGGCCCACGTCGAACAGGTGCGCCGCCTCAACGCCCGCTTGCGCGAGGGCAACGTCGATCCGGGATTCTTGCTTCCTGAAAACGCAAACCCTCAATGCCCGGTAGATCCGCTTGAAAAGAAACCGGACGTCCTCATTGCCAAACGACAATTTCTAGCCGTCGAAGACAATAATGTTCGCGGAGGGTTTTTGCTCCAGGAACAGGCTTGCCAGATCGCGGGCGAGACTCACTGGTGCGCTAACATCCAGATGCCCGTCTCAGAGGGCCAGGTGGACCATAGGTTTTCGTATGTCGCGCTTCGCATGCTTCGGCTTCTTCTCCGCGACCGGCCGTTCCTCTTCGCGGTCGGCATGGGCAGCAGAGAAGCTCCATTCGCAAAATTCCTGGACGCGATGAACTGGCGAGTGGCGCTCGTCCCTTTTCGATTCTATGTGCTGCAGCCCACCCGCTTCTTGCGTGAGATCCAACCGTTGCACTCCAATGCGATTCGATCGTTCATCGCGAACATTTCCGCTTGGAGGGGTCTGGGAAATGCCGCGCTCATGACACTGCAACGGCTTCGAACACGTTCCGCTGTCAAACTGCTGCCAGAGCGGATTTATCAATGGGACCACGGGATCTCCTCCGACTGGTCCAAGTATCGGACAGGATGTTCCTTCGGCGCCGTTCGGGATGCGGCGACTCTGCCTTTTGTGTTCGACCTGACGGATTCGCGCCTGTTTGCTTACCGATTCGTTGACCGCGAAGGCATTGCTCACGGCTGGATGGTTCTGCAGGTGTCCGCCCTGCGCGAGAACAAATATTTCGGATCCTTGTGCGTGGCAACATTGCTTGACGCGATCTGCGAATCAACTTTTGAGCGTGCAGCGGTCCGAGCAGCTGTGGAATGTGCCCACGAGCAAAATGCGGACCTGCTCGTCACAAATCAGCAGCACCGCCGTTGGATCGCCGCTGCCGATGAGAATGGCTTCTGGAAAGCGTCGTCGAACTATGTCTTCGCTACATCTCCGCAGTTGACGCGACGAATCGAAGCGGTCGACCCTGAATTCACCAGAGTGCATCTTTCACGATCGGATGGTGATGGGCGATTGAATTTGTAGGCTTTGACCGCGACGGAAGCAAAAATTGAGGGCGCCAGCCGTTGGCTGGCGCCCCGGAAGTGCTCCTGCTAAGTTCCGCCTACGGCAGGTAGTACCGGAACGAAGTGAAGAACATGTTTTCAGTTGCGTTCGGGTTGCCTCCTGTCCCTGCCCAGGTATTGCGATCGATGTAGGAATACTGCGGTCCCCACTGAATTCGCCCTTTAGAACCGTTGTAGAACCGATACCAGAACCCGACGGTTCCTTCGACGATCGCGCGAGTATCTCCGGTGCAATTCGGAGGATTCGCGGGATTATACCCAACCGGGAGCGGGGCTCCTCCCGGACCGGTCACAGGCACTGTGCCACTGCCGGTAGTACCGGGGGCTCCTGGAGTATTCACGTTGATCGTAGTTGCGCTCGGAGGTCCTTCCGACCCGCAACCCGAATTATTGAACAAAGTCGAGCCGTAGCCCGCGCCCTTACCGCCGAACGTGTACGCTGCGCGGTTTTCGTATTCGAGCCCCACGTTGCTGTAGATATCCAAACGCTTGGTGTGATACTCAAGAGTGCCTAGCGTTTGATAATTTCGAACCGGAACTAGCACTCCATCCGGACGCGCAATGACGTCGGGCAGGCCGGCCGAACCGTACCGGCCAATACCATTGCCGGCAAGGACGTGGAGTGCCAAGTCCCAATGCTGCGCCAGAGTACCGCGCGCATTCACACCAAAACCACCACCGAATCTGCTGTTGTTATAGGCGCCGCTCGAATTAGGAATATTGCCGGTGCCGCAAGGAACGGGCGGAGGCAACACTCCGTTTACCGCCGTGATAGTTCCACCGCAGGGGAAAATTCGATCGCGGAAGTCGTTGAAAAGAGCGAAAGCTTCGTAGTGCCCGAAGCCGGTCGGCTGGAACGTCACCTTGGTTATGAAATCGGGCGCAGGATTGAAAGAATAATTGGCAGTGGCGTTGTAAAGGCCGCCGCTGCTTCCTTGGGAGCCAAGCACAAAGTTATTTTGGCCAGAGACGGCATGGCCGCCCAGGGTGGCTTGAGAATTCTCCACCGAGAAAGCCCAAGTCAGTTCGCTGCCGAAATTCTTAGCCACGCGGAAACCATACTGCCGGGCCCAACTGAAGCCGACGTTGTATTGTGGGTCGATCGTCATCGGCAGCGCTTCGCTCCGGTTGTCGGTACCCTGCCGGGTTTCGGTGACCAGACTCCACATTTGCCCGCCAGTGAAAGTCCAGCCGCTGTCCAGTGCGGCCTGCGCCCAGGCTTGCCTTTGCCGGAGCGTGTAGCTGTTGCTCTGGTTGTTGTTTGACGTAATTCCAGAGGACAAGAAGTCTGCTTCCACATAGCCCGTCAACTTAGCGCTGTTCAGCTTACCTTCTGTAAGCATGGAGATGCGCGACTGGCGGCCCGATCCGAAGGTTTCCCCCAAGTGGGCTGTAGTCGCGCCGTCGAACGGAATCGAGTTAAACGGGGTATTGATGTCCGAACCGAGCGCATGCGTGCGCGACACGGTTTCTGCCGCCAGGAAGCCGCCGGGCGTAATGGTCACTCCCTTGAAACGGATTGCCATCGGGCTCTGCTCGCCGGCCAGCAGGTTCTTCTGCGTTTCCTGCAGACTCAGGGCTGCGCTGGTCGCGTTTTGCTTCAGGTCGGTAACATCCGTGCGCAGTTCAGCGACTGTCTGCTGCTCCTGGGTGGCTTGCGTTGCAGCTTGATCCGCTTTACCCTGCGCCGCCACAACGGCTGCCTGCGCCTGCTCCAACGCCATGTCTCTCTTGTGCATTCCATCCTTGAGCATTTCGTTGTCCCGCTGCAAAGCCTCAATCTGTTTCTGTTGGGCCGCCAGGGCATCTCTGAATTCCTGCAACTCAGCGGCGACCGCCGGCGGCACAGCAGCCTTCTTTCTGGGAGCTGCCGTCGTTGTCTGCGCCACCGAGCTTGCTATCAAGAACAGAACCACTAACCATCTGGAAACGTGCTTCATCTTCTCTCCTTTTGCCTCGTCGCTTCGAGGCGATTGTGATTCTCAGTGAAATCGGACACGATCAAATCGGACATGATCAAATGGGAAACGATCGGTGAATCTGTTGGACGGCTGTCGCGAGATTGTCCAAACTGTTTCTGAGTTAGAAATTTCCCTTCCCGTCTCCAGATGGAGCTCGCATGAAGTGCGGTTTCGCACTTTGTAAGTCAACTCCAGGCGGTGAGGCGGGAAATCGCGGCATTAGGAACCGTATCGACATGAGGGATTACTGGCTTGGGCAGCCGCCGGGCTTGGGGTCGTCGCATACCAAATCCGACAAGGATCGTTCGGGCCCTTGGGTTCGAGCGCTAAAACCCTGGGCCTTCCTGAGTATGATTCTTCTACGTCGCTTATGTTACGGATCGGTTATAGCTGGGTTAATTTCTGATGAATCGCCATCGGGCTCTGACTTGCGTTCGCCCGGAATGCCACGAAAGTCGTGCCGGGTCCCCGATTTTGCGCGCGGCATGTACGCGAGAACTGAGGGCTTTCCCAACGTTGTCGGACGCCTTCATGCGCATAGCCTCGGCGGAGGATCCGCTATTGTGCGAGGAGCAACCCTGCGCTGGCGAGAGTTTCGTAGTTGAAGACCAGGATAGTGTTGGGCACTCCGGTAAAAGTTCCGGTCCTGTCATAGTATCCAAGCAGAGACAATGTTTGTCCGTTGACCGAACCGGACACAGACATGATGTTTCCCACCGCTGATCCCGTAAAGATGAACGTCCCGTTGTCCACCGCTCCGGTCAACACGACGCTCGCGGTCAAAGTAAAGTCAGACTTTTCCGTCAAGGTGAAAGCTGCGTTATCGACGCCGTCCGGCAGATTCAACGTCCCAGAGAAGGTTCCTGCCAGTGCGGGTACCTGATTGCCCACAAAACCACCCGAGTCTGTGCCGGGCGGATATCCTATTACCCCGATTAAGTCGGGACAGGAGCTGCCCGTCACTGAGTAGTTCCCGCTAATCACGCTGCCACTGAGCACGCCTTGGCCGGGGATTGTGTAGCCGCCCTCATTGAATGTAAGCGCAACGTTGTTATTGCTAAAAGTGCCGGCGACACTATTCTGTCCCGGATTCGCGCCGGGACAAATGCCATTGACGTACCAGATCTTTTTCTCCAATGTGAGGATCTGCACCTGACTTGGTCCACTCGCGCCGCTCTGGTTTCCGTTGGCTGCCAGATTCGTTTCGACCAGCGTGACGCCTCCCGTTACATTGGACGTCACTACAAATTCATACGAACCAGAAACGCCAGAGCTCGAGGTTAGCTTGTTGCTTCCTCCGCAGCCTGCGGTCAAGACTAGAAGCGCGGCCAGCGAGATGGTACGCATCTTCATCGTTATCGTTTTGTTCCCCAAAGGTAAGCCTGTTTCTTCTGAAAGTGGGTCCGGGGCGTCAGCTCGCGGACATCGACCGACGTCACTCCATTGAAAGATGAAATGCATCGGTGAGGTCTCGTTCGAGTGTTCGAGTAAGGGATTGTAGCGTGGGTTTCATTACGCATACGTTACCAACAGATGAATGCTGTATGAAAATGTCGGGATTATGTCTGGAACGCACGAAAGCCCCGACCCGCTGTCCCGCCCTGACAATTCGGGATTGGGCTGTTCTAGGTCAAAGAACTCTACATCGAAAGCTTCGATGTCCACTACCAACAAATCCCTTGATATTGCCCGGCAACCGCGGGCCGGTTGGCAGGATCGAGATTAATGAGGTCAATCACTGTCTGGTCGGGCCCGAGACAACGAACCAGCCGATCCTTGTCGATCTTGGTCGCAACAATTACGACTGTCCCACTGTGCACGACTTCTTCGAACTCAGACGAAAGCAGAGATCCGATGTGAGGGATGACTTCCTCAATGTACTGCAGGTTCGATCCGGCCAGGCGTCCCAGCGAAACGTCATGGTCCCAGATCCTTACCTGGCAGCCCTCTCCGAGCAAGCGCTTGATCATCTGGACTTGCGGGCTTTCTCTCAGGTCGTCGGTGCCGGCCTTGAAGCTCAATCCCAGGAAAGCGATTCTGCGCTCGTTCGTTCGCAACACGGCATCAATGGCGCGGTCCAGGTGCACGGCATTGCTGCGCAAAGCTGACTCCAGCAAAGGAAGCCCAAGATCGAGTTCCTTCGCCTTGTACGAAAGTGCGCGCAGATCTTTGGGAAGGCATGACCCGCCAAAGGCGAAGCCGGGCGACAGATACGCCGGCGAGATGTTGAGTTTGGTGTCGGATGTATAGATTTTGGTTACGGCATTGGTGTCGACGCCAAGATGCTGGCAGAGGGTGCCCACTTCGTTGGCGAAGCTCACTTTCACTGCATGAAAAGCGTTCGAGACGTATTTCACCATCTCGGCTACCGGGAGGGTTGTTTCGAAAACCGGTCCAGGGACATTCTTGTACAGCTCGCGAAGAGGAGCCAGGTGTTCCAAATCCTGCGCCCCGAGAATGGTGTACGGAGGCTGATGGAAATCGGCGACGGCGCAACCTTCGCGCATAAATTCCGGGTTGTAACAGACCGTAAAGTCAACTCCGGCGCGGAGTCCGCTGGACTGCTCGATCGCGGGAATGACCAGCGATTCGGTCGTTCCCGGCAAAACGGTGCTGCGCAACACGATTACATGATGCGATTTTTTTAACTTCAGGGCAGCGCCAATTTCGCGGACTACGCGCTCTACGTAGTCCAGGTTTAGTTTGCCGCTGCGCAGACTTGGAGTGCCGACGCAAACGAAGGAAACGTCGGATTCGCGGACCGCGGCAGTGGCATCGACTGTAGCACTCAGTCGGCTGGCCTCGTGTCCTTCAGCGATCAATTCGCTGACCCCGGCCTCGATAATGGGACTGCGGCCAGAGCCTAACGCCTCTACCTTGGCTGGACTCACGTCGACTCCGATGACCCGATGGCCAAGATGGGCGAAGCACGCCGCGCTCACCGATCCCACGTATCCCAGGCCAAACACGCTAATTGACACACTCACTCTCGATCTCCTCCGGTTCGTTACGTAGCCGGCTCGTTACGTAGTATGACAGTTACTGCCAATTGGGAGGTATCGCTGCGTGCCCTGCGCGCGAGAAGGAGTCGAACGTTGAGGGATCAGGGACTGGAGGGGCTCATGGGCTCATTATGATCGCGGCACAGGGCGAAGCAGGCTATACCGGCGACGATTCCGATGCCAATCGCTCTGGCGTATGCCGAATTCAGCATCGCATTGATCGCCGGTACCTGGGCGGATCGTCCGATATCGGCGGCGCCGCATTTTTCTTCGCGGGATTTCTGTTCTCCTTCGCGCACCGTCACACGACCGGATTCTCCGGACTGTTTCAGTTGTCGCGCGCTCGAACGGGCATTAATATTCACATCGCTCTTGAGAGCCGACACGGTGACCTTGCCGTCGACGTCGGTAACGTCGTATTGAGTCCAGCCGGTGTTGACCGGCGTGATGGTCAGGCAGCCCACTCGCACCTTCATCGACGCGGACGTGTTGACCGAAAGCGTGCCGTGATCGAGAACAAGTTCGTCGCCTTCGAATTGGACTACCGTCTCGGGACTGATGTCGGCAGAAGAGCCTGAGGCCTCGATTCTTGCCATTACATTTTTCGGGGTCTCGACCAGGTCGTCGTGAAAGAGCGCGGAGGTCGCTGGAGCCGTACTCTTATTCAAGAGAGCGCCGGGATTGCTGCGCAAAACGGCTGCCCCGGTGTCCTGCGCGAAGAGGGAAACGGGCAGGAACACGATCAGCGGAAGGCAAACGAGATTGCGCCAAGTAGACAATTTTCAGCCCGAGCGTCCGCACTACTCCTGCTACAAGCTTATCTGCGGCCGGAGACTGGAAACAGTGACAGAGTTGATGACCACGAGCGGAAATGGCAACCGAGTTGATCGCCGCGAGTCGACCGAGGTTGGCCTAGGCGCGGGCGAAGTCGAGATAGCCCTTTTGGACGTCGGTGCGAAGAAGCTTGGCGCGCAGCCTGTCGCCGACGCCGAGCCCCTGCTGGCCCTGAGCGAGGAGTCCTTCAACGTGGGGTTGTACGATGCGGACAAATGTTCCGTGATCGGTGACGCCGCTGACCATAGCGTCAAAGATCTGGCCGACGCGGTTCTGCATGGCCACGGCCGCCAGGCGTTTCGCCATATCGCGCTCAACTTTTCGGGCGGCGTCTTCCTTCTGGGTGCAGTTTGAGGCGATGGCAGTCAGTTCGTCGTCGGAGTAGGGATTCTGTTTTCCAGCGAGCATCGCCTTAAGCAAGCGCTGCGTGACGATGTCTGGAAAGCGGCGATTGGGCGCCGTGGAGTGGGTGTAGTCCTGAACGGCGAGTCCAAAGTGTCCGGGCGAGACCTCGCCCGCAGGCTCCAGGACGTACTCACCGGGACCGATCAGTTTGATCACGGCCAGCGAGAGATCGGCAAAATGATCGGGATCGGCGGCTTTGCGCTTCAACAGAAAATCATTCAACGCCTTCGAATCTGGTTGCGCGGGCAGTTTCTCGTTCTTCGTCGCCGCCAGTTGCACGATACGGTCCCAGTCTTTTGGTACGCGCACGATGCGCCGCAGGGACGAGACAGGTTCCAGCTTCCGCGCCACTACGCCGTTAGCCGCGATCATGAAGTCTTCGATCAACTCCGTGGCGTGGTTCTTCTGCTGTTTCACTACATCGATCACCTGATCGTCGAGCAGCAGGGGTGTGACTTCATCGGTTTGGAGATTGAGCGCACCGTTTTGAAAACGCTGCGTCTTCAGCCGCTGCGCAACTTCGTCCTGCAGTTTCAGTTGCGCCTGCAGATCGGCGGACGCGGCAACCTTGGGCGGCGCCGGAGATTTGCCCTCCAGCCACGCTCCCACGGAGTTGTACTGGAGCTGCGCTTTGTTCCGCACAACCGCGCGGTACACGTCGGAGGTCTTGACGACGCCGGTGGCGTCGACCACGAATTCAATCACAACGCTGAGCCGGTCCTGGCCTTCGAGCAGCGAGGTTACGCCCGTGGAAAGCTCTTCCGGCAGCATGGGGAAGTTGTGAATTCCGGTGTAGACCGTCGTGGTCTCGCGAGCGGCATGCTGGTCAATCGGAGATTGTTTCGGAACAAATGCGTCGACGTCGGCAATACCCACCATGATTCTGACATCGCCGTTGGCGAGACGGTCGGCGACCTCGATCTGATCCAGATCGCGCGACGTGTCGTTGTCGATGGAGGACCAGAGCAGGTTACGCAGATCGCGGACATCGCCGCCGGCAGCGACCGCCGGCGGATGCGCCTTCAGTTCGGCAAGCTGTTGTGGGACCTCGGGCGGAAAATCGGGCTTAAAGCCGCGCTCCGTCATGATTTGTTTCGCGATGACCTGCAGGTCAGGATGAGGCGCGCTGGCGTCGGGCATGCTTCTCCGTGGATGACTTTCGGCTGATGAGGCGAATCTCAGGCTACCACGCCCGCGCCCCCACGAACGGTCATGTGACACGGGTGTGAGACGGGGCCGTGAAACAGGGTGCCCCATTTCTCGCGTTCTTTGCGAGATTGGGGACTTTGACGACAATCTAGCCGCCGTGCAGTCGCTCAACGTCAGCATTGGTGAAGACGCGCGGGGCATGAGCTTTGTGCGTCTTCCAGAAGACCGCTGTCTCGGCGAGATCCATTCCATATCCGCGCGTGCGCAGCGATTGTGGGTCGAGCAGCTCGGTGACGCCGACATCAGTGATGCTGGCGGGCAACGTCGAAGGAAGCGGCGTCGAACTGATCTCAATTTCGCTGGTCACGATTTCGTTAGTCTCGTTCGCGTTCGTCTTGTTCTCGCTAGCCTCTTTCAAGGCGGCAAGGCTTGCGTCAGGGCCCTTATAGTAAATCGTGAAGAGGTCGGGGAATTGCGGCGCCACGGGCGCGGTCAATGCCTGCGCCGAGGGCTCGGTCGCTGTGTACGCGCCAGTGGAAGTATTGACCGAAACCGGCGCCAGCGAGAGCGATGGCGTCGCAATCGGTCGCAGGAACAATGGCGAACCGAAAGTCACGAGGTACTGCGGGCCCACGGAAAAGTTCGTATCCTGGTTGTGAACGACATTCTGAGCGAGGCAGATTCCCGAAAAAAGAAGCGGCAGGCAAAGTAGACGGCTGAAACGCATAAAGGCCCCTCCCGAGGAGCAGGCAATTTCAGAAGTGATTATCGCGCGATGCGGGGCTAATTGCCAGAGTCTTTTGAGCCCACTTCCGGCTCCTGGCGCGGAGTTTGGCGCAAACGGGGAGCGCGGGACGCCATTCTTTCGCGGCGATTGGCAATGACAATGTGGACCATATAGGCAACGATCGCCAAGTTCCCCACCAGCAAGGCGCAGCGGAACGGGGTCACGCCGCGAAAAAGTTCACGAATCTCGAAGGGTAGTAGCAGAGTACCGGAGATTAAAGCCAGCCACTCCGCCCAGGTGCGCCCCTTCCAAAGTCCATAGGCTTCAGCAAAGCGTAAAGCTGCGTAGGCAAAGGCGACGCGGGCCGCCGCCCATAGCCGGGCGTCGGTGATGCTGTCGGCAAAATCCAGAAACCACTGCGCAAAGCGGCGGTCCGTGTTGATGTGCAGAAGGGCTAGAAGACTCTCGGCGAGCAGCCACAAGTCCTTGTGTACCAGGATGAGCGCGCAAATCCCCATCAGCGTGACCGAGATAGCTTTGCCGAACTCAAACGACGCCACGGCCCGAAGCATGCGTCGCCGGCCGACGTGAGGATCAGATGTTGTCCAGGGTAGATGCATGACGAAGCGGATGCCCGCAGGGTATCACGGCGGGCGGGCAGATCACACGGGTTCTGCCAGCACCTCCGGTCTGACCTCGGGGCCGTGTTCTTACCTCGGTAACTGGAGAGCTCTGGCCCGGAGTGGCACTCTCTGTAAGGGAGCCAACCATGCGAAGCATCTCCGTTTCTCTGGCAATCGTGATCGGGTGCGTCACCGGTTCGTGGAGTCAACAAAGCGTGCACGCGCCCCAGACCGCGCGCCAGGCGTTGATCGAAATGTTTTTCAGCAAGACGCCAGGAACTTTTGCGCGTCACTTGCCAGCCATCACGCGCGCTGCGATCGACAAGTTCGAAACCATGGCAAATCTGCAGCAATTTTCGCTGATGGCCAGCCAGATGCAGACCCAAAGTCAGAGCTTCCAGACCTTCGCGACCGGGCCGGTCCTGTTGACTGCGGACAATTCAAAGACCGGACAGAAGGTTGAGATAACGGTCGAGAACGACGCGTTGCATGGCGATCAGGATGACATTGAGGTTTCGTTTCGCGTTTACAAAAATGGCGAGGCGCAGCGAACTCCCTACATGCCGCAGCTGACGTTTGCCATGAAAAAGGAAGCGCAGCTGTGGACTTTGAATGAGATCTCTTTCACGCTGCATCTACCGCTGGCGGACCCCGACCTGCTGAAAGCCATCACCGACAACATGAACAAGCAGACTGCGCACCCACAGGTCGTCTACACCGCGCACGACGAAACGCCAGTACAACCGGCAGGCAACGACGCTGCGGTCTTAGCGGCGATGCGCACCATTCTCACGGCTGAGGCTACTTACGCTGCCAGCTATCCGAGCGTCGGTTACACCTGCACGCTGTCAGACCTCGACGGCTTTGGCGCGGGAGAACCCAATGAACACCAGGCCATGCTGATCAACAGCGGACTGGCCAGCGGGAAGAAATACGGCTTCGTATTTACTCTTTCCGAATGCTCGGGAGCGCCGGCGATCGGCTTTCGCCTGACAGCCGCGCCCAATGCCAACACCTTCGGACGGAAAACATTCTGTGCAGATCAGTCAGGCGCGATCCGATCATCCGAGGGCGCCAATGCGGCCGCCTGCATGAGCAACGAAGCACGGCTTCCGTAAAAAGGCGCAGCCCTCTACTCGTCAACCTTTTTTTTGGCGAACGGCGGCGCGCAACTCCGCCACAATTTCCTGCGAGGCTTTGATCGCTTCGGCGTGCTGGTCCACGTTGAACGAAATCGCGCCGACGCGCGCGTGGCCGCCTCCGCCGTAACGCTCGCAGATGCGCGCCAGATTCACTTCGGGCTCCTGCGGAGCCCAGGGATTTGATCCCACCGAAACCTTAACGCGAAAACTGCTCTTGCTGAGTCCCACGCTGTAAACCGATTCCGGGTGCAAGTAATAAGGAATGAACTTGTTGTAGCCCTCGAGGTCGTGGTCGGTAACGTCGAAGAAAATCGTGCCGTCCTTGCATTCGGTGCGCTCGCGCAAAATGCCGATCGAGAGTTCGTGCCGCTTGAGCAGCGGCGGCAACAGGGGCGCAACGAACGGCTCCTCGAGGATGTCTTTCAGTGGTTTGGTTGCGAGTAACGGAATCAGGTTGGGCACGAACCCGTGGTCGGGCGCGGACTCGATCACCATGGTCAGCTTCATGGCAGGAGCTTCCATCTCAACCGCCGTCTTTGCGTCGGCGTAAAGCGCGCCGTCGATGGTGTCGGTCCAGCGAATCAGGTCGGCAACAGGCGCGGGGTCGAAGCCGAAGTGCTGCTGGGCGATCATGGCGATAAAGCTGGTGCAAGACTTAAAATCGGGATCGTAGAACTTGCGGTTGCTCTCGTTCTGCTCGAAGTGCTCGGCGTCGGCCGGCGAGAGAAACGCGCTCATGTGGTGGTCGAACCACCAGGTAATCTTCGGCGAGCTGGAGTATTTGAAGTCGACGATGGCGTTCTCGTCGCCGTCAAATTGCCTTTCGTCAAACAACGCTCCGGCACGGTGCACCAGGCCGGTGAATTCAAATTCAGCGTCGCTGCGAATGCGCTCGCGGTAGAAGCGCGAAAACAGCGCGGCGGAAGAGGCTCCGTCAAAACACTTGTCGTGATAGAACACCCGAACTCGCAAGCGATTCCCCAAGTCGTTCGATCGATTCCCGCCGATAGCCACACTTCCTGCGTGACCTTCTGTCGCGGGGAAAGTCTAATAGGATGGACGGCTTCGAGGAGGAAAGTCAAGGCTGGAATTCGCTGGGTTTTCGATCCGATGGCAGCAAGAACCATAAACCACAAAGGACACGAAGGTTCACGAAGGAAATCCAAGAAGCGGAGACTTCGTGGCACCTCGCGTCCTTCGTGGTTTATGGTTTCACGTCCGCCAGCAGAGGCCGCCGCTAGATCGCGGAGGCATGCTTCTCTGCGATGTCCCCGAGCAGCGGGAGTTTGAACATTTCTCCCTGCAGCGCTTTTACTAACAACACCAGCCACATCACCATCCCAAAGAGGGCAGCCACGACTGCGATCAATACAACGAAAAGCGGCCCTGCGACCGGGATGGCATAGAGAAACACTGCCGCCAGCGTCGCGCCCGCCCACACCAGAAGACATTGCGCGGAATGAAAGCGCACGAAGCGATTTCGCTTGTAGGGCTCGAGCACAAGAAACAAAACTGCCGGGATGAATGTGAAGTAGGCCAGCGCGCCGGCAAAGTTCTCGCGAAAAATGCCGACGCTACCTTCCCCGCGCGGAGGCGGCTCGATGCTTCGTCCGCAAGCGGGGCAGAATGCGGACGTCTCGGGCATTTGTGCGGCGCAGTTGGGGCACAAGGAGACCTCATCGCCGGGCGGATCGGGATTCGCGGGAGTCTGCGCGGAAGTTCCACCGCTCTCGTATTGTGAGGGAGTACCGGGAGTGCTGTCGTGCATCGTTTCCCCTTAAAGCAACTCGGCTCTCAGGTAGTTCTGCTGGAGGCAGCTTTCTCGCGGCAATCTTCGCACAGTCCGTAAATCTGGAACGTATGGCGAGTGGTGAGGTAGTGGTGAGCGCGGCCGATTTCCTGCTCGAGGTGGGACACTTCCTGGGAGAAAAATTCGACGGAACTCCCGCACTCAGTGCAAACCATATGGTGGTGGCTCCGGCGGTTGTACTGGTGCTCATAGCGCGCGATGCCGTCATGGAAGGCAACTTCACTGGCCAGGCCGCACTCGGCCAGAAGTTTCAAAGTGCGGTAGACCGTGGTGTAGCCGATGCGGGCATCTTTTTTCTGCACCAGGCGATGCAGTTCGTCGGTAGAAAGATGATCCCGGGTTTCCAGAAAAGTGCGCAGAATCGTGTCGCGCTGGCCGGTCTGCTTCAGGCCAACGCGCTTCAAATGGCCGTGCAGAATGTCCTGCGCTTCGCGAACCATCTGGCGTGAGATGGTAGGCTGGTCATCGATGCGCTTCTGCAACATGGCGAGGGAGGTTTCTGCGGGAAACACTGTCAGAATACCATCCACGATCTTGAAAATGAAATTCATTTTCAGCAGCATTCTGGCCTGTCCCGACAGCGCGGACGGTGCTGGCATACAATCAAGATTCGCATGAGTACACTGGCAGAAATCACGACGCCTCGCTCCCGGCGTTCGCCTGTTGTTCGTTTACTTCTATGGTTGGTGCTGGCCGTCGCGACGATCGTCGGCGGCGTGATCGCATACGCCTGGTTTGTGGCCGACTCCGCCCTGCCCCAGCTCGACGGGCGGCTCCAGATCAGCGGTCTCTCGTCCCCGGTGACGGTTACGCGCGACAACCACGGCGTCCCCACTATCGAAGCGGCAACGCTCGAAGATCTCTTCTTCGCGCAAGGCTATGTAACAGCGCAGGACCGTCTCTGGCAGATGGACATTATGCGCCGCTTCGGCGCCGGAGAACTCTCGGAGATTCTTGGCGAAGATACGCTTAAGGTTGACCGCGAACAGCGAATCCTGGGCCTGCGCGCCGCTGCGAAGAAGTCGCTGGCCATGGCCAGCCCACGCGATCGCAGTTTTTTCGAGGCCTACGCACGCGGCGTCAATGCCTTCATCTCGACTCACGGCAGCCGGCTGCCGATCGAGTTCCGCATGCTTCGCTACGCTCCGAAACCGTGGCTGGAGGAAGACTCGCTGGTCATCGGCAACGTTCTGGTCAAGGACCTGAGCTACCGCTATTATTACGACGCGCTCGCGAGGGAGAAAATTCTGGCCAAACTGGGGCCGGAGTTGACCGCGGATTTGTACGTCAACCACTCTTGGCATGATCGTCCGCCGACAGTGATGCGCGAAGATCTCGATCAGCCCGACACCAACAACGGAGACTCGGACGATGACGATGACAGCGACGACGACTCCGGCCCGGATAATTCCGTAACCCGGAACTCGGCCCTGGCGCACCCTCAGGAATTGCCGGGCGAGATTCCGGTGAACGGATCGAACAACTGGGTGGTCTCCGGAGCGCATACGGTAACCGGCAAGCCGCTGCTCTCGAACGACATGCACCTTGGCCACCAGATGCCCAATCTGTGGTACGAAGCGCACTTGCGCTCGGGCAGCCTCGATGTCGGGGGCGTGACCCTGCCCGGCGTGCCGTTCATCATCGTTGGACACAATCAACGCATCGCGTGGGGATTCACCAACCTTGGTACGACGATCACCGACGTTTACGTCGAGAACTTCAATGCGCAAGGCGCGTATCAGACCCCGGGTGGCTGGATTCAACCGGAGCATCGCGTCGAAGTCATTCATACCAAGGGCATGCCGGACACGACCGTGGATGTAAAGATCACCCGCCACGGTCCCGTCATCACGCAACTGGTTCCGGGCGAAACGCGGCAACTGGCCCTCCGTTGGGCGCTCTACGATGGCCTGCGCATTCCGTTTTTCGATGTGAATACGGCACAGAACTGGGACGATTTCCGGCATGCATTTTCGCAGCTGGATGCGGCCGGGCAAAACGTGGTGTACGCCGACATGGACGGAAATATTGGATATCAGGCGACGGGCAAGGTTCCGATTCGAGCGGCGGGGGATGGCAGCCTGCCGGTCAGCGGTGCCGACAACGCGCACGAGTGGACTGGCTACGTGCCCTTCGAGAAGATGCCCAGCATCTCCAACCCGCCGTCGGGAATCATTGCCACGGCGAATGGAAGAGTCACGCCGGATGATTATCCCAACTCGATCAGCATGGAGTGGGAAGCTCCGTGGCGGGTAGCGCGGATTTATCACGTACTGGAATCGGGGCGGCAATTTTCTCCCGCGGATATGCTGGCGCTGCAGAACGACATTCACTCCGAAGCTGACTTGTTTGCCGCCGAGCGCCTGGTCTATGCCGTCGACCACGCTTCGAAGCCTTCGGCTCGCGCGAAGCAGGCCGCCGATCTGATGCGCAGCTGGGATGGACGCATGCTGGCTTCGTCGCCGGCGCCAACGATTACCGAGAATGCAATCCGCGAATTGCAGCGCCTGCTGCTGGAACCGAAACTCGGCAGCGCGCCCGGCGATCCTGCCAAAGAAGACGAAGTCCTGAGTTGGAAGACTTATTGGTGGGAGATGCGTTCGGTGTGGCTGGAAAATGTTCTTCTGCACCGGCCAACGCGCTGGCTACCGGAAAATTATCCGAACTATGAAGAGTTGCTGACCGCCGCGGTCGAGGCCGCAGTGAGCAGTCCTTCGGCGCCGAAAGATCTGGCGTCATGGCGGTGGGGCGCGGTCAATGCGGTTGAGATCGAGCATCCGATCCTGGGAAAAATTCCGGGGATCAAGCACTGGGCGGCTCCGGGTGTGCAGGAGCAGTCGGGCAGCGGCTACACGGTCAAGGCCGTGACCCGCCACCACGGGCCCTCGGAGCGCTTCACCGCCAACCTGGCCGACCTGGACCAGTCAACGCTCAATACTGTGACCGGCCAGGGTGGAAATTTCCTCAGCCCCTACTACATGGATCAATGGAAGGCCTGGTACGAGGGAACGACCTTCGCATTTCCCTTCACCCCGAAAGCCGTCGACGCGGCTAAGGCACATCGGTTGGTGCTCGAGCCAGCCCTCACCAAAAAATAGAAACGGTGCGGTTTGAGGGATTACACTTGTTGGTAATGAGTCGGCGCCATCCGCGCAGACTGCTAGGAGGGTGAGAATATGGCGCCCTTGGTTGGCCGCTCAATCCTCAGGAAATTCCTCATCGTGGTTTCGTGCGCGTTCCCCGTTTGTGTCTCCAAGACCCCGGCTTTGGCGCAGCATGCCGTCCGCCCCGCTGGAGGAACAGTTCATACATCCGCTCCGCCCATTTCCCACTCGTCGCCTCCGATTCTCCGCGCGCCAATCTCCGCTCCTCGCATTTCGGCAGCGCCCTCTTTCGGCGTATTCGGGGCTGGAATCGGCCGTCCTCGGCGTCCGATTCGTCCATTTCCGCCGGTGTTGCTCATTTACGAATCTCCCTTTCTTTTTGACGGACCATTCTGGGGATTGAACTCCTGTTGGTGGGCAACCTGTGATCTCTCCTACACGACCGTCTCCTCGCCTGGTGCGACAAACTATATTTCGCAGGTGAACGAGGCTCCAGTGTATGTCTATGGCGAAGAGGGACCGGACCTACCGCAACTCTTCTTGAAAGATGGCACGATTCTCAACGTGACCGATTACTGGCTCGTTGACGATCAGCTTCATTTCACGATGATCGAAGAGAATGACGCAAAAGCAACGGAACATGTGATTCCCTTCGATGCGTTGGATTTGCAAACGACCGTTGATACGAACACACGAAGAGGATTCCGCTTTATGCTACGCAACGAACCAGTCGAGCAGTATTTACGCGACCACCCCGAAGGCCCGCCCGGTGTAGTAGCGCCTGCGCATCCGTAGCGCTTTGCGAATAACGGTCGACGCCGGTGACCCCTCGCACATCTCCCTATTAAAACGCCGCCGTTGTTGGCAGGTGACTACGCTCAACACACCCTCGCCGGGGTGAATGAGTGCAACAGCGACTTTTGCACCAACGATTGGCTCGCCGAGCCGTCAAGTTCATTGCATTTATTGACTTACGTCAACACTAGTCCTAGGATTTGGTCCCGCTGATTGCCACGACCGAAGCCGCAGCCAATTCGAAGCCGCACGATCGGAGAGCGCCAGTGGGTTCGTCTCGAACAAAAAGAAATGGGAGAGCCGTCGATGGCACAGTCTATCGAACAACTAAGAGCAGTCATTCGGGGACAGCTAATCCAGCCGGAAGACTCCGGGTACGATGCGGCCCGAAGAGTCTATAACGGAATGATCGACAAGCGACCGAAGCTTATTGTGCGTGCAGTTGATGTCGGCGACGTAATGGCTGCCGTCGGTTATGGACGTGAGAACGGACTACTCACGGCGATTCGCGGCGGCGGCCACAATGGGGCCGGGCTCGGAACTTGCGACGGCGGACTAGTGATCGATCTTTCGCCGATGAAAGGGGTTCGGGTCGATCCGGTAGCGCGTACGGTGCGCGCTGCGGCTGGATGCGTCTGGGGCGACGTGGACCATGCGACCCATGCTTTCGGGATGGCTACGCCTTGCGGCTTCATCTCAACGACTGGAGTCGCTGGACTCACTTTGGGAGGAGGTATCGGCTACCTGACGCGCCGCTATGGTCTCACAATTGACAATCTACTCTCCGTCGACATGGTTCTGGCGGATGGACGATTCGTGACGGCAAGTGCCAAAGAGAACGACGATCTATTTTGGGCAGTACGGGGTGGCGGCGGAAACTTCGGCGTCGTGACTTCATTCGAGTTCCGACTACATCCGGTGAGCACGGTCCAGTTCGGGCCCACGTTTTGGCCCCTTGATCAGGCGGCGGAGGTTCTAAAGTCCTATCGCGAATTCATTGTTACGGCTCCCGAAGAAGTGAATGGATTCTTTGCCTTTCTCACGATCCCTCCCGCACCAATGTTTCCCGAAAAACTTCATATGAAAAAGGTCTGTGCCATTGTCTGGTGCAGCACAGGAACCGCTGAGGAGACCGAAAAAGCGACCCGCCGCATGCGCGGCGTGGGAACGCCATTACTCGATGCGGTTGGCCCTGCGCCATTTCCAGCAGTGCAGAGCACTTTTGATGGTCTGTTTGTTCCTGGGTTGCAGTGGTACTGGCGAGCCGACAACTTCACAGGACTAAGCGATGCGGCCATCGCGAAGCACGTCGAACACGGTTCGAAGATGCCGACAATGCTTTCGACCATGCACCTTTACCCTGTCAACGGTGCAGCGCAACGCGTAGGTAAGAACGATACAGCCTACAGCTTCCGCGAGGCCTTGTTCGCTGAAGTCATTGTCGGGATAGACCCGGAACCGGCCAACGCGGGGAAAATTACGGAATGGTGCAAGAACTATTATGATGCTCTGCATCCCTACTCGGCAGGGGGCGCCTACATCAACTTCATGATGGACGAAGGACAGGAACGGGTTCAGGCTTCATTCCGCGATAATCATGGACGCCTTGCTGCCATCAAGAAGAAGTACGATCCGACAAATTTTTTCTGCGTGAACCAGAACATCAAGCCAGCGGCGTAGGGCCACAATAATCAGAATTGGCTCGCCTCACGTTTAGGCGTGCGGCTCCAAGAACCGCTGCCGTAAGGATTTCGCCAGCTCGCTAGAAGAAGTCGATCGCCTTTACGTCGCCGACGTAGCCCAGAACGTTGATCGTTCCTTCGGGAACGTAATCATTGATCAGCAGAACATCAAGATAATTGTCGGTGTTATAGACGCGCAAGGCGCCACCTTCGGCTACGTATTCGATATTGCGGGTGGTGAAACTCTGCAGGCCAAGCACATTACCGTTGTCGGGTGGGAAGATGACCGTGTTGTTGGTGGTGTTGTAAATCGCCAGACATCCGCGGACTTCTCCTACAGGATTATTCACGTTACCGATGTTGGTGCAGTTCTTCGATCCGACGAAAAGCTGGCCGTTCACGCTCATATCCATGCGCCAGTGGTAACCGTCAGGCATGGCGATCTCAACCGCGGGATTGTTGTAGTAGGGGTCGGTCATGGTGTTGAGATTGACGATGTCGAGCGTTCCACAATAAGTGGCAGCCGTAGGAGCCGCAAGCGGCAGCGAGGCACAGGGTTGCCCGGTGGGCGTGCCGTTGCCGGCCACATAGAGCGAGGATCCGCTGAGAAATCCCCAGGTAGCGCCGTTGACTGGAAGCGGGGTTCCCACGGCGAAACTGCCCAGGTCTAAGGTTTGAATGCTGGCCTGTGTTCCTCCGCATTCCGCACCGCAATTGAAGATGTACGCCGTTGTTCCGTTGATGATGGCGTAGACAGGACGGTCGAATCCCGGAACGATGGTGCAGACCGCGTTCGGAGGATTGGTCAGGCAACTGGTATCGACCGGAGGCACTGCAAGGGTTGGCGAAAGCACCGTCACCGAGTTGGAATCGTTGCTGAAAGTCAGCACTTGAGTGCCGTCCGAGTTAGCGACGACGGTCTGCGCGTTGGGCACCGCGATGCTGGCGACAATCGATCCCGAGGAAAGATTCAGGTAGTCGACGGCACCCAGAAACGAATAACCAGTAACCGTGGCCGACGGGACCGCGGCAAAGGCGATTCCACTGGCCGTGGGAACAGCCATGCTAAATGTGGGCCCAGGAAGTTGCACGTGGTTCCCTGACGTTTCGCTGGCCGTGTTCGCCGAGTAGACGGAGTTGCTGCCGGAATCAAAAGCCGCCACAATTTCCCGGTTTGGCGAAATGGCCATGAGACCAGGGCTGGTTCCCGCGCTCAGTTCCTGTACGCGGGCCAGGATGTCGTACTGCCCGTTGATGAAGACCAATCCGCCGAAATCGGCAGTCGCGGTCGTACCCTGGGAGGCTAGAACCCGCATCGTAAGGCCGCTGGGGGGCTTCTTGACTGAATAGCCCCCACCGCAGGAAGTCAAACCCGTGCTGACCCACAAACCCATGACTAAAAGCAGAATGCGTCTGTTCAAACGGCAGACTCCTAACGGCATGAAAAAGGAAGATTTAAGCGCGAAATGGTGGATTATAGCAGACTCGGAATCCAGCCTCGTGCGCTTCCCGTAGCGGCGTGGACCCGTGCAGCCTGCGGACGAGTCCGTTTCACTCACGCTTGCCGCCACCCTCGGCCCCTGCCAGATGCGCGAAGCGGCTCATATCCTGTATGCTCAACCAAACGTATGCCGGCAGATTTTCTTACCAGGATCAAACAATCCCCTGTGCTGTGCGATGGCGCCATGGGCACATTGCTATACGCCAAGGGGATCTTCATCAACCGGTCTTACGACGAACTGAATCTTTCCCAGCCCGATCTGATCCGCGCCGTTCACCACGACTATCTGCACGCTGGGGCCGAAATTATTGAAACCAATACTTTTGGGGCTAACTCTTTCCGCCTGGCCCGCCACAGCTTAGCCGACAAGGCTCGCGACATTAACCGGGCCGGCGTCAAGCTCGCCCGCGAGGCTGCCAAAAGCTTCGATGTGTGGGTTGCGGGATCGGTTGGCCCGCTGGGAACCAGAATTGAACCGCTGGGCAAGACTTCCTTTCAGGAAGCCCGCGACTCTTTCCGCGAGCAGATTGAAGCGCTGGTCGAGGGCGGAGTCGACCTGCTGATTCTTGAGACCTTCGGAACCCTGGAAGAAATCCATCAGGCGATGCTGGCGGCGAAAGATGTAAAGCCCTCGCTGCCGATCGTGGCGCAGGTGACTATCGACGAAGATGGCAATTGCCTCGACGGCTCCGATCCGGAGACGTTCGCTCCGAAGCTGGCCGAGTGGGGCGCCGACGTGATCGGCTGCAATTGCAGCGTCGGCCCGGTCGCCATGCTGGACGCGATCGAACGCGTGCGGGCGGTATCGTCGCTTCCGCTGGCCGCCCAGCCGAATGCAGGCATTCCACGATCGGTGGAAGGCAGAAATATTTATTTGTGTTCGCCGGAATACATGGCCAGCTACGCGCGAAAGTTCGTCGCCGCGGGAGTGCGCGTAATTGGAGGCTGCTGCGGAACTACGCCAGAGCACATCCGGGTGATGAAATCTGCGCTGCGGGTTGGCGAGGCCAAAGGACGGACGGCTTCAGCGCAGGTATCGGGCGGCCACGCGACGCCCGCGGCAGTTGCGGCCGTGCCTATCGAGAACCGTTCGCCGCTGGGCGCGAAGCTGGCGCGGGGCGAATTTGTAACCATGGTCGAGATCGTGCCCCCGAAGGGGATCGACGTTCGCAAGGAGCTCGAAGGGGCGCGCTTTCTGAAGTCGGTGGGCGTGGATGCGGTGAATATTCCCGACAGTCCGCGAGCTTCGGCGCGCATGAGCAATCAGGCGCTGTCACTGCTGATTCAGCGCGAGGTCGGGATTGACGCGATCCTGCACTACACCTGCCGCGATCGTAATGTGTTGTGCATTCAAAGCGATCTGCTGGGAGCGGCCGCGGTCGGCATTCGGAATCTGATCTGCATCACGGGTGATCCGCCGAAGATGGGAAATTATCCCGATGCGACGGCGGTGTTTGACGTGGACGCGATCGGCCTCGTGAATATTGTGCACAACCTGAACCGCGGCCTCGACCTGGGCGGGAATCCGATTGGAACCGGGACGGGCTTTGTGATTGGAGTTGGTGCCAACCCCGGGCTGACCGACCTCGACGAAGAAGTTCGCCGCTTCGAATACAAAGTGCAGGCCGGCGCGGAGTACGCTGTCACACAGCCGGTGTTCGATATGCGCCTGCTGGAAAACTTTCTGAAGAGGATCGAGCATTGCCGCATTCCGGTCGTAGCGGGAATCTGGCCGCTGGTCAGCGTGCGCAATGCCGAGTTCATGAAGAACGAACTGCGCGTCTCAGTGCCGGACGCGATTCTGGAACGCATGGCGCGGGCGCAGGGTCCGGAAGCAGCGCGCGAAGAAGGAATTGCGATCGCCCGCGAGATGCTGATCGCCGCGCGTCAAACCGTGCAGGGAGCGCAGATCAGCGCGCCCATGGGACGCTACAGCTCGGCCGTGGATGTGCTGGAAGCGCTGGGCGGCGACCAAGGCTCCAAGGCGTCGGCCTAGGGGTCGGGTCTACTCGCTTCGAATTGCGACGAGCGGCTCGATCCCCGCAGCGCGACGCGCGGGCACGAGGCTAGCCGCGAGCCCAACCAGCACAAACAAGGCCGACACTCCCGCGAATGTGATCGGGTCCCATGGGCTTACCTGGAACAGCAAATCCTGCAGCATGCGAGTAACTAGCAGCGACGCGCCTGCGCCGATCACCGCGCCCACAACCGAAAGTACAAGAGCCTGTTTCAACAAGAGCGACAGAATGTTCCCTAGTCTCGCGCCCAGAGCGCGGCGAATTCCGATTTCTTTCGTACGCTGCGCGACCGAATAGGAAATGACGCCGTAGAGTCCAAGCACTGCCAACACTGTGGCGACTGCGGCAAATCCTCCCAGAAGCTTCATCATTAACCGGAGCTGCCCTTCCGAGTTCTCTGTCAGTTCTTCCATGGTTGAGATCGCGGAGATGGGCTGATCGCGGTCGATGGCCAGTACCTGGCTTCGAAGCGAGTTCGCGAACGCGAGCGGATCGCCGTCGGTTCGCACCGCCAGCATCGCCGTCTGGGACGGTTTCTGGCTGTACGGAAGATAAACTTCCGCCTTCGGATCGTCGTCTCTGCCGTCTCCCCGTACGTTCGCAACTATGCCGACGATCTGCGCCGGATGCGGATCGTTGCCGATGAGGAGGTACTCGCCGACCGGGTCGGGGCCATTCGGATATTGCGGCCAGAAAAGGCGCACCAGGTTTTCGCTGACGATTGCGACTGGCGCTGACTTCGCATTGTCGTGCTCGGTGAATTCCCTTCCTTGCTTCACCGCAATTCCCAGCGTGCGGAAATAGGCCGGCGAAATATCCTGAATGATGCTGATGGGCCGCTGGTTCAACGGTGCGGGCGGCGCTTTTGCCGGTTGCACCGGAGATCCCATCCAGGTCTCGGTCATAGGAAGAGTGAGAGCGGCCGCAGCTCCGCGGACCCCTGGCAGCGCTTGCGTGCGTTCGATCAGTTGCTGGTAGAACTCGGCCTTCTTTTCGTCCGTGTCATATCGCGTAGGCGATAACGAAATCTTTGCCGTTAAAAGACGGGCGGGTTGAAATCCGGGGTCGACGCGATAGACGCGGGCCAGGCTCTCGATCAGCAGCGTGGCTCCGATCAGCAAGATAATCGACAACGCGACCTGCCCCACGACCAACAGACCGCGCGGGCTAAAGCGACGGCCCAGCTTCGAAACTGCAGCGCCGGCTCCTTCACCGCTGGCGCGGAGAACGCGGGCAAGATCGGGCCTTGAGGCGCTCAGCGCCGGGGCAAGCCCGAATATGATGCCGGTCAGCAACGCGAGTGCCCCGCCAAACGCGAGAACAAGGGCATCGATCCGGATTTCTCCGGCACGCGGCAAATCGACGAACGTCAGGCCGCGAATTGCGCTCACGGCGAATGCCGCGAGAGCAATACCTAACAGGCCGCCGAGAATTGCCAGCAGCAGGCTCTCGACCAGTAATTGCGAAATGATCCGCAGCTTGCCCGCTCCAATCGCTGCGCGCACGGCGAATTCGCGAGCCCGCGCCGTCGAGCGCGCCAGCAGCAGGCTGGCGACGTTGGCGCACACGATCAGCAGGACGAAGCCGACCGCGCCGAACAGCATCCAGAGTTTCGGACGGATGTCGGAGACTACTGCCTCCCGCAAAGACTGCACCGCTGCGGGTTCGTCCGGCTTGGCATCGAGCATGGTGGGATGCGCGGTCGCGTACTGCTGATTCAAGAGGCGCAATTCGGCATCGGCTTGTTGAAAGCTGACATCGGGCTTCAACCGGCCGAACACGCTCAGGATCGGACTCAGCGCCCTCGATTCCGGCGAAATCGCTGACCACTCCGACGGCCTCGTCACCCACGCATCCGCGCCGGCGATTGGAAATTGAAAACCTGCGGGCAACACGCCGATGACGGTGTGGGCTCGGCCCGCCAGCGTGATCACGCGGCCGACGATCGATCGCTCGCCGCCGAAGCGCCGCTGCCACAGGCCTGCGCTGATCAGAGCCACCGGCTCCGCGCCCGGCTTATCTTCTTCTGCCAGAAAGCTGCGGCCCTGGAGCGGAGTCACTCCCAGAATGTGAAGGAAGTTTGCCGAAACGCGCGCGACTTTCAGCACTTCGGGATCGCCGTTGCCGGAGAGCGCCATATTTTCGAAGTCGCTGGCGTATGTCCCGATCTCGGTGTACGAGCGGCTGGCTCCGGCGAGTTCTTCAGTCCGGACGGGTGTCGCCCCTTCCGCGATCAGCACGACCCGGTCGGGATCACGGTACGCGAGGGGCTTGAGCAGCACGGTGCGAATTACCGAAAACATCGCGGTATTGGCCCCGATGCCCAGAGCGACGATAAGCACAACGGCTGCCGAGAAGCCGGGATTCTTGCGCAAGCTCCTGAAACCGTACTTCACGTCCTGCAGTGTGCTTTCAAAAATCGTTATTGTGCCCATAGGCCAGCGTCTCCCTCGGCCGGTAACTGTGATGTCTCTACCTCAGATGCTTTCGCCACTCTACGACGCGGGGTCGGTCGATTCAAGAAAAGTCTCCCTCGCCGGGAATGCTTTGTTCATTTTTTCGATTCGTTGCACAAAAAAGACTGGACACGTCCTCGAAACGGGTGCATTACAATAGAGAGACGGAGCGAAACCGTTGGCCAAGTTTGAAGAGTGTCTCCAGCGACTGGAAAAGATTGTTCAGGAACTGGAAAAGGGAGAGGTCCCGCTGGAAACATCCCTGACACTTTTCGAAGAGGGGATGCAGCTTTCTACGGCCTGCCGCAAGGAACTTGAGCAAGCGGAAGGCAAGGTGGAAATCCTGCTGAAGAAGAACGGAAAGCTCCAGGCTGAACCGTTTGAGCCGCTGGCAGAGAAGGCACCGAAACGCTAAGGAGCTGGGTTCTTCTGCCGGGCTCGCAAGTGAACTTGTCTGTGGAGTTGTGGTTTTCTCAGCCCGCGCCCTGCAGCCCTAGTCAGGCGTCGACTTAGCCGTTGACGCCCGCCGTGAACACGGCCGAATGGGGAATCTATGGGTCAGAGTATAGTCGTTCTGGAGAAGGATCCTAAAGTAGCGCAGTACCTTGCCTGGGGATTGCGACCTCACTTCCATTCCGTCGACGTAATGCAATCCCACGACGAACTGAGGGAAAGAGTGTCGGCAAATCAGCCAGAGGCTTTGGTGCTCGATATCGAGTACTGGCGACTGACTGATGTCGAGACTCTGCACCGCGAGTTCCCGCAACTGCCAATCGTCTGCACCCACCGTATTCCGGACGAACAAATGTGGATGGCCGCGCTTGAAGCTGGCGCCAGCGACGTTTGTCCTGACGACGATGTAGATGGTGTGCTGACCTCGGTGCGGCGCAGCATGGCTCTCGCCCGAAGCGCAGGCGCCTAGCACGGATTGCATTTCGATTTTCAGGACGCCTGCGGGCGTCCTTTCTTGTTGTGTTTCCTTCGACTTCGAAGCGAGTGCCATGCCACGTTGGCAACCCGCGCTGGCTTGCTATACTCACTGCTTCATGCTCAACGAGACGCTTGAACAAGGGCGCAGCCTCACCGATGCCGCACTCGACCGCCTGATTCCGCTGGAGACGCAGCCTCCGGTCTCGATCCACAAGGCGATGCGCCACAGCGTATTTGCCGGCGGCAAACGCCTGCGTCCGGTGCTTTGTATCGAGGCTGGGCGAATGATCGCCAGGTCGACTATCGCGGGAATCGACGAACTCGGCGCGGCGCTGGAAATGCTGCACACTTATTCCCTGATCCACGACGACTTGCCCGCGCTCGATAATGACGATGTCCGCCGCGGACGTCCGACGTGTCACAAAGTCTTCGGCGAGGCCATCGCTATTCTGGCCGGAGACGCGCTTCAGACGCAGGCCTATGAAGTTCTGGCTCGCCTGAAGTGTCCGGCGGAGGCGAGGGTTCGGATCATCGAGGAGATCGCACGCGGAACCGGCACCGTCGACGGCATGATCGGCGGGCAGGTCGTCGACCTCGAGGCGGAACATACCCGTCCGACCGCCGAGATGCTGGAATACATTCACCGCTCGAAGACCGCCGCGCTGATCACGGCCAGCCTTGTCAGTGGAGGCTTGTACGCCGGCGCGAAAGACGGCGAAATCGTTCATCTGCGGGCTTTCGGCCGGGCCATCGGGCTCGCCTTTCAAATTACCGACGACGTGCTCGATGTGACCCAAACCTCCGAGCAGTTAGGGAAAACCGCGGGCAAGGACACAGCGTCCGAGAAAGCGACTTACCCGGCTCTGTTTGGAATCGAGGCTTCCATCGCCCAGGCGGATGCGCTGGTCAACGAGGCGCTGGCCGAACTCGACAGATTCGGCGACCGAGCGGAGACGCTGAAAGAACTGGCCCGATTTCTGGTCGAGCGAAAGAAGTGAGCGCCGAGAAGTCCACGAACGTCAACATCACCGCGAAACCTTCCCGCGCAGCGCTGGCAGCACGTTACTCCGCCGCTGTCTTTGCTGTGGTTGCTGGCTCAGCAGTCCTGAAGCTTCTTCTGCATCGCTTTCTTGCAGGGCCACGGGATGAGCAGTTGCTGGGACCGATCATCCTAGGATTCGTTATTGCGCTCTTTTGGTTTGCGGTTGCCTTTCTTGTATTAGTGGGTGCTCGAACTGGCAGGGACTCGTCTCCCCAGCCGCAAAATCCGCCCACAACTCGAGAGCGAACGGTTTCGCGGACGATCGCCCTTGCGCTTGTCGTGGCGGGCGTTTTAGCGATCTCGGCATGGACGAATATCTACTTGAATGACGAGATCTTTGAGTCGCGCTCTCTTCCCTGGATAGCGCCCCTGATCACGGTGCAGGAGTATGGATTCGGCAAGGCGAGCCAAATGTTTCCCTGTCAGGCAGAGGGATCTGACACAGGATGTGAGGCCTACAAGTGGGTGCCCACGTTCCTCGTAGCTAACATCCTTCTCTACTTCCCGTTTGTGCTGGTTGCGTTGTTCTCTTGCCGACTATCAGACACGTTCCGAAAAATGGCGAGCGTCGGAGCACATCTTTTCGTCCGTTGGAGCGGAGTAGCCACAACCGCCGGACTTCTGGCGCTCCAAGTCATGCATGGATTAAACCTGGACACGCAAGATAGCCTTTATCCTCACCCGGGAGTCGGACACTGGCATTTTGGAGCGTGGGAACAAATAAACGACATCACCGGTACTCTGATCACGATTGCGGGGCTCTGCCTTCCGTTTTATCTCTATCGTCTGATTCGTCGAGCCCCCAGCCTTACGGACGCCCGAATCAGACTGTCCGAGGCTACGTCTCTAGCGGCGACAATGTTGGCAGCCCTGATGCTGGGGGATGTGTATTGACACTTCAACCGGCTTACGTTTGGTGTGATCTGATAAGATTTCATTACGGCGATGGAGTTCGCCATAACCGCCCGCACTTACCCAAGGCAGGCTGATAACTCCTACAGAAGTGCAAACTTTTTGTAGGAGAGCTGCAGTGAAAGACTTCTTCGCTATATCCCTGGCCGCAATAGTCGGCGCCAACCTGCGGTATGTCATCAGCCGTCTCGCGGCCAGAGAACTCGGGCCGGTCTTCCCCTACGGGACTCTTTCCATCAACATCATAGGCAGCTTCATCGTGGGCTTCTTCGTAATCTGGACCAGTGAGCGCGTGCTGCTCGACCCGCGCTGGCGGTTGCTTGTGGTGGTCGGCTTCTGCGGATCGTTCACGACTTTCTCCAGCTACGCGTTCGAAAGCATGGCGTTCTTCGAGCAAGGGCAGTGGTCCCTGCTGCTGGCCAACATCTTCAGCAACAACCTGCTGTGCCTGGGCGGAGCGCTCGCCGGCATGGCGCTGGCTAGGGTGCTGTAAAATGGCGAACGCAATGGCAGTGCAGGTCACCATCTACTTGAACGACGCCGACCAGTGGCATCACCGGCCGCTCCACATGGAGATTCTTAACTATCTGCGTAAAGAGGACGTCTACGCCGCAACCGCACTGCATGCGGTCGCGGGATTCCTGGGACGCCATCGCGTAGAAACCTCGCACCTGGTAGAAGCGGGAGGCAAGTTGCCGGTGATCATTATTTTCGTCGACACCGACGAGCACGTGAACCGCGTGCTGCCCACGCTGAAAGAAATGGCGGCCCACCGGCTGATCGTGCGCGAGAACGTGGTGATCGAGCAGGGGAATCTCGACTAGGATGTCTTCCCTTCCCGCCGCATCGTCTTACGACATACCCTCTCTCGACATCCTGGCCATAGCCGCGCACCGCGATGACGTGGAGCAGACCTGCGGCGGCACGTTGCTGAAAGCGGCGCGGCGCGGCCAGCGCACCGGCATCCTCGACCTCACGCAGGGAGAGATGGGCACCCGGGGCACAGCGGAAGATCGCGCGCGTGAAGCCGCCGATGCGGCGAAAATTCTCGGAGTGAGCTGGCGTCGGGCGCTCGACATTCCCGACGGACGGGTCGAAAACACATGGGAGAACCGGCTGAAGGTCGCAGCCGTGATCCGCGAGACCCGGCCGCGGGTAATCATTCTTCCTTACTGGAAGGGCCGGCATCCGGATCACTACACAGCTTCGATCCTGGGATACGAAGCGTGTTTTCTGGCTGGGCTGGCGAAATTAGACCCCACCCCTCGGACCTCGGACTCCAGCCACCCCCAACCGAAAGTGGACGGAACTTCCCTTCCTCCGCATCGTCCGTTCAAGATCATTTACGCCACGCTCTACTACGACATCCGTCCTACGTTCGTCGTCGACATCGGCGAGCAGTTTGAGGGCAAGTTCGCCTCGATCCTGGCCTACAAATCGCAGTTCACTGATCAGGACGCCGGCAAAGACCTGTTCCCTGCCCACGACGAAATTCGCGCGCGCGTAGAGTCGATGGCGCGCTTCTACGGCGCACTGGGCGGCGTGACTCATGCCGAGCCGTTTCTGCAGAAAGAAATTGGCCTGGTGGAAGATCTGCTCGCGATTCCGGTCAAGTCCATCTAGCACTTCTGGTGCGCCGATTACGATTGACGCGCGCTGATTCCCCCAGCAAAATAGCGCTGTCGAGTTCCCACCAACCCGCAGTCCTTCGATTCGCACGCCGCTTCGCGGAGGCAGGCAATGAAGAAGAAGAACAGGGTGAAGTTCGTTTGGCTATCGCTCGGTCTGACCGTACTGCTCGGTTCTGGGTCGCGGCTGCAGGCGGCTGAATCGCGAGCGGCCGTCCCAGCCGTACAAATAGCAGTGTCGCCCAAGCACGCCGCAGTAGTAGTGATCACCCAGCCGCAGCAGTTCACCGCTTTGGTCACGGGCAACGCCAACACCAGCGTCATTTGGAGTGTCAACAGAATCGTGGGCGGAAATTCGACCGTCGGCACCATCAGCGCGACCGGACTCTACACGCCGCCGGCAACCGAAGGCAACCGCACCGTAACCGCGACCAGCGTAGCTGTGCCCTCTTCCTCGGCTTCGGCTACGATCTCCGTTACCGCGCTGCCCGGCGTCTTGACCTACCATAACGACCTGCAGCGCGACGGCAGCAACCCGCAGGAGTACGCCCTGACGCCATCGTCAGTGGCTCCAGCAACATTCGGCAAGCTGTTTTCCTGCCCCGTGGATGGCGCTGTCTACGGCCAGCCCCTATGGGTCCCGGGATTGACCATTGCCGGCGGGATCCATAACGTTATCTTTGTCGCCACGCAGCATGACAGCGTTTTCGCCTTCGACGCCGACGCCAGCCCGTGCGTGACCTATTGGCAGGTCAGTCTGCTCGATACGCTGCACGGCGGGACAGCGAACGAAACGCCCGTCGCCTGGAATGATGTGGGCGAGTGCTACGGAGATGTTTATCCCGAGATCGGCGTGACGGGCACGCCCGTTATCAACCCGAAGACCAGCACGATTTACCTGGTCAGCGCTTCCGAGAAGAATCCTACGAGTCCCGGGAACTGTTCAGCCTCGTCGGCAGAGTTTTTTCACCGGCTGCATGCCCTCGATCTCGCCACGGGCAGCGAGAAGTTCAACGCGCCGATTACGGTTGCCGCTTCCGTGCCGGGAACGGGCGACGGATCAGTCAACGGAATGGTGAGCTTTCAATCACAATTTGAACACCAGCGATCAGGGCTCGCTTTTGCCTATGGAAAGGTTTACCTGGGCTTCGCCGCGCACGAAGACGCGAGGCCTTATCATGGCTGGCTTCTGGGCTACGAAGTATCCAATGTGCAACAGCAAGTTGCCGTTTTCAACACCACACCCAACGGATTGAACGGCGCCGATGGAGGCATCTGGGCTGGAGGCGGCGCGCCTGCAATCGATAGCAGTCACGATGTGTATGTCAGCACCGGGAATGGCGTGTTCGACGAAGCTCCTCCGCCGCCGGATAACGACTACGGCGACAGCCTTCTCCGGCTTCATGAGATCGCCGGGAGCACTCCCAATGGGATCAACTTGAGCGTGGCGGGCTGGTTCACTCCGTATGACCAGTTGAGCCTGGCACAGAACGACACCGATCTCGGGTCGGGCGCGTCGGTTTTGTTGCCCACGCAAAGCTCGGGCGCCGGTCCCACAAATTTGCTGGTGCAAGTTGGGAAAGAAGGCGTTGTCTATTTGGTCGACCGCGACAACATGGGCGGGTACAACCCCGTGAATAACGATCAGATCTGGCAGAGTTTTTCCGGCCCCGCCTACGGATTCTGGGGCACGCCCGCCTTTTGGCAAAACAACCTTTACATCGGCGGACAATCAGATTCGATCCGGCAGTTTACCTTCGACGCATCCACTGAATACTTCAATACGCCTGCCGCTTCTCAGTCGGCGCAAGTTTTCAATTATCCCGGCACGACTCCCTCTATTTCTTCGCAGTGGAAGTCGAACGGCATTGTGTGGGCGATCGACGCCAGCCTCTATGGTTATGCCAGCCCGAGCGGCGGCGTCAACTGCGCGACCGTCCCGGTGCCGGCGGCCTGCAGCGGGCCTGCAGTGCTGCACGCCTTCAACGCCGCGAATTTGTCGCAGGAATACTGGAACAGCACACAGGCTGCCGGCGGCCGCGACCAGGCAGGAAATGCAGTGAAGTTCGTGCCTCCGACAATCGCCAACGGAAAGGTGTACGTCGGCACGCGCACCGAAGTGGATGTGTACGGGTTATTGAACTGAAGCTTATCGAACTGAGACCTGTTGAATTAAGAAGCAGCCCGTCGCGCGAATGATCGAACTCGCGCGACGGGACTCAGCTAGAAGATCTTGCTGAACAGCCAGAACAGCGATCCCGACAAGAGCATGGCGACGGGCAGAGTTAAGATCCACGCCAGCGCCAGGTTGCGCACCGTGCTCATCTGAATGCCGGAATGATTGGCGTACATCGTGCCAGCAATCCCTGACGATAAAACGTGCGTCGTGCTGACCGGAAGGCCGAAGCCGTCGGCCGCGCCGATCGTCGCCATAGCCGTGATTTCGGCGGCAGCACCCTGCGCGTAGGTCAGGTGCTCTTTGCCGATTTTTTCGCCGACCGTAACCACGATCCGCTTCCAGCCGACCATGGTTCCCAAGCCCAGCGCCATCGCCACCGCGACCTTCACCCAGGTCGGGATGAACCGCGTGGAGCGGTCCACGTGTTTCTTGTAGTTGGCCAGGACCGCCGCATCGGTGTCTGAGAACTTCGGGACGCCGGTCTTGGCGGTTATCCGCAGCGCCTCGCTCACAAGATATAGATCGTTGCGGAAATTGCGCACCCGGTCATTCGGTACGTTCTTCAGTTCCTTGTAGTTGCTGGTTTCGTTGCCGATGTCGTTGACCAGCGTGCGCAGCGCCAGCATGGTGTTGGGATTGAACTTCTTCGAGCGAATGAATTCGGTGACATCGTCGCGCGCGTCTGCGATGACCGCGTTCGGCTCAACGTAGTGATCAAGAGTATTGGCGGCCTGCTGCGAGACGGCAATGAAATCCTGAGATTCCTTGAAAGTGACTGCGTGGTTCAGGGCATAAGCGGTGGGCACGGTTCCGATCAGGATCAGCATGATCAGTCCCATTCCCTTCTGGCCGTCGTTGGAGCCGTGGAAGAAACTCACGCCGGTGCAAGTGAGAATGAGCAGGCAGCGAATATAGAGCGGCGGAGGCGCGTCACCTACCGGGGCTGAATAAAGCTTAGGGTCCTTAATGAGCGCCTTGGCCAGAAGTAAGAGCAGCGCGGCTACTCCGAACCCAACGATCGGAGAGAGAAGCAGCGACTTGCCGATGTTGGCAGCCTGGCCCCAATCGACACCCGAGGTACCGTTCCTCCCGGACATCATCTGGTTCGCGATACCGACCCCGATGACGGAGCCGATCAGCGTGTGCGAACTCGAGGCGGGCAAGCCAAAGTACCAGGTGCCAAGATTCCAGATGATCGCCGCAACCAGCAACGCGAAGACCATCGCAAAACCGGCCTTGCTGCCCACTTGCAAGATCAGTTCGACCGGAAGCAGCGAAATGATGGCGAAAGCGACCAGCCCCGACGAGACCATAACACCGGCAAAGTTCCAGAAGCCCGACCAGACGACCGCAACGTGCGGTTCCAGGGAATGTGTATAAATCACCGTCGCGACCGCATTCGCCGTGTCATGAAAGCCGTTGACGAACTCGAATCCCAGAGCTACGAAAAGGGCGATCCCCAAGAGCACATACGGCAGCAGAGACGTTGTGGGCGAGAACTGAAGATCGTGGACCAGCTGCGAACCGGCATAGACCGCACCAATTACGAGGACTACGGCGAAAATCGCCATACCGATTCTGCCGGGAGAACGCGAAAGTTTGGCATCAAGAACCGTTGAAGTAGCCATATGTATTGTTTACCCCGAAGAAGCGCGGCCTGGATGAGCCCGGCTTCGAACCTGGAATGGGGGGACTATATGCGAGAAATGTTACGGGAATGTTACGGGCGCATTAAAAAAGCAGGCGAGATGCATTGCTTCTTTCTGCTCCGCGCTGCTGCTCAGGCTACGCTGCTCTGCCCACGCTGCTCTGCCTACGAAAGAAACGGATCACTTCTTCAGTGCGACGGCTACGCCATCCCGGATGGGCAGGATCGTGGTGTAGAAGTCGTTTGAGTCGTAAAGGTTGCGGTTGAATTCGACAATCGCCTTCGTGGTGGCATCCGCCGGATTTTTCTCCGCCACTTGGCCACTCCACAAAACATTGTCCGTAATGAATAACCCGCCCTTGCGCAGCCGCGGTGCGACTAGCCGCAGCACACGCGGGTAGTCTTCCTTGTCGACATCGTTGAAGATGATGTCGAACTGCTCTTTTTGTTCGGAAAGAAACTCCAGCGCGTCACCGGTATGGACCGTGATGCGATTCGCGACCCCGGCCCGGCTAAAGTATCCTCGCGCGCGGTCGGCATTCTTGCGGTCGCCGTCGGTGTAGATGACGCGTCCCTTGTCTCCCACGGCCTGTGCCCACCAGATAGTCGAATATCCGATCGCCGACCCGAGCTCGCAAACCGTCTTTGCACCGACCATCAGCGCGAGTTGCTGCAGAACCCGGCCCACGGCCGGCCCGACGATCGGGATCGTGTGCGCAGCCGCATACTGTTCCATCTCGGTGAGGACCGCATCCCGCTTGGGAAGCATGGAGTACAAATAGTCGTCGACGGGCACACTGGTGAAGCCGTTGGAGTGGCGCCAGCTGGGCCTGCTCGATTTCTTCGGCATTAAGCACCTCGCATTACGCACTACAAGGATTCGGACCGCCCTCGAAGCCAATCTCTTACTCCGTTGAGCTATGAGAGCGTCACGCCTGGCTTCATCTCCGCAATCTCCACGCCCGAAACCAGTTTGTGCAACGCGCTGGGAGTGCCTGTGAGCACCGGGAAGGTCCCGAAGTGCATGGGAATCACGGTTTTCGGCTTCAGCAAATTGCAGGCGTAGGCCGCTTCGCGTGGCCCCATGGTGAAGTGATCGCCGATGGGGAGCATCGCAATATCCGGAGCATAGAGTTCGCGGATGATGGCCATATCGCCGAACACATTCGTATCGCCGGCGTGGTAGATCTTGATGCCGTTGGAGAATTCGACCACATATCCGCAGGCTTCACCGCCGTAGACAATCTGATCGCCATCCTGAATGCCGCAGGAGTGGTCGGCGTGCACCATGGTGACTTTAATGTCGTCCACGGTTTGCGTGCCGCCCTTATTCATCATCGAGGTGTGCTTGACGCCTTTCTTCTCCAGCCAGCTCGTCATCTCAGGGATGCCGACCACCTTCGGTTCATGCTTCTTCGCAACTTCCACTGCGTCGCCGATATGGTCGCCGTGGCCGTGCGTGACCAACATGATGTCGGCCTTCTTCACGTTCCTCTCCGACGGCGGACACGAAGGATTCCCCATGATCCATGGATCGATGATGACGGTTTTGCCTCCGGGCGTCTCGATGCGAAACGTAGCATGGCCCAGCCACGTGAGTTTGATGCCTTTCAGATTCATAACCAAGCTTCTAGCCTCTGGCTCCTAGCTAAAGCGAGCGCCAACAGCGCCACCATAAATATCCTGCAAGCAGCCTTCTAGTTTAATATGAATCGCCATGAATGACCTGAAGGTGCTGATTACGCGGGAACAAATCACGAAGCGCGTGGCCGAACTGGGCGCCGACATTACTCGCGACTTCAAGGGCGAGCCGGTGATGCTGGTCGGTGTGCTCAAGGGAGCTGCGATTTTTTTGGCTGACCTTTCGCGACAGCTCGATCTCGACGCCACATTTGATTTCATTGGCGTCTCCAGCTACGGAAACCGTCCCAGCCCCACGCAGGAACTCAAGAGCGGTTGGGACTCCACCGGCGAAGTGAAGCTCACCAAGGATGTGGATCAAACTTTGAAAGACAAGAACATCATCGTCGTGGAGGATATCCTCGACACCGGCTTGACCTTAACTTATCTGAAGAAGATGCTCCTGGCCCGCCAGCCGCGCACGCTCAAGATCGCGGCCTTGCTCGACAAGCCGTCGCGGCGCAAGCTGCCGCTGGAGGGCGATTATGTTGGCTTCAAGATTCCCGATGAATTTGTCGTGGGATACGGACTCGACTATGCGGAAAAGTACCGCAATCTCGCGGACATCTGCGTCGTGCCGCGCCAGTAGCCTGTCGTAACCGCGCGCCGGACGCGATTGTGAGGTCGCTTTCGCACGGCATAGAGCCGCTAGATCGTGGAGCCGCGAACGCGGCTGCTATCATACAAACGAATGGGTTCTGTCCTCTCCAAACCGGATCGTCTGCCGGTCGAGTCGCTGCTGCTCGACGTCGCCGACGTGTTGGCTACGTCGCTCGATCTCGACACGACTGTGCGCCGCGTCGCCGAAGTCGTGCGCCGCGTCATCGATTACGAAATTTTCGCCATTCTGCTGCTCAACGAAAAGACTCAGGAGTTGCGCTTTCGCTTCCAGGTAGGCTATCCGCCGGAATACGCCGAACGCACCCGCATCAAGGTCGGCGAGGGAGTCACCGGGCTGGCCGCGCAGACAAGGCAAGCCGTCCTGATCGACGACGTCACCAGCGATCCGCGCTATATCGCAGCAATCCCCAACGTGCGGTCAGAGCTGGCCGTCCCGCTGATCACCAAGAATCGCGTCATCGGCGTCATCGACATCGAAGCCAAGGAGCCCGGCTATTTCACCGAAGAACATTCCCGCCTCTTGACCCTGGTCGCCTCGCGCATGGCGGCCGGGATTGAGAACGCGCAGCTCTATACGCGGACTACCAAGCAGGCGAAAATTCTTCTCCTGCTGAACGAAATTGCGCGCGAGTTGACCTCGATCCTGAACCTGGACGAACTGCTGGGCCGGATCGCGGAGCTGATCCGGCGTCTGATCGACTACCAGATGTTTAGCATCCTGCTGATTGACCCCGCTGGCGAGAAGCTGCAGCATCGCTTCTCCCTGCGCTTCAACGAAAATATTCATCTCAAGCGTGAAATTCCGCTGGGCCGCGGACTGGTCGGCGCCGCCGCGGAGAGCAAACAAGCCGTGCTCGTGACCGACGTCACCAAAGATCCGCGCTACGTGGAAGCGAATCCTGAGACGCGCTCCGAACTCGCCGTTCCCCTGATCTATAAGGGCAACGTGATCGGCGTGCTCGACCTCGAGCACACGCGGCGCGGATTCTTTACCGAAGAGCACCAGCGCACCATGACCACGCTGGCGGCGCAGATCGCTATTGCAATCGAGAACGCGCGGCTCTACGAACAGATCGAACGGCAGGAGCGGCGACTGGAGCGCGACTTGTCGCTGGCGCGCGAACTGCAGATGCGCCTGCTGCCGCAGACGCGGCCCAAGCTCGGGCACCTCGATGTCGCGGCGAAATTCGTCCCGGCTCGTACCATTGGCGGCGATTTATACGATTTCATTCCCTACTCCATGTCGAGGATGGGCATCGTCATTGGCGATGTCAGCGGCAAGGGCGCACCTGCGGCAATTTATGCCGCCCTGGTGAGCGGCATACTGCGCTCTCACGCTCCCATCGAACCTGGCCCGGCCGAAATGCTTTCGGCCGTGAACCTGTCGCTGGCGGAGCGCCGCATCGAGGCCCAGTTTGTCTCGCTGATCTACGCCGTCTGGGATGACGAGAACCGGACTCTCTCGGTTGCGAATTCCGGACTCCCGCGTCCGGTGTACGTACACGGCGGAAAGAATGAAGTCATCGAAGCGACCGGCCTGCCCCTAGGACTGTTCGACGACGCCGATTACGACGAGTTCAAGTTCCGCATGAAACCGGGAGACATGTTCGTGTTTTTCAGCGACGGCATTCTGGACGCCCGCAACCGCCGAGGCGAGATGTTCGGACGCGGCCGGGTCGATAAGATCATCGCCGAGTGTGGCGGCAAGTCGGCGGATTGCGTTGTGGATTCGCTGTTCGCAGCTGTAGCCGAGCATGCCGCGGGTGAAGAGGCCTTCGACGATCAGACCGTGGTCGCCATCCGCGTCCGGGGCAGCGCGCCGGCCCATCCGGCAGCGCATCCCAAGAAGAAATGACTTTGCGCAGCGATCGCCCTCCCATCACCCGTCCTTCGGGATTCACTTATCGCGAAAGCAATCGCGGAAGGGCGCGAAGCGGCAGGCATTCCGTTTCGCGCTCGAATTTGCACGTCGAAGAAATCGCGCTGCCCCGGCTGGCGGCCAGGTACGGCACGCCGCTTTACGTTTATTCGTCGGCCACAATTCGAGAACGCTATGGGACTTTCGATCGCGCCTTTCGCGGCCTTCCGCATACTGTTTGCTATTCCGTAAAAGCGAATTCAAATCTGAGCATCCTGCGCCTGCTCGCGAAGATGGGATGCGGCTTCGACGTCGTCTCCGGGGGAGAACTGGAGCGCGTTCTGACCGCCGACCGCAAGGCAGCGAAGAAAGTTGTCTTCTCTGGTGTGGGCAAGACGCGTGAAGAACTCAAGGCCGCGCTGAAAGCAGGCATTCTTCTTTTCAATGTCGAGAGCGAATCGGAACTCTGGGCGCTGGCCGAGTCTGCGGATCAACTCCGTAAGAGCGCTCCTCTGGCCCTGCGCGTGAATCCCGACGTCGCGGCGGAGACGCATCCTTACATTTCCACCGGACTGCGCCAGCACAAATTCGGCGTTCCCATCCGCGAGGCGCGAGCTCTTTACGCGAAAGCTTCTGGCTCCCGAGGTCTCAAAGCGCGTGGAGTGAGCGTGCACATCGGCTCGCAGATTGTTGATGTTGCCCCATTCGGAGAAGCCATGGCGCGCGTTGCGGAACTAGTTCGTCTTCTCCGCTCCGACGGTCACGAGATCGATTACGTCGATGCTGGTGGAGGACTTGGCATCGCGTACGACCACGCCGACGCACCTGATTTTTCTGACTACGCAGCGGCCTATGCGAATGCACTGGCAGTGCCGCTCCGCGGCCTGGACCTGCACCTGCTGCTGGAGCCGGGGAGGTCGATCGTTGGGCCGGCGGGAATTCTGCTGACCTCGGTGATCTACAAGAAAGAAAATGACGGCAAGCGCTTTGTCGTCGTCGATGCTGCCATGAACGATCTGATCCGGCCCGCGCTCTATGGCGCGTATCACCAGATCGTTCCGGTTGCACGCAACTCCGGCGGGGGAGCGGCGCGAGAGATTGTCGACGTGGTCGGTCCAGTGTGCGAAACCGGAGACTTCTTCGCGCGCGATCGCGATCTGCCCGTAGTAGCTGAAGGAGACCTGCTGGTGATTCTCGATGCCGGAGCTTACGGCATGGTGCTGGCGTCAAATTACAACACGCGTCCACGGCCAGCCGAGGTCCTTGTCAGTGGGAAGTCCGCGAAAGTCATTCGCAAGCGAGAGACTGTGAAAGATTTACTTCAGTCCGAACGGGGCTGATTCCTAGCGTTCGCCCCACTTCAGCTTGGTGCGCAGCACCTGAAAAAAATCGGCGCCCGTCCGAAATAGATTTACCTGATGCTCGGAACGTCGGCAGCGAACGCGATCGCCATCGCGAAGATCGAGGCCGGGCTGGCCGTCAAGACTCAGATATGCAACTTCATTTTCGCTGCGCAGCAGAATTTCAATATCCACCGAGTCCGGCACCACCAGCGGACGATGCGTCAGCGAATGCGGCGCCACTGGTGTAACGACGAAGGCATTCACAGTCGGCATCAGCACCGGTCCGCCGGCGGAGAGCGAATATGCCGTCGAGCCAGTCGGCGTCGCCACGATCATGCCGTCGGCCCGATAACTGGACACGTAGACCTTATCGAGATAAAGATCATAGGTGTTCAGCTTGGCCAGCGCCGTCTTGTTCACCACGGCGTCGTTGAACACAAGGTAACTGCCGCGAACCTTTTCTCCGCGCAGCAACTGACACTGCATCAGGGTGCGATGCTCGACATCGGCGCCGCCCTGCGCGATCGCTTCAAGCATGGGGTAAAGAGACTGCAGCGGAACGTCGGTGAGAAATCCCAGCGAGCCCAGGTTGACGCCGAGCAGAGGCACGTCGATCGTCGCAGTTGCTCTCGCGGCCGAAAGCAGAGTCCCGTCGCCGCCCAGTACGACCACCAGGTCGAGCTTCTTCGTCGCCATCTGTGATCGCGGCACGACTTCCTGCCCGGCCACATATTTGTCGGTCTCCAGGTCGACCACCACGTGGTAGCCGTGGTCCGTGAGCCACGCGATCAGTCCTGGGATAATCTGCGCGACCTCCAGGCGATCCGGCCGCGAAATGATGGCTGCGGTTTTAGTTGCGGGAGCTTGCGGGCTGGGCATGTTGAGAGAAATGCGGAAAGAGAGATTGTACAGAATTTCGAAGCTGCGTCGCGACAATCTCAACCCCAAGAATCTCTACCACAGGGGAACACAGATGAAAACCTCAGAGGTTAAGTACTCTTTGTTCCCCCGCGCCCTCTGTGGTTGAGATTTTAACGACACCCAAAACTAAAGGACACCGTATAGCAGGAATTCGCGATTGCCTTCCGCACCGAGGATAGGTGATTCAATCATGTCGGTGCGCGCTACGCCCAGTTCGATCAGCGCTCGCCTGACCCGCTCCACCGCCGCCATCTGCGCCGCCTCGTCGCGCACAATACCGCCTTTGCCCACATGCTCCCTGCCCGCTTCGAATTGCGGCTTGACCAGCACGATGACTTGCCGTCCGCGGCGCTGTTCCAGTAACTCGGGAAAAGCTGCGCGCACAACCGCGGGCAGCACCAGAGTCGCGGAGATGAACGAGACGTCCATCACGATCAGATCCAAACTCTGGCCGTCCGTCAGTATGCCGATCTGACCGAGCGCTTCGCGCGTCAGGTACCGGGCGTTAGTTTTCTCCAGCAACCGAACGCGACTATCCTGCCGCAGTTTGAAATCCATCTGACCGTAGCCTGTATCGACCGCAATGACCCGCGCCGCGCCCCGCTGCAGCAGGCAATCCGTAAACCCTCCCGTGGACGCCCCAACATCGAGACAGACTTTGCCGCTGACGCCAATCTGCCAATGATCAAGAGCGCGCTCCAGTTTCAATCCGCCGCGGCTGACGTACTTGAGATCTTCGCCGAGCAGGCGAATCGAAGCATCATCGGCAACCTGTGCCCCCGCTTTTTCGAATTTCTGATCGCCCACCAGCACCGTGCCGGCCAGAATCATGGCCTGCGCGCGCTCGCGCGAAGCCGCCAGCCCGCGGTCCACAAGCAGTTTGTCGAGTCGCACTTTCATCGGAGTTTCACGCGAGAACTCGCAAGCGAGATTTCGCGATCGAAAATTCCGCCAAAGGTTCTACCACGAAAGTGCCAGCACTCGCATCAGTGCAAAGTGCTGAAGCGTCTCTGGGATAAACCACTTACGAAGATACTTCGGCCCTTTTCCACAGCATTTTCCACGTTCGTGTTGAAAACTTTCGGAGTGCCGGAGATCCCGCAGCGATTTCCGAAAAGAAAACAGCCGCCCGAAAAAGGGCGGCTCCCAATTCCAGCCGAACAGAGTTTTTGCCGAACGAATATCCGCACCGAACAGAAAGCTATCCTACAACTTCTTCCAGCAGCTTCTGATCGATGTCGAAGTTGGAGTGAACGTTCTGCACGTCGTCCTGATCTTCTAGCGCTTCCATCAATCGGATCATCGTGTTCGCGGCGGAACCTTCCAGCTTGACGTAGTTCTGCGGAATCATGGCTACGCTGGCCGAAACCGGCTCGATTCCCGCCTTCTTCACCGCTTCGAGCACGTTTTCATAGGCGGAAGTGTCGGTCAGGATTTCCCAGTTTTCACCGTCGTCATGCAGGTCTTCGCCCCCATGTTCGAGAACGATGTTCATCAGGTCGTCCTCCTTCGCCGCAGTCTTGGCGATAAGGATGTCGCCCTTCTTATGGAACAGATATGCAACCGCGCCCGCAGAGGCCATGTTGCCGCCGTTCTTGCCAAAGCAGTGGCGAATTTCGCTAACCGTGCGGTTACGGTTGTCGGTGTTGATGTCGAGCAGCACTGCGGCACCGCCAGGACCGTAGCCCTCCAGCGTAAATTCTTCGTAGACAGCGCCGGGAAGTTCACCCGTGCCACGCTGAATGGCCCGCTTGATGTTGTCCTGGGGCATGTTCTCGGACTTGGCGGCGAGAATCGCACCGCGCAGGCGCGGGTTGGTATCGGGATCGCCGCCGCCGTTCTTTGCGGCGATACTGATTTCCTTGATGAGGCGGGTAAAAATCTTACCGCGCTTGGCGTCGAGCGCGCCCTTCTTGTGCTTGATTGTGGCCCATTTTGAATGGCCGGACATAGTTCGACCTCGTGTCTCTAAAGATCTTTACTTCAAAGAACTCAGGATAGCGCAGGATTCGCCTTCAGAGGAGATCAAGGTAGCCTCGTTCGTATGCTGGCGAATGCAAATTATAGCACGGCGCTACGGGCACGCGTTCCCGGTCATGTTACTGCCACGGGAGGCGTGCGCTCTCTCTCGAACGCAATTTATTGCAGTGCTATTGACTGGCTCTAACTATCGGCCCTAACATGCCAACGCAAGGGCGCGCTCGTGTGACCTATGACTGGCCAGCTGGTGGGGCACTACAGGATCCTCGAAAAAATTGGCGCCGGCGGCATGGGCGAGGTCTTTCGGGCCCGCGACGAAAGATTGGGCCGCGATGTTGCGCTCAAGCTGATCCGCCCCGCTTCGAGCGACAATCCCGATCATCTCCGCCGCTTCGAACAGGAGGCCCGCGCCGCCGCGGCGCTCAATCATCCCAACGTCCTCGCCATCTATGACGTTGGCTTCGATGGCATCGTTCCCTACATCGTTTCCGAGTTACTCGAGGGCAAGACCCTGCGGCAGCGCCTCGCCGAAGGCCCAATGCAGGTGCGTGAGGCGGCGGAGTTTGCTCTGCAGATCGCGAATGGCCTGTCCGCGGCGCACAAGCGGCACGTCATCCATCGTGACCTGAAACCCGAAAACTTGTTCTTGACCACCGACGGACGCGTCAAGATTCTCGACTTCGGAGTGGCGAAACTTCAATCCTCACCCGAGGACAACCGCTCCATCGAGAACTTACCCACAGTGACTAAAAGCGGGGCCGTGGTCGGTACGGTCGCGTACATGGCGCCGGAGCAGCTGCGCGGCAAAGCGGTCGACCACCGCTGCGACATCTTCAGCTTTGGCGCCATCCTCTACGAAATGCTCTCGGGACGTCGCGCTTTCGTCGGTGAGACGGAAGTGGACACCATGACCGCCGTTTTGCGCGAAGAACCACCCGACGCTCCTCTGGCCGATGCGGCGATTCCGCCCGCCTATCGCGACCTGGTCCGGTACTGCCTCGAGAAGGAACCGGAAAATCGCTTTCAATCAGCCAAAGATCTGGCTTTCGCGCTACAGACTCTCACCGGGTCCTCGCCCGGCAGCGAACTTTCCCTCCCGGCTCCGAAGAAGAAAACCAGCGGCGTGCTCCCGTGGACCGTCGCAGCAATCATGGCGGTCGCGACCGCAACCTTGCTCATCCTTTACTTTCGGTTTCAGCCGCCACTTCCCGCTTACCATCGCCTGACGTTTGAAAAGGGCACGGTCTACTCGGCGCGTTTCGCGGGCGACGGCCAATCGATCATCTATAGCGCGGCGTGGAATGGTAAGCCAGTACAGCTTTTCTCGACCGTCGGAAACTCGCTTCTGGCGCAACCTCTGAGCCTGAGTGACGCGAATCTTCTGGCTGTTTCCCGCGCCAACGAACTCGCTCTCGCCACTGGCGGCACTCACAACGGACAACTGGAAACTGTCGGTGGAACGCTGGCTATCGCGCCCCTCGCCGGAGGCTCGCCCCGCGAAGTGCTCTCCGACGTTCGTTGGGCGGATTGGGACGCCAACGGCAGGTTGGCGGTTGTTCACAACGAAGACGGGGAGAGCCAGCTCGAGTTTCCAGTCGGCAATGTGATTTATAAAACCGGCGGCTGGATCAGCCATATTCGCTTCTCTCCCAAAAGCGACCAGATTGCTTTTCTGAATCATCCGCAGCTTTGGGATGACAGAGGAACCGTCTGCATCGTGGATTTGGCCGGGCGCCTTCAAACTTTGACTTCGCAGTGGGAATATACCGACGGACTTGCGTGGAGGCCCGACGGCAAAGAAGTGTGGTTCGCGGCCGCTCGCACCGGCAACAATGCCAACATTATGGCCGTAACCCCCTCCGGCAAGACCCGAACCTTGTTGGACTTGCCCGAAGGCATCTCTCTGCAGGATATCGCTTCCGACGGCCGCGTGCTGGTTGCGCTGCATTCGAAGCGTCTGGAAATGGCCGCCGGCTCGCTTGGCAGCAAGGAAGATGTTGACCTCTCATGGCACGAGTGGAGCGTCGCAAAAGATATTTCGCGCGATGGCCTGTCTGTGCTTTTCGAGGACGCCAGCGAAAGCGCCGGGCCGAATTATATGGTTGCCGAGCGCCGCCTCGACGGGACTCTCCCCGTGCGCCTCGGGGAGGGCAGCGCCGGCGGACTTTCACCCGACGGAAAGTGGGCCATCTCCTTCCCTCGAGTCGATGTGAATGAAGTTATTCTGCTCCCAACCACTCTCGGCGAACCCCGCTCCCTTAATCTTGCAGGCCTGGAGAAAGTGAATCATGGCTGGGCTCGCTTCCTGCCCGATGGCCAATCGATTACGCTCAACGCCAACGAACAGGGGCACGCTGATCGGTGCTTCCTGCTGGATTTGGCCGGCACCAAACCCAGAGCCATCACTCCCGAAGGAACGCTCTGCGGTCCGTCCTCGCCCGACGGCCGATTCGTGGTCGGCGTAGCTCAGGGCCGTAACCCAACGCTCTATCCCGTCGCCGGCGGTGCCGCTCGGCTCCTACCCGGGGGACTCGGCCTTCTCCCCGTCCAGTGGTCTGAGGACGGTTCCACCCTCTACGCTTACCGACAGGGCGAACTTCCCAGCCGAATCTATAAGATTGATATCGCCAGCGGAAAATACAGCCTGCTCCAGGAGTTGCGGCCAAGCACTCCGGCGGGTGTGGTGAGCGTTTCGCCGGTTGTAGTGAACCGTGACGGCACGCGCTTCGCCTACAGCTACAATCAGACTTGGTCAGTCCTGTATCTCATCTCGGGATTGCACTAACGGCGAATATCGGTGCTGCCGCGAGCGCCGGCGCGACCGTGGAAGAGCGGCGCTTCAGCGCCGCGAAAGAGGATCAACTCGATAGAGGGGCTTCAGCCCCGGTCGGCCTCAATCCAAAGACCCCAAAAAATCGACCGGCACATAATGAAAGAAAATCGAAGTCGACGTCCGGCCTTCGCCCAGAATCCCGCGATAATGCGGCAGCCGGGTTCCACGATACGCGAGCCCATCTCCCAGAGCCTGATAAACAGTCACCGTGCCCCCGCCCGTATCCAGACAAATCGGCCACGGTGTTTCGATCTCCGGCTCCGGAGAAAAATCCAGGCAAAACGTAATGCTGAATTCGCACTGCTCCCGATCCGTATGCTTCTTCAGCTCGGCTCCGCTCAAGTAGGAAGCCATATACACGTAAGACGGCTTGAGCGGCTCACCCGCCACTGCGCTGAAAGCAGCCGCGAGGGACTGATGAAAAAACCTTGCCACCGGCTCGTTGTAAGCCACATACCGCCGCGAGCTTTGCCCATCACCCAGGCGAATCGCGCCGGTGCGAATGAGGTAACGGTAGTAGCGGCGCAACGCGGCCACGTGAAAGGGATGAATCAGACCGGACAGCGGAGCATACCCTTTCTCTCGAAAGCCGGAACTGGTTCTTCTAACCAGGTCACCCTGCTCCCAGAGAGAGATTCGATCGATGGGCCTCAGTATCCCGGCCCCGGCCAGCAGCGCGCGGTCCTGTGCATCGAGTGCGGAAGGCACCGGCTCGCCGGCTCTGAAATTCCGCACCACCGACTCGAGTCGCGGACCCAGCCAGAAAGGCAGCAGACTTCCGCTCGCCGCATCCCGCACCCAGGCAATTGTTCCCTGGCGGAGAAGTCCAGCCAGCCGTTCCTCGCGCCCCTGAAACTCCTCAGGTAATTGCTCGCCGAGCAGCAACTCACATTCAGAATTCAGAATGTAAGGCGGCTGTCCCTTCCAAGAATCTTGGATTTCGCGACCCAAACCAAGAGCCCGCTTCGCCAACTGCGGAATCAGGTGCAGCGGCAACTCATCCAGCAGGCAATAGAAACGATCGGGAGGAAGCGTCGCGGCATAGCTCTGCCGCGGCGTCCCTCCCATCAGGGTTGCCATCCACTCCAACCACGCCGGATTGTTTAACGAAGCAGCCATCCGTTCAGGGTAAAGCGGCCGTCGGCAAAGAGCCGCGATGGGCACTTCACCTCAGTGACCTCGTGCATTAACTCACAGGGGAAAAACACGATCTGGTTCTGTTGCGGTGCGATGGTCTGGTAGCTGCCCTCACTGACGTAGTCGTTCCCTTCCATGCGCGCGTCGTGAATCCGCAATTCGCCACCTTCGAATTGCCGCGGCTCGCGCTGGAAAAAATATACGAATGTGAGGTAACGTTGAGCGACTCTCTCACTGCCATTGTCGTTGTGGAAGCGGAAAAAATCGCCATCGTTGCTGGCCGTGATCTGGGCCTCGACTCCCGCGAGCGGAATCTTTTCCATCCCCAGTTTTTCGAGGACCTCTGGTAGCACACTTCTAATCCGTTCCAGCATCAACTCCTGGTGTTGCTCCAATTCCGACAACACGCGCGATCGGCGATGTTCGTAGTCGATCACACCGCCCTCGGCCGTGGGAGAAACGACTACGCTGGCGTGGAAGTCGGCTTCATGCGCAAGTGCAAAATGCATGAGTTGGTCGAGTTCCTGTGGGGCAAGGAATTCGTCCAGCACCACGCTTTTGGCCGGCAGAGTCCCCGGCCGGTCAGCGACGACGGCGCTGGTTCGCGAAACCACCGTCGTATGCGTCGTTCCGCCAGGAGGTTGCGGTTGACCCGGCGGTTGGGGTTGTGGCGGATTGGGACCCTTCATCGGAGATCCCGGCGGTTGCGGCGCGTGAGGCGGTCCGGGAGTCGGTTTGCGAACTCCCGGCGGTTGCGGCTGTCCTGGAGGTTGTGGTTGCGGGTTGCCGGGGCCGGCATAACTACGCCGCGTCTCCGGATGCTGCAGCCGCACGGCATCAGTCTCTGCGGAGCCGGCCTCCGGAGTCTGAGCTCCGTCCGCTTGGCTCACAGGTTGGTTGTTTTCCAGGATTCGCTCGACAATGTTTTCGCCGAGCACGGAAAAAGCACGGTGTGCCACCGTCTCGCCCACCGCTCCGGCAATCACCACCCGGACTGCGTCTTGGGTTTCGCGGTTGTGTCCCGCGCTTGCTTTCGCATGCTGCAACAGTGTGGTCAGCAGCGCGCGTTCCTGCCTGCTGAGAATGCGTTCGTCCTGCATCAACGTGGTGGAAAACGAATCCAGAATCTCCTTCGGTGTCATCGAGACACACGCCTCCCTGCGTGGGGGATACAACAGTTCAGGGCCTGTGCGATCGGGGAATTATCGAAGACGATATAACGAGGGCCTGTTGATAACCAAGAGAATTGTTAATCAGGAAATTTTTTCGTTAAACGTGCGCCAGGGTGCGAGACGAACCAGATGCCAACTCTCCGACCATCGACTGAAAGACTTTAAAACCGTCGGTGCACCCCAGTTCCGGCTCGGCAGCTCGTTCGGGATGTGGCATCATGCCCACAACATTGCCCCCCGGGCTGCAGATTCCTGCAATATTGTCTAATGCCCCATTTGGATTAGCCGAAGGGGTTAGGTCACCCTCCGGGGAGGAATACCGAAATAAGATCCTGCCGTCGCGTCGTAACTCATCCAGCGTCGCCGCATCGCAAAAATAATTGCCCTCCATGTGCCCGATCGGGATGGTCAACAACTCACCCTTCGTACACGCGTTCGTGAATGGCGTCTCGACGTTCTCCACCCGCACCTGCACTGGCTTGCAAACGTATTTGAGGCCGACGTTGCGCATCAACGCACCAGGCAGAAGGCCCGCTTCGCAGAGGATCTGAAAACCGTTGCAGATTCCCAGCACCAGCCCGCCGCCGGAGGCGAACTTGCTGACCGACTCCATCACCGGAGAGAACTTCGCAATCGCGCCGGTTCGCAGGTAATCGCCAAAAGCGAAGCCTCCGGGAACTATCACCGCGTCGCAGTTTTCCAGATCATGCGATTCGTGCCACAGGAAGGTTACCGGCTGCCGGGCAACATGCTGCACCGTCCAATAAGCATCGTGGTCGCAGTTGGACCCTGGGAAAATAATCACGCCGAATTTCATGCCCGTCCTCAGATATTGGGAATTTGAGCCTAGTCTAGCACGCGCAGGTAGAGAGCCTCCGAGGCTGACTCTTTCGGGTAATGTCCACACTGGACCGATGAAGTTGCTTCTCTTTGCGCCCTTCGCGGCTCTTCTTGGCGATCTTAGCGGTTAAATGGTTTCGATTCCGACTATCCCGAATGCTGAGGCCTATAACCGCAACGATTCGTGAAGATGAAGTCTTTTTCAAAACGGATGGATAACGTGTCGGTAACAGTTACTCTCAAAGGCAGGAAGCAATGGGCGCGCGACGACGAAATGGAGGCGCAACGGGGCGCGCGCCCAAGCCCGAACAACTCTTTACAGAAGGCCCTGGGACCGGAACCGAGTGACTGGATCTACGACTGGCATCGCTTCTCGCCGGAAAATCCAGCGAGCCACCGCAAAGCCAATTGCCGCATAACAAAGATGCATCATTCGCATAGGCACCCCCAGATCGCTCAATCTGATCTTTCAGGGGAGGAACATCAGAATCTAACGGCACAATATCAATCAGGCGGGATCCGAACAAGGCACATCCGTGCCAGCAAAGTGGCACGGAAGTAATAGGACGAGGGAGATATA
>Ga0074044_10000067_pt1 | contig 101949 bp, 90 predicted proteins | sample BogForMeECP23OM1_FD_94443 | JGI IMG/M metagenome (GOLD analysis project Ga0074044, IMG submission 94443) | Bog forest soil microbial communities from Calvert Island, British Columbia, Canada - Bog Forest MetaG ECP23OM1 | ecosystem: Environmental > Terrestrial > Soil > Wetlands ...
CATTCAACTGGCTCTGCTGATTCGAGACCTGCTGCTGGCGAGTCTGCGGACTTCCCTGGTTCTCGGTGCGCATCACGGCCCGGTGGTCTTGCGGCTCGGTGTGACTTGCCCAGTTTCGGTGTTGGCTAATCCAGTTGGGATGATTGGCGGAAACCCAGCTCGGATTCTGGTTGTACCACCACTGGCCGTAATGCCAGTTGTGCTGCGCGTCGTAAGCGCCGTCCTGATCGAGCCACTGCGAATTCCACGATACCCAATTCGGATGATTGGCGTAGAAGAAATCAGGATCGTTCTGATGCCACCAGTAAGCATCGTGCCAGTTATTATTGTTGTCGTAGTCGCCGTCTTCGGCGAGCCACAGCGCGTCCATGATCGCCCATTCCGGATGATGGGCGTAAAACCACATGATGTCGTGCTGATGCCACCATCGGGCGCCGCGCCAGGTGTGACTATTATCGTATGCGCCCCATCCGGCTTCTCCGGGCCCTCCGTAATAGCCTGGGCCGGAATAGCCGGGGCCATATTGCGCGAATGCCGGCGCTGCGATCGTCAGCGCCAGAATCGCGCCGGATAGTGTGATCAACTTCTTGATTTGTCGCTTCATAAAGCTCTTACTCCTCCAGTTTTCGACGAGTGACTAATCGGCATACCGCTCACGGTTCTCGTTGTTTTGCAGACTGTTGCCGATCGCCATTCCAGTGCCTGCACCGACAACTCCGCCGATTGCCGCACCAGCGAGAGGCGCTCCCACGGCCGCGCCTACGATTGCACCGCCGCCCGCTCCAATAGCGCCGCCAGCCAAAGTCCCTTTCTCACGAGTACTAAGCGGTTGGCCGTAGCATCCCGCAATCGCGATAAGCGCTGTGCCGGCTATTGTTAAGGTGACGAATCTCTTCCGAAAGGAAGCGAGACTGTAGCGTTCCATGTGAACCCCACTCGAGCCTTGGAGGAAGGAAGTAAGCGATGGTCTAGCGAAACGTGGTCAAAGGCGAGAGGAAAGGCCACTGTTGGGGCTGGATCAAGGTCGGACTCGAATCCTATATCGATTCCAACTGCCCTATAATAACTCTAGTTTGCTCGAATAGTCAAACGTCTTAATTCCTAGTAAAACAAGTGCAGTGCTCTAGAGAACCAAATACTGCTTAATTCCTCGCATCACCGATTCTGATGCCAATCCGCGAATAGTTGTTAGGCATCAACCAAAGAGCGGTTGCTACTGCGTTTTGATGATCGCGACACCGAGCGTCTGAGAGCGTATAGACGTACGGCATGACGTATTTCGCCTCTGCTGCCGCAGACTTGCGCCGCGCCTGCCTCAAGCAGTTCTGAGCGCTGCAACAATGCGGACGCCCCACCGCCGATTATGGTTAAGTGAGGCGATTCGGTCATCAGGAAACGCACTAGTTCGACCGCGGCGGGCATGCATTCCGTCGTGGTGCATGAAAGAAAGACCATGTCGGGTGCGTATTGGCTCACGAAAGCACAAATTTCTGCCGGCGATTTAGTAGTGCCAAGAAAATTGGCGGCACTCCCCGTCCGACGGAGGAGTTCGAGCAGCATGAGAAGACCCAGACTGTGAACTTCGCCGGGCGCCGCTATGCCAAGAATGCGAAGCCGCCCTCTAACTATGGGTTTGTTGAACCTGTCTCCGAGTTCTTTCACCAACGCGACAGTGGTATCAAAAACAAGCCGCTGATTCTGTTCGCTGATGTGATTTTCGAATCGCTCTTCGCCGGCCAGGATGACCGCGGGCACCAGCACGTCATCGAAGGTCGGCTCGAGACCATACTTGTCGCAGTACCGAACTGCAATATTTCGAGCGCTTGGCTGATCAAGCTCGAGCAGGCTGCGGTAGTAATCGTGATAATCCTCTCGCGCGCTATCGTCTCCGAACAGCAACGCAAAGAAGCCGAGTGCCGGAATATAGTCACCGGCGACTTTCAGGCACGCAGTCAACGAGGTGGCGAGCAGCAGTCCTGGGAATCCCCACAGCCATGCCCAGAACATCGCGGAAAACAGAAGGGCGAGCGGCGACAAACCAATTCCGCGACCGATCAGAAAAGGTTCGACAAGGTAGCCCACAATCTGATCGAGAATCACAAACGAGGCGAGAACCTCGATTGATTTGCTCCACCCGGGAAATACTGCAAATGCCACAAGCGTCGACAATAAAGCCGCAATCGGAACACCGACGTAAGGGACGAAACGAAAGAGCGCTGCAAGCGCTCCCCACAGCAGAGGGTTCGGCAAACCAATCATCCAGATAGTCAGTCCAATAGCAACTCCATATCCAAGATTGGTAAGCGCAAATAGCAAGAGGTAATGACCCACAGCGTCGCCCGCAGTCCCGATCGCCTCGGCCGCGAGCGTAACCCGCGCCCGCGCCGCGAGTCGCACCAGGCGATCACGCAAGTCTCTCCTGCCGTACAGCAGAAAAAACATCAGCACGGTAACCAGCAGCGCCTCGAACATGCCGGACAGTATCGGGACAACGGGCTTGACGATCTGTTCGAGGTCCGACTGAACGGCTGGCGCTTGAACGACGCTGGCAGGTTTTGAGCGCTTCGGTCGCGGTGACAGGTCAGCGAGCTGCTGCTCGACGTCCTTCACTCCATCCTCCACCCGCTGCAACCACTCGGGCGTACTGCCCTTCAACGCAGTCAGCTTGGTAGCGATGTTGTCCGTATAGTCAGTAACCTGAACCGCGACAGAAGTAAGCTCGACCGTTACGAAATAGCCAATCCCCACGACAATCGCAACCGCCGCGACCACGACCAGCGCGGCGCTTACGAAGGCTCCCACAAAACGATCCAGGCGGCTGGCAATCGGACTAAAAATGACGGCCAGCACCGCGGCCATCGTAAGCGGCATCAAAATACCCCTCGCGAAATAGAGAACAGCCGTTACGACGATTACCGCGATAACCGGCGCAGCAGAACTCCCGCTGTCGAGCCTTTCATCATGCTCGCGCTCGACAGAGCGTGAAGTCGTCGAGGATTCTTCCACGGGTTTGCCTCCGGCTATTAGTCAGTGTTTGGAGTGCGCCGCGTGCGACCTAGCGATTTCTCTCAATCGAGAGTAGGTAAATCCTCTCAGCGTTTCTGGTACAGACCACTTGCCAGTAGAGCCAAACCTACGATTAGCGCCGCTCCACTGAGGACGGGTGGTATCGTGTGTGAGGTTTGTTCGTTTGCTTGAATCTTGAGATCGCCTAGTGTGGCAACGTTCTTGGTCTGATTGGTGGTGAACACTGGCGAAGCAAGCGCGAAGAGGCCGAGTAGCGCAAGTATCGCACCAATCATTACTATAGGTTTCATGTTTTTCCCTACTCGAACGTCATCAATGAATTGCCCACGGCGAGCCAAATTCCTCTAGCGAGCGAATTGTGTCTGGTTACACTGGTGCGAGACGGCCGGAACTCGCCCTTCCTGAGCTTGCGAGCACTCTCCCGGCGGCATCTACCACCAACGTAGCCAGCACGAACACGATCAAGGAAAGTAGGACCGCCGGCCGCAATTCGCTCCACGCCAAAGTCACGGTGAGACTTCCGATCTGTCCCGAGCGCAGATGCAGTCCGGTTTGTGAGTCCAGTACGAAGACGCTCACCGGATTAGCCACATGTGACATGAAAATCATGTATAGCCAGTAAAGATCACTGGCCACGAATCCCCACAGAATGCTAAAGCCCGATACGCCCTTTGACGATGCTGATATCACATTAGAAATCACGGATGGAATCGGAGATGGACGTCGAGCAAAGTATTCCATGACGGACCTCCTCGAGCCTTCAAACGCTTGCTGTTTGTAATGGTCTAGCGGAACGTGGTCAAAGGCGAGAGGAAAGGCCACTGTTGGGGCTGGATCAGTGTTGGACTCGAATCCTATATCGATTCCAACTGCTTGACAATATACTTTAGAATTCGCAAAGTCAAAATGACTAATAGTAGTAAAGTAAATTCGGTGCTGGAGGGAACGAACTGAATATATTTCTACTACTCATTATTCTATTCACTATCGCTGCTCGTCGCACAATCAGCCAAGGACAAAACTGCCCCCGATGCGTAATGCTGTCGCCGGCGAGGGCGATTTGCGCGGCGCTGGTGACGCTGGGCAGGGTCGCGCGCATTTCGTTCATTCGCGACCCCGACGGCAACTTCATCGAGATTTCGCAGCGCGCGTCGCTGACCGTTCAGGTCGCGGGTTAGCCGGCGCGGTGCGCGCCTGCGGCGGCTCGGAAGCGAGCAGGGAAAGCACGATCGGCACGAGGTCCAGTTGCGACGGCTGCGAACCTGCGACCTTATCGACGAGCTTCTTGAGCTTGGCGCTCGGATAATCCTGGCGCGCGACGATCAGCGGTATGTGACTGTCCTGCGGCGACGCGCTGCCATGCCACGAGTGATAGGGGACCGAGAAGTAGTAGCGATCCTGAATGGGCCGGTTTAACCCCGACCGCGACAGCAGCAGGATATCGCCGCTGCGATTACCGTATGGTCCCGCGCTCAACCATCGCATCCGCCGGTCGAGCTGGATCAGATCGGATCGCGGATGCCTTATCAAGTATTCCCAAATCGGCACCAATCGATGACCGTCGAAGATCTCGTACTCGAGCGTGTCTTTTCCCGGCGCAGTCGGAACCCGCGCGAAGATCAAGTCGAGCGTGCCTTTCATCATCGGCGCAGGCCTGCCGGTTCTGTTCGAGTTGTAGAAGGCCCGCGCCACCGGCAGCACGTCCTGCCTGTAGCGAGGCGGACGCTTCCAATGGCAAGTCATGCCGGGATTGGGACAGGTTGAGCGGTCGGCCAGATAGACGTAGGCGATCGCGCCCTGGTATGCGAAAGCCGCCTGGTAGTCCTGGTCTTTCTTGTCAGGATTGAGCACGAAGTTTCTTGGCCGGAATCCTGCCGCTTTGACGACTGCGGCCGGCCCGTCTTTGGGGTCGGCTCCCAGCGCATGTCGCGGATCTCTCAGAACGGGAGTATGGCCGTGATCGGCGATCACCATAACGTAGGTCTGATCGAGAATCCCGTAATTCCGGTAGGCGTCGAGAATCCGGGCAACGAGAGGATCGGTTACCGTCTCGAGGTAAGCGACCTCCATCGGCAACGGATCGGCGGCGAGATGCGTGTACAGATCGATTCCCGGGAAATAGACAACTTGAATTTTCGGAACGCCATGAGTCTTCATGGAATCGAGCAACTTCGGCACTGAATCCTTGTCGAGCTGCTCGTAGATGTCGATTTTTTCGGGCGCATTCTCGCCGCCCGCACGCACCAAAAACTCCGTGTACAACGAGACCATCGAGACCGGATCGATGACCGTGAAATAGTCGGCGCCGCGATAGACCGGATTCAACGAAACCGACGATTTTACTCCGGCCTGCTGAAACAGCGTCGGGCTCTTGAGCGACTCGCCGACCAGCCCTTCGGTTATCATGGCGCGGTTGTCGTCCATCTCTTCGACCGAGACGGGCACCGGAGCGTAGAATTTCATCTCCTCGCGCACGAACCATTCGTTGCCGGCCACTCCGTTCCACGCAGTCGGTGCACCGGTGAAGATGGCCGACCAGGCGGCGATGGTGGTGGAGGGCAGGATACTGACCGCGTTTGGCACGGAGTAGGCGTGTTCGTACAATCCGCCCCCCTCGGGCTTGCCAAGCATCCCGGCCATTGCCGGAGCCTTGCCCGAGTCAACCGCGGCCATCAATTGATCGTAACCGGCCCCATCAAAGGCGAAGATCAAAACGTACGGACCGGGCTCGGGCAACCGAGGCTCACTTTTGACCTGCTTCTCGCCGCCGTGCGCGACGAGCTTGACCGAACTGCACGACGTCAGAGTCAGCAGAGCGACGCACGTCGAGACCAGCGCGCAGCGGATGATGATGGAAACCGTGTAATGGCGCAGCATTAAATCCCTTTTACCTCAATACGACGAGAAAATCAGGTTTCGTCGCTCAGATTGCATCGCTGCGCATCAGAGCCGCGGTTGTTTTGAAACGATGAGATCTACAGGCCGATAGCGCTCGTCGCGCGAGCGACCAATGCCGTGGGTGAATGCCGATAGAATAATCGCGAATGTTGGGAGAGACTGGCATGCTTGAAAAACCTTGAGCCGCGATAGCGCGCCCCGCTATCCTCATGGCGTTAAGTGGTACTCGCGTAGCAAATGCGGCGCGGGCTTCCTCGCTTGACCAGCGAATTGCGTTCCGGATAGATCTCTGCGCAGGCGCGGTGGACAAATTGTGGAGTCTCCCGCGGCACTGAGGAGACCTGGGCGAAAGGGATAACTCGTGGAACTTCGGCATCTGCGTGATTTTGTAACCGTAGCCGACGAATTGAGCTTCACCCGCGCTGCTGAAATATTGCACGTCGCGCAGCCCTCCCTCACTCAGCAAATCAAACTCCTGGAACAAGAGCTCGGGGTGCGGTTGCTGAATCGCATCAAGGGCCGCGTCTCTCTCACCGAAGCGGGCAAGGTTTTTTTGGCTGATTCCAGGCGGGTGATCGCCCTCTGCGAGGATAGCGTGCGGGCGGTGCAGCATTTCAATCGGAGCGAAACCAAGCAACTGAAAATCGGATACGTCGCCAGTCTTCACTACCACCTGCTGCCCGCGACCCTGACTGCATTTCAACGGGCCTATCCCGAAGTGGCACTCAACCTGTTTGATATGACCTGCGCGCAGCAACTCGAGGCGCTTGAGGCCGACAAGATCGATCTGGGATTTATCGGTCTGCGTGAGTCGCTGGCCGGAACCAACCTCCAGGCAGAAGCCGTCGCCTTCTATGAGATCCTGGTGGCGCTACCTCGGGCGCATCAACTCTCGAGAAAACCCCAGATCAATCTAAAGGAACTGGAGTCGCACTTCTTCGTCGGGATGTCCGAGCGAAACTATCCCGGCTGGGGGGAATGGATGCGCCGCATAGTCTCCGACGCCGGCTATACCCCTCGAACTCTGCAAGAGGCCGATGGACCGCTTGCAGTGCTCGCGTTCGTCGCGGCGGGCCTGGGAGCCGCGCTGCTGCCGCAACAAGTCAAATTGCTCGCGCATCCGGGCGTTGCCTTCCGCCCTCTCAAGCCAGTCGTCAAGGTCGAGTCCTGCATCGCCTGGAAGTCTGACAACACTTCCAAGCCGCTCGACCGCTATGTCGAGATGCTCATGCAGTCAGCCAAATGAGCATGTCTGGCGGATCAATCATTCTTACGAAGTCGGCCAAGTCAGTTTGTTCTGGAAGCTCCGAACACCACTTACTGCCGCGACAACCGATGTTACGTATTTGGCCCTGGAGCGCAATCCTACTGTGCCGTCCATCGTAACGTTGCCATGATCCGATTCGACGTGAATCGAGTACTTGCGAGTCCGCTCGTTGTTCAGCAACGTTGATTTGACTTTAGTTGTGAGCGCCGCATCGCTCATCTCATCAGTCGTCCCGTGAAACGCATGCTCGGCGGATTCGCCCGTTGCTGCCGTGGCACTCTTAAGATCCTGTCCGCTCTTGTGCATCTCCTGACCCGCGACACTGTCCTGGCGGAACGCCCGCCTCATAGATAGGACGCTCAGCGTAGCCGCAGTCACAATTGCTAATATCGTAACACCTTTCAATTTCAACTCACTGCTCCTGGAGGCCTTTACTGGTCGATGTGGTTTGGGTTGGTCTAGTGCATCGTGGTCGAAGGCCCGGTTGGCTCACTTTACGGCTGGATCAAACTCGATCTCAAACAATATTTCGATCCCAACCTCATAAGGATGAAAGGTTCCGCGACTATCGTCGATGCGATTACGCGTCTGATCTGAGCCTTTTGTGCGCACTGGTGCGCCAAGATGACGCCTGCAGCGGACCCATAGTTGCAACCTATACGGTCCATAGGAACAAAGTATTGGCGCGGTGAGAAACACAAGCGCGATCATGACACTCGGACCGGCGTGGCCGGTCGAACCTATAACTCGGGAGATGATCAGATGAAGCCTATCAGATTCACAGTGCTCGCGGTTCTGGTTGCCGGCGGGCTCGCGGTCCCTGCGTTGACAGAGGACGCCAGCAGCTACCAATCAATCAATTCCCGCAACGAACCGGTCACTATCGTGATGGATCGAGGCGAGTCGAACCTGAACCGGAAAGAGCTCCAGGATTTCGCGCAAGTTACCAACGCGGATCCGAACCTCGCGCGCGCTCTGTCAAAAAACCCGGCGCTGGCGGATAACAAGACCTTCGTTGCCGTGCATCCGGCACTGGCGCAGTTCCTGGCTGAATACCCGGGCGCGCGTGAAGATATCAGGGCGCACCCCGGCAACTTCGTCGAGCCGACGACTGCATCAGCCTGGAACGCCGCAGACAATCGGCAGAGTCGGGAGGTGCGCTGAATGAGCCCCGCACCTATTGCGGATCCGTCGCAGGCGAACGCCGAGGGTCACCAGTCGGCCACTCCATTCGCGGAGTTCGGAGCGGCTGCTCAGACGGCGAACATCGACTGATGCTTGCGGTGCTGAAGACCGCGAGCTGTGACTACTTGCAACGCTCCGACCCGCAAAAGCGCGAAGAACGCAAGCGGTCAGACGAGGTTGGCGCCTGGAGCAGCAAGAAATCCCGGGCATCCGGAGTGTTTGCCTACGAGGAGGTTTGTGAAAGCCTTGGCAAGCTGGGCGAACAGGTAGCGACCGCAGCCGCAGGACCATCGATTGGTTCGCCAGCGACGAAAGCCGCTGGCGCAAGCGATCGGGATCGTGAGCAACTGCTGCGCGCCGTGCAGTGAGCGTGACCTGATGGAATGCAGAGCTTCCGCAGTGTGGGACGGTAGTCCAATCAAGGGCAAGGGCGCCGTCACCACACAGAATGGCGCTCTGCGAGGGACTCATTACGTGGCACAAGCGACGAAAGTAGGAGGCGGAAGAACGACCAACAGCGCGGAACTCATCGCCGCCGCCCACGCCGCATCCTTTTCGATAGCTTTATCCGACACGCTCAATCGCGCCGGATTCAAGGCAGAACGGATAGTAACGACCGCGACGGTGACTTCGGAAGATCTCAGTATGGAAGATTGGACCATCACCGGCATTCTGCTCGAGGTAGTGGCTGAAGTACCCGCGGCGAAGCTCTCCGACTTCATCGAGGCGGCGGTCGGTGCCAAGACCGGCTGTTCGATTGGCCGGCTGTTGAACACGAAAGTGTCGCTGAACGCGCGGCTGGAAAACTGAGAATGGAAACCGCACGAAAACAGGGCCAACTCCGGCCACTGCGTTCATAACAGAGGCCACAATCATCCCGGCCTAGTGCGCGCACTAAAGGCTGAACTCGATCGCAGCGGACCCGCGATGCTGCAAGGTTACGTGCCGGAGAGCTCGCTCAACGGCCCCCGGCCCCAAAGGCGCTTGGACGACCACGACCGCGAGGAGAAAGAGCATGTAGGGCGCCCGGTCATCGAACATCGGGTAAAGAACCAATATGTCGGGTATTTCCCTATATGACTCTCCGGTTCCAACTAGCCGTATAGAAATGGGCTCGATCTGGAAGATTTTAGCCGGAATTTTCGTTTTTGAACTTACAGACACGCGACTTTTAGCCCGAAGCCGGTCCAGAGTCAATTCTGCGCCTCCAAATCGTCCGACGATGGCACGTGAGTTGCGTAGTAATTGAACAACAGACCGCGCGGAAGGCGGTCAAGGGAGGTGATAGTTATGCCAGTTGGTTTGCTACTCCTCTTTGCGCTAATTGCATTTGCGTTGTATTTCGATCAAGACGGGAGCGTTAGGAACGAGAAGTTGGATGAATTCGACCAATCCCTTGGTTTTCGGCGCCGATTGTAGTTTGTCCGCGACAATCCACCTCTGTTAGGGGGACGTGGGACAGGTAGCGTGCTGCCCGTCTTCCTGCAGCGTAAGGCCAACCAATTCCTGCCGCCTTTCGGCACAGGCATAAAAATAATGTCTCCTTTCGGTACAGGCATAAAAGAGAACACGGAGATTGAGGAATACTTCGGCGGATGTCGAGAATCGAATTAGACTATTCATAGTCAAAACCTAATCCCGGACGTATCGATGGTGAAGCCCGCCGATGATTGGTACCGATGCGATGCGGCCGATCTTCTCGTCCGCGATCATCCGACACGGCCACATTCAAGCGCGACCATCGCGGCAGTGGGCTGCTGCAGCGCGACAGGATCAGTCCCGCGGCGACAACTTTCACCTTAGGCCGCGGGCCTCACTTCTGACTCATATCGCCTTCTTGCCCGTTGGGTGAATCCGGGCTACGGTAAAGGTTGTGCGCTTTCTTGCCATCGTCCTCATTGCTGCGCTGCTTCCGCTCAGCATGAGTGTGCCGTCTGGTATGGCGTGTTCCACAACGGCGTGCTGCTCGAATTGCTCGAAGACCGCTCCGATGAATCAGTCGAGTTGCTGCAAAGCACCGACAGCGCCGGACAAGGCGACTAGCCAAGTTCGAGGCGCGCAGCATTTCGAATCAGTCGGTAATGTGCCCGCCGCCCTGGTGATAACCGCGATTTCACACGCACGAAGTACGGTCGTCGGTCATGGGTGCCCTCCCACCCGACTCCTTTCGTTAGCACTTCTCTGCTCGCGTCAGATCTGAGCCTTCCCCAAGCGCGTAAGTCAGGGGCGGATGAGTCAGAGCCGCCACGGACACTTGCGTACTACCCGCTCGCGACTATTCGAAAAGTGATCTGCCGACAGGATCGGTAGATAAGGACGCAGGTATTCAATCTGCGCAGAGGCAGCCGCGCCGTGATTAGTCGCGGCTGGAAGGTTGGGATTTGTGAAACCATACGAAAGCATTCGCCCTATCGCGGCGCGAAATTCAATAGCCACGCTATTTGCCATCGCAATTTTGACCGTCATTCCGTCATCGGGATACGCCCAGGATAGTGGCTACCTGAGGGTTCACCAGAATTTCGCTCTATCCATCGCCGGAGCTGAAGCACCCGCAGGTTCCGATCGACTGCGAGCGCTGGTCGACGAGGCACTTTCCCGCAACCCGGTCGTGCTCGCGGCGCGGAGCCACTGGCAGGCCCAAACCAGGTTACCGATCCAGGCGTCGACGCTGCCCGACCCACAGGTGTCGCTCCAGCACCTAACGGTCGGAAGTCCGCAACCATTTTCCGGCTATGAGAGCAGTGATTTTTATTACACCAGCTTTGGCGTGTCGCAGGACATCCCAGGTCCCGGCAAGCTCCGGTTGCAGAAATCCGAGGCGGAAAAAGATGCTGAGTACGCCAAGCATCGCTACGAGGCTGTGAAGCGTGAAGTCGAGGAAAAGGTCAAGGAGATCTACTTCGAGCTGTTCTATCACGCGAAAACGCTGGCGATTCTCGATCGCAATCAGGACGAGCTCCAGCAGATCCGGCAGATCGCACAAATCAGGTATCGCGTGGGGCAGGGTCTCCAGCAGGACCTGATCAAAGCACAGCTTCAGACCACCGAGATCCTGAAGGAGCACGCGATGCACCATCAGGAGGAAGACCAAAAACAACTCGAACTCAAGCAGCTACTCGGGCGAGATCCCGACTCGCAGAATATCGAAATCGGCGATATCGAAGTGACGCATCTGCAGTTCGACTCAGCGCAGATCGCGCAGCTCGCTGGCAGCGGGTCCCCCGACCTCGCAGCAAGTCGCGCGATGGAGGCCCGCAGCGCGGAGGCGTTGAAGCTTGCGCATCAGGGGTACTGGCCGGACTTGACGGTCGGCTATTCATACGAAAAAACCGGCCCCGGATTCCGCGATTACTACATGCTGAATCTGGGCGCGAAGATTCCGCTCTATTTCTGGCGCAAGCAAACGCCCGCGATTGAGCAGGCCGCACTCGAAGCCGAATCTGCGCGCGAGCAAGCCCAAGCCACTCAACTGCAAGTTTCGTCGGACGCGGAAAGCAGTCTGGTCGCCATGCGCACGGCCGAACGAATCATGTCGATCTATCGCGATGGTCTGATCCCGCAGGCCGAAACGTCGCAAGCCTCAGCGATGGCTGCGTATCGAGTCGGCAAAGTCGATTTCCAGACCTTGCTCTCGTCGGTTCTCGATTTGCAGAACCTGCGTCTGGAGTACTACCGCAGCCTCGCCGACCACGAGATCGCGATCGCCAAAATCCAGCAGGTAGTCGGTGACCGAAGATGAACTACAGCTCAATACAATGGCGATTCAGCACTCTACCGCTGCTACTCGGATTCCTTCTGTTTCTCGCGGCACCGACGGCTTTCGGGGCAGACTCCCAGCTCGCGCCAATCCGGATCACGCCGGAGCGGCGGCAATTGATCGGACTGAAGTTCGCGACCGTGGTGCGAAAGGACGTGAGCGAAAAGCTGGAGACCACCGGAGACATTGAAGCTGACGAACGGCTCCAAGGCTATGTGCAGACGCGTTTCGCTGGATGGATCGAGCAGGTGTACGCGAACTCGACCTATCAATACGTCCACCGAGGCCAGCCCTTGTTTACGATTTACAGCCCGGACCTCGTGAGCACCGAGAACGAATATCTGCTCGCAATCGACGCCCGTAAACGCGTTCGCAACAGCTCGGACGCCGACGTTAATGCCGATGCGTCATCGTTGGTAGATTCCGCCGCGGAACGTCTGAGGCTCTGGGGTGTATCGCCGCGCGAGATCGCGCGATTGGAACGCGAACGCACCGTCCGCCGCGCCGTCGAGATCGATTCGCCCATGAGCGGATACATCGTCGAGCGCAACGCGCTACCCAACATGTACGTGCAACCTGATACGCGCCTCTTCACGATCACTGATCTGTCAAAAGTATGGATTTATGCGGCCGTGTTTCAGGACGAGATCGGCAAGGTCCGTCCCGGCGATCCAGCAACCGTGACGGTGGACGCTTATCCGGGTACCAGCTTCAACGGGCGCGTCGATTTCATCCAGCCGCAGATTGATCCAATGACTCGCACCGCGAAAGTCCGATGCGAGTTCAATAACCTCCAAGGCCAGCTTCTTCCTGGGATGTTCGCGCACGTTGCGCTCGATCTGCCGATGGGCGAGCAGACCGTGATTCCCGACACGGCGGTTTTGCGCACGGGCACGCACGACGTCGCCTTCATCGATCGCCGTAATGGTTATCTCACGCCCGCCGAGATCAAGCTGGGACCGCACGTCCGCGATGAATTCATCGTGCTTAGGGGACTCGCGCCGGGTCAGCAGATAGTCAGCTCCGCCAATTTCCTGATCGACTCGGAAAGTCAACTCCAGGCAGCCGCCGGAGCATTCGTGCCGCCAAGTGTGGAAGCGAATGCCGCTGGGCAAGCGGCGGAAGCGATCGCCCAGGCGAGCATCGAATTCACTAGTGACCCCAATCCTCTCATGCGAGGCCACAACAAAGTGATCGTGACGCTCCGCGACTCCAAAGGCGTGCCGATCTCAGGAGCGCAAGTAACAGTATCGTTTTATATGGCGGCGATGCCGGCGATGGGGATGGCCGCGATGCGCGCGCAAGGCACGGCGAGTGACCAGGGAGACGGCGCATACGGCACGAGTATCGAACTGCCTAGCGGCGGCACCTGGAGCCTGACTATCTCAGCGTCAAAGGAGGGCCATTCGATCGCGACCAAACAGGTGGACGTATCTGCCAGCGGCTCCATGGCGATGTGAGGAAACACGCGTGATCGAAAGAACTATCGACTGGTGTAACGGGAATCGCTTCCTGCTGTTCTTCGGTGTACTGGCGCTGGCACTCGCGGGTGTTTGGTCGCTCGATCGCATCCCGCTCGATGCGCTGCCGGACATCTCTGATGTTCAAGTGATCGTCCACACGGCATGGATGGGACAGCCGCCCAATCTCATCGAGGATCAGGTGACCTATCCGATCGTCACTGCGATGCTTGCTGCGCCGCACGTGAAGGCAGTTCGCGCGCAGACGATGCCGAACGACTCATACGTGTTCGTCGTGTTCGAAGACGGCACCGATATCTACTGGGCGCGGAGCCGCGTGCTCGAATACCTCCAGCAGATTACAGGCAAGCTTCCGGCGGGCGTGAATCCCGCTATCGGGCCGGACGCAACCGGCGCGGGCTGGGTGTACGAATACGCTCTGGTTGATAAGAGCCGTACTCACAGTCTCGCCGACCTCCGCAGCTTGCAGGATTGGAACGTGCGCTATGCGCTCGAAACAGTCCCCGGCGTTTCCGAGGTTGCCACTATCGGCGGCTTTGTCAAGCAGTACCAGGTCAAGCTCGATCCGAATCGGCTGCTCGCGCTCAAGGTCCCGCTGGAGACGGTGATCGACAAGATCCGCGACAGCAACGGCGAAGTTGGCGGACGTGTACTCGAAATGTCGGGGGCGGACTACATGATCCGCGGCCTTGGCTATGTACATTCGATCGCCGACCTCGAAGAAATTTCGGTCGCGACCAACAACGGTACGCCGGTGCTGATAAGAGATCTGGGCGTAGTTAGTCTCGGGCCCGACCTGCGCGAGGGAGCGGCCGAGTGGAACGGCGATGGAGAGACGGTCGGCGGCATCGTGGTGATGCGCTACGGGCAGAATGCCCTGACCGTCATCGACGGCGTCAAGCAAAGACTCACGCAGATTGAAAAGACTCTGCCGCACGGTGTCGAAATCGTCGCCGGTTACGACCGGTCGGGACTCATTCAGGCATCCATCAACACGCTGAAACGCGATCTGCTCGAAGAGGCCGTTATTGTAAGCCTCGTGATCGTCGTCTTCCTCTTACACCTGCGCTCGGCGTTGATCCCGATTCTCGCGCTGCCGATAGCAGTCATCGCGACCTTTATCCCGATGTACTATCTGCAGATCAGCTCCAACATCATGTCGCTTGGCGGGTTGGCGCTGGCTATAGGTGTGCTCGTCGATGCTTCGATCGTGATGGTCGAGAACGGCTACCGGCATCTCTCGGAGGCGCAGCACCTTGCGTCGCTGAAGGGAGAGTCGGTTTCCGCATCCGAGCGGCAGCGAATCCTGCTATCGGCTGCGAAACAGGTCGGCCGCCCGATCTTCTTCTCGCTGATCATTATTGTCGTCTCGTTCCTGCCGGTGTTCCTGCTCGAGTCGCAAGAAGGACGAATGTTTCGTCCGCTGGCCTACACCAAGTCTTTCGCCATCGCCTTCTCCTCAGTTCTTGCCGTCACGGTTGTCCCGGTGCTGATGGTCCTCTTCATCCGTGGCAAGCGTCTGCGCCCCGAGGAAGACAACCCAATCTCGCGGTTCTTCCAGGCCTTCTATCTGCCAGTGATCCGATGGTGTCTGCATCATCGCGCGCAGACGATCGCCGCCAACGTGATTTTCCTGCTGTTCACAGTTCCGCTGTTCTTCAAGATCGGCAGCCAGTTCATGCCGCCGCTGTATGAAGGATCGAGTCTCTACATGCCTACCGCCCTTCCCGGAATTTCCATCTCGACGGCGGTTGATCTGATGCAGAAGCAGGATCAGATCATCCGCGCGTTTCCAGAGGTCGAAAGCGTGTTCGGCTCCGTCGGACGTTCAGACAGCGCCACCGACAACGCGCCACTGGACATGTACGACACGACGATCATGCTCAAACCGCGCAACGAATGGCGAAAGGGCATCACCTACGATCAGCTTATCGCTGAGATGGACGATCGCCTTCACTTCCCCGGTCTGTCGAACTCGTGGACGATGCCGGTCGAGAACCGGCTCGACATGGAGCTGACCGGAATAAAAACTCCGGTCGGACTCAAAATTCAGGGTCCCGACGTTGACCGGATTCAGCAGATTGGTTCTCAAACTGAAGAAATACTGGGTTCCGTTCCCGGCACTCGAGGAGTTTTCGCCGAACGAGTCTCTCAAGGATTCTACATCAACGTCGATGTTGAGCGAGCCACCGCCGCGAGATATGGCCTGACGGTCGGGGATGTGCAGCGGGCGGTCAGCTCCGGGATGGGCGGCGAGAATATCGCGACCACCGTGGAAGGGCGCGAGCGCTACTCGATCAACGTTCGCTATCTTGCGGACTATCGGAATGACCTGAACGCGCTTCGTCGCATACTGATCATGACGCCGACTGGAGCGCAGATTCCGCTCGGCGAAGTCGCGCGCATCGGCCTGAGTCCGGGACCATCAATGATACGTGACGAAGATGGGTTGCTGACCGGCTACGTCTATGTTGATCTCGCGACATCAGATTACGGCAGCTACGTTGACAACGCGCAGCGCGTGCTGGATCGGCAGCTCCATCTGCCCGCCGGATACACGCTGAAATGGTCGGGCGAGTATGAATTCCAGTTGCGCGCGCGAAAGCGCCTGACGGTCATCCTGCCGATCGTCTTCCTTCTGATCTTTGTCTTGCTCTACATGCTCTTCCAGTCGGTGACCGAATCGATCGTACTCATTCTTCCTACCGTGTACGCGATGACCGGCGGGCTGCTGCTTCAGTACATGATGGGCTTCAACTTCAGCGTCGCCGTATGGGTCGGGTACATCGCGCTGTTCGGAATCGCCGTCGAGACCGGCGTCGTCATGGTGATCTACCTTCACGAAGCTCTGGCTCGCCACCTCGTCGCCGGCGAGCTCACTCATGAGCAGATAGAGTTGGCGGTGATCGAAGGTGCAGTCCAGCGGCTTCGACCAAAACTGATGACGGTCGCAGTCGTCATGCTCAGTCTCGCGCCAATGCTATGGGAGAGCGGAATCGGCTCCGACGTGATGAGACCAATCGCCGCACCCATCGTCGGCGGAATGGTCACCTCGACGATTCATGTCCTCATACTGGTTCCGGTTTTCTTCGCGATCATGAAGGAGCGAGCACTGAAGAAAAGAACCCTGCTCTGAGAAGAAGGCGGATGCTGTTTAAGGTGCAGGCAATGACCTATGCTCTACATAATTGGCGGCGGCGCATCTTTTGCGAGCGCGCTTCGCGACGCCTGAAATCGGGCGTCATGCTCGATTACCGCCGCGCGCCCGCTATCCTTCAATCCAGCTTGCGCTTGCCGTAGTAGGGCAGCGTAGTTTCGCCTCCGGCGTCGGGCTTGGGTTTTTCCTTCGCAGGCCCGGAAAGACCGGCGCTGTACATCGCGAGCGTGCCCGGTTCGATCACGTCGCGGTCCGTGACGATGTTGATGCAAGCGGGCCGTCCCGCAGCCAGCGCCCGCTTGAGCGCCGGCGCGATATCCGCCGCGCGCTCGACGAGTTCGCCCTGGGCGCCGAGACCCTCGGCGGCGCGTTCGTAATGAACCATCCCAAGTTCGGTGGCCATGCTGCGGCCCTTTCCCCACATCAACTCCTGCCCATGCTTCGACATCCCCCATTGCTGGTCATTGTTGATTACGACGGTGATAGGCAGGTTGTTCTTCGCCGCGGTATGAAATTCCGAGAAATTGAGGCCCGCCGATCCGTCGCCAACGATGCAGAATACCTGTCTGTCGGGATGCGCCGCCTTGCATGCGAGCGCGAACGGGAGGCCGGTTCCCAGGCATCCGAGATAACCATGGGTCAGGAATCGTCCCGGGTGGCGTGCCGTCCAGACATTCGACATCCAGGCGGCGGTCTCGCCGCCGTCAGCGACGACGATTGCGTCGGTGCTCAGGGTCTTCGCGATCTCGTGCACCATCCGCGCCGGATGAATAGGGCCGGGCCCATCTTTGAGCGCGTCGTCGAAGCGATGGCGCGTTGCATGGCGGACAGCGCTCAAGAGCTCGATCCATTCCTCGTGTCGATCGAACGTCTCGTTCTTCGCCGCTTCGCAGGCCTGGCGCAGAAATTCGCCACAATCGGAAACGATGCCGAGTTCAATATTCCGGTTGCGCCCAATCTCCTCGGGCTCGATATCGACCTGGATTACGCGCGCATTGCCTGGAATCACCGAGTTGCGCCCGCCGGTGAACAGCCCAATTCGCGTACCCAGCAAGATTACGAGGTCGGCGCTGCCGCCGCTGTTCGCGTGGATCGCAGGATGAATCGCACCGAAGCCTCCGAAGCATAGCGGATGCTCCTCGGAGATCGAGCCGCGCGCCTTGGCGTTGGTCATCACGGGAGTGTTGGTAAGTTCGGCAAAGCGCGTCAGCTCCGCCGCCGCTTGCGCGAACCATACTCCACCGCCGCAAAGGATTGCAGGGCGCTTCGCCTCGCGGAGCCAGCCGAGCGCCTGCACGAGTGCGGCTCTGCCCGGACCGGCAGGCTCCTTGGGACGATAGTTTTTGGGAAACTCGACTCGCTCCTCATCAACGCGGGCGAAGAGCACGTCGATCGGCAGCTCCAGGAACACCGGTCCGGGGCGGCCTGAAGTCGCATGGCGGAAAGCCGCCGCCAGATATTCAGGAATCCGCTCGGTATGCGTGACACTGCGCGCCCACTTGGTGATTGGCCGCAGGATGCCCATCTGATCGACCGCTTGCAGCGGCAGCTTGTCATCGTCGGCGAGCGGGCTTCGCCCGCCGATCAAAATCATCGGGATCGAGTCCATGAACGCGTTGGCTGCTCCGGTGACCGCGTCTGTGACTCCCGGTCCCGCAGTCACGATGGCGACGCCGGGACGCCCGGTCGTGCGCGCCCATCCGTCAGCCATATGCGCCGCTGCCTGCTCATGACGAGTGTCGATCACGCGGAAGCCGTGTGCGCCGCAGGCCGCATAGATCGCATCGAGATGGCCGCCATGGAGCGTGAAAATCTCGCGCACGCCCTCTTGCTCGAGTGTCCTTACCAGCATCTCGCCGCCATCGATCTTTGCCATTGCTGAATCTCCCTATGCCGCGCCAAGCGCTATCTGCACATTCGCACGCAAGGACTATGCGCGGTTCGTTTGTCTAGCTTATAGACCCACGCTGCGTATTCGCCTAGACGCGTGATGCCACCTGAGTGTCCCGAAAAGAATCATTGTTGCGATCGGCTACAACGGCAGCGAATGAAAACTTCTTCACTGAACGGTCGTTCATTTCAGGCACGAGGTATGCAGAGCACATTTCGCGAACCATTCAGCGGGGGTACCAAAAGATGGACATCTACCGCGAGCTAAGTGTCGAATTCCCTAAAGATATCGAGGCCGTCAAAGAGACCGTTCATCGCTTCGCCAAGGACGTCCTCCGCCCGGCGGCGGTGGCGCTGGACCGAATGGCAGACCCGCGCGACGTGATCGCACTCGATTCGCCGCTAAGAAGCGCCTTCAAACAGGCATATCAGTTGGGATACCACGTCGCCGGCCTTCCCGTGGAAATCGGCGGCATGGGACTGCATGGGCTCGGACTGCATGTGCTGATCGAGGAGATGTCGTGGGGTGCGGTGGATCTGGCGCTCAGCCTCCTCTGCGCGAGTTTCCCGTTTTCTGCTGCTGCCGCGAGCGGCAATCCGGAGCTTTACGAAAATTTCGTCAAGCCCTATATCGCCGACCGCGAAGGCAGCCTCATCGGATGCTGGGCGATCACAGAGCCTCAGCACGGCTCCGACGAACTGGTGCCGGGTACGCCCCAGTTTCACAATCCGCGCGTGACCGGTCAGGTCGTCGCTCGCGCCGATGGCGATTCATACGTGATCAATGGGCAAAAGGCGGCCTGGGTATCGAACGGAACGATCGCAACCCATGCCGCGCTCTATCTAACGACCGAGCGCAAGGCCGGCATGGCTGGCGGTGGCATTGCCTTCGTCCCGCTCAACCTGACAGGCGTGTCGAAGGGCAAGCCACTCAACAAGCTCGGCCAGCGCGCGCTCAATCAGGGCGAAATCTATTTCGACAACGTGAGGATTCCGCGCAGTTGGATGCTGACAAAGAGCGAGGGTTACGAACTCGAACTCGAACGAACTCTCACATTTGCCAACACCGCGATGGCGACGGCTTTCACGGGCGTCGCACGCGCTGCTTACGAGGAAGCGCTCGATTACTCGAAGCAGCGCGTGCAGGGCGGGCAGGCGATCTGCGAGCATCAACTCGTTCAGAAGCATCTGTTCGAGATGTTCACCAAGGTTGAGGCCTGCCGGGCGCTGTCACGAGCGGTGATGATCTACAACCAGACCTCGATGGCTCCGTCACTGGAGCACGCGATCGCGGCCAAGACATTCTGCACGCAGGCAGCGTTCGAGGTCGCGAGCGACGCACTGCAGGTGTTCGGCGGCAATGGCCTCAGCAAGGAGTACGGAGTCGAGAAACTATTCCGCGACGCACGCGCCTCGTTGATCGAGGACGGCACCACCGACGTCCTAAGCCTGGCCGGTGCGCGCCGCATTCTGAATCGCAACGGCGTGACTGGACACACGATGGCGCAGTAGCAGCGCGCGCAATCGCCGGGGAATCAACATGGCGCGTCTTCAAGGACCGATCGAGCAACTGATCAGGCATCGCGTCGCCCAGCATCCGAGCGAGGTCTGGCTCAAATTCAAGGACCAGCGTTTGACCTGGGAACAGGTGCTCGACAACATCCAACGCGCCGCCAACGGCCTGCTTGAATTGGGAATCCGCCCGGGGGAGAGCGTTGCGATCATGATGGGCAACCGGCCGGAATTTCTCTGGCTTCACTTCGCGATCGGATTCATCGGAGCGGTCAGCGTTCCCGTTAACACCTCGCAACGCGGCGCCACGCTGCATCACATTCTCGCGGATTCGGATTCGACCGCGGTCATTTTTGAAGAGCCGCTCAAGGAAGCGGTAATGGCGGTCAAGGCCACTGTGCCGAGTCTCAGACGCACGGTGGTTGCGGACGGCAAGGCAGGAGGCGGAGTTGACTGGACCCTCGAGCGACTGCTCGATCATTCCGCTCGCGAGCCGCAAGTGGAGGTCGGCGATCACGCGGGCGGCGGCGGCATGATGTACACCTCCGGGACAACCGGACCGCCGAAGGGCGTCGTCGCCGGTGGGTCCGATGGCTACTCCCTTGCCGCCGTCCTTGCCGCCACGGGGGTCAAGGCGGGCGAGACGATGTACACCGCGCTGCCGCTGTTCCACGGTAACGCCCTGATGATCTCGGGGCTCGGCTCCATGACACTGGACGCGAAATTCGCGCTCGGCGAGCGCTTCAGCGCTTCGCGGTTCTGGGACGACTGCCGCAAATTCGACGCGGTGGAATTCAACACACTTGGGGGAATGCTCTCGATCCTGCTCAAACAAGCGGCGCGGCCCGACGATCGAGAGCACAAGGTGCGAGTGGTGCTCTCGGCCGCATGCCCTCCAAGCGCGTGGAAGGAATTCGAGGAGCGCTTTGGCCTAAGGATCGTCGAGTTCTACGGGATGGTGGATTCGCCAGGACTCCTGCTCAACGACGTCGGTCGGGTCGGGTCGATGGGCAAACCGGTGGGTGGAGTGGACTTCAAGGTCGTGGATGACGACGACAGTCCGCTCCCGGCCGGGAAGGTGGGCGAGCTGGTGTTCCGCCATCCAAAAGGCCGGCTGAGCCAATATCACAAGCTTCCGGATGCGACCGCCGAGGCATATCGAGGCGGATGGTTTCATTCCGGCGACCTCGCCAAGACCGACGACGACGGGTTCTTCTATTTCTGCGGCCGGAAGAAGGCGTCGATTCGCCGGCGTGGCGAGAACATTTCCGCCTGGGAAATTGAAACCGTCGTCAACGATCATCCGGGGGTGCTCGAATCGGCCGCCTACGCGGTTCCGTCCGAGCTCGGTGAGGATGAAGTCAAAGTCGCGGTCGTTCTGAGAGATGATGCGCGCTTCACTCCCGAAGAGTTGATCGAGTTCTGTCGCGGACGAATGGCCTATTACGCTATCCCTCGATATGTCGAGGTTGTCGACGAGCTTCCCAAGACCGGTACGCAGCGAATCCAGTACGCCGCACTCAAACAGCGCGGAATCGGCAACGCGTGGGATCGAGAGAAAGCGGGAATCAACGTCGCCCGCGTCTGACAGGGAGAATCGGTATGCCCAACAGAGAACGCGTGACCGTCGCCGGCGTCGGGATGACGCGCTTCGGCAAGTATCCCGAGCGCGGCGTTCGCTCGCTGGCCGAAGAAGCGGTGGGCGACGCCCTCAAGGACGCCGGTATCGCACCGAAGGATATCGAGGCGGTTTTCTTTTCCAATGCGATTGCCGGATTGATCACCGGCCAGGAAATGATCCGCGGACAGGTCGCGCTCCGCAACACCGGAATCCTTGGCGTCCCGCTGTTCAACGTGGAAAACGCGTGTGCGTCGGCTTCGTCCGCGTTTCATCTCGCGTGGATGGCGATTCAATCGGGACTCTACGACGTTACGCTCGCTGTCGGGGCGGAGAAGATGACCCATCCCGACAAAGCTCTGACGTTCAGGGCGATCGGCACTGCCGTTGATCTGGAGCAGCTTCGCGAGCTCAAGGCCCGAATGGGCTCTGCCGACAAGCAACCGGGAATCGAGAGCGGAGGCGAAAAGAAATCGTTTTTCATGGACATCTACGCGGCTTCCACGCGCGAGTACATGAAGATCAGCGGTGCGACCGCAGACACCTTTGCTGATATCGCCGTGAAGAGTCATGCCTTTGGCGCCCTGAATCCCAAGGCACAGTTCCACGATCGCGTGACGCGCGAGCAGGTCCTGGCCGCGCGCGAGGTCTCGCCGCCGTTGACCGTATTGATGTGTTCGCCGATCGGCGACGGTGCGGCCGCGGCGGTTCTCATGTCGGAGAAGTACGCGCGGCGAATGGGCATCGCGACGCCGGTCGAGGTGCGGGCGTCGGTAATCTATTCAGGGCGTGACCGCGCAGCCGACGAACCGACGGCGCTGGAGCGCGTGGCCAAGCGAGCTTACGAAATCGCAGGTATCGGGCCGTCGGACATCGACGTGCTCGAGGTCCACGACGCAGCGGCGCCGGCAGAACTCATCGCATGCGAGGAACTTGGACTGTGCCCGCGGGGCGAGGGTCCCAGGTTCCTGGCTGGGGGGAGCATGGATCTCGGCGGAGGCCACGTGGTCAATCCCAGCGGCGGACTCCTCTCGAAGGGCCATCCGATTGGCGCCACCGGAATCGCGCAGATCGTGGAAATCGCCGACCAGCTGCGCGGGCGATGCGGCGCCCGCCAGGTGAATAACGCGCGCGTAGGACTCACCGAAAACGGCGGTGGCTTCCTGGGACGTGACGCCGCGGCGATGGCGGTTCACATTTTCTCGACCTAGGAGAAGCGCGATGGAATACCAGGAGTTGATTGGTTCGCGGCGGTCGATTCGCTTCTTCGATCCCGAGCGGCAGGTCGAGCCGGAGAAGATCCAGAAGATTCTCGAGGCGTGCCTCATCGCGTCGTGCGCGGTCAACGCGCATTGGCTGCGAGCTATCGTCGTCAACCGCGATGACATTCCCAAGGCCGAACTACAAAAGATGAAGAGTCCCACCCAGGCGCTCATCATCGAGCTCGCGCCGGTTCATCATCGAGCTCGCGCCGGTTCATATCTACTTCTATTCCGACCTCTCGGTCGTGAACCGAAAAAAAGGGGCGCGGCTGAAGGAGCTGGTTGACGTGGGTGCGCTGAACGCCACTCACGGATGGAGTCACAAGTTCGTTGACGAACTCGTCTATCCTCAACTGCTCAAGCCTCTTACCGAATCGCCGTATTATCCGGTACTCGCCGCATTCGATTGCGGCGTTGCGGCGTGCCAAGGACTGCTGATGGCGTTTGAATTAGGACTCGGGGCATGCCTGGGCGCGTTTGTCGCGCCGATCGTCGCCGAACACGTCAAACCGCCTGCCGAATGGATGCCGCTGTACGCGATGAACGTGGGGATATCCGTTGGAATCGCGGGAGGCCGGCGGCCAGCGGCCGCGTCCTCCGTTCGAGGAACAGTACTTTCTGGGCCAGTATGGAAAGCCATTCCCGCGCGATCCGAAAGTGGTCGAGGAGCTTCGGCGAACAAAGATGCTCCAGGCGCCGGCCCCTCTGCCCGGGCGTCGGGAAGAAGTTCGTCAAATCGCTCGAAAACTTAACCTTCCGGAGTAGAGATGATGACCGCGCAGGCGATCGAAGCGTACGAGTCAGTCAGGACCTGGCGCCGCGATCTGATCGATCAGTGGGGCGGCGATCCGATCACTGAGGACCCGGACAAGCTGCAAGCGCTCGCGCGATTTTGCGAATTCGTGGGCGAGGATCCCGATGCGATTATCGCGCGATGCTTTCGGGTTCGGAAGTCAGACGGTGAGCAAGTAATCAGCGCCAAATGGCGCGCCCATTATGCTCAAAAGATTCGTGAGTTTCGCGAACTGAACCACCGAGAGTCACAACGCCTTGCCGCCAACGTGCTGAGTTTTCTGATCCACAACGGTGTACTGGTTCAGGTCTAGGCTATTTGGCCTCAGGAAATTTGGCCTGCTGAGAGGCATCGGCTCCATTGGATGCAGTGTGATTCGATCGGCAACAGTGAACGCCGCCTTGTGCGGGTTCGAATATCGACCGAACGGTTGTTAGGCTCATAATATTGCGGGTTTTTTCTCTCCTGGTGGCGCGTGGAATGGTCGTCGCGCTGGCACAGCGAGTGCTTGCCCAACATCCAATTCGTCCGAGTCGCTGCCGGAATGAGGTCCGGCGAGGAGAATGTTGAGATGCCACATGTCAGTGAGAGCGTAGAGCGCGCACTCGATACGCTGAGCGAAGTGCTCAGGGGCAAACTCGATCTGGGCTGGATGAATGCGAATCCAGGCGGATGGGGAGTACGGGCCACCCCGCGTGACGAACGCGGGCTCGGCCTGGAAGATATCAATCGGGTCGGCGCCTACGGAGAGGTTCCCGACGAAGGCTCTCACTATGGCAGCATGGCGCCGCGCGGTTCCGAAATCCCCGACGACATGCCTTCGCTCGGCTGCTACGACATCAATGACAAGTCGCTGGTCTGGGCCGACAACGTTGCGCACCTGTACGACGAGGCGGTGGCGCGTCAATGGAGCTCCGCGCGCGACATCCCATGGAATCAGCTCAAGCCGCAGCGTGAAGACCTGGAGAAGGCGATGTGCCAGGTGTGCACCAATCTGGCCGAGGTGGAGTTCGTCGCTGGCGATATGCCGGCCAAATGGTTGTGGCACATCAATCACGACTTCCATGAGGTCAAATGCTTTATGGCCTCGCAGATCTTCGACGAGGCGCGCCATATGGAAGTGTTCCGCAAACGGGCGCTGGCCAATGGCGGCGGCCTGCTGCGCTCATCGCCGGACTCGGAGCAATTGCTGCGCGTAATCCTGGAGGCGCCGAACTTCACCACCGGCAGCGCGTTGATGCACATCCTGGGCGAGGGCTTCGTGCTGACCCTGTTCCGCAACGGCGAGATGTTCGCGTTGACGCCGGTCGAGAAGAAGATTTTCCGGCTTTGCATGCAGGATGAAGCGCGCCATGTCGCCTACGGCACGATGCACCTGAAGTATTTTCTCGAAAAGCATCCCGAGCGCGAGGAGGAGATCCATGAGATCCTGAGCCGCGGCGAAGAGGCGACCTTCAGCCTCAACCAGACCCAGGACACTGTCGAGGCGCGCGCGATCCTGGCCGGCGGCGGGCTGGAGCATATCGAGGAGGGCTTCCACAAGCTCGGCTATCTCTTCAAGAAACAGATCAACGAATACCTGTACCGGCTCAAAATGGCGGGGATCGAGCGGCGCTCGCGGCTCGCGATCCCGTTCGAATTGCCGCTATAAGCGCAGCGCGTGGAACTGACGAGCGTCCGAAGGAGGCAACCGACATGAATCTGTTTCCATCAGAGGAGTTCTTCGAAGCGTTGCGCCAGCGAGCCAATAGCGATCCGGAGCGTTGGCGCCGCCTCGGCACGGTGGACATGACGCTGGTGGTAAAGATCGACTACCCCGATCGTGCCGAGTGCTACGAGATCGTCTTCGCCGGCTACCGATGCGTCCGCACGCGGCGAATAGCCAGTCCTGCCAATGCGGCAAAGGGTGCAATCGTACTGGAAGGCCCGTACACAGCGTGGCGCGAAATGATCGACAACATCGCGGCGAACGGCCAAGCCGATCTCGAGCACACGCTCAACACGCTGACCTTGATGGATACGCCGTTACACGTGGACTCGGACAACCAGCTCGATACGGATCTGTTCTATCGCTACCAGGAGAATTTGCAGCAATTCTTCGACGGCGCCGCCGCTATCAACGCGCCTTTAGTTGCAATCGCCGGCGCGCATCTCCAGTAACGGCGGCCGCGGTTCTACGCGACGGCGCTCGCGCCGGCTGGCTTGGCGGCCGCCCTCCCGGCACGCATCGCCGCGTCCGCTCAAGCTCTGGGAGAGGCAGTAGGCGCTCCAGCGGCGCGGAGGCCTGGCTTCTTTGCCGCGCGTCTTGTCCTGGCTGGGCTCGGTAAGCGCCTGATGCATCCGGCAGCTTGAGATGCTCCAAAAAATGATGATACCCTCGCCGCACCCCGAAGAGCCGCGACAGACGCCATGGCGGCGTACCAGAAGGGAAAGAGGCTGCACCGTCAACTAGCCGAACTTTACGCGTGCCAACAGGCGAAACCGAAAGAGACACTGATGCACGCGACCCGCGAGGTGGCCTCAAATGGCGCCGCCTAGACATGAACCTATCCGACCCTGGGGGAGGTCCACATGATTCAAGAGCCCTATATACTTATCACCGCAGACACCCACGCGGGCGGCAGCCATGCCCAGTACCGCGAATACCTTGACCCCCAGTGGCGGGAGACATTTGACGAATGGCGTGGCGGATACAAGAACCCGTCCCAAGAGCACTATGGCTCCAAGAAGATGCGCAACTGGGATTACGGCATCCGCAACAAAGACCAGGATAGCCAAGGGGTCGTCGGCGAGGTTGTATTCCCCAACACCGTGCCGCCGTTCTATCGCAAGAGTATCGTCACCGCCCATCCGCCGAAGCCTGAAAGCTACCAGCGGTGCCTGGCCGGCATCCGTGCCCACAATCGTTGGCTGAAAGACTTCTGCGCCGAGGACCCAGTGCGCCGCGCCGGGATTGGACTGATCCTGCCGAACGACTTCGACGAAGCAATCAAGGATATCGAGTTCATCGCCAAGTCAGGGTTGCGCGGTGGCGTTCTGCTGCCGCTCATACCGCCGGACGCTTACTGGCTGAAGCCGCTCTATCACCCGGCGTGGGACAAGGTGTTTGCTGCCATCCAGGACCATGACCTCGTCCTCAATCAGCATACGGGCCAAGGCTTACCGGACTACGGCGAAGGCGTGGTGGCCGAATCGATCTGGATCCAGGACGTGACCTTCTACGGTCAAGCCGGCTACCGGCACCTCCTGATGGCCGGCGTGTACGAGAAGTTCCCGAAGCTCAAGCACATCCTTACTGAGTCCGGCTGCTACTGGGTGCCGGCAATACTCAAGCAGCTCGACCGTGCTTACTACGCCATCAAGTCAGGCGCGTTGGGCGAGATGAACTACGCAGGAATGGAATCGCCGCTGAGAGAGCCGCCGAGCGAATATGCCAAGCGTCACTGCTACTACGGGGCGAGCTTCCCGAGCAAAGCCGATCTCGCCGGCATCGACGAGATCGGTGAGGATCGCGTCCTGTGGGGCAACGACTACCCTCACTACGAGGGTACCTTTCCTTACAACCTCCAATCTTTGCGCCTGACGTTCGGTGAAATGCCAGACTCACGCCGGCGAAAGGTGCTGGGGCTGAACGCCGCGGCGCTCTACAACTTCGACCTCGAGAAGTTGAAGCCTCTGGCGGCAAAATGTGGCCCGACACCGGCGCAAGTGGAAACGCCGCTGCCGCGCCAAGAAATTCCTCGTGACAGCGCTTGCTATCTCTTCCGGGACGCCCTTCAGGAGGCATCCTAAGCCATGGGGATGGCCACCGACATCGGGATAGTCGATACGATGATCGGCTTTCCAGCCGAAGACTTCAAAATGTACGACTTTATCCGCGCGCAACTCAAAGACCCTTCGGCAAAGTTCGATTTCCCGGTCGAGTACATGTTCAAGAACGTGCCCAAGGAGTTGTACGGCTCAAAGGATCCGATTTCGGTCACCCTGCACGAGATGGATCGGTTCGGCATTGAGATCGGCCTCATCGGCGCGGGCGGGGAAGTCGCAACGAAGGCGCTCAAGGACCATCCTGAGAGGTTCATCCCCATCGGCAGCGTGGACCCGAACCGCGGTATGGATGGCATCCGAGACATGGTGCGCCAGTACGAAACATATGGTGTGCGCGCTTTCGGCGCGTTCAACGCGGGCTTCAATCCGCAAGTCGGTCTCGGCGACGCGTTGATGTACCCGATCTACGCCAAGTGTGTTGAGCTGGGCGTCCCGATCTTTGCTTGCGCAGGCGTCCCGGGACCGAGGTTCCCCATGTGGCCACAGGAAGTACGCCTGATCGATCAGGTAATGTACGACTTCCCCGAACTCGTCTTCGTAACTCGTCACGGCTGCGAGCCTTGGGAAGACCTGGCGATCAAGCTCATGCTGAAATGGCCCAACCTTTACTATTCGACCTCCGCCTTCGCGCCCAAGCACTACCCGGAAGCTATCATTCGTTATGCCAATACGCGCGGCGCGGACCGGATCATCTATGCCGGATACTTCCCCATGGGCCTCTCGCTCGAGCGGATCATGACCGACATGAAGTCCGTGCCTTTCAACGACAACGTCTGGCCGAAGTTCCTGCGCGACAACGCTCGCAAGCTACTGAAGCTCGACCCCTGAACGAGCTTGCTGTCGCTGCCGAAAACTTGGATCAGAAGTTCGGCGGCAGAGTACTGAGGCACTTCACAGGTAACCCAATTTCCGCGCGCCGAGAAGAAGTCCCTCGCGAAACTCCGGATGAGCGATCGCGATCAGCGCCTCGGCGCGCTGCGCGGTCGATTTCCCGGTGAGACAAGCTACCCCATATTCGGTAACGACATACTGAGTATCGGTTCTCGGATCGGTGGTGGGTCCTTCGACTTTTGGGACGATGCGGGAGACGGCGCCTTTGCTCGCGGTCGAGTAGGCGGCGAGAATCGATTTGCCGCCCTTCGATAGCTGAGCGCCGCGCACGAAATCCAATTGACCGCCCGGCGCGCTGTACTGCTTGCCCATGATCGCTTCGGAGTTGACCTCGCCGTCGAGACCGACCTCGAGGAACGCGCTGATCGAGATCACGAGGTCGTTCTGCCCGATGACGCTTGGGTCGTTCACATAGTCAACCGGGCGGGCCTCCATGCTCGAATTGTCGTTGAGAAATTCGTAGAAGGGTTCATTGCCGGCCGCCAAGGTGTACACGTTCTTGTACCGATTCAGGTTTTAGTACTTGTTGGTGACGGCGCCGGACTGAATCAGCCCCGCCAGGGACGGCATCATGAGCTCGGTGTGTATGCCCAAATCCTTGTGGCCGTGCAGGGCGGCGCATACGGCATTGGGAGCGCCGCCGACTCCCACTTGCAGGTTGGCGCGGTCGGGAACCATCTCGACGATGTGCTTGCTGATCCGCTCGTCGAGTGGCGTCAGCGGCCTCTCAGGCACTGAAAAAAGCGGACTCTCATTTTCGACAATCGCCGCGACTTCCGATATATGCACCGACGAATCGCCAAACGTCCGCGGCATCCTCGGATTTACTTCGACGATCAGCTTCTTTGCGGTCCGCGCGGTGGGGATGGTGTAGTCGGAGTTGGTGCCGCAACTGAAAAATCCGGCCTTGTCCATCGGCGCGACCATCATCACGAATGCGTCGATTCCGATTTCGCGCAGCGTGCGCGGCATCGCGCTGAAATTGCCCGGCATGTAGAAGACGACCCGCCGATTGTCCTGTTGGCCCAGCTCGAAGAGCCGCCGTTCAACGACGGTCGGAAAGAACGGATGCGGCTTGATGACGTTCATGTATTCGTACTTGAGAATCGTGAAGGCGGCGGCGGTGATCGAGTGCGAATAGTAAACTCGAAGTTCCTCGATCTGGCCGGCCTTCACGCGATTCTCAAGCGCCGTCAACAACGCGGGCGGTTCGCTGACCGCCATGCCCATCGAGAGCCTGCCGCGCGACGGGATCAGCTGCACGGCATCCGCAGGCGACATCAACTTTGACTTGTATTCTATTTCGTACACGTTCGTTTTTGGCCCCGCTGCCAAAGACGTGCGCCGCTTCCGTGCCACTGCGAAACCCCAGAAGGTTGCTTAGAGCGCGCGGCCACGCGGCGGCCGAGTGTCCCCCTGTTGGTCAAACAGGGTCGTTCATGCAGTGCCCTTGGGATGGACCGTCAAGACTGGAACCGGCGATTCGCGAACGACCCGCTCCGCGATGCTGCCGAGCAAGAAGTGCTTCACGCCCTTGTAACCGTGCGTGCCCATCACGATCAGGTCGATGCCTCGCTTAGCGGCCAGATTGAGAATCTCCGTCGCAGCGTTCCCGCTTGCGACGAATAGCTCATGTGAAACTCCCGCTATTCGTTCCTGCGCAAGTGCCTCCAACCGGCGGCGGGTCTCTGCTTCAAATTCAGGGTTGGGAAAGATGGGAACGGGCGGTAGCGCAGTGGCGCCCGCGGGCGGCACGCCGATTACGGTCAAAAGGCAAATTGTACCGGCGTCTTGCCTCGCGATTGCGCAGGCTAATTCAAGCGCGTCCATCGAGTCACGCTCGAAGTCGATTGGGCACAATATTTTCGAAAAAACCGCAGACATCAGGCCTTCTTTTCTTCTACCTGAATCTTGACGGTCTTGGCGGCAGACTCCTTGGGCATCGGAGCGCTGAGTTCGAGCACGCCGTCGCGATGCACAGCGTTCAAGTCCTCTGCCTTGATTCCCTCGGGCAGACTGATCGATCGCTCGAATGAGCCGTAGCGGATTTCACGGCGAAACACCGACGCCTTGTCCGATTCGCGCTTTTCCTCGCGCGTCCCTTTGACAGTCAGGATCCCGTTTACGACTTGCACGCCGATGTTCTTGGGATCGACTCCCGGGAGGTCGATGCGCACCACAAATTTGTCGCCATCGATGGACGATTCAATCGCGGGACGGTTCGACCCGCTCGGCCAAGCCTTGAGTTCGCGACGGTCGAAGCCGAATTGTTCGAGCAACTCATCGAACTCGTGACGCAGCCGCTCGAGGTCGGTTGACGGACTCCATTTTTCAAGAAAACCCATTGTCCTTCTCTTGGCTGATTTGCAAATTTGATCTTTGAAAAAAGAAGAGCATCAGGCGTGCCAGACCACGCGAGCGTGGCTGATTTGTGAGATCAATTCTCGGATGGCGGACCTGTGACGAAAGGAGCCAGCGATTGTTTGGCAGATGGCTCCGAAGGGAGCACGGCAGTCGTGACCTTCGCGCGGAGTCGCGGGACGACAATATCCGGGCAAATGGCATCTGAATTAACGATCCCGTAACCTTGTCGGGGTTTCTCAACCGCTCGCGCACATGGTCTTGTTGAGGCGATGCCAATCGAACCGGCACGTTGATTGCAGCGATCAGCAAAGTGAAAACTAATGCGTCTGCAGCAGGTACGGACTCGTTCGAAGCTCTGATCCACAGAGTTCGTGAAATTCTCGGTTCGTTGACGAGGCACGAGAGCGATCTTCGAAAGCGCGCGTTGGCAGTCCATCCCGCGTATCGGAAAAGCGCGATCAATTTGATCCACTATCTGGCGCTTCGACACGAGGATATCCGGACGCTCCAGGACGATCTAGCGGCGCTCGGTCTCTCTTCGCTCGGCAGGACCGAAGCTCATGTGATGAGCATGCTCAATGCCGTGCTCGTTGCGCTCCATCATCTGGCAGGGCTCAAGATTGAGGCGCCGGCGCCGTCGGACTGCCCGGGCTTTCGCGAGGGCAAGTCGTTGCTCGCGGCGCATACCGAGGCGCTACTCGGCCCTGCGCCGGAGCATCGCGGCGTCCGCATCATGGTGACGATGTCAGCGGAGGCTGCGGATGATTATTTGTTGGTGCGCGACCTCGTTTCCCACGGAATGAACTGCATGAGAATAAACTGCGCGCATGATACCCCGGAAGTCTGGGGCCGGATGGTCAATCATTTGGAACGCGCGCGGCTGGAATTGGGTCTGCCCTGCCGGGTACTAATGGATATTGCCGGGCCGAAGCTCCGAACTGGAGCAATCGAACCGGGGCCCCGGGTGGTAGTGTGGCATCCCAGGCGCGATAGTTTTGGATGCATCACGGAGCCCGCCCGAATTTGGCTTGAGCCTGCGGAGAGCGGGTACTCCCTTCCGGCGCGCGCGGACGCAGCATTGCCCGTCTCAGCGCAATGGCTTGCAGAAGTGAAATCCGGAGAACGCGTTCACTTCAAAGATGCTCGCGGGAAGCGACGAGTCCTCGAAGTGGTCGGCAGCGGTGAGAAAGGGCGCTGGGCTCGATGCAGCCAAACCGCCTACGTCACTCCCGGGACGGTATTGCTGCGCGACGACGCAGGCAGTGACGCAAGTCGCGAAACGCAGGTAGGAGATTTGCCGCCGCGCGAGCAAGGAATCCTGCTTCACAAAGGCGACTCCCTGCTGCTTACCGCGGAACCCATCGTGGGCAGAGGCCCTTCAACCGATTCGGGGGGACGGACGCCCACCCCTGCGATGATCTCATGCACGCTGCCGGAGATTTTCTCGAGGGTTCGCGCGGGCGAGAAAATCTGGTTCGACGACGGCAAGATAGGCGGAATCGTGAGAGGGGTCGGGCCCGACGCGCTTCGCATCGAAATCACCCAGGCCAGGCCGAGCGGAGGCCGCCTCGGAACCGACAAGGGAATTAATCTGCCCGATACCAGTATCGACCTGCCTGCTCTTACGGCGAAAGATCTCGAAGACCTTAAGTTCATCGTTCGACACGCGGACCTGGTCGGGATGTCGTTCGTCCGCCATGAGCGCGACATCCTTCAACTTCAATCGCGACTGCGGGAGCTTGGTGGCGATCACTTGGGAATCGTGCTGAAAATCGAGACGCGCCAAGGTTTTGAGCGATTGCCCGGCCTCATGCTCGCTGCGATGCGGCAGCATCCGGTGGGTATCATGATCGCGCGAGGAGATCTGGCAGTCGAGTGCGGTTACGAACGGATGGCGGAAGTTCAGGAGGAAATTCTCTGGATCTGCGAGGCGGCGCATTTGCCGGTAATCTGGGCAACGCAGGTCCTCGAGTCGCTCGCCAAAAAAGGGCAACCATCTCGCGCCGAGATCACCGACGCGGCGATGGGAGAACGTGCGGAGTGCGTGATGCTGAACAAAGGACCTCACATCGTCGCGGCAGTGAGCGCGCTCGACAACATCCTGCGCCGCATGCAGGACCACCAGTCCAAGAAGTCGTCGCGCCTGCGCCCGCTACACTTGAGCGCGACGCAGGAATCCGAGGAATTGTAGTCCGTACCAGTAATTGCGCTTAGAGCACGGTAAAAAGTTCGAGTTCATCTGGCGAAGCAGCATTGAGCAATCGGCTCGAACGCCCGGCTATCCCGCCGCTCGCATCTTAAGGACGGTCGCGGGCAGTGAACATCTTCGTCTCGTCATCGTAGGAGAAAAGCTCCGCATAGCGCCCCCAGCCGATGACGGCGCGCAGAGTCTTCTCCGTGTCGTTCGGATTCAGATGGTCCTCAAGTTCGGACTCGAATCTGACCCGAGGCGCCAAGTGACCCTCGCGCTCGTCGAGGACATGACGGATATGGGCGGCGAGAGGCACAAAACCGAGCAGATGCTCGCGGAACAGCCGCTTACGCTCTTCGGTTCCACTCTGGGCAAACACGCGCCCAGCCGCGGTTAGCTTGATAGTACCGTCTTTAAGCTCGGCGAACTCCAGGATGTGAAGAGCTTCGGCGATAGGGAAGAGGTCTCTGATGTCCAAGCCGAGCGCGCCGGCAATCCTCGCCAGCTCGGCATGCGCTTCGTATGAGGATGAGGCGAGCGCCTCGATGAACCCGGCGAGCCGATTGGTCGGGACCGGTGACAGCGGCTGCGCCAACCCGCCGTGGAGCTGGCTTAATGCCCCGACCGACTCCATCGTGCGCGAAGTAAGAATCGAATAAAATTCGTCCACAATATTATGAAACTCGGTATCCAATCGGTTGCGTGGATGCGGCAGGCGAACCTGAATCTCGGCCGCGATACGTCCGGGATTTGACGAAAGCACGAGTATTCGGTCGCACATCATGACTGCTTCTTCGATATTGTGAGTGACCAGCAGCACCGACTTGGTGGGTAGCTGGCGCTCCACCCAGAGATCGAGAAAGTCCGTTCTTAAAGTCTCGGCCGTCAAGACATCGAGGGCTGAAAACGGCTCGTCCATGAGCAACAAAACCGGTTCGATCACGATCGCCCGCGCAAAACCGACGCGTTGGCGCATTCCGCCCGAGAGCTCGCGAGGATAAGCGGACTGGAACCCGTCGAGGCCGATCAAATCGATAGCCGACATTGCCCTGCGCTTGGCTTCATCGTGAGCCAACCCGAGCGCGTCCAGTCCGGCTTCGACATTTTCGAGCACGGTCAGCCAGGGAAACAAGGCAAAGCTCTGAAAGACAACAGCGATGCCTTCGGCCGGTTCAGACAGCGGCGCTCCGCGATAGAGCACATCCCCGGAAGTCGGCGTAATAAGCCCACCGGCGATGCGCAGTAAGGTGGACTTCCCCGAGCCCGAGCGGCCAAGCAGACCGAGGATCTCCCCTTCGCGCAGTGTCAGGTCGATATCGGCCAGCACCGGCATTGGTTCGCCGGATGGTTTGGCGAAAGCTTTGCAGACTTTGCGCATTTCGATGATGGGACTGTTCGGCTTGGCGTCCATAACTTCCTTAATCCAGCCGCGTTCGCCGTTGGGCAAAGGCGTAAAGCGGTCGCCAAAGCAGCCGGTTCATCGTGATAACGAACACGGACATAACCGCCACGCCGAGGGCGATCCGAGGGTAATCACCCGCTTCCGTCATGCGCGCGATGTAAGCGCCGAGCCCTGACCCGCTCAACTTTGTCGGTCCCCAACTGACCGCCTCAGAGACGATGCTCGCGTTCCAGGCGCCGCCGGAAGCCGTGATCGCGCCGGTCACGTAGTAGGGGAAGATCCCGGGCAGCATCACCTGTCGCCACCATCGCCAACCGCGTATTCGGAAGCTTGCGGCGGCTTCCCTGAAGTCGCTCGGAAACGCACTGGCGCCGGCGATAACGTTGAAAAGGATGTACCACTGCGTCCCGAGAATCATCAGGGGACTAAGCCAGATCTTGGGATTGAGGGCAAACTTCACGATTAGGAAAACTGCGACCGGGAAGAGCAGGTTGGCCGGAAAGGCGGCGAGAAACTGCGCTACCGGCTGGACCTTTTCGGCGAGCTTCGGTCGCAGACCGACGCCTACCCCGATAGGAACCCAGATTACAGTTGCCAGGGCTATGAGGATCACGACCCGAAGCAGAGTGAGGACGCCGTCGCCCACGGCGATTGTAACATCGCCCCAGGACAGCGCGGGTTCGGCAAACTGCACGAGCTTCCGCCCCACGTATCCGAGACTGGCAAGAAGAAAGCCGTACCAGGCGACATCAACTGCGCGGCGAGGCGGAGCGAAATCCGCTAGCCAACGAGGTTTTCGCGGAAGCGCGAGCCTGGCTCGCAGGCTGGCCTGCACGGCCTGGTCGATCGGTTCGCCGAGGAGTCTAAGCAGACTTGCTCCCCTAAACAGATCAAGCACCCAGCTCCTTGGCACGACCAGGGCGGCCGTCTGCTCGAACCGGAACTTGTCTGCCCAGGCAACCAAAGGACGGAAAAGCAGCTGATCGTAGATAAGGATCGTAACGGTCATCGCGACTATTGCCCATCCGACTCCTGCGAGGTCACGTTGCTGGATCGCAAGGGCAACGTAGGACCCAATTCCCGGAAGCGCGATCTGGATGTTGCCAACCGAAATAGCTTCGGACGCGACGACAAAGAACCAGCCGCCGGACATCGACATCATCATGTTCCAGACAAGCCCCGGCATGGCGAACGGCACCTCGAGGCGCCAAAAGCGTTGCCATCCCGAGAAGCGGAAGCTGCGGCTGGCTTCGTCGAGATCGGTCGGAACGGTTATGAGGGACTGATAGAAACTAAACGCCATGTTCCAGGCTTGGGCCGTAAAGATCGCAAAGATCGCAGCAAGCTCAGGTCCCAGCGAAGTGCCGGGAAAAAGGGAGACGAAAAACACGACCGTGAAGGAGAGATAGCCCAGCACCGGCACCGATTGGAGGACGTCCAGCAGCGGAATCAGCACCGTTTCGGCCCGCCGACTCTTGGCCGCTGGTGTGGCGTAGATGAACGTGAAGATCAGGGATGCGACGAGTGCGGCCAGCATGCGCAACGTCGTGCGTAAAGCATATGCCGGCAGGGCATTTGGTGAGAGAGAAATCCTCGGCTGTTCCGTAGTAACGAAATGCCCCACCATCTGGTGGGCGCCGGATCCGAGCAGAATCACGATCGCCAGCACCAACAGCGTGGCAACCGCATCCCGCCAGGTCGGGACGCGTCGATGCCACGCTGCGCCGATCAGCACCTCGGCGTGCTGCTCCACACTACCTCACCTTTTGACATTCACTGGATCCTCAGCCTGGTGTCGTAACCAATCGGCTGATTTTTATCCATCTTTAACGAAAGAAATCGCAGCGAACCGAGCGTCGCTTTCTGAGATTCTGGATTGAGCGCTCAGCACGGCGTGCACGCGGTCAAGTGCGTTTGACTGCGCTATGAACTTTAGTGCTGCGGCATGAACTCGCCTGGGAAAGATGATACGCAGGCCATCACGTGCGTGATCGCTTCCGTATCGTATTCGTCTCCCGAGCGGTACGCTTTGAAAAACGAGTTAAGGCTCGCGACGCGCTTCGGCCATGCCGCCACGGCCTGGAGACCGAGAGAGACGCCGAAGTTTGTGAACGCAAATTTGACCGAAGGCGCTCCCAGCTCGCGGCAGAAATAACCCGGCGGATCGATCCACATGCGGTCAAGTACCGCCAGACTCCGCTCGCGATGAACGCGTGCCCACCGCTCTTCCGGGAAGAAGCACGTCATCCAGAGTATCATTCCAAGACCAAGGTCCTGGGTAATGACCAGGTTTTCGTAGCTTCGTTCGACGATGGTTTTCATCTGTCGGATTTCGTCTGCGAGCGCATCTTCATCAAGCAACCGGTAAACGATGTATCCATGGAAGGGATCGAGCGCTCCCAGTCCGAAGCCTGGATACGGCGCGCTTAAATCTTCGAGCATCTTCCAGTGCACGCCTCGACCGGGAATCAGGAAAGCGGGATGGATGTCCTTCACCAGCTGAATCGCTTTCGTGCGATATTCGGGAGTTATCGCGCCGAGGCGCGTTAGCGCGAAAATCCACATCGCTAGATAGTGAAAGTACTGGCCATCGCGATCTGCGGCCTCGCCGATTCGGAAACCGCGCCGGCGGCCGAGGACGCGCTCGACGTCTGCGACCAGCCACTGAGCTTCGTCGAGGAACTTGTTTTCCCTCAATTCGCGGTAAAGCGAAACCAACAGAAACACGCCGAAAGCATCGGTCCATAGGTATCGCATGCCATTGGGCCAGATGCGTTGCTCGCGCATCCAGTCGAGCTTGTACAAGACTTCCCTGACGTTCGTGGTCATCCCGGGTTTTCCTTCCGCGTCTCTCGCCGAGAGTTAGACGCCGAACGGATAGGTCTCCGGGACGCCTGGTGCGACTACCGACGGAAGTGGCGAAACCGCACGGGTTTCCTCGAACCAGATGTACTCGTCAAACTGTCGGGGCAAGCAAGCCTGGAAATAATGGCTCGTGAGTTCGGATTCGGGTCGATAAATGACGCCGATTGCGCGTTCGAGACGGGCGGGTTCCAGTTCGTCGCGAATCGCCTGTTTCACCGGGTCTCTGAGATGCAGCATGAAGGCTTTGACCTCTGAGTCGTGGCATAGGCGTTCATAGCTGGCCTCATGAGACGGCCGTACCCGTTTAATCTCCATCGGTCCGTCCCAGTCCGAGGCTGCCGCGACGGTTCCGTGGTCGGTACCGAAGCCAACCAGATATGCCGACTCGGCAAATCGTGCGCGGGATAGCTGTCCGACGTTATGCTCCCCGCGCGCTCCCATCTCGGTTGCCGCCGCGTTGCCGACGTGTGAGTTGTGCTCCCAGACGATTCCCCTGCTTCCTGGACCGTGAAATTCGAGCAGCCTCTCGAGCGTGTCGAACATGTGCTGATCCCGCAGATTCCATGACTCGACCGACCCGTAATACATCACGCGGTAATAGCGCTCTGCCGCCGCCACCAGTCGAGCGTTCTGCGCCGCGTCGAAGAAGCGATCGCTGTCGCGTTGCGAGTACTCGATCCGCCGATTCAGCATGTCGCGCAACATCGCGACAACTGCGGCTTCGCAGTCTTGATAGCGCCCGCTGAGTACCGCTTGCCCGTAAACCGCGGGATCATGCTCCCACGGACTCAGGCATGCGTACCGGCGTCGCGCGACCGCGGCCATCGCCGGATCGACGCTGCTCAAATATGTGGTCACGGCATTGATCGAAGTGAACAGGCTATACAAATCCAATCCGTAGAAGCTTGCCCGTCGCTCCGGCTCCGGCACCTCGGCGTTCCAGGCGCGGAGCCACTCAATCAGATCCAATGCCTCATGGTTTCGCCACATCCAGGTCGGGAACCGCGAGAAAGCCTTCCACTGTTCTTGCCGCGCCGGCGCCTGACGCACGTACTGGTTGATTCGCGCCGCATCCGGCCAATCGGCCTCGACGGCGACGAAGTTAAACCCATGCCGCAAGATGAGTTCTTTGGTGATTCGAGCACGCATTCGATAGAACTCTGAGGTACCGTGGGTCGCCTCGCCGAGCAGGACGACTCGCGCATCGCCTATTCGCTCCAGCAACGAGCTCACGTCGGCCTGCTCGATGTCTGCGATCGGCGTGGCAGTCTCGCGGATCAACTTGGCGATCGCACCGGGACGGCTGCGCTGCGTGGACGGACGTCCGGGTCTTGCGACGCCGGCGTCCCAACCTTCGGCGCCGATCAATGGGACGAACTGAACATCGCCCAGATCTTCATCATCGAAGTGGTCCTGGCTCGTTCGAGTGACTCGAACCAAACGTTGCAGTCGCGAGGTATCGCCCACCGGAATGATAAGGCGGCCGCCAATCGCCAGTTGTTGGAGCAGCGGCTTTGGCACCTGCGGACCGCCGGCTGTCACTATGATCACGTCATAGGGAGCATGTTCGGACCAACCTAGCGTCCCGTCGCCGTGACGAACCTTGACTTTCGAGTAGCCCAAGCTGTCCAAACGCTCGATTGCCAGCTTGGCCAATTGCTCGTGCCGCTCGACGGTATAAACCTCGCTCACGACTTCTGAAAGTACCGCTGCCGCGTATCCGGAGCCAGTTCCTATCTCCAGGGCGCGATCGCCCGCGCGCGGCGCGACGCTCTCGATCATGAGGGCAACGATATAGGGCTGCGAAATGGTCTGATCGGCCTCGATCGGCAGAGGCGTATCCTGGTATGCGAACTCGGCGAGTTCATCGGGGAGAAAAGCCTCACGTGGGACGCGGCGCATAGCCTCGAGCACAGCAGGGTTGCGCACTCCGCGCGAGGCAATCTGATCGCGAACCATCCGCAGCCGCTCGTTTGTCAGGTCAAGCGTCATCACGCCCTCCTCGCGGTCGCACGGGACAAATGCGGCTCGTAGTGAGCCATCTTCTTGTAGATGGCCATCACGATTCGATAAAAGCGGTCGCCGGTCGCGTCAGGATACTCTTCGCGAGCGCGAGCCTTCGCGCGCTCCCATGCGATCTCTTCCTCTGGCGTTCTGACTACATTTACCGGCATCTTCTGAATCCTCTAGGGGTCTCTAGCTAGTGCCGTGCCAAGCTGGACCAAGCTGGATTGTCCCTGCGGTGAGCCCTCGAAAGCCGCTGAATTGCTAGTTCAACTCGCATCACCTCCCGCGCGCATTGCTCAATCGTGCGAGGTGCTCCCTTTGGATACAGAACAGTGATGGCCGCCTTGTCGCCTTCGGACTCACGGTGTTGTCGGTCACGAGACTCGCTCATGGGAATGAGCACTCATACCTCGCACGGTTCTTGCTGAAGTCTTTGAATCATGAAGCAAATACTGATCCTAGCCTACAAGCTTTTGGTCAACGACAAGGGCAAGTATACGGCGCTGCTAGTGGGAACCACGTTCTCGGTCTTTCTGATCGTTCAGATGACCTCATCCTTCGCCGGCATCCTGACGAAGGCATCCGCCACTGTGATTAACGTCGGCAGCAGGATGTGGGTGATGGATCCGGCTGTGAACGCGATCCAAAACAGCGTTCCAATGCCCGCTTACGTGCTGGATGCGGTGCGTAGCATAAATGGGGTCAAATTCGCCGTTCCCCTGTACTCTGGCGCGGCGCTGGTCAAGCTCCGGGATGGGACGTATCAACCGGTTACGGTGATAGGACTCGATGATACCAGTCTGTTTGGAAGGCCGGAGCTTCTGGAAGGAAATATCGACGACATTTTTGCCGAAAATGGGTTTATCGTCGTCAAGGATGAGGAATTTCCCAAGCTTGAGAATCCGAAACTCGGAACCGAGTTCGAAATCAACGACTTCCGCGGCGTCATCGTCGGCATCGCGAAAGTCGCCAGCGGCACGCTGTTTGGCACTCCCACGCTCTACACCACCTACAACCGAGCGATCACCTACATACCGTCCACTCGCTTTACCACTTCATACATTTTGGTAGAGCCCAAGACCGACTCTGATATCGCATACATCAAGGAGCAGGTTGCGCGGCTTGGCTACCTGGCGCTGACAAACGACGAGTTGCGAAGTCGAATTTCCAACTATCTGAAATATCAGACAGGGATCGGCACCAATACACTACTTATGACTGTGATCGCGTTCATCGTTGGGCTTTCGATTTCGGGGCAGACCTTTTACACATTTATTCTCGAAAACCTCGAACACTTCGGCGCGCTCAAGGCGATCGGGGCGAAAGGTCGGGAGCTGGTATACATGATATTGTTCCAGGCCGCGTTCACCTCGCTAGCTGGATATGGCCTTGGGATTGGTCTCTCCACCCTCCTGATTAGTGCCGCGAAGTGGAGACTGCCGGAATACGCCTCCCGCGTCACCTACAGCAACCTGGGCCTGGCTTTCGTCATGGTTCTGATAATCGCGAGTGTCTCCAGCTATGCGGGAATACGCCAAGTGCTGAAAATCGAACCGTTCGATATCTTCAGGGGCTGACATGGGCGAGGCGGCAATCGTGGCAGATAAACTCACCAAATGGTTCGGCGAAGGCGAGGCCAGAACCTGCGCGATAAAAGAGGTGAGCTTCGAGGCCTACTGGGGCGAGATGCTCTACATAGTGGGCCCTTCGGGCAGCGGCAAGACAACCTTGTTGAGCATGATCTCGGGAATTCTTCGACCTAACTCCGGTTCCGTGAAAGTGGACAGCCGCGATCTCTGGAATCTCTCGGACGACGAACTTGCCGATTTTCGGTTGAATACCATCGGTTTCGTGTTCCAGGACTATCACCTCTTTCCGCGCCTCACGACCGCGGAAAACGTGGCGATCCCGTTGGTTCTCCAGAAGCGAAGCTGGCGCGAGGCGCTTGAAGAGTCCGCTCGGTATCTGGAGATCGTGGGCTTGGCTGACAAGGCGCAACTTCCGCCCACCAAGCTTAGCGGCGGGGAGCAGCAGCGCGTAGCGATCGCGCGCGCCATCGTACATCAACCCGAGATTCTGGTCTTTGACGAACCCACGGCCTCGCTTGATGGCGAAACGGGGCGCAAGATCGTGTCCTTCGTTAAGAGGAAAATCCTGACCGCGAAGCGCTGCATTCTCGTCGTCACGCATGACAGCAGAATCTTTGAATACAGTAACAGGATAATGGAAATGGAGGACGGACAGATAACCGGCTTCCAGCACGGACAGGCCTATGAGGCCTAGGATAGAGCTACTGCTCGCTTTTCTCGGACTGGCGGCCGGCCTGGTTGGCGCGTACATCTACGGGCTGCAAGGCGTGCCGCAGGCGCCGGCATTTAATCCGGCGGCAAACCCATACGGAAAGGGCATCTATGCCGACGGTATCGTCGAGAGCTATCAGAACAACGGCGAGAACATCAACATCTATCCCGAGGTGCCGGGCACAATTGTAGAGATTCCGGTCCACGAGGGACAGTTCGTTAAGAAAGGAACGATCCTGTTGCGGATGGACGATTCGGTTCAGAGGGCGACCGCAGAGCAGGAAAAATCTCAAGCCGAAGCCGCTCATGCCATGCTCGAAGAGCTACAAGCCGAGCCTCGCAAGGAGACCTTTGAGGTCTCCAAGGCTCAGCTAATCTACGCCGCCGCACAACTGAAGAACGCGGATGACGAACTCCAGAAGCAGGAGGCTTCATATAGGTTGGAGCCGAAGTCCGTCAGCAAATACACGCTCGACGATGCAGAAAACGCCGTGAAGGTGGCGGCGGCGAACCTCAAGGTCGTGCAAAAGCAGTACGAACTCACCAGGGCCGGGGCGTGGATCTACGACATCAGAAATCAGGAAAAGACCTATCAGGCTGACGAAAAGGCGTACCGATCGTCGAGTGCCCTGCTTGCGAAGTACACGATCAAGGCGCCGGCCGACGGCTCGATTCTGGCCATTCAAGCGGCGCTTGGAAGCTATGTCGCGCCGCAGGGCACTTACGACACTTATACGCAGGGATCTGACCCGGTGATCGTAATGGGAGCGTCAGAGCAATACATCAGCGTCCGCTGTTACATCGACGAAATACTCATACACAGGTTGTCTCCGGGACCTCAGATGCAGGCGCGGATGTTCATTCGAGGCACGAACACCAGCTTTCCACTTGAATACGTGAGAATACAGCCGTACGTCTCGCCAAAAATCGAATTGTCCGACCAGCGACTCGAAAGGGTCGACGTTCGAGTGTTACCGGTCATCTTTCGGTTCGTGAAGCCCAACAATCTCGCAGTCTATCCGGGTCAGTTAGTCGATGTTTACATTGCCGAGAAATAACCGAGTGAGGTTTTATTGCTTCGGGCGCGATCGTTTGCTAGCGACTCTATGCGTTGTCCTTAGCGGTTGTTTTACCGCGTGCGCGGTGGGACCGAACGTCGTTCGACCCGCAGCACCGGCGACTCAGCGCTATACATACGGAGAAGAGCCCGCGGGGACAATTGTTGCCGAGGGCGGCGCGCAGCGTTTTGGAAACGGCGCGAAGATCGCAGCCGATTGGTGGCGCTTGTTTGGCAACCCCCAGCTCGACGCGGTGGTCATGCAGTCAATTGACAACAACCCCACTCTGCAAGCCGCGCAAGCCGCGTTGCGGCAAAGCCAGGACAACCTTAAAGCGGGCTATGGGATCTTCTATCCTCAACTAGGTGCCAGCTTCGAGCCAACACGCCAGCAGTTCTCACCCGCTCGCTTCGGCGATACCACCGGACCCAGCAGCATCTTCAGTCTTTATACCTTATCGACGACCGTCACCTATGTACTCGACGTGTTCGGTGGCGAACGACGCACCGTTGAGGGTCTGGGCGCGCAAGTTGACGTTCAATACTACAACGCTCAGGGAACCTATCTCGCGTTGTCGGGCAATATTGTCAACGCAATGGTGGCGGAAGCAGCGTACCAAGGAGAAATCGAGGCGACCAAGCAGACAGTCGGGTTCCTGGATGAGCAGACCAGGATCACCGCCGCGCAAGCGGCTGCGGGCCTCGTTCCATATGCGAATTTACTTAGCATCCAGACTCAACTGTCCACAACCGAGGCGACGCTGCCGCCTCTTCGCCAGCAACTGGCCCATACCCTGCACTTGCTCGGGATGTTGGCAGGCCAGGCCCCCGGAGATTGGGCTCCACCGCGAGTTACGCTTGCCGAACTCAAGCTTCCCGACGACCTACCGGTGAGCCTGCCGTCTGATTTGGTGCGTCAGCGTCCCGACATCCTGATGGCGGAAGCGCAGCTACATAGCGCCAGCGCTCAGATCGGAGTGGCAACCGCGAATATGCTCCCGAACTTCAATCTGACCGCCAACTACGGGTTGAACAGCAGCACGCTTTCCACGCTGTTTGGGAGTAGTGCCGCCTTCTGGACCATGGGCGCCACCCTAGCTACCCCGCTGATCCAGGGGCCCACGCTGTGGTACCAACGAAAAGCGGCAATCGACGCATACCAGCAGGCCTTGGCCAACTATCGCCAGACGGTTCTGGCAGCGCTCGCACAGGTAGCGGATACGCTGGACGCGCTACAGCACGATGCGGAGGCTCTCCAGGCACAATCGCTGGCACTCAGCAGCGCGGCGGAGGCGTTGCGTCTGATACAGGCAAACTACCAGGCCGGCACCGTCAACTACCTGCAAGTCCTAATCGCTGACTATCAGTACCAGCAGGCGACACTGGGGTATATTCAGGCTGTGGGACAACGATTTCAGGACACTGCAGCGCTTTTCGTCGCTCTAGGCGGAGGATGGTGGAATTCTTCTCCCGGCATTGAAGGTCGCCCGAGCTCATACCGCCCGGATTTGGGCGGCGATCGGGCCAATCCTGTCTGATCACCTCGACGCGGAAGACAAACAGCTACCTGCCAGCAGGCTTGAGGTTGTAACGGATCGGCATGTGCTTGATGCCGCCGACGAAGCTGGAGCGCAGTCGCGCGACTGGTCCCGCCAATTCTGCATACTGGAGGCGTTTCGCAAGCTCTGTGAAGATCACTTCCAGTTCCAGCCGCGCCAGGTTCGACCCGAGACAGAAATGCTCGCCGATTCCAAACGCCAGATGAGTATTCGGATTGCGGCCGACGTCGAACTTGAACGGTTGATCGAAGACGTCCTCGTCGCGGTTGGCCGACGGATAGAACAGGCATACCGACTCGCCGGCGCGAATCTTCTGTCCGCGCACGACAGTGTCGCTGGTGGCGGTGCGCGCGAACTGGATAACCGGGGAGGTCCAGCGGGCAATTTCCTCGACGGCGGATTTGATTAGAGTGGGATCGGACTTGAGCCGCCGGAATTGTTCGGGGTTTTCGATAAGCGCGAGCAGGCCACCGCTGGTCGCATTGCGGGTGGTTTCGTTGCCGGCCACCACCATCACAAGCAGGTAAGAGAGAAGTTCCAGGGTTGGCAGAGGAGCGCCGTTTATTTCCGCGTTGGCGATGATACTGGTGACGTCGTTGGTCGGATGCTGGCGGCGTTCGGCGACCAGATTGGTGAAGTACTGGAACATTTCCATCCGCGCTTGGGCGAAGGTCTCGTTCGCATTTTCACCGCGCTGAAATTCGGGATCCCCACCGCCGATGATTTCGTTAGTCCATCGGAACAGCGTCGGCCAATCCGCGCGCGGCACGCCCAGCATTTCTGCAATGACCGCGACTGGGACCTTTGAGGAGATCTCGGTGACGAAGTCGCATTGCTCCCGGTCCATCACATCGTCGAGAATTTTCGTGGTTATGTTCGCGACCTCAGGCTTGAGCGCGCGAACGGAGCGCGGCGTGAAATAGCGGCTCAGAATCGCGCGATACTCGCCGTGCTGCGGCGGATCCATATTCAGCAGATGCTTGAGCGGCAGCGCCTCGGGTGGAAGGGCTTCCTCGCCCGGCTCCAGCATGAAAACCGCGAGCCGCGGCCCGTTGAGCCACAACCGTGGTTGACAGCTGATCTCCGTGATATCGGCCGCCTTGGTGATCGCCCAGAACGGATCGACTCGCGGACGGGCTACGTAAAACACGGGGTGATGCTTGCGCAGGTATGTCCATTCGGCGTGCGGGTAGCCGTTCTTCTGGTAGTGATCGGGGCTGATGATATCGATCGTTTCGAGTGAAAACTCGGGGGCGGTAGCGGCACTGCTGGTTGCCTGGGTTTCCATGGGGTCCACTCCTGCGTGAATCATCCGTCTGCCGGACGCATCAACTCGGCCTCTTCGGCGATGAAGGTCGCATAAACCTCGCGCTCGATAACGCGCAACTTCTCCAAGGCGCGAATCGCCCGTCCTTTGTCGCCGCGACGCTCCGCGATCTCCTGCATCTTAGCGTCCACCCATGCGAGATGCCACGTCTCGTCCGCGCTGACAGCCTTCAAAACTTCCAGTGTGTTGTCATCGACGCCCTCTTGCTGGGCGTGACTTCGATAACGCTCGAGCGCCCGGCTTTCAGCAACCGACGTGAGCGCCAGAAGATCAATCGTGTCCCTCGGCACCCCGACGCGCAGTCCGAGCCGATGCTGGTAGCCGTTGGCGATCGTGATCGGTGCGCCGCCCATATCAGAGATTCTCTTCGTCCACAGAAATGCGTGGCGGGTCTCGTCGGCAAGATGGCGCGTGAGCTTCGTCTGGGAATCCGGGTCGCGCAAATGATTATGCATAATCAAAAGCAAACGCGCACCGTGCAGCTCGGCCTCGCGATAGAAACTCATAATCGTGATGAGCTGCTCAAACTCCCGGGTGCCCGGGGCGGGACCGGATTTCAATCTACAACCTCAACTCGCATATTTTTGTCCGCAGCTTGCCATGCAGGGAATGTGCCGCCGTGGGCGCGCGCGGTGAAACCGCTCACATTTCTCCTGCGGGGGAGCAGGAGACTGGATCTGGGGGTGGCGCAAATAGATACAGTTGTGTTGCCGATGGAGCCATCGCATCCGGAGCCATTCGCCCATCCCTTTATCAACCGAACGGTTGGTATTCGCGTGGTTATTGGGATCTTGAACTCCTCACACATGGCACGTGACGTGCTACGCATGCGGCCGTTCAAGGCGCAGGAGGGGTAGCTGAGTCGTGCTGCAGGATTTGCTTCCAACCGATGTTTCGACCTTCGGCGGTGATATCGACCACGTTTTCTGGCTGATCTTCTGGATCGTCGGGATCTGGTTCGTCGCGGCCGAAGGCGTCCTTTTCTATTCCATCATTCGCCACCGGAAACGAGAGGGCGCCACGGCGATGTATCTTCCGGGCGATACACCGCGCCAGCTCGCATGGGTGCTGATTCCCGCACTTGTCGTGCTCTGTCTCGACCTTGGTATCGACCGCGCGGGCGCGAGCGCGTGGGAGCGGGTTAAGGGGACCCCGCCAGCCGGCGACGTCGTAGTGCGAATTAACGCCAAGCAATTCAACTGGAATTTCACCTATCCCGGACCCGATGGAAAATTCGGCACCGCCGACGACGTAACAACCGAGAACGACCTGCACGTCCCGGTTGGCAAGGTGGTGCGGTTCGAACTGCAATCGGAAGACGTCATTCACAGCTTCTTCGTCCCGAATTTGCGGCTAAAGCAGGATGTCGTGCCGGGACGGACTATCAGCGGCTGGTTCGAAGCGACGACGACCGGCACCTACGAAATCGCATGCTCGGAGCTATGCGGGTTCGGTCACTACTCGATGCATGGGAACGTGATCGTGCAGACCCCGGCGGAATACGCCGGTTGGGTTCGCGATAAATGGCCGAGCCAGACTGCTGCGAATTCACCGGCCGCGAAAAGGAACTGAGGCGGGAAGATGGAAGTCGCAACTTCGCACACACAGCCGACGGGTTTCATCCGACGCTATCTGTTTTCGACCGATCACAAGGTCATCGCGAAACAGTACCTGTCGCTCAGTCTCGCGATGGCCCTGGTTGGCGGCTTCACGTCGTACCTGATCCGATGGCAGCTCGCGTGGCCCGAGACCAACATCCCCGGATGGGGACCGATCGGCCCCGACGACTACAACGCGATCATCACGATGCATGGCACCGTGATGGTTTTCTTTGTTGCAATGCCGTTCCTGCTGGGCGCCTTCGGCAATTTCCTGATCCCCCTGATGATCGGCGCCAACGACATGGCATTCCCGCGTCTCAACATGATTTCATTCTGGACGCTGTTCACTGCCTCTGTCGTCTTGACGAGCTCGATGTTCGTCCCGGGTGGCGCGGCGGCCGCTGGATGGACCAGCTACGCGCCGCTGTCTGACAACCCGATCTACACCGGGGTCAATCGGGGGCAGAATCTGTGGATTCTTGCCGTCGCTCTGGAGTTCGGCTCTTTCCTCATGGGCGGCATTAACTTTCTTACGACCACGCTCAACATGCGCGCGCCCGGAATGAGCCTATCGCGGCTTCCGATACTCGTTTGGATGGAGATAACAGCCGCAGTCGTGTTTCTGCTCTCGGTCGGCCCGTTAATCGCCGGCGCCCTGATGCTGCTGATGGATCGCACGCTGGGAACGGGCTTCTTTCGTCCCGACCGCGGCGGCGACCCGCTGCTGTGGGAGCATCTGTTCTGGTTCTTCGGCCATCCCGAGGTTTATGTAGTCGCGCTGCCGGGGTTCGGGATGATGCTCGAGATAATTCCGGTGTTCGCGCGCAAGCCGATCTTCGGTTATCGCACCATAATCTGGTCAACGATCGCGGCCGGGCTGCTCAGCTTCATAGTGTGGGCGCATCATATGTTCGTGAGCGGAATGGATCCGCGGCTCGCGACTCCCTTCAGCGTCACGACAATCCTGATCTCAGTGCCCTTCGCGATCATTGTGTTCGCGATGATTGCCAGCGTCTGGCGTGGCGCGATCGTCCTCTCCACTGCGATGCTGTTCGCGCTGGGCGGTCTTGCGACTTTCCTCGTCGGCGGAGTGACTGGAATTTTCCTGGGCTCGGCGACCACGGACATTTTTCTGCACGGCACTTACTTCGTCGTCGCGCATTTCCACTATACGCTTTTCCCGGTGACGTTCTTCGGTGGCTTCGCAGGTCTCTATTACTGGTTCCCGAAGATGTTCGGCAGAATGATGAACGAGGCGCTGGGCAAGATTCACTTCCTCTTCACGTTCGTGTGTTTCAATGCCGTCTTCATCCCTCTCTTCCTGGCCGGTCTCAAAGGCAATCCGCGGCGGCTATACGAAATGAGTTCGTACGACTTTCTGAAGCCGGTGCAGCAATTTCACGTGATCGCGACGATAGCCACCATCGGCCTGCTTGTTGGGCAACTGCCCTTAGTTGTCAATTTTGTGTACAGCCTGGTGCGCGGCAAGACGGCCACGGCCAATCCGTGGCAGGCCAACACGCTGGAGTGGACGACAGCCTCGCCACCGCCGCACGAGAACTTCAGGAAGATGCCGATGGTTTACCGCGCCCCGTACGAATACAGCGTACCGGGCGCACCCAGTGACTGGATTCCACAGACGGAACCACCGCAGCCGATTTACCCGGTCACGGCGGTTGCGGATTGAATCGGGGCGAAGGGCGATAGATGAGCACAGCAGTTCAGACCGCGTCGGCGGAAGTACCGGTTGGATACGAGAGCGTCGCACCGCCCAGCGGGAAACTCGGCGTCTGGTGGTTTCTCGCCTCGGAAATCATGGTCTTTGGCGGATTTATCGGCTCGTACGTGCTGCTCAGAGTGGCCCACGGTGGATGGCCCGATCAGGCATCGCATGTGAACTGGCGTCTGGGGGCTATCAACACGCTGGTTCTCGTGACGAGCAGCCTCACTATGATCCTCGCGCTCAACGCCGTTCGCATCGAGCGGCGAGAGCGCGCTGCTAGATTCCTGCTCCTGACGGTGTTGCTCGGCTTTACTTTTCTTGGCGTCAAATCGATCGAGTACACGCGCGAGCTCAGCGAGGGTTTCACGCCGAGCAGCGGGATGTTCTGGTCATTCTACTACATAATGACCGGCCTGCACGGGGTTCACGTGCTAGGCGGGATCGTCCTGAATGCGATACTGTATATCGCCGCGGTTCGCGGCACTCTATGGTCCGGTAATCGGCGGGCCCGAGTCGAATTTGCTGGTCTGTATTGGCACTTCGTCGATGTCGTGTGGATTTTCCTCTTTCCGCTCCTTTATCTCGCTTGAGGCGGACCCGAATGAAAACGAACGAACCTCTCGGACTGACGGCTGAGTCTCTCGATCGTTCATCGGTCATCGTCTGGATGTGGCTGGTCGGCCTGCTCGGCGCCGGCATGATGGTCTTCATGCTGCCGATTCCGCGAATTCCGACCTTGCTACTGATCTTCGGAATTGCCGGATTCAAGGCTACCCTCGTAATCCGCGACTATATGCATCTTAAGGGCGAGAAGTTGATGATCTATGCGATCGCCTTGACGCCGCTGCTGCTCGCGATTGCCTTGGCGCTGGTGTTGATTCCAGACATCGTGTTTCACCACTGACGGAAAGCAGAACCTCGATGACAACAATCCGAAATCTTGCTGCTGCTCTTGTGCTGCTGATAGCGTTTAACGATGCGGCGTTTGGGTGTGCGGCATGCTTTGGCGCATCGACACCTGGAGCGTTGCGCGCTTACTACATCAGCACCGTTCTTTTGAGCACGATGCCCTTCGCGCTCATCGCCGGTTTTGTCATCGTGGTGCGGCGTTACAGGCTCGGTGGCGGTACTTCCGCGCGAAAATAAATTGGGGTCAGTCTGTGAGTATCGACGCAAACGGAAACAGTGTTCACGAGTACCAGGGATATTCGATCAAGCAGAATTCCGGGACGGGGCGATGGGAGATCTTCTGGCGCGAGCGGAAGCAAAAGGTCGATTTTGCGCGGGTAGCGGACGCCGAGGAGTGGATCGACGATCAGATCCCTTCGCATCGATTCTAGGAAGACTCGGACTCCAACAGGGAGAGTTGCACAATGCCTTTGAATTCTCGCGCGACGCGCCGGATTGCGATCATCGGTTCCGGTTTCTCAGGCCTTTGCCTTGGCATCCAGCTCAAAAGGCTGGGGATCGACTCCTTTACTATCTTCGAAAAATCCGACCGGCTCGGCGGCACATGGCGCGACAACACCTACCCAGGCGCCGCCTGCGACGTGCCGTCGTTTTCCTATTGCTTCTCGTTCGAGCAGAAGACCGACTGGTCGCGTAAGTGGGCGCCGCAGTCCGAGATCATGGAATACATGGAACATTGCGCGAAGAAGTACGACATCCTGCGACACATCCGCTTCCGCACCGAGATAGCCGGCGCGGTTTGGGACGAAGCCGCGTCCTTGTGGCGAATCCGCACCACCAAGAACGAAGAAATTCTGGCCGAGGTACTGGTGTCGGGTGTCGGGCAGTTGAACCGGCCGAACGTGCCGAAGTTTCAAGGCGCCGAGAAGTTTAAGGGCGTGTCGTTCCATTCGGCGCGATGGCGCCACGACATAGATCTGACCGGCAAGACTGTCGGCGTGGTCGGCAATGCAGCCAGTGCGATCCAGTTCATCCCGCAGATCGCGCCCAAGGCCGCCGCGGTCCATGTGTTTCAGCGCAGCGCGAACTGGATGCTTCCGCGAAACGACCTTGCGTACACCGACGATCAAAAGCGTCGATTTGCGAGAAATCCCGTGCGGACGCGGCTTTACCGCTGGCTGATCTACTTCCAGCACGAAATCAACTGGCCGGTGTTTCGCAGAAATTCGTTTCTCTCGAAGCGGATGGAAAAGCTGGCTGAGAGCTACATGCGTACGACGGTCAAAGACCCGAAACTCCAGGTAGCGTTGATTCCCGATTATCCAATTGGCGGCAAGCGCATCCTGATTTCCGACGACTATTACGCGTCGCTTAATCGCGAAAACGTCAAGGTCATAACCAGCGGCATTGACCATCTCGAGGAAAACGCTGTTGCCACGACCGACGGCCGGACCATCCCGGTAGATGTGCTGATTTATCCGACCGGGTTTGAGTCCACGGCATTTCTGGCGCCGATGGCCATCCGCGGACGCGGCGGACGCCTCTTACAAGATGAATGGAAGGGCGGTGCGAGGGCCTACCTCGGCATCAGCGTCGCGGGATTCCCGAATCTGTTTCTGATGTACGGCCCGAACACTAATCTCGGGCATAACTCGATCATCTTCATGATCGAATGCCAGACGAATTACATACTCGATTGTCTGAAGAGGCTGGACGCGGGCGGTTTCTCAGCCATGGATCTGCGGCGCGAGGTGATGGATGAGTTCGACGCGAGCCAGCAAAAGGAGTTGCAGCAGAGAGTCTGGGCGTTCACGGGCAAGAGTTGGTACAAGACCGACGACGGGCGCATTACCAACAACTGGTCGGGCAGCACGATCCGCTACTGGTGGAAGACGCTCCACGCGAACCCGAGCCTGTATCAGCTCGAAGCGCGCCGGGAATCCGGAACCGCCGACACTTCCCCGACGCACGACGCCGACGCGGCTCATCGCGCAGCATAAGCATGGAATAAAGGTCCATCATTGAGTTGCGCGCTGACCGATAACATCCCGAGCTAGATGATTTTCTCTGACTCGAGGCGCCGCATCTCTTCGTCGCTGATACCGAGCAGTCCCTGGTAAACGCGCCGGTTGTCGTGGCCCACTCTCACGCAGCCGCGCCAGATTTTTCCCGGCGTCAGCGAGAACTTCGGAATTACTCCGATTCCTTTCACGCGTCCTACCAGGTCGTCGTCCCACTCCGTGTGAACATCGCGCGCCTTGTAGTGTGGATCCTCGGCCAAGTCCTTGCTGTTCATGATCGGGATACAGGCAACTTCAGCGTCGTTCATCAGCTTGACGACTTCGGCAACACTCCGTTCAGATACCCATCCGCGGAAGATGGCGTCGAACTCGATTCCTTCCATCGACTCGACTTCAAACTGCGCTTTGCGCCACTTGGGATCGTTAGTGTCCAACCCCACCACTCGCAACACGCGCTCGAACACTGGCCAACTCACGGCGCCGATGGCCACCCATCCATCAGTCGCGGCAAAAGTGTCATAGGGCTGGAAGGCGGTCGCCTTGTTGCCTGAGCGTTCTCGAATCACTTGCTTGTGAAAATATTCGATCATCGTGCCGCCCAAGGTGTGATGGATCGCCTCGAATTGCGCGACGTCGATTACCTGGCCCTGGCCCGTGGCGCGTGCGTAGAGCAGCCCCGCCATCGCCATGCCGAAACACATGTATGCGGTAAGGTAGTCGCCGGTCCACGGCGCGGCGCGCGTGGGTGGGTTATCCGGGAACCCGGTCTGATTCATCATGCCGCCGAAGGCCTGGCCAATAAAATCGTAGGAAGCGCGGCCAACGTAGCCGGGCGCACCCGTTTGGCCATAGCCCGACACGTGTGCGATCACCAGACGGCGGTTCGCCTTATGGAGCGCGGAATCGTCGAGATTCCATCTCTGGTAGGTCCCCGGCTTGGAGCTCTCCATCAATATATCCGCGCGGCCGGCGAGGCGGAGAAAGATCTCGCGCCCACGCGCCTTTGACATGTCCAGACTGATACAAAAGACGTTGCGCCTCTCCTGAACCCACGTGGCTGAAACCGGAGGTCCCCCGTCGCGAGCCTCGAGGCGGACGCCGATGGTCCTCCACGCGGCATCACCTTCGCCCGGTTGCTCTATCTGAAGGACTTCAGCTCCTAGTTCGGCTGCCAGCTCAGCCGCGAACGGTTGCGCGACAATTCTGCCGGTCGAGATGATTTTCACTCCCTGTAAGGGGCCAAACGGTTCCCCCACCAATGTCTCCTGTCCCATTTTCGCTTCGGCCTCCCCGCTCATGATACTCACGGCCACGAGTATTATTCAGGCGACCGCACCGCTATTCGCTCGATGGTTTTGTCTGCGTTCCCAGGTTGCGACCGCGCACGGCCAGATGTTCAAAGATGCGCAAGGGCGTAATCGGCAATTCAGCTAATTCGATGCCCAGTGGCGACAGCGCGTCGTTGATCGCGTTGGCGACCGCCGCCGGCGCGCCAATGGTGCCAGATTCACCGACTCCGCGGAATCCGCCCAGCGAAGTCGGCGATGGGATGTCCAGATGACTGACCTCGATGCGCGGAACGTCGGTCGCCGTCGGAACCAGGTAGTCCATCAGGCTTCCCGTAATCAGTTGACCGCTGGGATCGTAAACGACTTCCTCGAGCAGCGCCCCTCCAAGTCCCTGCGCCACACCGCCGCAGACCTGCCCGTCAACGATAAGCGGGTTGATCATCCGCCCGCAATCATCAGCCACAACGTAACGCAATACTGTTATGCCAAAGGTATCGGGATCGACTTCGACGACGGCGCCGTGAGTGGCGTAGCTCGCGGTGCCATAGTACGGATCGTAAAAGCAGGTCGCTTGGAGGCCCGGTTCCATTCCCTTTGGCAACCTTTTGAGTCCTGCGTACGCGGCCTTCGCGATTTCCTTTAGAGAGACACGCGGCTGTGCACGATCGCCGATCGCCGGCCGCGGCTCCGTAACGATGCTCACCGCCGATTCCATCTCGAGGAGATGCGTCGCGATCCTCTGAACCTTTTCTCCGAGAGCACGCGACGCCATGATCGCGGCCCCGCCTCCCATCACAGCGCCACGGCTTGCATAACTGCCAGTTCCGTACGGCGCAACGTCGGTATCGCCCCACAGAACCCGCACGTCTTCGAGCGCGACACCCAGCTCTTCGGCCACGATCTGACCGAGAGTCGTTTCGAGACCCTGACCGTGCGCGGCCACTCCAAAGATTGCGGTTACCGTTCCCGATGGGTCTATCCGCACGGTGGCCGCTTCCGTGCCGGCGGGAAGCGGCATGCCGGGGGCGGCGGACGTAGCCGAACCGATTCCGGTGAGCTCGACGAACGACGCGAAGCCAATCCCAATGAGCCGTCCCTGCTGACGCGCCTGCGCCTGATGTTCGGGCCACGTCGCGTAATCAAGCAGGTCTCTTACCTTGAGGAGCGAGCCCGCGAAGTCGGCCAGGTCCCAAACGATCCCGGTCGGTGCTTTGTACGGGAACTCGTCGTTGCCGATGTAATTGCGAAGGCGGATCTCGATCGGATCGATCCCCAGGCGACGCGCGGCGCGCTCGATCAACCCCTCCCTCACGAAGGTCGAGATTGGACGGCCCACGCCCCTGTACGGGCCGGTCGGGGCCTTGCACGTCGCAACCGCGCGGGCGCGCGCCCAATAGTTCGGCACATGATACGGTCCGGGAAGGAAGCTCACCGTCTGCACGGGCTCGATACCCGCGGTCCACGGATAGATAGAGTAAGCGCCGACATCGGCGAGCACCTCGGCTTTGAGTTCAACGATCGCCCCGTCGCGCCTGACGGTAAGCTCGGCGTCGATGACCTCATCCCACGCCTGCGATGTCGCCATCAGATCCTCACGCCGGTCGCCGGTCCACTTTACCGGCCGGCCAAGCATCCGGGCGAGCGCACAAACACAGACCTCCTCAGGATAGACCGACGACTTGGCGCCGAATCCGCCGCCCACGTCGATCGAGATTACCCGGACGCGGTGCTCGGCCATTCCCAACAACTCCGCTAGTGCCATACGCACTACCCCCGGGCATTGGGTTGTCGAGTGGAGGGTTAGCGAGTCTTCAGCAGGATTGAACTCGGCGATGTAGCTTCGCGGCTCGATGCATATGGCCGCATGACGGCGGAACCGGAAACGATCGCGCAGCGTGAGCGTCTCGGCCGCATCAGGAGCAGTTGAACGACTAAGGTGGTGGTCCTCGTGCGACAGACCCGGCGTTGCGGAACCGTGCGAAAACTCACGCGACAGCAGCACGTTGCTTTCCGCGGCTTCGTGCACGAGTGGCGACTCGGGCGCTGCAGCCTCTTCAACATTGAAAACAGGCTCCAGCGGTTCGTAATCGATGGCAATTAGTTCCGCGGCGTCCTCGGCGACGTAACGACTTTGCGCAACGACCGCTGCGACCGCCTCACCCACGTAGCGCACCTTGGCGACCGCGAGCGCCGGCCAGTCTGTCACCCGATAGCCCGGCGTGGTCGAAACCGCGCGCATCGGCCGTGCCGACCGCGCAAGCTGCTCCCCCGTCACAACCGCAACCACGCCCGCGACTGCGCGCGCCTGCGCGGTGTCGATCTGCACGATCCGCGCGTGCGCGTGCTGCGACCTCAAGAAGGCCACGTGAAGCAGACCTGGCGGCCGGTAATCGTCGGTGAAGGAGCCGCGCCCCGTTAGAAGACGGGGATCTTCAACCCGCTTTATCCGCGCGCCAACCAGCTTGGCGCGTTCCGAATCGAGAGAAGGGCGTTTTGAGTCAGTCACCTTGATTCTCGACACCTTCACTGTGCGACGCGGCCGCAATGATCCGCCGCAAGACTCCAACTCAACGCGAGGGCCGAAGACGGCTGGCCGCTGCGTCAACCGCCTCCACGATGCTTTGATAACCGGTGCATCGGCATAATACCGCCGATAGCGCATGCCGGATTTCCTCTTCGTTCGGGGAGGGCGTGGTACGCAGCAGATCCAGTGCGACAATCAGCATCCCCGGTGTGCAGAATCCGCATTGCAGCGCATGATGCTCCCAGAATGCTTGTTGCAATGGGTGCAGCTTGCCCTCGTGGGCAAGACCCTCGACGGTGAGCAGTTCTGCGCCGTTGGCCTGCACCGCGAGCATCAGGCAGGAACGCACCGCCTCGCCGTTGAACAAGACGGTACACGCGCCGCATATCCCGTGTTCGCAGCCTGCGTGGGTGCCGGTCAGGCCAAGGTCGTCGCGAATAAAATCGACGAGCAGCCGGCGCGGCTCGGCCCATCCCTCGCGCAGCTCCCCGTTGATTTTCAGCTGAATTTTTCTGTGCTCCGCCATTTACTTTCCTCGGGCGCGATCCGCGGCTCGCGCAAGGGCGCGTCGCGTCAGTACCCGCGTGAGATGTCGTCGAAAGTCGGCGGAAGCGTGAAGGTCGCCCGCCGGTTCGACGATTTCCGCTGCGCTTGCGGCGGCGTCATTGATAGCCCGCTCGCTGAGCCCTTCGCGTTCAAGGATTTCCTCTGCCGCCCGCAGTCTCATCGGAATCGGTCCGACTCCGGCGGCAGCGAGCCTCGCCATCCGGCAGCGAGCGCCGTCAACGACCACCATGGCCGCAACACCTGCAATCGCAAAATCGCCATGGCGGCGGCTGAACTCCTCAAATGCGCATCCGCTGTCGGGAGGTGCTTCCGCGAGCCGCACCTCGACCAGGATCTCATCCGGACCTAGCGCAGTGCTCATGACTCCCTGGAAGAAATCATGCGCGCGGACCACCCGCTCACCCAGGGATCCTCGAATCACCAATTCTCCGTCCAGTGCGGTGATAACAGTGGGATACTCCGCGGCCGGATCGGCATGGGCCAGGCTGCCCCCGATGGTACCCCTCGTGCGCGTCGGAAGATGCCCGACCAGGCGTGTTGCCTCGGCCAGCAGCGGCAGGCGCTGGAGTACCAGTGGAGAGAATTCGATCGCGCGCTGGCGAAGCATCGATCCGAATCGGAGCGTGCCGTTTTCGTGCTTGAGGTACGAGAGTTCGGCCACCCGGTTCAGATCTATGAGCGCGGCCGGGGCGCTCAGGCGGAAGTTCAGCAGCGCGATCAGGCTCTGACCGCCGGCCAGGATTTTCGCTTCCGGGCCGTAGCGCCGAAGCAGCTCGAGCGCCTCGTTGACCGAGGTGGGATCGTGATACTCGAACGGCGACGGTTTCATCGCGCGGTTCCCCGCGAGGCTTCCATGAGATGCCAGAGGCGGCTCGGTGTGATCGGCAGTTCGTCGATCTGGATACCCAGTGGTTTCAGTGCATCGCTGACGGCGTTGGCGAGCACCGCGGCCACAGTCATCGAGCTGGCCTCGCCAAGTCCTTTCGCGCCAAGCGTGGTGAACGGCGATGGCGACTCGATGTGCGCGATCTCTATGGTTGGCGCCTCGCTGGCTGTTGGGACCAGGTAGTCCATGAAGCTGCCGGTCAGCAGCTGGCCTTCATCATCATAGACGAGCTCTTCGTAGAGCGCTCCGCCCAGTCCGTGTAGCGCGCCGCCGTAAATTTGGCCTCGCACGATCGTGGGATTGATGATGGTTCCGGCGTCGTGAACCGTCACGTAGCGCAAAATCTTGATCGCCGCGGTTTCAGGATCAATTTCCACCGCCATCACTTCCGCGATGAAGCCGTAGGTGTTCGACGCATTTACCCGGTCCTGCGGGTCGGGCGCCTTTGACTCGGCGAACCCGAACACTGCTGTCGCTTCGAGCGACGGCTCCATGCCCTTTGGAAAGGAATCGGGGTTCCAGTGTGCCTGCCCGGCCAGCTCTCGCAGCGAAAGCGGGCGGCCCTCGCCCGACTGCGTGCGCACCATGCCGTCGCTGTAGTTCAGGCTCTCTCTGGGAACTTCCATCAGGCGGGAAGCGTAGTCTATCAGCTTGTCCTTGAGTTTGCGGGCGGCCAGCGCTGCGGCGCTGGTGCCGACGGCTGCGAAGCGGCTCGAGTAGGTGCCCGATGACACGCCCCACAGCCTGGTGAAGGTGTCCAGGTCGTCGATCACGGTAATCTCGTCCGGAGCGATCGCCAGTTCGTCGGCGACCACTTGCGCCACCACCGTCCGGTGCCCTTGGCCCTGAGGTGCGGAACCCATGACGACCGTCACCTTGCCCAGCGGACCCACCTTGACTGTCGCCGCCTCGAGCGCGCCGGACTTGGGATGATAATCGGGACGGCTGCGCACTGCGGGATCGAGCGCCACCGTTATGTAGCCCATGTTCGACACGGATGGATCTACGGCCACGGCGAGGCCGATCCCGAACAGCCGCCCTTGGGCGCGAGCACGAACCTGCTCCTGCCGCAATTCATCGTAACGTGCGGTCTCGATCGCCTTTTCGAACGCGCCCGGGTAATTGCCGGAATCGTAAAGTCCGCCGGTCGGTGTGCGATATGGGAACTCGTCGGCCTGAATGAAATTCCGTCGCCGTACTTCGGCCGGATCCATCGCCAGCTTCTCCGCCAGCAGGTCAACCATGCGTTCCATTTCAAAGTACAGGTGCCCGCAGCCGTATCCCCGGTTCGGCCCGGTCAGGCTTTTGTTCGTCATGACCACCGAAGCGTCGGCCTCCAGATTCTCGAATCGGTACGGCCCAACCCAGTTGCTGATAGGGCGGAACGTGCATCCGGGCTCGGGGCTGCGGATATAGGCGCCGACGTTGTCGATCCATCGCGAGCGCATCGCGAGGATCGTCCCGTCCTTGCGCGCCGCGAGTTCCCTGTACGCGACGCGATCGGTCCCGCTCGAAGACGCCAGCAGATGCTCGCGTCGGTCTTCGAGCCAGCGGACCGGGACTCCGGTGTTCATTGCCGCCAGGCCAATCAGCGCGATGTAAGGATAGACACCGGTCTTGATCCCGAAGCTGCCACCGATGTCTGGCGCGGCGACGAACCGCAACCGGTTCTCGGCAAGGTTGAGCGCTCGCGCCACCAGCGAGTGCATTACGAACGGACCCATGAAATTCGACCATACGCTGAGGACTCCGGTGGTCGGTTCGTAGGACGCAATCACGCCGTAGGTTTCAATCGGTGTCGAAGAGTACTTCGGAAAGCGAAAGCGCGCGCGGATCACAACGTCGGCTTCCAAAAAGGCGCGCTCGGGATCGCCGTAACGCAGCTTGCGATGACACGCCAGGTTGGAGCCAACCGCCTCGTGAAGCAGCGGCGCGCCGGATTTCAGCGCAAGCTCGGGATCCACCACCGCCGCGAGCGGTTCATACTCAACCTCGATGAGATCGAGCGCGTCCTCGGCCAAATAGCGGTCTCGCGCCACTACCACGGCCACCGGCTCGCCGACGTACCGGACCTTGTCGATCGCCATGCAGTAGTACTTGACGGGAGCTTCCACACCGACCGGGAAGGGACCTGTGAGTCGGGCGGCGTCGGCGCCGGTCACGATTCCCAGCACGCCAGGCGCGCGCAACGCTTGCGCGGTATCAACCTTGCGAATCCGCGCGTGCGCGTGTGGGCTTCGCAAAATCGCGGCGTGACACAGGTTCGAAAATGGAAGGTCGCCGACAAACGCGCCGCATCCCGTTAGCAGGGCCGGGTCCTCGGTTCGCTTGAGCGACTGGCCTACCCACTTTTGCGCAGCCATCAACGCCCCTCGAACTTGGGCTTGCGCCGTTGCTTGAAAGACTCGACGCCCTCAGCGAAGTCGTGGGTGCCGCGCAGCCGGCCGTAAGCCTGGCCCTCGAGCGCTATTCCAGCGTGCAGCGTGGCGTCCTGCGCGTCGTTGATCACCCTCTTGGCGGTTCGCTGAGCGAGCGGCGAGAAGAACTTGAGTTCCTCGACCAGGCTCGCGGCTGCAGCGTCGAGCTGGTCGTCTGGAACCACTGATACCGCGATGCCCCAACCGAATGCTTCCTCACCCGAGATGCGCCGCGAGCGCATCACGACGTCCTTGGCGCGACCGATGCCGATCATGTGGAGCAGGCGAGCCGACCCGCCGGAACCGGGAATCATCCCGATCCGCTGCTCGGGGAAGCCCAGCAAGGCTGACTGCGTGACGATGCGGAAATCGCACGCGAGCGCCAGTTCAAACGCCACTCCAAAGCAGTAGCCGTGAATGGCCGCAATCACCGGCTTGTGGCAGCGCTCGGGAGCGGCCACGTTTCGCGCCAGCTCGGAGAGACGCTCGGCGGTCTGGGTCATGAAACCGGGGATGTCGCCGCCGCTGGAAAAGTTCTCGCCCGCTCCGCGGAGCACGATCACGCGCGACGCGGGATCGGCGTCCAGCTCCGCAAAGACCGCGGAGAGCTGGTCGCGTTGCTTCATCGTGATAACGTTCAGCGGCGGATTTTCGAGCACGATGTCGGCTCTTTGTTTTTCCGCGTCGATTTCCACGCGAAAGCCATCCAGGGACTCGAGCAGCTCCGGCAGTGTCGTCGAGAATCGTTGGGCCACGGCTTTTCTCACCTCCGTGTGCGGCTCAAGTTTCGCCGTTGGCGGCCGCACACCGATGGAAGACTGTAAACCTTCTCGCCGGCAACTTGAACCGGGCGCACGCAGTGCGGCGCGAAAACCTTGAACTCAAGACCTTCCGCAAACCGTAGCGTTTTGAAGACCGCTTAATGTTAATGCGAGTCTCAATCAGGACTTCAAAACGGAAATCCCGGTTGAACCAGAATTTCGGTTTTGACTTGACAGCGGCAAATGAAAGTGTCGCGCGTCGACGCCTTTCGTTTGTGTGACTACCCTAGCGCACCCCACTTTTTCCAGGTGTCCATCGGTCCGTGATCGGGAGTCGTCATCTTCTGATAGTTCGGGCTGCTCGGATTGTTGCACCATCCCAGACCGGTGACCGTAATCGTCTTTCCGTCCGACGAGATTCGTCGCGGCCCGCCCCAGTATTCGCAGGTACCGCAGTGTTTGGCGATATTCGTTGCCATCACATAGCCGCCCGCTTCGCCGTGACCCATCGCCCCCATAGACTCCTGCGCCCGCGCAATCGAACGCGGTGCGGCCGAACCGAGTACCGACCCGACAACTACCGCTGCGCTCTTGAGCAAGAAGCCTCTACGATTGGAATTCACTTCATTCATTTTCTGTTCCTCCACTGCCGGTCAGTGAACGACTATACTCTTTGATTGCCGATTGCTATGGCGAAACTCAACGTGAAGCCCGGCGGCGAAGCCGTGCTGGAAGCCGTCGAAGGGAAAACGAGTTGGGCGCGGACTTCCGCCGAGCGTCGCGACCGCTATCCAAGGTCGGGCCGGGGTCACGGATAGCAGAACGAGTCGGACGACGAGTCGCCGCCCTCGAGGCGAATCTGATGCGGTCGTTCGCCGTCGAAGGTCGTGAAGAAGTTCGGATCGATCGTCATGCCGCCGGCCGGCGCGCAATCGATCTTCGCGACCCAGCCGCGCACGCCCTCGGGATAGAATTGCGCATCCCACGCTCCGTACAGCGAGTTCGACAGGTAGAGCCGCCGCCCGTCGCGGCTGAGCTCGATCATCTGCGACGCGCCGTTGAGCGGCCCGCTGTTCGGGTGCCTGCCGTGCGACACGATCCCGCCCAGCCGTATGCTGCCCGTCTCTTTCGGCTTGAACGGGTCGCTCACGTCGTATTGCTTCAAGTCGCCGGTGCCGAAACACGCGACGTACAGAAACTTGTCGTCGAGACTCAGGTTGAGGTCGGTAATCAGCGGCGGCACTGCCTTGAACGGTTTGAGCGCCGGCGGCAGCACGCTTTCGTCGGCGGGCTCGGCGGGAATTTCGATCACCTTGCGAACCTTCCAGTCTCCGCCGTCGCGATACCACAGCCAGATCGCCGCCGACAGATCCTTGGTCGAGATCACCACCCCGACGAAGCCGTAGGTCTTGGTCGGGTCGTGCGACGGGCGCAGCTCGAGCGCCATTTGCTGCTCGGCGCCCAGGTCGAGCGACTTCAGATGACGCCGGTTGCGCAGGTTCCAGATATGAATCGCGTGTCCGTACTTGTTGCCCAGCAGCAACTCCGGCACGACCCCGTTTTCGATCATGTTCGGCGTGCCCCATTCGCTCGTCACCGCCACGTCCCAGCCGAGATGCCACCAGAAATCGTAGGCGAACTGCTGCGGCCCGCGATCGACCTCCCATCGGCCGAGCACGTCGAAGCTCTCGTGATCGAGCAGGAATATTCCGCCCGGCCCCTCGCCGTTTGGCGCGCCCAGCGCGCTCACGTAAATCGCGTCGGGTCCGCAATGAACAGTATGCGGCCGGCTGTAACCCGCGCGCGACGCGATCTCCTCGGCCTCGATCGTCTTCACCAGCTTGGGATTCCTCGCATCCGGCTTGGTGTCGAAAATGTAAATTCGCGACGAGCGCAAGCCCGGCACCAGCAGGTAGCGGCGCTCGATATGCGGATGCGGTGCGTACGGACACAGCGCCGCGCTGCACGCGTTCCAGCCGAAGTGATGCAGTTCGTCGCCCGCGTTGGGCACTTCGGCGCGGCCAACCACTTGCGAGTAGGTTTTGGACTTCGGCTCGAGGTCGAGCACGCACAGTGCGTCATGCTTGCCGTTGCTCGGCGTTGGATTGAAAGCGACAACGTAGCCGAGCTGCTCGCGCGGCGCCTGCATCGCCATTCGCGCCGACGGGTAGAACGTTTGATCGGGTTTCCACAGCGCCATGAATTCGGACCTCCTTGAACAGGTGAGCAAGAACCTACCGAACCTGCTAAGTCCCAAGCAAGGCCCGCAGGTGCGGTACGAAAGGCCCTGGCTTTCTACTCGGATTCAGAGCTTTAAAATCGTAAGGTTAGGTCTGATTCTACGACTTGTAGATGGGAAATATGAAAAAAGCGCTGTTCTATACAATCATGTTGACTGCCGCCGAAGTGATCCTCGGGCTGATCGTGACACTTCTCGTTCTGCCGTCGATGAACTGGAGCGCGACGAATAAGCCCGGTGCGCTTGAGACCACAATTGCAAATTATACGATCTCACGCTGGGTTCGTCGGGGTGCCAACAATCAGTCAAATCCACTTCTTCCGGAGACTTCTGACAATCTGAAAACGGCGAAGGCCGAATTCAGCGAGCACTGCGCGACATGCCACGGACTGGATGGCAGCGGTGTCAACAGAATCGAAGCTGACTTTTACCCGCCGGTGCCCAAACTTACCGGCCAGATTCAGTCCTGGTCTGACGGGCAAATCTACTACGTGATTGCCAACGGAATCGGATGGTCGGCGATGCCGGGATTCTCCAGAAATCATGAATCCGAGGACATCTGGGACACGGTGCTATGGATTCGCCATCTAGCAAAGCTCACGCCGGACGAAAAGGCTCAACTGGAAAACGAGATGAAAGCAGGATCCGAGCAGCACGAGCATACTATGCACGGCAACGCCGGGAATTGATTGCCACCCTGGACTGCAGTTGCGCCGATTCGCATCTAGATGCGGTACGCTTTGAACTCCGACCTTAAGAATTCGACCAGGCTTTTCGTCTTCGCGGCAAGGAAATTTCGATGCGGAAAGACCGCCGCGATGATTCCCTTCTTGAATTGCCAATCGGGCAGCACCTTCAAGAGGCGCCCGGCCTTCAGTTCCCGCTTCACGGCGTAGTCGGGAAGCAAGCCGATGCCGGCGCCCAGTAGAACCAGCTCGCGCGCCGCGATGCCGGTATTGGTCTTTATAGAAGGACGCAGCCGCACGGTGCGCCGCCGGCCGTCGCGATGATGCATCGTAATCCGTTCCGGATGGGGAAGCCGTGAAATGCTTATCCATGGATGATCGATCAAATGTTCCGGCTGCTTCGGCGGTGCGCGCTTCGAGAAATACTTCGGCGCACCGCAAACGATCATTTCGAGCGGCGCCAGCGCAATCGCATGCAACCGGCTATCCGTCAGCCAGCCCGCCCGCAAGGCGAGGTCAAAGCCTTCCTCGACAATATTCACAATCGAATCTTCCAGGACCAGGTCAAAATCGACCCCCGGGTTAAGCTCTCTGAACTTCCCTAGCGCTGGTAGGAGAAAAGTGAGGCCCAGATTGTATGGCGCAGTGAGTCGAATGGTGCCGCGAGGCTGCACCTTGCGTTCGTCCATGTCAAAGTGGGCCGCCTCCGCTTCGTGAACGACCCGAAGACAGGGTTCGTAGAACCGCTGGCCCTCCTCTGTCAGGGACAGCGACCGCGTGCTGCGGTTGAGCAGGCGTGTCCCGAGGCTTTGTTCGAGCGCCTGAACGTGGTGGCTGACAACTGATTTTCCCAACCCGAGCACGACCGAGGCGGCCGAGAACGAGCCGCACTCGACTACCTTCGCGAAGATCGCCATGCGGTAGAGATCCTTCAGCATCATTGTCCAATAATATCGAACAGAGTTTATCAAACAACGACATTGTCCTCTATGACCGAACCGACTAGATTGAGCCGCTCACGAGCAGGCGTTTATCAAACCTCGAAACGCAGGCTCGCTCAGCTTCGATAACGGCTGGAGGAGCACGATGCTCGGACCTCTGGATGGCTACCGGATCCTCGATGCCACCACCATGCTGTCCGGTCCCTGGGCGACGATGATCCTCGCGGACCAGGGCGCCGATGTAATCAAAATCGAGGCCCCCGAGCGCGGCGACCACGTCCGTCATCTCGGCAACCGTCGTGGCGGGATGTCCGCCATGTTCCTCAACATCAATCGCAACAAGCGCTCGGTCGCGATTGACCTCAGGACCGCAGACGGAGTCGCGCTTCTGAAGCGAATCGCTGCCAGAGCCGACGTCTTCGTACAGAACTTCCGGCCCGGGGTCGTCGAGCGGCTCGCGATCGGGGAGCCTGATCTTCGCAAAGTCGCGCCAGAAATCATCTACGTCTCGATCAGCGGTTTCGGTGAAAACGGGCCTTGGGCCCACAAGCCGGCCTACGATCCGATCATCCAGGCGCTGTCGGGTCTGACCACGGTCCAGGGCGGTTCCGATGCCGAGCGCCCGCGTCTGATTCGCACAGTGCTGGCGGACAAACTCAGCGCAGTGATCGCGTCACAAGCGCTGACCGCCGCGCTCGTCGCGCGAGAGCGAACTGGTCAGGGGCAGCACGTCAGGGTCTCGATGCTCGACGCGATGCTGTACTTTCTGTGGGCGTCGGACATGAGCGTACAGACCTACCCGGATAATCGTCAGGGGTCTCAAGCGCCTGCGAGCTTCATCGACCTCATTTACCAGACCAGAGACGGCTACATGACCGTAGCGGTAATGAGCGACAAAGAGTGGGCCGGGCTGACCCGTGCGCTGGATCGCCCTGAATGGCGCAACGATCCGCGATTCTCGACGCCCATCGCGCGCGACAAAAATGTCGATGAGCGCCTGCAACTGACCCAGGAAGTGCTGCGCACCCGCACGACCGGCGAATGGATGGAACGCCTCGAGGCTGAGGACGTGCCGTGCGCGCCTGCGTTGACCCGCGACGCAGTGACCCGTCATCCGCAGGTGATTGCCAGCGAAATCGTGGTCGAAGTCGATCATCCAGCGGCAGGGCGTCTCAGACAAACGCGCGCCGCGGCGCGATTCGATAAGACCCCAACCTCGATTCGCTTTGGCGCGCCGCGGCTCGGCGAGCACACGCGCGAAGTCCTTGCCGAGCTCGGGCTGACCGGGTCGGAGATTCGTGATCTGCAACTCAAAAGAGTAATCGGCGTCGCCGAGGCGTCAACAAATCCCGAGACTGCTGCGACTGCGGACTAGAGCCGGCAGCCCCGGGGGTCGGTCGGAACGAAATGGAGGAAGGACGCTGGTGAGCACAGTACTTGTTGTCGGTGCCGACCGGGGTATTGCGCGGGCGATTTGCCTGCAACTGAAGGAACGCGGAGACAACGTTATCGCGGCGTGTCTCGCTGAAGGTGCGGATCTGCGCGGGCGTGGCATTCGGGTCGAACCGCAAGTGGACGTTACTTCGGATTCGGCCGTTCAGCGGATGGCCGACCGCCTCCGGGCCGAGAAAATTCACCTGGATGTAGTGTTTCACGTGGCCGGCGTGCTCGGTCTGGACGAACTCGGCAAAATCGACTTCGACGACGTCCGCCGCCAGTTCGAGATCAACACGCTTGGACCCCTGCGGCTGGTGCAGGCCGTGCTTGGTTGTCTCGGGCCCGGCTCCAAGGTGGGTATCGTGACCAGCCGGGTCGGCTCGCTCGGTGACAACACCTCAGGCGGCATGTACGCCTACCGAATCTCCAAGGCCGCGGCGAATATGGTTGGCCGCAACTTGTATCACGATCTGAAAAAAAATGGCGTGGCTGTTCTGTTGCTCCATCCGGGCATGGTGAACACCGATCTAACGAAGGGTATTCCCGGAAAATACATCCAGCCCGAAGAGGCGGCGGCGGGATTGATAAAGAGAATGGACGAACTCACGCTCGAGACTGCCGGCGTGTTCCGGCATGCGAATGGTGAATTATTACCTTGGTAGCCATTTCGTTACAGGAGGGATATTAGGATGATCACTATCTACCAATACATTCCGGGCTGGAACGTTCCCTGCATCAGTCCGTTCGTCACCAAGACCATCTACTACATGAGGATGGCCGGAATACCGCATGAAGTTAAGCGCCAGGATCTCAGCCGGCTGCAGCAGGATGCGCCTTACGGAAAGCTGCCGTTTATTGAGGACAATGGCGTCAAGATCGCGGACTCGACCGCGATCGTTCAGTACCTGAAGAAATACGCTGACCTGGACAGCGACGCCACCAAAGCCGAAAAGGCACAGATGCTGGCGTGGAACCGGATGTTCGATGAGCATACGTACTGGTGTGCCGTAATTCAGCCGCGCTGGTCCGAGGAACCGAATTGGCAAATTTACATGCCGATTATCGTCGGCGCGAGCCCGGTCCCTCCCGAAGCGCGCCCCACACTGGAAGAGTTTCGCAAGCTGATTCTGTCGGAGTTTCTCGGCCACGGCATGGGACGTCTGCCAGCAAATGTCGTCTATCAGCGTGCCCGGGCCGACATTGACGCAATCTCCGACTTCCTGGACTCCAAGCCTTATTTTATGGGTGAAAAGTTGCGCTCGATCGATGCGAACTTGCTATCGGTGCTCAATCACATCATCTACACTCCCTTCAAATTTGACACCAAGGACTATGCGCTGGGCAAGAAAAACCTGGTTGACTACAGCAAGCGCATGAATGCGCGCTTCGCCAAACCGGAAGCAGGTTGATGGCGGGAAAAGCTGCGGCAGCCGAACTCGCGCGCAGGGGAACTCTCTTCAGTCGGAGGCCTGACGCATTGGCGGGGTGAACGCCTGCCTTGGAAACCCTCAGTCAAGAACTGCACGACGATACTTGGACGAAGTATTTTGCTTGACTGGGTTGGCTCGCGCTGGCTAGACAGGGAACACGAACCAGCCCATCACAAAGCATTTGAACAGATCGCATTGGAGGGGATGGACCCAGTGGTTTTTTGTCGGAGTCGCTGGGATCGTGGCCGTCGTTATCATCGGCGTGCTCGCCTTGAACGTTTATCTCTTCACCCGCCCGCCCGCAAAAACTCTTCGCTCGCTGGGTACGATCGATGTCCCGGCCCCATTTCGTATCACTCGCCCCTTCATCGACTACATGGCGATTGAGGGCCAGCGGCTTTATGTCGCATTCGCCAGCCATAACCTTGTCGGAGTAATTGATGCGGGAACAAACCGGAGCATTGCCACTATCGAGGGATTACCGCGCGTTCACGGCGTCGCTCTCGTACCTGATCGCAGCCTGGCGTTTGTTAGCGAGGGAGCGGCCAATGCGGTTGGTGTTTTCGCTCTCACGAACCACCAGCTTCTGAAAGAGATTTCCGCCGGAGCCGATCCCGACGCCATTATCTACGATCAGAAGCTGCAGTTGGTGTACGTCGCCGACCACGACGGCGAAACCGGCACCCTGATCGATCCGCAGACTCTAGCCGCGGTCGCTACGATTCCCCTTGGAGGCGAACCCGAATATTGCCAAGCCGACCCCGTCAGCGGCCTGATCTACCAGAATCTTGAAGATACGAGCGAAGTGGTCGTCATCGACCCGGAGAAGCGAGCGGTGATTCGGCGCTACAAATTGGCGCCGGGTGAAACACCCACGGGCCTGGCTTTCGATTCGGTTAACCGGCGCCTGTTTTCGGCTACCCGGAACAAGAAACTGATCGTTCTCAATTCCGATACCGGTGAGATTGTTGCCGACCTCCCGATTGAGCTTGGTGTGGACGGGGCCGCCTATGATCCAATGTTACACTGGATTTACACCGCCAATGGAGTGGGCTCGATAACGGTAATTCAGCAGGATTCTACCGACCACTATCGAGCGCTGGAAAACGCACCGACTCACTTTGGCGGTCATTCGCTGGTGGTGGATCCGGTCACGCATCGCATCTACGTGGCCTACTTTGGATCGGTTGCCGTTTACGAGCCAATCCAGCCGGGACCAGGTGTTCTTCGCCTTTCCCCTTCGGGTAACCCGCCGGCAAGTTAGTCGTGCCGGGGTTTTGACTCACTTTGACCGCTCCGCGGTTTTGCCCTTTCTAATCGCAGGGGTTTCGGTTCAGAACTGCGAATCGTAGTAGCCGCGCACTGTACGGTCGGAAAGTTCAACCACCGGGTGGGCGCATAGTGCACCCAGCGTCATCGCGGAATCAAATCGATCGATCTGATACTGGCAGATCATCGCGACCTGTGGATATTTTTCCGCCAAGTGGTTGAGCCGTCGTTCATAGTCAAGAATCTCTGATACCCCTTTCGCACCCGAGAAGTACCAAGACATCTCGCCAGTAATCAGCGCCTTGTTTTTGCCCCCCGAAAGCATTTCTCGAATGGATTTCTCGACAAACGCGAGCATTCCGTCCGCAGAGAAACCGCCGTCGCGCAAATAAGCTGCGGAGGAGGGCACCACGCGCAATACTCCCCGGCGAATCAGTTCATCGGGGTCAACGTCTTCCGTGCGCATCAGGCTCATCAGGCGCGCGCGCGGAGTGCTGTCGTAGATATAGAGAATCGGCGCACCGAGGCGCACATGCTTGACCAGATATGGGCGGAGCATCCGGAACTGCTCTTCCTCATTAGAGTAGTGCAGACTGATGTGGCTATCGTTGCTTGGATGCGGAACGCCCGCACGCGGCCGGGCATCGGTAGCGGCCGGGGCAGCCGTCACCGAGTGACCAACATTGGCGTCCCCGCGAGCCAGAAAAACTTCCAGTTCGCTCTTTGCAAAGCGGCGTTCGCCACGGACGCCGACTCGAAAACATCGCAAACGGCCACTGTCTGTCCAGCGTCGCAACGAGATCTTGCTCACGTTCAGAAAGCGTGCGGCTTCCTCGATCGTCAAAAGATTCAATTCCTGGGGCATCTCAATCCTGCAAAAGTCTGCTGCCGCGAGTTCGCGCAATTTGACCAGAATGTCCTGCCGCAGGCAAATAGCGCTCGGCTCCGCTCATCTTTGAAGAAATCCGCATGAGAAGGCGTTTGACATTTTGGTTTCAGAAGTACTATGAATAGGTCAGATGATGATGAAAATTGATCGGCACTCGTCACATTGTATCATTACTCGCTCGTGAGGCAAGAACCAGATAACAGCCCGGTGAGCCGGCCTTGAGATTGTGGGGAGGGACGAAGTTATGAAAGCGATGCGAGCGCAGATTCAGATTTCGTGGTTGGTTGTAGCCCTTGTGGTGGGGTGTGTGTCTTTGCCGACGAGGGTGCACGCCCAGAGCACAAAGCAACTGTTGCTCCGCATGGAGCAAAGGCTCGACGCGGTCGAGCAGGAGAATCATTCGCTGCGGGAGCAGGTTCTCGAACTAAAGCAGCAGGTCGGCACGCAGGCGCCGACCGTCTCCGCGATGCAGCAGCATATGACGCAAGTCATGCCTAAGACGGAACAGCAAATCGCCGACATGCAGAAGATGCAGGAGGCCTCGGACCGGCGACTTGCGAGTCTGACGGAGAAGGCTGAATCGCCGTTCAAAGGGAGCGGGCTCGGCTTCAGGACCGGTTGGTCAGAAGTGCCATTCGACCTCCCCGGCGGCTTATATTGGGACGCACATCTCGGCCATCGGTTGTTCGAGCAGCAGGACGGAATCCCTTTTGGCGACATCAACGGGGAGCTCGCGATCGGTTTGATTCAGGGCAATCATGAGTCGATAACACTGAGCACGCTTGCGGGTACCCCGCTTGCACATCCCGTAAATACTCAAGCTGATGTGTCGCTGGTTACGATTGATCCGACCGTCCGTTACACTCTCAGGGTCTTGGAGCCATTCGAACCTACCGTGTTTGCTGGTCCCGAGGTCCTTATCAACCTGTTCGAATTCAGCCCGCTGAATGCGGGTCAGCTGCCGATACCGCCCCAACTCAGTCAGAGGGGTATCCCTACCATCGGCAGCGGGCACGTTTATGCGGGTGGCGTGTTCGGCGCGGATCTTCAGTACCGGCTGTCCGATATCGCTTCGGCGCTCCACATTTCCCAGTTCTCGCGGTTCTTCTCGAAAATCACACTGGGCCCGGAATGGCGATACCACGCAATGGAGAACGGCGAGAATTTCCAATCCTACAGCGGTGAGATTACGATCGGCTTTTGAGCAGCGGTTGCCGCGGATCAGGCAAGCGAGTAGAGCGGTAGATGCGTTATTGGAGCTTTCGAACATTAGAAACTATGAATCTTTTGGTAAGCTGTGCTAAGTTTAGGCGATCAAACAAACGCCCGGCCGCCCCGAGCAGAAATTGCTTGTCGGGTCAGGGTCAGACTTGAAGAACGAAAATGTCAAGGCACTTACGGATCTAAGGAGGCTAAAGGCCAATGGCAACTGAATCGGCAAGAGCGGAACTGATGGAAGTTAAGAAGACCGGCAAACTTTCGTCGCTTTGGATCAACCAGAAAATCATGATCGTGGGCGTAGCCATGCTCACCGTGTTCTACGTTGCACTGCGGCTGTACCAGCAGAAGTTTGCATGGAGCATGGGACTGGACTCGACCTCACCTGAGTTCAAGACCTACTGGATGAATCTGCAGTACGCGCTTTGGGCGTTTGAGATTCTCCTGGCAGCGGGACTTTGGAGCTACGTCTGGTTCACTCGCCCGAATGATCTGGATCGGCTCGAGCCCAAGGAAGAGATGCGAAGGCTCGGCGTATTGGTGGCGATTATCGCCGTTTATGTATTCGCGGTGTTCTGGGCCGCCAGCTTCTTCGCGGAGCAGGACGCGGTATGGCATCAGACCGTTGTTCGGGATACCTCGTTCACGCCCAACCACATAATCCTCTTTTATACCACCTTCCAGGTTTACATCGTCCTTGGCGTGACGGCTTACCTGTATGCGAGGACCCGGCTGCCGCGTTTCGCGGCCCGGCATTCAATTCCGTTCATAATCGCGGTTGCTGGACCGTTCATGCTGCTGCCGGTCGTCGGCTACAACGAATGGATGCATTCCTATGTTATTCTCGAGGAGCGTTTTACGGCGCCGGTGCATTACGGGTTCGTAATTTTTGCGTGGACGGGATTCGGTCTTGGTGGCCTGCTTCTTCAGATCTGCGACTACATCTATGAGCTGACCACCGGAAAGGCCCAGACCTACGGCAAGGGCGGACCGGTATCCGATCCCGCGCTCGATTTTGAGACCGATGTTCCAAAGGTCGCTTAAACAGCGGTTTCCAACAGGACCTGATCACCGCTGATTGATTTGGCCCGGGCCAATGTTGGTCCGGGCCGGCTGGACGCTAACGGTTCCGCTCCGAACGCACGGGATTCGACCCAGGAGGTTATGATTATGGCCGCTGGACTCCAGGCCCGCTCAAAGACGGCATTCGACACGCCTGAGGAGATGCGGAAGGCGTATCGCCAGTTCGACCTGGTCGTGGCGGTCGTCCTCTTCTTCCTGTTCGTGGGGCTCTACCACATAACGGCGATGCTGACGATCGGTGACTGGGATTTTTGGGCAGATTGGAAAGATCGGCGGTGGTGGATCACTGTGACGCCGACTCTTCTGATCGCAATGCCGGCGGCAGCTCAGTACATCTTCTGGGGCAAGTTCCGTCTCCCGTTTGCGGCTACACTACTGACCTTCTGTCTGGTCAGCGCCGAGTGGCTGAACCGTGCGCTTAACATGCACGGATGGGCCTACTTCCCGCTCGATTTCGTATGGCCGGCGACGCTGATCCCATCCGGAATAGTGCTTGACTGTGTCTTGATGCTGACCGGTAGTTACATCATGACTGCGATAATCGGCGGCGGGCTTTGGTCGTTTTTGTTCTACCCAGCGAACTGGGTGATGCTGGCGCGGTATATGCAACCTACCGACATGCACGGTTTCCTGATGTCGCTTGCCGATGTAATGGGCTATCAGTTTGTAAGGACCGGGACTCCCGAATATCTGAGGTACATCGACCGGGGCACCCTGCGGTCGTTTGGAGAGGATCCGATCTATATATCGATCTTCTTCGCGATGTTTGCCTGCATGGTCATTTACATAATGTTCGTCGGCGTCGGATTTCTTTTTACGAAGAGTCAGTTCAGTTGGCTCAGGCGCATATAACTTTGTCGGCCGTGATTGGAAGAGATCCCCTCAACTGCAAGAGAAACGCGGTTAATCGAATGCACTCGAAAAGGTTAGCTCGGAAAACTTCAGGGTTAAGGGCCTCAGCCCTTTCCTTTATTGTTGCGCTGGGTATCGCAGCGTCGCTGGTGCCTGGAACGGCTGCCGCACACGGCGAGCGCGCTGAGCCTCCGTTTCTCAGGATGGGCACCATACAGTGGTACGACACGCACTGGTCCTCGACTCGCGTCAAAGTGAACGAGGAGATGACCATAACCGGCCGTTTTCATGTCGTGAAGAACTGGTCTTTCGCGATAGCCGCCCCCGACCTGGCGTTTCTGAACGTGGACGTACCCGGGCCGGTCATGATCCGCACGGCCAGCACTATTGACGGGGTCAACGGCGCCGCTTCGACGCCGCTCGAGCTCGGCAGGGACTACGAATACACAATCGTCCTTCGCGCCAGGATCCCGGGACGCTACCATGTCCATCCCATGCTCGACGTGCGCGACGCCGGTCCGCTCCTGGGTCCCGGCGACTGGGTCACCGTTGAGGGCGATGCCGCCGCTTTCACCGATCCGATTACGACGCTGACGGGAGTAAAGTTGGACTTGGCCGACTATGGGATGAGTGCCGTAATCAGCTGGCATGTGCTGTGGGGATTGATGGCGGTGGCATGGCTGCTTTACTGGATTGCAAAGCCCCTGTTGATGCCCCGATACGAAGCTCTGCAGCACGGCGAGGGTGAAAGCCTAGTAACTACGACCGACCGGATCGTGGGTGTTGCGTTTCTCGGCGTGACAATATTGATCGTGACCTTCGGCGCGATGTTCACGCGCGTGTGGTATCCAGTGACTATCCCTCTGCAGTCCACTTGGCTGCGGATTCCGCCCCTGTCCAAACAGCCGGATACCATCACCATGACTGCGGAGCGTGTGATCTACTACATTCCCGGCCGCACGGTGGAGTTCTCGGTAAAAGTCACCAATAATGGTACCAAGCCAGTACGGATCGGTGAGTTCACTACCGCGGCCGTGAGATTTCTAAATTCGTCCTTCCGCCAGCCGGAACCGGAATATCCTCCGGAACTGATTGCGCCCGCCGGCCTGGTGGTCGAGCCGAACGAACCGATTCAGCCCGGCGAGACCAAGGCGCTGCATATCCTGGCCAGCAGCCCGGTCTGGGAAACCGATCGACTCGCGTTGCTGATAGCGGATCCGACCAGCCGAATCGGTGGGCTGTTCATGTTCTATGATTCGGACAACAACCGCTCGCTGGTGGAGTTTGACAGCGAGATCATGCCGACCTTCGTCCAACCGGCAGCTCCAGCGACGACGGCGAGCTAGGTTCACGGGAGAGCTGGTTTAGGGAGACAACGGTGAGCCGCAAAATCAGTTTGGTCGCAGCTTTGCTGTTTGGTCTGGCATACGCGGGTTCGGCGTGGGCGCACGGCGGCGGCCCCGGACTCAACTACGATCCCTGCGCGCAGCGGGTAGGGTTGTACTACGTCCACATGGCGGTTTATCAGCCGCAAATTGACAGTAGTCAGGAATACTGCGGCACGATACCACGCGGCGGCGACACTCTCATCGTATTTGACCTCGTAGGTGGAGAGATGCGCCACACGCCGGTAGGTGTTGATATACTCGAAACCGGCGGGCGCTCGGGAAGCTACAAGTTGACATCGGTTCCCAATGTCGAACATGTTTCCGGCGTCATCAACGTTAGCCTCCCGCTGCAAGCAGGACACAGTTATCAGGCGGTCGTCACGGTCGGCGAGGCGCCGGCGAGTTACACTCTTACCTTTCCGATCAGCGTCAGCGCTTGGTGGAACGGGCTTGAACTTCCGGGTCTGCTGATTCTTGCGGTACTTGGGGGTTGCACCTTCTACGGCCTCAGGCTCAGACGGGAGCATCTGGCCGCGCTGCGCAAGACTGAGATGCGCAGCCGCATTCGCGCCGTCGGCAGCGGTTGATCGCGATTCAGTTTAATTTTTTCAAAGGGTCGCGTGCTCAGACGGATTATCTGGCAGAAGGATTCATTTGAATGGAGTCGTTGCTTGCAGTGTTGAAGGCACGGCCCGCACACGCTTTGGCGCTCGCAATTCTATTGTACTGCGCTGCTTGCGCTCCTCCTCCAAAGGACTTGGCACAGCCGCTGGGGCCCGGACTTGAGGGCGTGTCGCCCAAGCTGGTGCTCTACAATCAGAACGCCCAGCCGCTGGAAGCGAGATCTATGATGGGAAGGCCCTTAATAATTGCCTTCGTCAATACAGCCTGCACTGGGATGTGCCAGCTCACCACGAACAAACTGCATCGGGTTGCAGACGAACTCGGAGTGGACCAGAAGCAGAAAGTGCAATTCGTGCTCGTAACCTATAACCCGATCTTCGACGGTCCCAAGCGTCTTACACGGTACGCGCAGGACATGCACCTCGATACCGCGCATTGGATGCTGCTGACCGGCACTCCCGACAATATCGACTGGATGCTTGGGCGCTTCGGGCTGCCGGCGGTGCGGAGCGTGGAGGATCCGGCGCAGTTGATGGACGACCTTGACTACGTCTTCCTGGTCACGCCTGACGGCAAGATCGTGAAGAAGTACAAGGGCGGGGATTTCATAACTACTGATGTCGCGCAGGACGCGCGCAGCGTGCTGAACAAAGGCTCTTCATAGGGCCCTCTCACTACCTGGTAATTTTTTCGAATGGTTATTCTGATTGGCTAATACGGACGGCTCATCTGGTACTGACAAGACGAATCTTAACGAAAATGGGTGACTAATTATGAAAGCGGCAGTAGTTAAATCATTCGGCGCGCCACTGACTATTGAGGATCTCCCGAAGCCCCAACCTGGCCCCGGCCAGGTGGTGGTCAAGATCGAGACTTCCGGGCTTTGCCATACCGACATCCACGCGGCCCATGGCGACTGGCCTGTGAAGCCGAAGCTCCCATTGGTGCCGGGGCACGAAGGCGTCGGCATTGTCGAGCGCCTTGGCGCAGGGGTTACGGAGGTCAAGGAAGGAGATCGCGTCGCCATCCCGTGGTTGGGCTACGCGTGCGGCGCCTGTGAGTACTGCGGCTCGGGCCGCGAGACGCTGTGCGAGCAGCAGCTCTGCACCGGCTATTTCATCGATGGCAGCTACGCCGAGTACGCGCTCGCCTATGGGAAGTATGTCTGCAAGGTGCCCAAGGGTGTTGATCCGTGGTCGGCGGCTCCGCTCACCTGCGCCGGCGTCACGACCTACAAGGCGGTCAAAGTTGCCGGTGCGAGATCTTCCGACCTCGTCGCTATTTTCGGTATCGGCGGACTGGGACATCTGGCGCTGCAGTATGCGCGGATTGCGGGCGCGACAGTCGTGGCGGTGGATGTTCTCGACGATAAACTTGAACTCGCCAAGGAACTTGGCGCGCGCTACACGATCAATGCGCGCAAGCAGGATCCTGCGGAAGAGCTCAAGAAGCTCGGCGGCGCCGACTCTGCAGTTGTAGTTGCCGTGTCACCCCAAGCTTACACCAGCGCCTACCAGGGTCTTCGCCGCGGCGGAAAGCTGGTGTTCGTCGGGCTGCCGGCGGACAACACCGTGCAGATCCCGATCTTCGAGACCGTGCTCAATGGGATCTCGATTGCCGGCTCCGTAGTCGGCACGCGGGTCGATCTCGCGGAGACTTTCGAGCTGCAAGCCTCCGGCATGACCAAGGTTATCCACGAAAAGCGCAAACTGGAGCAGGTCAACGAGGCGTTCAAGGAAGTTGAGGATGGTCGCGTGCGCGCCCGCCTCGTGTTTGGGCTGAACTGACGATTTTATCAAGCACTTGGATGCGGTCCCGTGGCGCAACATCGGGGCCGCGTCCGGTCTTAGGGCCGGTCCAGGCGAGAACTTCCCTTGACAGGGAGGCTTTACGGCGAGCGTTTGCCCGATAAGGGACCAACGCTATTCTACGGAGCGACATAGATATGCAGCTCACTATCACGATCAACGGCCAGCGCCACAGTGACGATGTCGAGCCGCGGATGCTGCTCGTGCACTACCTGCGCGATGTCGCGCAACTGACCGGCACTCATGTTGGGTGCGAGACTTCGTTGTGCGGCGCGTGCACGGTGCTGATGAACGGCAGCGCGATCAAGTCGTGCACGACGCTCGCGGTGCAGGCCGACGGCTGTCAAATCACGACTATCGAGGGCCTCGCCAAAGACGGCAAGATGCACCCCCTTCAGGAAGGCTTCTGGGAAGAGCACGGCCTTCAATGCGGCTACTGCACGCCGGGTATGATCATGACCGCGACCGACTTGCTCAGCCGCAACCCCAGTCCGACCGAGGCGCAAATCCGCGAGGCGCTGGAAGGCAATCTGTGCCGATGCACCGGCTATCAGCACATCATCAAGGCGATCCAGTACGCCGCTGAAAAGATGCGCTCCGCCAAAAGCGCCTGACCGAATTCCAAGGAGAGACCGATGGCCGTTATTCCCAAATTCGTAGGCGAGCGAATCAAGCGGCGGGAAGATCCGCGGCTGGTCTCCGGCCAGGGCATCTACGTTGACGACGTGCGGCTGCCGGGCATGCTATCAGCCGTGCTCCTGCGAAGTCCCTATGCGCACGCCAAGTTGAACTCGATCGATGTCAGCAAGGCGCGCGCGCTCCGCGGCGTCGTTGCGGTGCTGTCCGGCAACGATCTCAAGGACAAGATGGGCTCGCTGCCGTGCGTGGCTCCGGCGGATCACGTGCCGTTTCATCCTGTGCTGGCCCAGGGCAAGGTGCGCTACGTCGGCGAGGGCGTGGCAGTCGCGGTCGCGACCGATTCATACCTCGCGCAGGACGCGATCGACCTCATCGAAATCGACTACGATCCGCTCGACGCTGTCGTCGATCCCGAAAAGGCGCTCGCGCCGGGTGCGCCGATTATCCACGACGAGTTCGGCACCAACTCGGTCACCTTCGCGCAGGTCCCGAACCCGGCGGTGGACGAGGCGATGCGCAAGGCGGACAAGATTATCAAGTTCCGCATCGCGAACCAGCGCCTCGCGCCGGTCCCGATGGAGGCGCGCGGCGTCGTCGCCAAGTGGGAAGCCGGATACAAACAGCTGACCATATGGTCCTCGACCCAGATTCCTCACCTGTTACGCTCGCAACTTGCCGAGATGCTGAAGCTCGGCGAGAACAAGGTTCGAGTGATCGCGCCGGAGGTCGGCGGCGGCTTCGGATGCAAGCTGAACGTCTATGCCGAGGAAGCGTTGACGGCGTATCTGGCGATGACGCTCGGCCGGCCGGTCAAGTGGATCGAGCGCCGCCGCGAAAACATGTCGGGCACCACGCACGGCCGCGACCAGATCACCTATCTTGAGGTCGCCGCGCAAAAAGACGGCACCGTGCTCGCGATGAAAGGCCGTTTCATCTGCGACATGGGCGCCTACTTGCACCTGCTGACGCCGGCCATCCCCGGCTTCTCGGGCCTGATGATGACGGGCTGTTACAAGATTCCGGCGCTCGCGTTCGAGCAACAAATGGTCTTCACCAACAAGATGGCGACCGACGCGTATCGCGGCGCGGGACGCCCCGAGGCCTGCTATATCGCGGAGCGCACGATGGAGATGGTCGCGGCGGAGTTCGGCCTCGATCCGGCTGACGTGCGGCGCAAGAATTTCATCGCCAAGGAAACCTTCCCGGCCACTACCGCCGCCGGACTCGTTTACGATTCCGGCGACTACAATCTCACGCTCGACAAGGCGCTCGCTGCAATTGACTACAAAAAGGTTCGCGCCGAGCAAGCGCAGGCGCTCAAACAGGGCCGCTATATCGGCATCGGGATCGCTTCTTACGTCGAGATCTGCGGGCTCGGACCGTCCGCGCTGCTGCCGCCCAAGCTCAAGGGCGGAGGATGGGAGAGCGCGACGGTCAGGATCGAGCCTGACAGCAAAGTGACTGTGCTCACCGGCGTCTCTCCGCACGGCCAGGGACAGGAAACAACCTTCGCGCAGCTCGTGGCCGACGCCCTGGGCATCGACATCGACGACATCAGCGTCGTCCATGGCGACACCGCGATGGTGCAGTACGGCATCGGGACCTTCGGCAGTCGCGGCACCACGGTCGGCGGACCGGCGCTGATGATTACGGTGGCCAAGCTGCAGGACAAGATGAAGAAGATCGCTTCCACGATGATGGAAGTGCCGCCGGATCAGCTCACCTTCGTCAACCGGACGATCGCTATGGTGAGCGATGCGTCGAAATCGATTCCGCTGCAGCAGGTCGTGGACGCCGCCTACGGATACAAGCAGCCGATCCCGGGCGTCGATCCGGGCCTCGATGAGACCAGCTTTTACGAGCCGTCGGCGTGCACTTTCCCGTTCGGCACGCATGTCGCCGTGGTCGAGGTTGACCCGGAAACCGGCGTCGTCAAGTTCCTCCGCTACGTGGCGATTGACGACTGCGGCAAAATAATCAGCCCGCTGCTGGTCGAGGGCCAGATCCACGGCGGCATCGCGCAGGGAATCGCGCAAGCGTTGTACGAGGAGGTGGTGTACGACGAGAACGGCCAGCTCATCACCGCATCGCTGATGGACTACGCGGTGCCGAAGGCGCATATGCTGCCGCATTACGAGCTGGAGTCCACCGTCACGCCGTCACCGGTCAATATCCTGGGCGTCAAGGGTGTGGGCGAGGCGGGCACGATCGGCTCGACGCCCTGCGTCGTCAACGCCGTGCTCGATGCGCTTAAACCACTCGGCATCCACGAGCTCGACATGCCGCTCAAACCCGAGAAAGTGTGGCGCGCAATTCAGGAAGCAAGGAAGGCTTAAAGCGATGTACCCTGCGTCATTCGAATATCACCGCGCGGCGTCTGTGAAGGACGCGCTTGCGATGCTCACCAGGTTCGGCGACGACGCAAAACTGCTTGCCGGCGGGCACAGCCTGATCCCGATGATGAAGCTGCGCCTGGCGCAGCCGGCGCATCTGATCGACATCGGGGGAATTCGCGACTTGGCCCAGATCCGGGAGGACGGCGGCAGGATCGTGATCGGCGGGCTCGCGACCCATCACCAGGTCGCGACTTCGGCTCTCGTTAAAGGGAAGCTGGGAATGCTGGCGGAGTGCGCGGCTATGATCGGAGACGTGCAGGTGCGCAACCGCGGCACCATCGCCGGCAGTCTGGCGCATTCGGATCCGGCGGCCGATTATCCCGCAGCGATCCTCGCCTTGGAGGCCGAGATGCTGGTCGAGGGCAGCGGCGGCGCACGCACCATCAAGGCGGAAGAGTTCTTCATCGACCTGATGACAACCGCTGTGCAGCAGGGCCAGATCCTGACGCATGTGTCGATCGCGCCAATCGCGGCGGGCGTCGGCGGCGCGTACCTGAAGCATCGCCAACCCGCCTCCGGCTTCGCCACGGTCGGCGTGGCAGCGCTTGTCGCGCTTGGCCCGGACGGCCAATGCAAGCGGGTTCGCGTCGGAATCACGGGGCTCGGGCCGAAGGCGTTTCGCGCCAAGGCGGTCGAGGCTGCGCTCACCGGAAAGGCGCCCGCTGCGATCAAGGATGCTGCCGCGCTGGCTGCGGATGGTATCGACGCTCTGTCTGATATCCACGCTGCGGCCGACTTCCGTTCTGAACTCGCGCGCGTCTATACCCGCCGGGCCCTCGAGCAGGCGGTCGCGCGTGCGAAGGCGTAAACGCCGGACTGCTCCGCCCAGAAATCAGCGCTGCGCCAATTGCCGATGAAAATTGCAGGCGAAACCACTTTGTCCGCACGGCGCGAACGCGTGTGGGCCCTATTCAACAGTCCCGAACGCCTCTCGAAGCTGATTCCCGGATGCGAAAAGCTTGAGACCCTGGGCCCCGATGAATACGCGGGCACCATCGTGGTCGGCGTCGCCGCCGTCAAGGGCACTTATGACGGCAAGCTGAAGATCGAGGACAAGCGCCCGCCCGAGCATTATCGGATATTGGTTGACGGCAAGGGCAAGCAGGGGTTCCTCAAGGGCGCGGGCACTCTCGATCTCGCCGAGAGAGACGCGCGGACCACGCTGGTGAAATACGCCGGCGACGTCCAGATCGGCGGTCCGCTGATACAGGTCGGGCAGCGCATGATCGACAGCGCCGCCAAGATGATGCTGGGACAGTTCTTCGCGGCGGCCGACGCCGAACTAAAGGCAGAGGTCAGCGGAACTGTCGCCCGGCAGGGATTTCTAATCAACTTCTGGCGCTATCTTGTGCGCCTGATCCGCTCGGCGTTCGGCCGCAAGTGAAGGCGTGCTCACGCCGTCCTGCCGCGCTTCACACCACGCCCTCTTCGCAGCCAGGAGTAGTAGAGAGGCAGCAGGACAATGAGAATCGATGCCAGGGCCAAATCGACGACGAATCCCTCTGGATCGCTCAAGTCAGGCGGGTCGGTTCGCTTAATCTCGAAGATTCGGTCCAGCCATCCGACGACGTAAGACGCGGTGCGCTCCGAACTGATGATTGAAACGTGGCTCTCGCCGTCGATCTGCACTTCCGATACCGCGGTACCGGAATGAAAGTCGCCATAGACCTCGGTCCATCGCGGATGCTCTGCGCCACCCAGGCGCTTCACCAGCTCACTGCACGAATTCCGGAATCCTTCGGGATCCCGGGAGGTGAAGACGAATAGCACGTCGCGCAGCCGGTCCCCTGCGTTGAGATAGCATCCGCCGGAAATCAGGATTACACCGCCAATCGCGTGATCGCGAGCTGCATAGACCGTAACCGCGCCTGCGCCCGCCGAATGGCCGATCAAGACCGCGCGGGAGCCATCGACTAACTTCGACGCTCGCGCATAGTCCACGGCGGCAGCGATGTCTTCGTAAACTTCATTTCCCGCGGAGGCGAAATGAGCCATCGGAATTCCAATCGCGAGCGATGCGTAACCGTTGTGCGCGAGTCGGCGCCCGAGGCTCCCCATCGTCGAAGGGCCGACGCCAAGACCCGAGACCAGGATGGCGACGGGCAAGCGCTTCTGCGCCTGCGCACTTGCAGTCGCACTTGGACTCTGCGCTGGACGAGGCAAATACAGGATTGCGGCCCGGCCGTCGGCCAGCCTGGCGTCAACTCGGCGCGGCCCGTTTGCATCGAGCTCCACGAGCCAAACTGCGAGTCCTGCCAGGATCGCCAACTCGACGCCGACGATGATGAGAATCCTCGATCGGGCCACAGCGCTCTAACGACACTTCAACGGGTCGGTCGAAATTTCGTATCTGACAGCGCCGCAGGCGCATCCATCCGTTGAAATGTTTTCCACGGCTGATGTCTCCCTGGTTTCCACTTATAGCAGTCAGCGTGGCAAAAGTCGCACTTGCTTCCTGACAGATATCGGGTTTGCAAACCTCAGGGTATCGGCGCAAATTTGAAAATGCTGCCACACGGAGGGTCAAGGAAGATGGCTTTGGAAGTAATCTGGGACTCGAAGGTCTGCATTCACTCAGGGAATTGCGTGAAGACTCTGCCGCAGGTCTTCAAGGTCGAGAACGGCAAATTCGTTATCGATCCCGGCGCAGCGGCCGACGCGGAGGTGCGGACCGCAGTTGCGGCCTGTCCATCGAAAGCCCTGCGAATTCGCGAATAGGCGCCGCAAGGCCTCGCGGCCAGAGAGCCCGAAAAGGAGGACTGCCATGAAGTTCGGGATGCTGCATTTCTTTGAACATCCTGCCGGAGGCAAGAGCGAGCACCAAATAGTCAGAGAGCAGCTCGACTGCATGCGCGCGGCCGAGGACCTGGGCTTTGACTCCATCTGGGCACCCGAACACCATTCCACCGAATATGGCTTCAGCGCGTCACCTATGGTGACGCTGGCCGCCATCGCATCGGTCACGAAACGGATCCGACTGGGCAGCGGAGTCTTGGTGCTGCCATTTAACGATCCGATCCGTGTGGCGGAGGAAGGAGCGATGGTTGACCTGATGAGCGACGGCAGGCTCGACCTCGGGGTTGGGAGGGGCTTCCAGCCAATCGAGTACCAGGGTTTCACAGTCGATCAGTCCAAGTCACGCGAGATCTTTGACGAGGCGCTCGACGTAATCGTGCGCGCCTGGACCGAAGAACCGATGAGCTTCAAAGGAGGTCACTTCGACATTCCGGAGCAGTCGGTGCGTCCCAAGCCCTTGCAGAAGCCTCACCCGCCAATCTGGATCGCCGCAATCACCGATCCTTCCTTCGAATTGGCCGGTAGGCGGGGATTCAATCTGCTCTGTTCACTGATCTACGGCTTCAAGTCCGAGCGCCTTCGCCAGCTTCTTGCGGACTACCGTGATGCTTTACGGGACCAAGGACACAACCCCGATGAGCGCGAGATCGGCGCCGTGTGCATGGTCTATTGTTCCGAGACGACAGAACAGGCTAGGCAGGATTTCGGTGCCCCGGTGTTATGGTACTACCGAAACGTTGCGAACCTGATAGCTCCTTCGCTCAGCCAGCCGCGTCCGGAGGGATACGAGACCTACCCGAGCATTCGTAAAGCAGCGCAAACTGTGCAGTGGGACGAACTTCTTGACAGTGGCACCTTGATATGCGGAAACCCCGCGTCGTGCATCCGGCAGATTGAGGACCTGCAGACGAAGTATGGCTTCACCCAGATTCTGTGCTGGACAAGGTTGTCCGGTCTTGAGAACGGAAAAGTTCTAAGAAGCATGGAGCTTATGCAGAGGCATGTGATTCCGCACTTCAAACGCCAGCAGCCGGCGGCCGGCTGATAGTGCGCGGCGCTGTGGCGGATGGCCACAAAAGCCAATGAGCGGTGCGACCGCTAGGACCCGAGCCTAAGCCGCTGGGTGTAGGCGCACGCGTCCGTGGTGAATCGACAAGTGCACCTCCAGGACCAGGTTTCTTAATTCGTCGTTTACGCCGCCGCGAAGCGCTCTCGCAGCCTCGCAAGCCAGATCATCCAGCGATAGCAATCCGACCAATGTCCCGTCCCGATTGACCACCGGAAGCCGGCGAGTGCGGTTCTGCCGCATCAGTTGCGCCGCGGAACCCAGATCATCATCAGCCGAGCAGAAGGCGACCTTTCGTGCCATAGCTGTTTCAACCCGCAGCTCCTCCAGCGCCTTGCCTTGGGTATAGGCGGCCATACAGATGTCTCTGTCGGTCAGAAAGCCGACGAGCCTGTCCTGGTCATCGACCACTGGAACCGCCCCGCAAGGCTGGTCCCACATTATCTGCGCCGCCTTATTGAGCGAGTCTTTCGGACCGCAGGTCTTAACCTCACGATTCATGATCTGTTCGACTTTCATAGGCGTCTCCCACCTCTAACGTGGTCGCGCGTTCACTATAGTACTAATAGCCAAGGCCGTGTCAGGCTCATCGCCTGCCTTGCTTCAGTGTATCCGATCGCGTCTCCGCAGACACAGGGATAACGCGAAGCAGCGGCGCGCCGCGAGTCTTTCAAGCAAGGAGCCTGAGTCGGCGCATCGCACCGGGAAAAACTGCCCCTCATCTGGCCGCGATGAAGTCGGCTACGAGTGCGATAGCCGCGTGAATATTGTCAGCTTCCGTGCGGCCGCTGCGTGCGCGCGGCTTGAAGGAGTGATCTCCATCTTCGAGCCACTCGATCCGAATCGTGGGCGATAGCTTGTAACCGCCGACATCTTCGGGGCGGCCGAAGCTGTCGCGCGTTCCCTGCAGGATCAACGCCGGGGTCCGCAGATTTTCGAGATGCCTGGTTCGCGTTTTCTCGGGTCTGCCAGGCGGATGAAACGGATAACCGAGGCATACCAGTCCGAGCACCGCGGCTTCATCCGCGACCATGCTCGCGATCCTCCCGCCAAGTGACTTTCCGCCGATCACGAGGCGGCTGTCGCCGCCGAGCTCCTTGATCACCTCGCGGAAGGACTGTATCAGGACGCTCTGCGGATCCGGCGCGCCTCCCTTGCCCGTCTCCCGCCGCCGTTGCATGTAAGGAAACTCAAACCGGATCACTCGAACGCCCGACGCCGCCACTCCTTCAGCGACGCGCTGCATGAACGGCGAATCCATCGGCGCTCCCGCGCCATGCGCAAATAGAAATGATTTCGCCGCCGCTCTGGGTCCATCGATGAGGAGAGCCGCCATATTCCTATGGGAATAGCCTCAGCTTCCAGCACTCGTCTCGACTGATCTACGGCTCCCGTATTCGTTGGCGATTCGTTGAAAGAGCAGGGCGGCACCGTCGTAAATCGTCGAGCCGTTATCAGGAGCGCCGACGAGCTCCGCGATCTGTTGCATCTCAGCGACCCAGCGATACGCTTTCGGGCGCATCGCGGGAACCGCGCGATTCAGCCATGCGAGGAAGTGCGGCTGACTGCGCGCCAGTTCAGCACGCAACGCGTCAGCAAGGCCCTCGCGTTCCGCGGCGCCCAGCATCGTCGCGCAGAGAGCGGTAAAGCCCTTCGTCAGCCCCGCGTAAGAGAGCTTCAAGCCGGAGGCCGCGCCAACGGGTCCGTCGAGGAGGGCGATATCGAGACCGTAGCCCGCCAGTCGAGTCAGCAGGCGAGCGTCGGGGCCCGACGCGTAAAAGCGCGGACCTTTTGCGGGATCTTGAGTGCCGGCGACGGGCGGTCCTCCGATGATGGCGGCGTCGATGAAGGTTGTGGCGTCGAGCAGATCGCGGATGCGCCGGCAAGTCACTGGAGAAATCGCGTTGCATTCAACGTAAGCGGGTTTTGCTTGCGCGCGGGCGAGCGGACCGCGAAGGCGCTCGGCGACTTCAACAGCCACGCCCGGCGGAACGATCGAAAGTACGAAGTTTGCACGCACGATCGAATCGTCGTCGTTGACTACTTCGAGGCCGGCGTCGCGAACGCGCGCGACGCTTTCCGCGCTGCGGCCGGCCAGCAACGTCACCACCCGCGCACCGGCTTCGCGAAGCCGGCGCCCTACCGCCGCGCCCATTTCGCCGGCGCCGTCAATCGCAACCGTCACGGAGTTTTCGTCTCGATGCGAATCGCTCATCGGGCTAGCCTCTGCGGAAATGCGCGTAGTGCTTCGCGCGCGTCAGTAGCGGTTGAGCCGCGCCAGCCGATCGGCGTGAAAATTCGCGTCGCCGAACAGTTCCTGGCCCACGCGAACCCGCTTCATGAACAGGCCGATGTCGAACTCGTCGGTCATCCCGATACCGCCATGCATCTGCACGGCCTCCTGCACGGCGAGCGTGGCGCTAAGCCCGGCGCGGGCCTTTGCCACCGACGCGATCGCACTGGCGCGGTCGTAAGAATCGTCGAGTGTCTGCAGAGCCTTGAGCACGGCCGAGCGCGTGACTTCGAGTTCGCAGTAGAGATGAGCGGCGCGATGCTGCAATGCCTGAAATTCGCCGATCGGCCTGCCAAATTGTTTGCGCTCTTTCAGATAGGCGACCGTGCGGCTGAACGCTTCCTCACTCGCGCCGACCATCTCGGCGGCTACGGCGGCGCGGCCTGCGTTGAGCACGCCCTCCAGCGCGTCCCAACCCGCGTCAGCCTTGCCCAGTACGTTGTCGGCGCCGACGCTTACGTCCTGGAACGTGATTCGTGCGGCGTTGTGCGAATCCACGGTCGGGGTCCGCTCGGCGCGAATTCCAGGGGCGTTCGCGTCAACCATGAACAGCGTGAGTCCGTTCGTCTCTCCCGGTTTACCCGCGGTGCGAGCGGCCACGATTAGAAGATTCGCGACGTGGCCATCGATCACGAAAGTTTTGGCGCCGCGGAGCTTGAAGCCATTGCCGGCGCGAGCGGCGGTCAACGCGGTTTTTTCCGGATGATGCTTGGCGGCTTCGTCCACGGCCAGGGTTGCGATCAAATCACCGGCGACGATTTGCGGCAGGTAGTTCTTTTTCTGTTGGTCGTTGCCGACTCTAGCGATCGCGGTCGCAGCCAGAACCGCAGTCGAAAGAAAAGGCGAGGGTGTCAGCGTGTGGCCCAATTGCTCCATCACGATCCCGGCCTCGACATGCCCGAGTCCCAGGCCGCCGTAGTCTTGAGGAACCAGAATTCCCGCCCAGCCCATCTCGACGAAGCCTTTCCAAAGTGCGCGCGAGAATCCGTCGGCGTCGCGATTGTCGCGCAACGCGCGCAGATGAGCGATGGGCGCATTTTTGGCGAGGAAGCCGCGCGCATTGTCGCGCAGCATCGTTTGTTCGTCGTTGAGAACTAGCGCCATGGGAGCGGATCCAATCGCGATCGATGCGGCAGCGGCCGGCTGAGTAGCTTCGCCGGCCCGCTAAGCACCCGGCAAGCCCAGTATGCGTTTGGCGATGATGTTGAGCTGAACCTCGCTGGTCCCGCCTTCGATCGAGTTGGCTTTGGAACGCAGCCACGCGCGGGCGGTGCGGCCTTCGCGCGACCGCTCGCCTTCCCATTCCAGCGCATCCGTGCCGCCGGCCGACATCACCAGTTCCATTCGCCGCTTGTTGAGTTCGGTGCCGTAGTATTTCAGCAGCGACGATACCGCGGGATGAGCCTGCCCGACCTTGGCCATGTCGCCGGCGCGATCCATCGTGAGCCGGAAAGCCAGGGCGTCGATCTCGAACGCTGCGATCTGTCCGCGCAGAACGGTGTCCGCGAGCATCCCGTTGTCGGTCCCGACCGTCTCGGTCGCAATCTGACCGAGCGAGCGGTTTTCGGACGTGCTGCCCATGCCGCCAATCATGTCGCGCTCATGCGTAAGCAGGTACTTGGCGATGTCCCATCCCTGGTTGAGCTTGCCAACCAGGTTAGCCTTTGGCACGAGCACATCGTCGAAAAAAGTCTGGCAAAACGGCGACGCGCCCGAGATCAGAGTTATCGGCTTGGTCGATACGCCGGCGCTTTCCATGTCGAACAGCAAAAAGCTGATGCCTTCGTGCTTGGGCGCGTTGGGGTCGGTGCGCACCAGGCAGAAAATCCAGTCTGCTTTGTCGGCGTACGAGGTCCAAATCTTCGAGCCGTTGACGAGGAACTGATCGCCCTTGTCCTCGGCGCGGGTCTGCAGCGAGGCCAGGTCGGAACCCGAGCCGGGTTCGGAATATCCCTGGCACCATCGAATCTCGCCGCGAGCGATCTTCGGCAGATGCTCGCGCTTCTGTTCTTCGGAACCATATTTGAGCAGCGCCGGTCCGAGCATCCAGATGCCAAAGCTGTCGAGTGGCGAGCGGCAGCCGAGCGCGCGCATTTCCTGGCGCAGAATCTTGGCCTCGTCGCGCGTCAGGCCGCCGCCGCCGTACTCACGCGGCCACTCCGGCACCGTCCAACCTTTCTTTGCCATGCGCTCCAGCCACAGCCGCTGCGCGTCCGATTGAAAAACCCAATGCCTGCCGCCCCAGCAGGTGTCTTCCTCGGTCTGCGACGGGCGTCGCATCTCGGCAGGACAATTCGCCTCCAGCCAGGCGCGCGTCGCTTTTCGAAAACTCTCAACATTTTCCATAGATAGGTCTGGTCCTAATAGTTATGCCCGCACGATTCAAGGTTTTCGAGTCAAGGTTTTCGAGTTTGCTCGTGGTCCGCTCTCACTTCTTTTCACCAGGCAGATCGAAGCCGCCCGCTTCGGGATGATGTCCATAAACGTCTTCCAGAAAGTACTCCGACTGATAGGTAGCAGGCCGTCCGCCAAATCCATATTCGAACATCCATCCCGAGGGATTACGAAAATAGAATGAGTACATATGATCGTTGGAGTGTTTGCCCGGCGTAATTGTCACCGGGATCTTGTTCTTGCGGACCAGGTCATAGGTCATGCCTACGTCATCAAGGTTGTCCACTTCGACCATGAGATGGTTGATTCGGCGATCCGCGCCGCCGATTCCGAACGCAACCGTGTGGTCGCGTTCGTTGCAGTGCATGAAGACCAGCTCGACGGTCCGCTTGCCGGCGCGAAACTTGTACTCGATGCCCCCACGCATTCCCAGATGAGTATAGAAGCGTTGGGCCGCGTTGACGTCGCGCTCTCGCACGATACAGTGCCCGAGTCCGCCCGTGCCCGTCTTGAACCGCCCATGCATCGCGCGGCCGGGATGGAACGGCTTGCTGAATTGAGTCAGCGGGCCGTGATAGATCTCGACCGGATTGCCGTCGGGGTCATTGAGCTTGAGGACTTCGAGCACCCGGCGCTCGTCAGCTTCGTCTTCGGAACCGACGCTAAACTTTATTCCCGCTTCGGCGAGTTGGCGCTGCATCTGCGCGAATTCGTCGGCGCCGGCGACCCGAAATCCCAGGTACGCCAGGTCGTCGCTGCCGTCGGCATGCAGGACAATCCGATGATGCAAGTAGTCCGTCCGCAAGTAGCTTCGATCGGACTCGCCTTCATCGGCCAGCTCCAGGCCGACAATGCTGGTTGCGAAATTTTTCCACGCGTCGAGGTCTTTCACCCCGACTCCCATGTAGCCTAACTCTGTTACCTGGACCATATATATTTCCTCCTGGCGCCCGTTCACTTATCTCAGATGATTAGCCAGTCGTCCAACCCCGTCTCACGTTTCATCGAGCGTCGCTGCGGACCCAGTCGGAACCGAGCGCGACGCGCCGCACCGAATCCGTATCCGTCGGCTGATGGCCGACTTTATGCGCGGGCGCAGGGGTTTCAACCACCCGATTCGACAGGCGCCCGAGTCCGCTGACCTCCACTTCGACCAGGTCGCCGATGTTCATCGGGCGCGAATTCTTCGGTGTGCCCGATAGTATGATGTCGCCGGGCAGTAGCGTGATGAACCGGGACAGGTCGGCAAGTATGTAGTCAATCGGAAATATCATTTCCGAGATTGCTCCCTCCTGCACCATCTTGCCATTGATATAAGTCCGCAAAGTAGATTTGAGAATATCCACTCCACTGACTATTCCGGGACCGATCGGACAGAAGCCGTCCTGACCTTTCACCCGCAGCATCGAGCCCGCGTCGGTATCGCGGTAGTCCTGGCATCCGACGTCATTGGCAGGCGCGAACCCGGCGACATACTCCCATGCGTCTTCGCGAGCGATGTTGCGCATCGGCTTGCCGATAATCACTCCGACTTCGCCCTCGTAGTTGAGATACTTGTGCCCGGCCGGGCGGCACAGCACGCCGCGATGAGAGTTCAGCGCAGTGACGGGCTTCTGGAAATAAGTTGGGGTGTCGAGCTGGGGGGCTTTGAACTCGACGCGCCGGGAATCGTAGTTCAAATGGATGCATAGAATCTTGGTCGGGTCGCACGGCGGCAAGTACGTCGCCTCCGCGTCGGCGATACGCCTGCCGTCGCCAAGCAGAAGCCGCTCGCCGTCGGGACGCACCCACTTCGGCTGTCCCTCGTGAAGGACTCGCCGCCATTCCTGTCTCGGCCCGTCAAGTACGCTCATTGGCTATTCTCCGATTACTCAGTTGTTAGTCATTCAGCGCCGTCAGGCAAACGACTTTTTCAATACCGCGATGTTCTTCACGTCGCAGTAAAAATCGAAACTCCAGTTGCCGCCTTCGCGTCCGATGCCGGAATCGCGGCTGCCGCCGAACGGGGCGGCAAGCTCGCGGACGAAGAAGCAGTTCACCCACACCGTGCCCGCAGTCACGCGACGGGCTATTCGCATCGCGCGTTCCTCGCTCCTGCTGAAGACCATCGCCGCGAGTCCGTAGCGGGTGCTGTTGGCGAGCTCGATCAACTCGTCCTCGTCGCGAAACGTCTGCCAGGTCAGCACTGGACCGAATACTTCGCGCTGCACGATCTCCATGTCCTGGCGTACGCCGTCGAGCAGCGTGGGTTCGAAGTAGAGTTTGCCGGCGCTGTGGCGCTTGCCGCCCCACAGCGGTTTGCCCCCGGACTTGAATGCGCGCTCGACGAATCCCTCGACGCGCCGGAAATGTTCAGGCGTGATCAGCGGACCGACGCGCGTGCTTTTCTCGCGCGGATCGCCGACCGTCATGTGTCCGGCCGCGGCGCGAAACCGGCGCTGAAAATCTTCCGCGACCGCGGCTTCCACCAGCAGCCGCGTTCCCGCCAGGCAGACCTGCCCGGCGTTATTGTATTGCCCGGCGGCGGTCTGCGCCGCGGCGTCAAGGTCGGCGTCGGCGCATACGATGTAGGGCGACTTGCCGCCGAGCTCGAAACTGACGGGAGTCAGCGATCGCGCGGTGGACTGCCCGATCAACTTCGCGGTGTCGGTCGATCCGGTGAAGCTCAGCCGGTCGATATCGGCATGAGCCGCGAGCGCCGCGCCCGCTTCTTCGCCGATGCCCTGCACGACGTTGAGGACGCCCGCGGGGACGCCGGCCTCGGTGGCGAGGTCGGCCATCATCGAGCACGTCAGCGGCGCCCATTCCGGCGGCTTGACGACCACGGTGTCGCCTGCGGCGAGCGCGGGCCCGACTTTCCACGTCGTGAGCATGAACGGGCTGTTCCACGGCGTGATCAGGGCCGCGACTCCGGCCGGATCGTAGCGCACGTGGTTTACCACCTCGGGCGAATCGATTTGCTCGTGTCCGAGTTTCAGTGCGCGCTCCGCGAAAAACTCGATATTGAGAGCGGCGCGCGGGATTACCCGCGCGAGGTTCACCATCAGCAACGATCCGTTGTTGGCCGTCTCGACCGCCGAGAGTTCCTTGGCGTGATCGAGAATCGCTTGCGCGAAGCGCTTCAAGACGCGATGGCGTCCGTCGGCTCCGAGGCGCGCCCAACCGGGAAATGCCCGGCGCGCCGCCGCCACCGCTGCATCGATTTCGCCGGCGCCGCCGGCGCTTACGTCGGCGAGATGTTTTCCGTCGATCGGCGAGCAGACCTCGAAGGTCTGCTTCGACGCGACCCGCTTGCCGTCGATGAAGTGCCCGGTCGATACGTCCACGCCGGCGATTTTCGCGGTGCTCATCTCAGAGTCTCCATGGTGAGATTGATTTTCCGTCTGGCAGGGCTCGTTTGTCCGTCCGCCGCCGCGCGATTTTCGCCGAGCATGCCATCAACCAGCCGCCGCGCCCGTTCCTTTGGCGCGAGCGCGTTGGCCAACTGATAATTTCGCGCGCCCGAGGCCAGGTAGAAGCGCTCATACAACTCGTTGCGGCTTGCCAGCGCGCTGCCGGCGAAGTCCCACGCCAGCCGGAAGATTCGCGCGCGCTCCTCGGCGCCCATCTCGCCCGCGCCGCGCAGATACCTGTCGATGAGCGGGCGGAGTTTCGGATCGCCGAACTGCGCGGCGGTGGGTGCGGCGATCAGATTGTGCGAGCCGAGCAGCGTGATGATCTCGCCGACGCGCGGGAACCAGGTCGGCAGTGCGGCGCGCAACGCGGCCAGCGGACCGCCGTTGGGGAACCACACGCCGTTGCCGTAGTCGAACGCCTCGGCCTCCGCGCTGTGTATCGCGGCCCGCGTGAACTCCGAATAGGTCCAGATCTCGCCGAGCATCTGCCTAGTCGCCGGCGAAAAATCGTTGATCGCTTCCGCCATCCGGGTCGCCAGCCCGTACGCGAACTCCAGCTTGGTCTGCGCCCGAATCATCGTCTGCTGCATGATGTTCGGATACCAGCCGGTCGTCATCACGGTGTTATAGGCGTCGCGGTTGGCGTTGATGAAGACCCGATCGCGCGGCACCTCGACGTCGTCGAAAATCACGAACGCGTCCTGCTCGTCGAAACGGCTCGACAGCGGATGGTCGAAGCGATTTGGCGGCGTCGCGCAACTGTCGCGGCACAGGAACTTCAGCCCCGGCGTGTTCATGGGCACGCAAAATGACAGCGCGTACGCCTCGGTGCCCTCCGCCAAAGGCACCGCGGGATAGACCGCGATTTCATCCGCGAACGGCGCCAGCGTCGCGAGGATTCTCGCCCCGCGCACCACGATCCCGTGAGCAGTGTCGGCGACTTTGTGCAGCGCGACCTCGTTACCGGGCTCGGGAACGTCGCCTTTGGACTTGTCGATCGTCGGATGGATGATCGTATGCGTCAGCGAGATGTCGTTGCGCGCGAGGAACTTCTGATACGCCACCAGGTTCGCCGCACCGCGATCGTTGCCGTTGGCCGCCCACTCCTCGGCGCGTCCCGCGAAGCCCGCGAAGGTGACATTCATATAGTCCGGCGTTCGTCCCATGAGCCCGACGGTGAACTCCGCAATCCTTTGCAGGCATGCGTGGCGCCGCTCGAGGTCGGCCGGCGAGCGCGGGATCATGTGGCTCACGTTGATCGGCTCTCCGCTTTCGGGGTCCGGCATCAGGCACACGTCGCGCGCTTGATGCTGTAGGTCGAATATCTGCGCCATCGTCTTCGCCGCTCCGGCGAATGCGGGATGCGACACGATGTCGGTCACCTTGTCATCGCCGACCCAGAGTTCGCGGGGCTTCGACAGTCCCTGCAGAAACTCGCGCCCGGTGCGTACTCCCATTGGCGACCCTCCTCGTCCGTTCAGTCTCCCAATTTGAGCGCGGCGCGCGCCACCTCGTCAAACGCGCCACGCGGCTTTCGGACCCGCACATTTGCGAACTAGCACCGTGCTGATTAGTCTGCGATCTCATCGGAGGACAACCATGGCCGCATTAGTGCTTCGCGAAGACCGCGACTGCCGTGCCCGAGACTGACGCCGCGCCCGCGGCGGAGACCGGCCAGCCCGACCAGCTCCAGCCGCCGAGTCAACCTTCAAACGAGCGCCGCGGGGCGTTTCGCGCGCTCCGCCATCGCAACTATCGCCTCTATTTCTTCGGCCAGCTCACCTCTCTGGCCGGCACCTGGATGCAAAGCGCCGCGCAGGCCTGGCTGGTTTTGAAGCTGACGAACTCCGCGACGATGCTTGGCGTAGTATCGTTCGCGCAGTTCACTCCAATCCTGCTGGTCGGCCTGTTCGCCGGAGTAATGGTTGACCGCGTCGATCGCCGCCGCCTGATAATCACCACCCAAATCCTGCTGATGCTGAGCGCCTTCACGCTCGCCACGCTCACCTGGACCGGCGCCGTCCGCGTCGGGTACGTGATCCTTCTCGCCGCTTTCAACGGCACCGTTGGCTCGTTTGACATGCCCGGCCGCCAGTCGTTCGTGGTCGAGATGGTGGGTTACGAAGATCTCGCCAACGCGATTGCGCTCAATTCGATGATGTTCAACAGCGCGCGGATGCTCGGTCCGGCAGCCGCCGGATTGCTCATCGCATGGCTCGGCATCGGCACCTGTTTTTTTCTGAACGGCGTCAGCTTCCTTGCCGTCATCTGGAGCCTGACCCAGATGGAAATTCCCGCCCGGGCAATTGCCGGCGCCGGCGCGCGCATGCTCCATCAACTGCGTGAGGGCCTCGCCTACGTATGGAGCAACCGCCCGATCTTCCATCAGATGGCGCTGGCCGCGGTGACCAACGGCTTCGGCTATCAATACCTTGTGCTGGTTCCATTGTTCGCCCGCAACGTGTTGCACGGCGACGCCCGCACCTATGGCTTCCTGGTCGCGATACAGGGACTCGGTTCCGTCGTCGGTGCGGTGACGCTGGCTTCGCGCGTCTCGACGCGGGGGATGAGGAACAATCTCCTCGTCGGACTTTTTCTTTCCGCGGCCGGAATCGTGGTCTTCGGCATGTCGCGCTCGATACCGCTCTCGCTCGTCGCGCAGTTTGTAATCGGTGCAGGACTGACCAACTTCAGAGCCAGCAACAACACGCTCGTGCAGATGTTCGTCAACGACGATCTGCGCGGCCGCGTGATGAGCACCTATCAGCTCGCCGCCGTCGGGATGACCCCACTCGGCGCGCTCGAGGTCGGCTACATGGGCGCGCACCTGGGACCGATGCAGGCCGTCGTCACATGCGGCGCGGTCATAATGTTAAGCGGTATCGTGCTGCTCACCCGCCTCAAGTCGGTCGGCATGGACGCGGCGCCCGCGTAATATCCTCCTTGCCAGACATCCCATTCGCGTGTTCAATACCGCATCCATGTGGATTCGCCGGATCGCTGCCCGCTAACCGCTCAACCCAAGGAGCCCACTATGAAGTCCTGGATCTCGAAAGCCGCAATCGCGATAGCGCTGGTCGTCGCGCCGCCCGTGTTCGCGCAAGCCGATACCTGGCAAATAGATCCCGCGCATACCAACGTCGAGTTCACCGTGCGCCACATGATGATCTCGAACGTGAAGGGGCAATTCCAAAAGATCTCGGGAACGATCACCGCCAACGGCAACGATGCTTCCTCGGCAAAGATTGACGTGACCATCGACGCGTCCTCGGTGGACACGCGCGTTGAGCGGCGCGACGCTCATCTGAAGAGTCCCGACTTTCTCGACGTCGCCAAATACCCGACGATCGCCTTCAAATCCACCAAGGTCGAAGCCGACGGGCCGAACAAATGGAGAGTGACGGGCGACCTGACGATTCACGGCGTGACCAAGCCGGTGGTGCTCGACGTCGAGGGATCCGGTCCGCCGATTGACGTGATGGGCCACACGCGCGCGGGCGCATCGGCGACGACGAAAATCAACCGGAGTGATTTCGGCCTCACCTGGAACAAGGCGCTCGAAGCCGGCGGCGTACTGGTCGGCGACCCGGTCGCGATCTCAATCGACGTCGAGGCAGTCAAGAAGTAGCGACGCCCCGACCGGAGTCTGCCGGAGTGGACGACCCCGGCCCCTGATCGCTACGGCTTGGCGGTTCGACGATGCTCGACCGTCCGCGCGCCGAGCCTGACCGGGGCGCTGTCTGAGCCCTGCACCACCACGACGCATCGTTTGGGATCGGTGAGATCCTCGGGCGACAGTCCGACCTTGTCCGCCAGGTTGGTTGCGACGATCACCAGACCGCCCGGCGTCTGACGCGCGAGTTGCGCCGCCGTCGGCGCACTCAGCACGTCGGTATGCAGCCGGCGTCCAAGCGCGCGGCCGGCGTCGCGAATCAGTTCCAGCAGTTCGGTGTCCTCCCCAGTGCCGTCCTCCGGCACCAGCACCGCGTGCAAGCCGGATTTCTTGCGCAGCGCCACTCGCAGCGCCAGGTCGAGCGCCGCGCGCCCGTGCGTGCCCCGATCTACCACCGCAAACACCCGGTCCAGGGGCCGCTCGCCGCCGTGAATCACGACCGCCACGTGAACCGGTAACGCGCGGGCCTTGTCCAGGATTTCGCGGACCACGCCGCCCATGAAGTCTGAACCGAAGACCGCGCGATGCGATCCCAGCAGCAGCCATCCGATTTGCGGCTCGTTGGCGAACGCCAAAATGTCCGCCGCGGGATTGGTGGTCCACACTGCCTGAGGCGTTATGATGCTGCCGCGCGCCAGCGCGAGATCCAGTGCCGCCGCCAGCGCGGGAGAGCGGGGCGGAACGCGCTGCTCGGCCTCGCGCAGTCCCGATCGCACGCCCCCCGGCGGAGTTTTCACCAATGCGAGCACGCGCGGCGGCGGCGCCTCGTGCGGCGTCGCCGCCAGCGCAAGTTCGACCAGAACGGCCACGCCCTCGGGGTTCGAGACCGGCACCAGGATTGCGCTGTGCTCGGTTCCGACCAGCATCGGGCGCGCGGGCGGCTGCGCCGGCCGCGGCGCGGGATATGGCGTGCGGATTGGAGCTTGCGGCGCGACCGCCGGCTCGGGCGAAAGCGCGCCCAGCTCCGGGAACGGCTCTGCCTCCACAACTTGACGGCGCGTGATCAGATGCAGAATCGGCGTGGTCGCCAAAGTGGTGACCAGCGCCATGATGACCAGCATCGCGAACAGCGTCGGCGAGATGACGTTCATTTCCAGTCCGATATTCAGCACGATCAGTTCCATCAGCCCGCGCGTGTTCATCAGCACGCCGAGCGCCGACGAGTCGCGCCAGTCGAGCCCCGTGATTCGCGCCGCGATTGCGCTGCCGCCAAACTTGCCCGCCGACGCGACGACCACGATCAGCGCGCACATCATCCATTGTTCGTGTCCATTGACCAGCCCGATCTGTGTGCGCAGTCCCGTGTATGCGAAGAATGCCGGCAGCAACAGCACGATCACGAAGTCTTCGAGGCGGTCGGTCAGCTCGCGCGCCATCCCGCTGTCGTGCGGAATCACCGCCCCGAGCGCGAACGCGCCAAACACAGCATGGATGCCGATCAACTCGGTGGCTGACGCCGAGATCAGCAGCGCAATGAATATCGACGCCATCACGCCCTGCGTCAGCCTCCCGCGATTTCCATACAGCAGCGACAGGCGGACCATCGCGGGCCGCACCACAAGGATCATCAGCAGAATGAACCCGAGCGCCATCGCGATCGTCGCCACTGCGCCCGCCGCCCGTGCCCGCGCCACACTGACCACGAACGCCAGCATGCACCACGCGGTCACGTCGTCCACCGCGGCGCAAGTCAGCGCGATCGCACCCATGCGGGTTTTATGAATCCCGCGATCGGTCAAGATTCTCGCCAGCACCGGAAATGCCGTCACCGACATCGAAACGCCCAGAAACAGCGAGAAGTACGTGAACGGCACATCGCTGGTTGAAAGCCTCGGATAAAGGTAAAGCGCAATCGTGGCGCCAAGCAGGAAGGGCGCCACGATGCTCGCGTGCGAAATCGCGACTGTCGTATGGCCGCGTTTGCGGAGCAGCGCCGGATCGAGCTCGAGCCCGATCAGGAACATATAAAGGATGACGCCGACCTGCGCGATGATATTGAGAAACGGCCCCACCGTCGCCGGAAAAAGATTTCCTTCCGCGCCCGGGGCGAGCCGCCCGAGCAGCGAAGGGCCGAGCAAGATCCCCGCGAGGATTTCTCCGACCACCTGTGGTTGATGAGCGCTGCGGAAGATCCAGCCCATCGTACGCGCGGCCGCGATCACTACTACCAGCGCCAGCAGCACGTGTAGCAGGTTGCCTTCGCTCGCGCGCGAGGCACCCGAGCCGAATACCGCACTCCCGACCGGAGCAGGCGCGCCCAGCGTCTCGCCGTACGAGCGAATCCACAAGTACAGCATCACCAGGCCGCCGATCATCAGCGCGTAAACGGCGGCGGCGCGCGTGCCTGCGGTGGTAATTCGTGGCTGCCCTTCAGCCATTGTTCCACTCTATCAGAGCGCCAGCTTCATGCGCAGCGCCGGGCAAGGTGGCGGCGGCGCGCGCGGGGAACTCGTCTAGCGAGGATCTGCGGACGGCTTGTTTTTCCGCGCGGCCGCTCTTTTGGGCGCCCTCGTCGATTTGCGCGCCGGCGCCGCATTTCCATTCGATGAAACCGAAGCGGCCATCGCCGCCGGCTTCCGCCGCCGGCGAATCGCTGACAACGTCGTCGCGATTTCAACAGCTTGCTCGGCTGCGCGATCCCCATCCCAATGATTTACGACATCGCTCAGACACAGGATTCCGACCAGCCGTCCGCGCGAGTCGGCCACCGGGATGCGGTGAATCTGATGCGTCCGCATCAGGCGATGCGCGGTCTCGAGGTCGTCGCCGCGCGCGCATGAAACCACCCGGGCCGACATCGCCCGCTCCACAGGAATCGCCTCGAGCGGCAGGCCTTGCGTGTACGCGGCCATGCAGAGGTCGCGATCGGTGAGGATTCCCGCCAGCCTGCCGTGCCCATCGACGACCGGAGCGCATCCGCAGTCGTAATCCCACATTATTCGGGCCGCCGCATTCAAGGATTCATGAATCGCGCACGCTCGCACGTCGCGGGTCATCAAGTCAGCGACTTTCATTCAGTCCCACTCCTCACAACAGCATTAACTTGTGAATCATTTCCAGGTCGAGAACGGTTTGATCGACAGGTTCGAATTGAAATAGCGCGGGTCGCCGCTCACTTCGCGGTCGATCCAGTCAGGAAGCTCAACTTGCTCCCCGGCATCCGTGAGTTCGACTTCGGCGACCGTCAGTCCACGATTCGCGCCGGCGAATTCATCAACCTCCCAGGTATGGCCCTTGAACACGATTCGGTACCGTGTCTTTTCGAGTGGCGGATGCTCGCACAAGCTGCCCAGAATCTCGTTCGCATCAGCCGGCGGAATCTCGTACTCGTATTCGTCCCGTGCAATTCCCGACGTGGCTCCCTTGATTGTCACGTAAGCGCGGCCGCCATAGGTGCGTACGCGGACCGAGCACTGCTTCGAGGCGTACAGGTATCCCTGGCGGATGACGAGGCCCTCGCCAAGGTCGCCCCATTTGCGCTGGTGAACCAGAAATTTGCGTTCGATTTCTTTTGCCATGCCCTGCGCGCTAATTTGCCGGCGCGTCGGTGCGCGGCGTCATCCCCGTCATCAGCATCAGATGACGAACATAGTTTATGTTGGCGTGAGAATTGAGGCCAAGTTTTGCAATCGCTCTGAGCACCGTCGCGGGGTCGTCCGATTCGATTGCGATCGTTTCGGAGGTCGCGCCGCCGGCGATTCTTACTTCAGCGAATTCGGCCGCGTACTTCCCGGAGGTGAACTGCCGGCGCACTTTCACCACCTCAACCAGCGCGAGATCGCGATGCGGCTTAACGAGATCGCTGATGAACTCGCCGTGAGTGTACGACGGTTGCGCGATGTGCGGAGTCGCGACGCCCAGATAGGGGAACACCTGCTCGACGATCGTGCGTGAATCCAGCGGAAACCCCGCTTTCAGTACCGGACGCCATCGCTCCAGCCTGCCGACTTGCTCGGTCATCAGCTTCACTTCGAACAAGCCGGCGCGAATCTTCACGTCGGCAGTGTCGGTCGTGCGCGAAAGGATGTAGGTTTCCGCGCTTTCGCGCGGCTCGGAAGGCGCCCCAATCGCCGCCAGCCGATCTCGACACGGGCCGAGGTGATTTCCCCAGACGCGGAACTCGAATCTTCCCAGCGGATTGTTCATCGTAATCGCAGCTGCGCATCTTCGCGGCCGCGCACCACGATAATATTAGCGCTGGGCGGGCAGAAAAATCAGGAGGAGACCCATATTCACTTTTTGGTTTTCAGCTCTTCACTCCTTCAAGCGCCGGCGCCTTCTCTCATTCCTGCGCCTCGGGCGCACGAACCGGGACCGCCGCCCTTCGACCGTTTGCGTGACGACCGACCGGCCCGTACGACTTGCCGGCGTCCCACTGAACGCATCTGCTTGGTCGGCAGATCCTTGACGCTCAACAATCCAAGCCGCGAGCGCAACGCCGTCGGCTCGATTCCGAGCACGTCGCATACGTACTCAAACGAGAACGGACTGCGGATTCCCGCTTCGGCATGAAACCATCGCCGAACCTCGTCGAACTGCTCGCGGTCGCATCGCCGCGCCGAGTTCACCGTCTTCACGTAGCATCGAACGGCGTCTTCGAGGACCGCGAAGACCAGCCGCGTCTCGCCGTCGTGTGTCGAGCGGCGGCGGGTCAAATCGAAAAACTGTACTGGTACCAGAAAATCCGGCTCGAAGCGCGCGCTCAGCCATGGATCCGGCCGCGCGCATTCATCGAATACCTGGTTCTGATTCGAAGGTCCGTATTGGAGAAGAAACTGCTCTGAAACAGATGCGGACATGTTTGATTGGACCTCCTCCCTGCAACTGATCTCCTGCCGTCGGAGCACGGTCTGTGCCAATTCGGTCCGCGCATGCTAAAATGAGAAATCAATGAGAATTTAGATGTTTTGCGATGTCGATTACGCTGGATGCTGCTCAATTATGTGGCATCACTGCCATGTCGTATGGGCATCGAATTCTGCCGAGGGCAAGTTCGCTCGTTACAAAGGCTCTCGCAGGTCCCGTCCGATTCGATTAGACTCCCGCCGTCTTGGGAACGGCTGGCCAGATGAGGCAACCAATCGGAAACAATTTCCGTATATGGAAGTACTGGACTCGAATCGTGCTGAGCAAGACTATTGAGTCCGCTCGATCTTCTTAATGTGGCGCGAGGCACGATCAATGCTCATATTAGAAACCGGATCGATTTGCGCGAACGGTCCTTACAAATGAAAACTCGAACTAAAACCCGACCGACAAAGACTCGCAAGAGGCAGAACACCAAGGTGGTACCCGCGGTCAGCACCGGCGGACGACGGATCGATGCGCTCAAGCGCCTGCTGGCCAAAGAGCGCGCCGAGACGCTCGCCCGGGTCAAGGAATTGATGCGCGAGCAGGCCCGCAATGGCGGGCAGCCGCCAGCCGACGAAATGGATGTGGCGCGATCGCTGTCCGAAGTCGAGACGCATGCGGCGCTGTTTGACCGCGCACAGGAACGCCTCGGCGCGATTGACGCGGCAATCGCGAGACTGGGGGCGGGAGTTTACGGAATCTGTGCGCGATGCGGTGATGAAATCCCGCTGGCGCGGCTCCAGGTAATCCCTTTTGCGCAGTACTGCGTCGATTGCCAGAACGAGGCGAACATCGAAGCCCGCAGCGGCCAGAGTGGATTGGCCAAGCCGTTCGGCGGCCGATGGGCCGGGCCCGAAGAGCTCAGCAACTCGGAGGACGCGGAAGAACACGTCGGGCCGATCCGCTCAGCCGAGGATGACGTGCAAGTTGACAGCGCGTTCGGCCCGGATGAGGACGAGCTCGAGGCGACGGGCGTCGAGAAGCGTCGTCGAGGGCGTCCGCCGAAAGCAAAGAAGCCGCCCATGCAGAAGAAGGCGCGATAGACCGCTCCGAACCCCGTCTTTTGCACGGCTTGGAGCGCGGCCTATGAGCCGGGCTTGAGCGGGTAACTAGGGCAAATTCACCGCTACTTATTCGAACAAAACCCGGGCTTTGCCAAAAGAACCCGGCTGGCGCGCGCAAAAAATCTCGCCGTTCGACCCCCCGGACGTGTTGCATTCTTGTTACGAATATAACTATATTTCCCCCGTCAATCGGGACGGGACGGTTCCCGTTTGGACATCTAGAGTCGGGGGCAAGTGAGGGGTTGGCTTCGCGCATAGACGCACTTGGCTGAGGAGGAGTTCATGAGACTGAAATCAAGGCTATTGAATGCGGTCGCCGCCGTCGCGTGCGCGGCGCTATTCGCTTCCGGTATGAGTGGTTGCGCGTATTTGCAGCAACCACGCCATTGGGGGACCTGCGCGGTCGCTGGAGGATTGCTCGGCGCAGCCGCGGGCGCGGCGTCAGGTATCGTCATCGTTGACAATACCCACGGCAAGACTAACAACAGCAGCAACGATTCCCGGGTCTGGGCCGGTCTGGGTGGAGCAGCCGCAGGCGGCTTGATCGGCGCGGTCGCAGGCCACTACATTTGCGACGAGATAATTCAACCGCCACCGCCGCCACCGCCGCCACCTCCTCCGCCGCCTCCTCCACCGCCGCCACCGCCGCCACCGGTCAAGGAGAAGCTGGTGCTACGCGGTGTGCATTTCGACTTCAACAAGTACAAGATCCGTCCGGGTGACGCCGCCGTTCTGGATGAGGCCGCAACCACTCTGAAGGCCAATCCGAATGTAACGGTCAACGTGAACGGCTACTGCGACTGGATCGGCAGCGTTGAGTACAACCTCAAGCTGTCCGACCGCCGTGCAGACGCCGTGGTGGATTACCTGGTGAAAGCCGGGATCCCGGCGAGCCAGTTGGTACCGCACGGCTACGGCAAGACCGACTTTGTCGCCACCAACGACACGGCCGAGGGCCGCGCTCAGAACCGTCGCGTCGAACTGGTGCCCAACGAGTAAGTTGGGCCGAAGCTGAGAGGTCTGTAATCGGCCGCAGTCCCTTCGGGGGCTGCGGCCGTGTCTTGTGCGCCCAGCATGGCGCGTGACTTGTGAGGTGAAAGTCCTCTGTGCGAGCAGGCCGCGTTGAGCACTAGCGAAGCGCAAGGGCGTCATCGTGAGGTGAGGTCTGGAGGAAGCGTGGAG